>Ga0075419_10000576_pt1 | contig 23298 bp, 25 predicted proteins | sample SoiMetdeltSBSDD3_FD_76900 | JGI IMG/M metagenome (GOLD analysis project Ga0075419, IMG submission 76900) | Bulk soil microbial communities from a Populus tree surrounding site in Tennessee, USA - Soil MetaG P. deltoides SBSDD3 | ecosystem: Environmental > Terrestrial > Soil > Tree plantation... | reverse complement strand
GGGTCGAGCACCGCCCGGAAGGCCGCGTCCAGCGACAGCGGCTCCTCGGTGAGCAGGACGGTCAGGTTCACCACGCCACGCTACACCTATCCACCGGGGCACCCCCCTGGGGTTCCCCGGACCCCTCCGGTCACCGGGCGTCCTCCAGGACGCCGCAGAGCGACTCCAGGCTCTCCAGGTTGTGGCCGGCCAGGAACACGTCGACATAGGGAAGGGCGGCGGCCATGCCCCGGGCCAGCGGCTCGTAGCGGGGGCTGCCCTTGAGCGGGTTGACCCAGATGAGCCGGTGGGCCAGGCGCGACAGCCGCGCCACCTGGGCGGCCAGCAGGGCCGGCTCGCCCCGCTCCAGCCCGTCCGAGCACAGCACCACCACCGCCCCGCGCATGGCCACGTGCTGGGACCAGCGGTCCAGCAGCTCCTTGAGGGACGCGCCGATGCGGGTGCCGCCGTTCCAGTCGACCACCGCGGCCGCCACCTGGCGCAGGGCCTCGTCCGGCTCCGAGCGCGCCAGCGCCCGGGTGACCCTGGTCAGCCGGGTCCCGAAGCAGAACACCTCGACCCGGCGCCCGGCCCGCATGGCCGCGAAGCCGAACTGCATCAGCGCCCGCGAGTAGGCCGACATCGACCCGGACACGTCCAGGATCAGCACCAGCGGCCGGACGCGGTCGCGGCGCTCGCGCCAGGCGCGCCGGAACGGCTCGCCCTGGGTGCGCAGCGACGCCCGCAGGGTGCGGCGCTGGTCGAAGCGGCGCCCGTAGGGGGACGGCCGGTAGCGGCGGCTGCGCCGGGTCGGCAGGTGCACGGCCAGCGCCCGGATGACGTGGTCGGCCTGGAGCCGCTCGGTCTCCGAGAGCTCGTCGAAGGCCTTGCCCCGCAGCACCTCGGCCCCGCTGGCCAGCACCCCGACGATGCCCTCGCCCTCGTCGGCCCCCTCGGCCGGCTCCCACGACTCCTCGGGGACGCCCTGGTCGAGCAGGACCTCCAGCTCGGGCGGCGGGTTGGCCATGCGCTGGTCCTGGCCGGTGATCATGGCCATCACGTCGCCCGACCGGTTCGGGAACCACTCCTGGAAGGCGGCGTCGTAGGCGGCCAGGTCCTCCTTGCGGGCCACCATGGCCACCCGGCCGGCCCAGTAGACGCCCGTGCGGTCGATCCGGTCCAGGGCGGCCACGGCCCGGCAGAAGGTCAGGATCCGCCCGGTCCCCACCGGCAGCCCCCGGCGCCGCAGCAGCCGCCCGAACCCGACCAGCCGCTGGAGGCCCGGCTCGGAGATCGCGGCCGTGCTCATTCCGTTCCCAGCACCCGGCCCAGGTGCGCCCGGACCAGCTCCAGGTCCTCGTGGTCCTTGAGCAGCGCGCCCAGGGTGGCGGCGGCCTGCTCGGGCTCCAGGCGGGTCGCGCCCAGGAACGACAGGGCCTGGGACCAGTCGATCGTCTCGGCCACCCCCGGCCGCTTGGCCACGTCCATCTGACGCAGCCTGGCCACCGCCTCGGCGACCTGGCGGGCCAGGGCCTCGGCGACCTCGGGGGCCCGCACCCGCACGATCTCGACCTCCCGGGCCACCGACGGATGGTCGATCCAGTGGTACAGGCAGCGCCGCTTGAGCGCGTCGTGCAGCTCCCTGGTCCGGTTGGAGGTGATGATCACCGCCGGCGGCCGGTCGGCCGCGACCCGGCCGATCTCGGGGATGGTGACCGCGAACTCGCTCAGCACCTCGAGCAGGAAGGCCTCGAACTCGTCGTCGGCCCGGTCCAGCTCGTCGATCAGCAGCACCGCCCGGGACCCGGCCCGCACCGCGGCCAGCAGCGGCCGCTCGACCAGGAACTCCCGCCCGAACAGGTCGGCCTGGCCCTCGCCCAGCTGGGCGGCCCGCACGGCGATGAGCTGGCGGGAGTAGTCCCACTCGTAGAGGGCCTGGCTGGCGTCGATGCCCTCGTAGCACTGGAGGCGGACCAGCTCGCGGTCGAGCAGGGACGCCAGCACCTTGGCGACCTCGGTCTTGCCGACCCCGGCCTCGCCCTCCAGCAGCAGCGGCTTGTCCAGGTGCAGGGCCAGGTAGATGGCGGTGGCCAGGCCCCGGTCGGCCAGGTAGGCGTGGTCGGCCAGGGCGGCCTCCAGCTCCTCCACGGAACCGAAGCCGAGGGCGCCGTCACCCGGCGCCCTCGGAGTGTGCGGGCCGTTCAGCTCGACCTTGCCCCTTCGATCGCCCGCCTGGTCAGGACCTTGGCCAGGTGCTCGCGGTACTCGGAGCTGGCCAGGGCGTCGTTGGGGGCGCTGGTGCCCTCCAGCACCTGCTCGGCGGCCGCGGCCGGGTCGGAGCCGGAGGCCAGCGCCTGCTCGACCGCGCCGGCCCGCAGGGGCTTCTCCCCCATGTTGGTCAGGGCCACGCTGACCCCGCCGTTGCGGGCCACCGCGGCCACCCCGACGATCGCCCAGTCCTGCGCCCTGGGGTGGAACTTCTGGTAGTTCCAGCCGGCCCCGCCCAGCTTGGGCACCCGGATCTCGGTGAGCAGGTCCTGGGGGCCGAGGGCCGACTCGAAGATGCCGAGCCAGAAGTCGCTGGCCGGGACCGTGCGCTCGCCGTCCGGCCCCCGCACGACCAGGGTGGCGTCGAGCGCCAGCAGCACGGTCGGGATGTCGGAGGCCGGGTCGGCGTGGGCCACCGTACCGCCGACGGTGCCCCGGTGGCGCACCTGCGGGTCTCCGACCTCGCCGGCGGTGTGGGCCAGGATCGGGCACTCGCGCTCGAGCAGGTCCGAGAAGTGGGCCACCTCCATGGTGGTCAGGGCGCCGACGGCCACGTGGTCGCCGCCGTCGCGGACGTAGCTGAGGTCACCCAGGCGCCCGATGTCGACCAGTACCGACGGCGCGGCCAGCCGCACCCGCATCAGCGGCAGCAGCGAGTGGCCGCCGGCGAGCAGCTTGGCGTCCTCGCCGTGCTCGCCGAGGAGGCTGACGGCGTGGTCGGCGGACTCGGCGACCTCGTAGTCGAACGCGGCCGGGATCACGCCGCCCCTCCTTCCACTCCGGGGGTCATACTGGCCGCGCCGGTGCCGCCGCCCTCGGGCGCGCGGTCGGGCGGCGCCTGACCCTGTGCCTGCTGGACGACCCGCCAGATCTTCTCGGCGCTGGCGGGCTTGTCGATGAACTCGACCCCGACGAAGCGCAGCGCGTCGGCGACCGCGTTCATCACCGCCGGCGGGGCGGCGATGGTGCCGGTCTCGCCGATGCCCTTGACCCCCATGGGGTTGGTGCTGGAGGGGGTCACGGTCTTGCCCAGGGTGTAGCCGGGCAGCTCGGCCGCGGACGGGACCCGGTAGGTGGACATGTTGCCGGTCAGCAGGGTGCCGTTCTCGTCGTAGATCGCCTCCTCGTACAGCGCCTCGGCGATGCCCTGGGCCACCCCGCCCATCACCTGGCCGTCAACGACCATCGGGTTGATGATCGTGCCGCAGTCGTCCACGGCCACGTACCGGTCGATCCGGGTGGAGCCGGTGTCCGGGTCGATCTCGACCACGCAGATGTGGGTGCCGGACGGGTAGGTCCAGTTGGGCGGGTCGAACACCGCGCTGGCCTCCAGTACCGGGTCGACCCCTTCGGGCATGTTGTGGGCCGCCCAGGCGGAGAAGGCGAGCTCGGGGACGGTCTTGGCCCGGTCGGGGGCGCCCTTGACCTGGAACTTGCCGTCGGTCCACTCGAGGTCCTCCTCGGCCACCTCGAGCTCGTGGGCGGCCAGGATCCTGGCCTTCTCCCGCACCCGCTCGGCCGCCTTGTGGATGGCCACGCCCCCGGCCGACAGGCTGCGGCTGCCGTAGGAGTCCAGCCCCCAGGTCGCAATCGAGGTGTCGCCGGCCAGCACCTCGACGTCGTCGGGGGTGACCCCCAGGTCGTCGGCCACGATCTGGGAGAAGGTGGTGCTGTGCCCCTGGCCGTGCGGGGAGGTCCCGGCGACCACGGTGACCTTGCCGGTCGGGTTGCAGCGGACCGAGGCCCGCTCCCAGCCGCCGCCGGCGTACTGGAGCGTGCCCAGCACCTGGGACGGCGCCCAGCCGCAGACCTCCATGTAGCTGGAGATCCCGACCCCGAGCAGCTTGCCGTCGCGCCGGCCGTCGCCGGCCTGCTGCTCGCGGCGCAGCTCGTCGTAGCCGACCAGCTCCTTGGCCTTGGCCAGCGCGGCCCCGTAGTTGCCGGAGTCGTACTCCAGCGTGCCCGCGGTCATCCGGGGCTGGTCGAAGGGCGGGATGAAGTTCATCGCCCGGACCTCGGCCGGGTCCTTGCCGACCCGGCGGGCGAGCGCGTCCATGATCCGCTCGGTCGCGTAGGTGGCCTCGGGCCGGCCGGCGCCGCGGTAGGCGTCGGTCGGGGTCCGGTTGGTGAACACCGAGGTGCAGGTGAAGCTGTAGGCCTCGCAGTCGTACACGCCGTGGTAGTGGAAGGCGCCGAGGATCGGGATGCCCGGCCCGCACAGGGAGGCGTAGGCGCCCATGTCGGCCTGGAGCTTGACCCGCACGCCGAGCAGCCTGCCCTCCTCGGTGGCGGCCACCTCCATGTCCTGGATCACGCCGCGTCCCTGGACGGTGGCCAGGTAGCCCTCGGAGCGGGTCTCGGTCCACTTGGTCGGCGCGCCGAGCTTGCGGGCCAGGGCGACGGTGATGAGCTCCTCGGCGTAGATCTCCAGCTTGGAGCCGAAGCCGCCCCCGACCTCGGGGGCGATCACCCGGATCTTGGTCTCGGGGATGCCGAGGAGCAGGGTGAGGAAGACGCGCAGGAAGTGCGGGATCTGGGTCGCCGACCAGACGGTGAACTCGCCCTGGGCCGGCACCGGCTGGGCCACGATCCCGCGCGGCTCGATCGCGTTGGCGATCAGCCGGGGGTGGAAGTAGCGCTCGGAGACCACCACCGGGGCCTCGGCGAAGACCCGGTCGGCGTCGCCGTTGCGCAGGTTCCAGGTGTAGAGCTCGTTGCTGTCGAACTGCTCGTGGATCACGTGGGCGCCGTCGGCCACGGCCTCCTCGATGCTGTCGACCACCGGCAGCTCGTCGTAGTCGACGTCGACCGCCTCGGTGGCGTCGACGGCGTGCTCGCGGCTGTCGGCCACGACCACGGCGACGATCTCGCCCATGTACCGGACCCGGTCCTTGGCCACCGGCCAGTGGTCGGGGACGCGCGCGTCGGCGGTCGGCTCGCCGGGGTAGGTGCGGCTGGTCACCGGCCAGGCGCAGGGCATGGCCGCCGCCCACTCGTCGGCCAGCTCGGGGCCGGTGTACACGGCCACCACCCCGGGCAGCCCCTTGGCCGCCGAGGTGTCGATGCTGGCGATGTTGGCGTGGGCGACCGGGCTGCGCGCGAACGCCAGGTACAGCATGCCGGGCAGGGTGATGTCGTCGACGTAGCGGCCCTGGCCGGTGATCAGCTTCGGGTCTTCCTTGCGCTTCAGGCCGCCACCGACCCAGCGCGTGGCCTCCGGCTCGGCTACCTGTGTCATTCGGACCCTCCCTGGACCGCGGGGGCGGACTGGCGCATCTGGCCCGCCGCCTCCTGGATGGCCTTGACGATGTTCTGGTAGCCGGTGCAGCGGCAGAGGTTGCCCTCCAGGCCCAGACGGACCTCCTCCTCGTCCATGCCGGCGCCGCTCTCGATCAGCCCGAGACCGGCCATGATCATGCCCGGCGTGCAGAAGCCGCACTGGAGGCCGTGGTTGTTGCGGAAGGCCTCCTGGAGGGGGTGGAGCTGGCCGTTGGTGGCCAGGCCCTCGATGGTGGCGACCTCGGACCCGTCGGCCTGGACGGCCAGAACGGTGCAGGACTTGACCGACTGGCCGTCCATCATGACGGTGCAGGAGCCGCACGACGAGGTGTCGCAGCCGACGTTGGTGCCGGTGAGCCCGAGCGTCTCTCGAAGGAAATAGACCAGGAGCAGGCGAGGCTCGACCTCAGCCTCGCGTCGGACGCCGTTCACGGTAAGAGCGATGCGCCTCAAGGGCCACCTCCGTCCCCTTCGACCGGCTCGGGAGGCCAGCGGGCCTTGCCCGCGGACCTGGCCGGGTCCGGCCGACGCTCAGCCGACAATGGTCGAACCTGCTGCACAATAGCATCGGGCCGATCGCTGGAAAACGCGAGGTTTTGCGGCAAGGCTATGCTGTCGGTCCGAACACACGGAGGGGTCCGGGGAACCCCAGGGGGTGCCCCGGTGCAATCTGGGAGGTGTGGCGCATGCGCGACGTGCTCGATGCGATCGAGGGGTGGCGGGCCGAGGGGCACCGGGTCGCGCTGGCCACCGTGACCAAGGTCAAGGGCTCGGCGCCGCGCCCGCCGGGGGCCAAGATGGCGGTCAGCGACGACGGCCGCTGGGTGGGCAGCGTCTCCGGCGGCTGCGTCGAGGGGGCGGTGCTGGAGGAGGCCGGCCGGGTGCTGGCCGGCGAGCCGGCCCACCTGGTCACCTTCGGCATCACCGACGAGATGGTCTGGGACGTGGGCCTGGCCTGCGGCGGGATCATCGACGTGTTCGTCGAGCCCCTTCCCTGACCGTGGGCGATCTGGGGTGGGAGCCGGTCCGCGACCTGGTCAAGGCCGACCGGCGGGGGGCGCTGGTCACGATCGTGGCCGGGCCCGGGCTGGGGGCCAAGCTGCTGGTCACCCCGGACGCGGTCGAGGGCTCCCTCGGCGACCCGGCCCTGGACGAGACGGCCACCGGGATCGCCCGTGAGCTGCTGCCGGGCGAGGAGGCGGCCGTCCGCGAGCTGGACGGCCGCGAGCTGTTCTTCGACGTCTACGCGCCCCAGCCGCGGCTGCTGATCGTCGGGGCGGTCGACTTCGCCGCCGCCCTGGCCCGGCTGGCCCGCTTCACCGGCTTCAAGGTCAGCGTGATCGACGCCCGCGAGCGCTTCGCCACCACCGAGCGGATCCCCGACGCCGACGAGGTCGTGATCGCCTGGCCCCAGGAGTACCTGGCCGCCAACCCGCCCGACGACGCCACCTACGCGGCCGTGCTCACCCACGAGCCGCGCTTCGACGACCCCACCCTCACCGCCCTGCTGGGCAGCCCGGTCGCCTACATCGGGGCCATGGGCAGCCGCCGGGCCCACGCCGAGCGGCTGGAGCGCCTGCGCGCGGCCGGCTTCGGCGACGCCGACATCGCCCGCATCTCGGGCCCCATCGGCCTCGACATCGGGGCCAAGTCCCCCGAGGAGACGGCGGTGTCGATCCTGGCCGAGGTGATCGCGGCCCGCCACGGCCGCCGCGGCGGCCCCCTGTCCGGGCGCAGCGCCCCCGTGCACTCGATCCGGGAGCGGGAGGAGCTGTAGGTGGGCCCGGTGCTGGCGGTGGTGCTGGCCGCGGGCGGGTCGACCCGGATGGGCCGGCCCAAGCAGCTGGCCGAGCTGGCCGGGCGGCCGCTGCTCGCCCACGTGCTGGCGGCGGCCGAGGATGCCCCGGTGGACCGGGTCGTGGTGGCCCTCGGGGGGGCGGCCACAGAGGTGCTGGACCGGGTCGACCTGGGCCGGGCCGAGCCGCTGGTGGTGGAGGGCTGGGTCGCCGGCATGGGCCACGTGCTGGCCAGCACCCTGGCCCGGGCCACCGGCGACTGGGGGGCGGTGGTGGTGCTGCTGGGCGACCAGCCGCTGGTCCCGGGCCGGGCGGTGGCGCGGGTGGTCGAGGCCTGGCGGGCCGGGGCCGGCCCGGTGGTGACCGGCACCTACGGCGGCCGCCCCGGCCACCCCAGGCTGTTCGACCGCCGCCTCCTGCCCGACCTGCTCCGCCTGGGCGGGGACGCCGGCGCCCGCGACCTGGTCACCGCCCACCCCGAGTGGGTCCACCGGGTCGAGGTCGGCGACCTCGGCAGCGACGCCGACGTCGACGTGGAGGCCGACCTGGAGCGGGTCGGCCAGCTGCTCAGCACGACCACACCCAGCAACGGGAGGCAGCCATGAGGATCGAGAACACGGTCGAGGTCGACGCCCCCCTGGACCGGGTCTGGGCCCTGGTCAACGACATCCCGCGGGTCGCGCCGTGCATGCCGGGGGCCGCCCTCACCGGCGTGCTCGACGACACGGCCTACGAGGGCACGGTGGCGGTCAAGCTCGGCCCCCTGCGCATGTCCTACAAGGGCAAGGTGGTGGTCGAGGAGGTCGACGAGGCCAACCACAGCGCCCGCCTGACCGCCAGCGGCCGGGACACCAAGGGCGCGGGCACGGCCCGGGCCAGCGTCGAGACCCGCCTCGAGCCCGCCGGCGACCGCCACACCCGCCTCCACGTCACCAGCGACGTCCAGCTCACCGGCAAGGTCGCCTCCTTCGGCCGCGGCGGCGCCATCAACGACGTCGCCACCCGCCTGTTCGGCCAGTTCGCCGACTGCCTGCGCGCCACCCTCGAAGCCGAACCGCGCGCCGCCGAGGCCGCGGCCGCGACCGTTGACGACCGGGCCGCGGAGGCGCCGGCCAGCCCGGCCGCGGCCCAGGCACCCACGGCCCCGGCCGCTGGCCCGGCCGCGACCCCGTCGGCCCAGGCGGCCACCCCCGCCCCCCGGCCCGCGGCGACCCCGGCGCCCCGGCCGGCCGAGGCGCTGGACGCCGGCAGCCTGGTCGGCACCGTGATCAAGGGCCGCCTGCGCGCCTGGGGCCAGGCCATCGCCAACTTCTTCCGCCGCCTCTTCGGCCGCCGCCGCCCCTCCGGCTGAGGAGGCCCGGGCCCGACGGCCGGCAAGAGGGCCGCCCCCCCTCCCGGCTGGGCCTCTGTTAGCTGTAGCGGGTCACGTACCCGCGGCGGCGGAACACGCGCAGCATCCAGGCGAGGAAGGCGAGGGCCCCGGCCACGGCGACCAGGGTGCCGACGGCGGCCAGGGCGAGCTCGCCCCAGGGCATGGGGCCGCCGTCGATCAGGTCGCGGCCGGCGGCGAAGGCATGGGTGGTGGGCAGCAGCATCGAGATGGGCCTGATGAACCCGGGGAGGGCCTCGACCGGGTAGAAGACGCCCCCGAGCGGCATCACCAGGAACATGATGCCCCAGGCCAGCGCCTCGGCCCCGTTGCCGAAGCGGAGCATCAGGCCGATCACCAGCAGGGCGATCGCCCACCCGCCCGCGAGCAGGACGGCCATCACCGGGACCAGCCCGAGCCCGAGGGCGGTCACGTCGAAGGCGTAGAGGGCATAGGCGGCCAGGGCCACCACCCCGACGCCCATGACCAGCTTGGCCAGCCCGAACAGGGCGATGCCGGCGACCAGCTCCAGCTCCCGCAGCGGCGTCACCATCAGGCTGAGCAGGTTGCGCGACCAGGTCTCCTCCATGAAGCCGGTGGAGACGGCGATCTGGGCCTGGTAGACGACGTGCCAGAGCACGATCCCGGACAGCAGGTAGGCGACCCCGGCCTGGCCGGGCGAGCTCGGCCCGCCCTGCCGGACGAAGAACACCCCGAGGGAGCCGAACAGCACGGTGTCCACGATCGGCCACACGGTGACGTCGAACAGCCGGTGCGGGCTGCGCACCAGCACGTAGGCGTGGCGCCGGGCCACCGCCCAGATGCGCAGCCAGATCCCCAGCTCCCGCGACACCCGGGCCGGCCCCACCGCCGGGAACCCCTGGGAGGTCATGGCCGCAGCCCCTCGGTGTGCTCGCTGGCCTGGCGCGCGGAGGCCAGGTGCAGGAAGACCTCCTCCAGGTCGTCGCGGCCGAAGCGGGCGGCGACCTCGAGCGGCGGGCCGTCGGCGACCACCCGGCCGGCGGACAGGAACACCACCCGCCCGGCGATCCGCTCCACCTCGACCATGTTGTGGCTGGTGACCAGCAGGGCCGTGCCCCGCTCGTCGCACAGGGCGGCCAGGCCGGTGCGGACCCGCAGGGCCACGTCCGGGTCGAGGCTGGCCGTCGGCTCGTCCAGGACCAGCAGCCCGGGGTCGTGCATGGTGGCCTTGACGATGCCGACCAGGGTCTTCTGGCCCGAGGAGAGCTCGGTGCCCATGGCCGCGGCCAGCTGGGGGATGCCGAAGCGCTGAAGGCCCCGCAGCGCCTGGGCGTCGGGGTCGGCGAGGCCGTACAGCTGGCCGAACATGCGCAGGTACTCCCCCACCCGCAGGCGCTCGGGCAAGGGCAGGTAGCCGGCCGCGAAGCCGACGTGGGCCATGGCCGCGCTGCGGCCCCTGGGCAGCCGGTGGCCGGCGATCTCGACCGTGCCGCCGTCCGGCTCGACCACGCCAAGGCACATCAGCAGGGTGGTGGTCTTGCCGGCCCCGTTGGGCCCGAGCAGGGCGACCCGCTCGCCCCGGCGCACGGTCAGGTCGACGCCGTCGACGGCCCGGCCGCGGCGGTACGTCTTCAAGAGCCCGCGGGCGCGGAGGACGTCGCTCATGCGGCCAGTGTCCCAGCCGCCCCCGTCAGCCCGCCAGCGGATATCTCCAGCTTGAACGGCACCCGTGGCCGGAGGAGGATGCGGTCATGACCGGAGGGGTTCGGGAACCCCAAAGGGGGTGCCCCGATGGATCAGGAGCTGGCCGGCCGTCACTGCGAGGCCTGCGCGCCCGGGACGCCGCCCATCGACGAGGACCGGGCGGTCGAGCTGGAGGCGCAGCTCGACCCGTCCTGGGCCAGGGACGGCACCCTGCGGCTGCGGCGCGAGCTGCGCTTCCGCAACTTCCGGGACGCCTTCGGCTTCGTCGCCCGGCTGGCCCTGCTGGCCGAGTCGGAGGGCCACCACCCCGACATCGAGCTCGGCTGGGGCCGGGTCGCGGTCACCCTCACCACCCACACCGCCGGCGGCCTCACCGACAACGACTTCATCCTGGCCGCCAGGCTCGACCGGCTCTGAGCCCGACGGTCAGGCGCGGGCGCCGAGGAGGTCGGCCAGGCGGCGCAGGCCGCGGAAGGCCCGCGCCTTGACCGTGCCCAGGGGCACCCCGAGCCGGTCGGCGATCTCGCTCTGGGTGAGCTCGCCGAAGTAGGCCAGGGTGAGGACCTCGCGCTGCTCCTTGGGCAGGCGGGCCAGCGCGGACCGGACCTCGCCGGCCCGGGCGTAGCGCTCGGCCAGCTCGCGGCCGTCGTCCCCGGCGATGTCGCGCAGCTCGTCGATCGGCACGACGTTGGCGTGCCGGCGGCGGAGCTGGTCGATGGCCCGCTTGCGGGTGATCCCGAGCACCCACGCCTCGAGGCTGCGGCCGGGATCGTAGCGCTCCCGGTTCCGCCAGACCTCGTAGAACACACGCTGCAGCACATCCTCGGCCTCGTCGCGGGGCACGAAGCGGCGCAGGTAGCCGAGGACCATGGGGCCGAGGGCGGCATAGCACTCGTCGATCGCCCCCTCCTCGCCGGCGGCGAGTCGGGCCCCCAGGTTCGAGCCGGCGCCCTGCTCCACTCGTTTCCTTCCTCTGCGTTGGCTCGCGGCCGTGCCGACGGGTTCGGGGAGATGGGTTGTCAGGGCCGGCCGAGCGCCTCCAGGTGCTCGGCGATGGCCCGGACCAGGCGCCGGTCGGCGGTCACGAACCCGGTGAAGGTCCGCGCGGGGTCGGAGACGCGGGCCAGGCCGAAGTGGTCCGGCTCGGAGGTCTCGAAGCCGACGAACGCGATCGGCTCGGGTTGCTCGGCGACCAGCAGCCACTGGTTCTGGAGGGCGGCCCGGTCCTCGCCGAGCGGCACCCAGGCCACCCCGGTCGGCTCCCCGGGCTCGCCGGTGCCGAAGGCGGTCACCCGGACCCCGGCGGCCACCAGGTCGCGGTAGGTGGCGGCCTCGCCGGCGAGCTTGTCGGCCCGCTGGAAGCCGACGAACAGGGTGGTGTCGTGGCCACGGACGGCGGCCTCGATCTCGCGGGTCGCGGCCAGCATGTCGCGCACCTGGTACAGGAACCGGGTGCCGGTGAGCGGGCCGCCGCCCAGCTCCCGCTGGGCCCGCCGGAGCAGGTCGAGCACGCCGGCCTGCCGGCCCGCCTCGCTGTCGCCGTCCCCCAGTCGGTGCCAGTCCACGCCGCCCCACCTCGATCACCCTGCCGGACGGCGCCATGATGGCCCAGAATGGTCGGAGAGCGCCGACACGAGTGCGGCGTGGCAGCCACGGGAACCGTCCAGCCAGGGAGGTGACATGCCCCGACGGGTGCCGGTCCTGGCCGGGCTGGTCCTGTGCCTGCTGGTCGGCCTGGCCGCGCCGGCCTGGGCCGGGCCCTGGGTGGACCGCACGGCCGGGAGCCTGCGCGACGACCGGCTGTACGTGAACGCGTCGGCCCGGCCGACCCTGACCGCGCCCGAGGCCGAGCAGGTGCGGGCCCGGCTCGCCATCGCCGGCACGCCCGTGTTCGTGGCCGTCCTGCCCGGCCAGGCCCGCCGCGAGGCCGGCGGCGACGTCAACCGGCTGGCCGGCCAGGTCGCGGCCACGGTCGGCCGCCCGGGCACCTACCTGGTGGTGGCCGGCGGCCAGGAGGGCGCGGGCAGCGACACCCTGGCCAAGGGCGTGGCCGCCACCCAGGCCAGGGCCGCCTTCCGCCAGCACCCGGAGCTGGCCGCGGCGACCATGGACTTCGTCGGGCGGGCGGAGAAGGCCGCCGGCCGGCCGCCGGCCACCACCCCGCCCCCGCAGCCGCCGCCCGGCGGGGACCCCGACGGCAACACCGTGCTGGTGGTCCTGCTCGCCATCGCCGGCGTGGTCACCGTGGCCGTCCTGCTCGCGCTGACCCTGGAGAACCGCTCGCAGCGGCGGACCGTCCGCATCGGGAACGAGCTCGGCGAGGCCAAGGCGGCCTCCCAGGAGGACATCACGGCCCTCACCGACGACCTGCGCAACCTCGACGTCGACCTCCAGGCCGGCGAGGCCGGCAACCCCCAGGCGGTCAGCCAGTACACCAAGGCGTACGAGTACCTGGAGCGGGCCGAGCAGGAGTTCGAGCAGGCCAAGACCCCCGAGGACCTGGCCCGGGTGAGCACCGCGCTCGAGTCGGGCCGGTTCGCCATGGCCTCGGCCAGGGCCATGTTCGAGGGGGGCGGCCCGCCGCGGCGGCGGCCGCCCTGCTTCTTCGACACCCGTCACGGGCCGTCGGTCAACGACGTCGGCTGGGAGGCCCCGGGCGGCCCGCCCCGGCCGGTGCCGGTCTGCGCGGCCTGCATGAGCCAGATCGCCAACGGCGTCCAGCCGCAGCCGCGCAAGGTCCGCACCGGCCTGCGCCGGGTGCCCTTCTACGAGGCGCCGCCGCACTTCGAGTCGTGGTTCGGCGGGTACTTCGGCGGGGCCGCCGCCGACCTGGTGGCCGGGTTCCCACTGGGCAACGCCCTGGACGACGGCTTCGTGGGCGGCCGCAACACCTCCGGAGGCGGCTACGGCTACCTGCCCGTCTCCTACGCCGACACGGGCATGCTCGACAGCGGTGGTGCTATCACGGGAGAGCGGGAGTCGGACAGCGGCACCATCACGATCCAGGAGGATCCCGATGAGGATCAGTAGGCCGGCCCACGGTGGCCGGCCGCAGGCGCGGCGTTGGCTCGGCCCGGTCCTGGCCGCGCTGGCCCTGGCGGCCCTGACCGCGGGCCCGGCGGCGGCGCAGGCCACCGCGGCCGAGGTCGCGGAACAGCTCAGGCAGAGCCCGGTCTATGTCGCCCCCGACGCCGAGGCGAAGATCAACGCCGAGCAGGTCCGGGAGCACGTGCTCGACGCCGGCACCCCGATCTACATCGCGGTCCTGCCCGAGTCGGCCCGCGAGGGCTACGGCGGCAGCGTCACCGAGCTGGGCAAGGCGATCGCCACCGAGCTCAAGCGGAACGGCACCTACATGGTCGTCAGCGGCGACCACTGGGCGGCCGGCACCTACGGCGACACCATCCCCCGCGGCGAGGCCAGCAGGCTGGCCAGCCAGGCCGTGGACGATCACAGGAACGACCCCCAGGCGGCGGTGCTCCAGTGGGTCGACGGGGTGGCCGCGGCCGCCCGTGGTGAACCGGCCGACCAGTCCGGCGGTGGCGGTGGCGGCGTCGGGATCGGCGCCATCGCGGTGCTCGCGCTGCTGGTGGTCGGCGGGGGCGCGCTGATCTTCGGGGCCAGGCGGCGCCGGCGGGAACGGGAGGCCGAGCGGCGCCGGCAGCTGGAGGAGGTCAAGCAGGTCGCCCAGGAGGACCTGGTCGCCCTGGGCGACGACATCCGCGCCCTCGACCTGGACACCAGCATGCCCGACGCCGACCCCGAGGCCGTGCGCCACTACACCGAGGCCGTCGACCAGTACCAGAAGGCGTCGGACGCCCTGGACCGGGCCCGGCGCACCGAGGAGCTGGCCCCGGTGAGCGCGGCCCTGGAGGCCGGCCGGTACGAGATGTCGGCGACCAAGGCCGTCCTGGAGGGCCGGCCGGTCCCCGAGCGCCGGCCGCCGTGCTTCTTCGACCCCCGTCACGGCCCCTCGGTGGAGGACGTCGAGTGGGCGCCCCCCGGCGGCGCCCCCCGCATGGTCCCGGCCTGCGCGGCCGACGCCCAGCGGGTCCACGAGGGCCTGGAGCCGGAGTCACGCCAGGTCCTGGCCGGGGCCGGCGGTCGGATGACCCCCTACTGGAACGCACCCGGCTACTACGGCCCCTGGGCCGGCGGCTACTTCGGCGGCTTCCCCATGGGCGGGCTGTTCACCGGCCTGCTGCTGGGCAGCTGGCTGGGCGGCGGCTGGGGCGGCTACCCCGCCTACGCGGGCGGCGACGGCGGCGACGCCGGCGGGGGCGACGGCGGTGGCGGCGACTGGGGCGGCGGTGGCGGCGACTGGGGGGGCGGTGGCGGCGACTGGGGCGGCGGCGACTTCGGCGGCGGGGACTTCGGCGGGGGCGACTTCGGCGGCTGAGGTTCGCGACGGTCGAGTAGGCTGACCCGATCAGCCGCGGACGAAGGAGCCCGCCCATGAGTCTCGACGTCCGCCGCCAGGGGGCGGCGACCTGGATCACGCTGGACCGGCCCGACGCCCTCAACGCCCTCGACGACCCGACCAAGGAGGCGCTGGTCGCCGCCCTGGGCGAGGCCGCCGAGGACGAGCGCGTGCGGGCGGTGGCCCTGACCGGGAGCGGCCGGGCGTTCTGCGTCGGCCAGGACGTGCGCGAGCTCGAGCAGGGCTACCGTGAGGGGCGGGCGCCCGACCTGGCCGACGCCCTGGAGCGGCACTACGCGCCCATCTGCCGGCTGCTGGCCGGGATGCCCAAGCCGACCGTGGCCGTGGTCAACGGGGTCGCGGCCGGGGCCGGGGTGTCGCTCGCCCTGGCCTGTGATCTCCGATTGGCCAGCGCCGCCGCCCGCTGGCGGCTGGCCTTCTCGGGCATCGCGCTGGTCCCCGACGCCGGGTCGACCTGGCACCTGCCGCGGCTGGTCGGCCTGTCCCGGGCCCTGGAGATGGCCCTGCTCGGCGACTGGGTCGAGGCCGACCAGGCGCTCGCGTTCGGGCTGGTCAACCGGGTCTGGCCGGCCGACGACTTCCGGCGCGAGGCCGAGGCGGCCGTGGCCGCCCTGGCCGCCGGGCCGACCCTGGCCCTCGGCCGGGCCAAGGCCCTGCTCCGCGACCACCTCCAGGTCGGCCTGGACGAGGCGCTGGCCGGCGAGGCCGCGGCCCAGGTCGCCTCCGGCCGGACCAAGGACCACTCCGAGGGCGTCGCCGCCTTCCTGGAGAAGCGGGACCCGACCTTCCAGGGGGCCTGACATGGCCGCCGACTACCAGCTCTGGATCGACGGCCGGTCGGTGGGTGCCGCCAGCGGCGGGACCTTCGAGACCTTCGACCCCTCCACCGGCCAGGCCCACGCCACCGTGGCCAGGGCCGGCCAGGCCGACGTCGACCGGGCCGTGGCCGCCGCCCGGGCCGCCTTCGAGGACGGCCGCTGGTCGGGCCTCAAGCCGGAGCGGCGGGCGGCCGTGCTCCAGGCGGTCGCGGCCAAGCTCAAGGAGCAGGCCCCCCGCCTGGTCGACCTGGAGGTCCGCGACGCCGGCGGGACCATCCGCAAGACCAGGTCGTCCGATGTCGCCGGGGCGGCGTTCACCTTCCGGACCTACGCCGAGTTCGCCACCCGGCTCCCGGCCGAGCTGCCCCTGCCGTTCACCCTCGCCCCCGGGCCCAGCCACAACCACCTGCGCCGCGAGCCGGTCGGGGTCTGCGCCGCCATCGTCCCCTGGAACTTCCCCATCCAGAACGCGGCCTGGAAGCTGGCCCCGGCCCTGGCCGCCGGCAACACGGTGGTCCTCAAGCCGGCCGAGCAGACCCCGTGCACGGCGGTCGAGCTGGCCGGGCTGTGCAGCGAGGCCGGCGTGCCCGACGGGGTGGTCAACGTCCTGACCGGGTTCGGCCCGGAGGCCGGCGAGCCCATGGTCACCTCGCCCGAGGTCGACAAGGTCGCCTTCACCGGGTCCACCGAGGTCGGCAGGCGGGTCGCGGCCCTGGCCGCCGGCACGGTGAAGCAGGTCCTGCTGGAGCTGGGCGGCAAGTCGGCCAACATCCTGCTCGACGACGCCGACCTGGAGCTGGCCGGCGACGGCGCCGCCTACGCGATCTTCTTCCACCAGGGCCAGGTCTGCACCGCCGGCAGCCGGCTGCTGGTGGCCAGGCCGATCCACGACGAGGTGGTGGCCCGCCTGGTCGACATCGCCGAGCGGATCACCGTCGGCCCGGCCGCCGACCCCGCCTCCGACATGGGACCGCTCATCTCCCAGGAGCAGCTGGAGCGGGTCGAGCGCTACGTGCGGGTCGGCCAGGAGGAGGGGGCCAAGCTGGCCACCGGCGGCGGGCGCGTCACCGTCGGTGGCCACGAGGGCGGCTGGTACTTCGCCCCCACCATCTTCACCGGGGTCGACCCGTCCTCGCGCATCGCCCAGGAGGAGATCTTCGGCCCGGTCCTGGCCGTCATCCCCTTCGACGACGACGACCAGGCGGTCGCCATCGCCAACCACTCCCCCTACGGCCTGGCCGGCGCCGTCTGGAGCCGCGACTCGGCCCGGGCCGTCCGGGTCGCCGAGCGCCTGCGCGCCGGCACCGTCTGGGTCAACGATTACCACCTGCTCAACCCGAGGTACCCCTTCGGCGGCTACAAGCAGTCCGGGGTGGGGCGCGAGCTCGGCGAGGAGGGGTACCTCGCCTACACCCAGACCAAGCACGTCCACGTCGACATCACCCAGCAGCGCGCCCGCCACCGCTGGTTCGACGTCACCATCCCCGGCCGCCGCCCCCCCGCGCCCTAGCCGGTGGACCACGACGGGCGGGTGCGGCTGGCCGGGGAGCTGGCCCAGCTGCTCCTGGAACGCCACGGGCCGGCCGCCATCACCGCCGTCGGGGTGCACGGGCCGGTGGCCCGGGGCGAGGACACCGAGGAGTCCGAGCTCGACCTGGCCGTGGTCACCGCCGGGCCCGAGGTCGAGGTGCCCGACCGCTACCTGCGCTACCGGGGCACGGCGGTCGACCTGGGCGCGATCGCGGCCGACGCCTACCTGGAGGCGGCCTCCGCCATCGGGCCGGCCTGGCCGCTGGCCGCCGACCAGTACCTCAACCAGCTGGCCGTCCACGACCCGGGCGGGTTCTTCCACAAGCTGAAGCACGTCCACGAGGCCGCCGTCGAGGAGGCCGGCCCGGAGGTGTTCGCCGCCGCCGCCGGCCTCGACCTGGTCCAGCTGCTCTCCTGGGAGGCCAGGGCCCGCGCCGCCGAGCTGGCCGGCGACCTGCTCACCACCCAGGTGGCGGTCAAGGAGGCGGCCGTGCTGGCCGCCCTGGTCGTGGGCCTGCTCACCCGGACCGCCTGGCCCGACACCGGCCACGCCCTCCACGCCGTCGCCGCCACCGGGGTCGCCGGGCCCGGCTTCGCCGAGGCCTACCGGCGCCTGCTCGACCCCACGGCCGAGCCGGCCGTCCAGGTGCTCGCCCTGGGCCGGGTCCGCGACGCCCTGTGTGCCCTGGCCGACCGCGAGCAGGTCCCCTACCAGGCCGACGGCCTGGCCGCCTTCCTGTAGGCGTCAGCCGCCCAGGTGGGCCCGGACCGCGTCGGCGACCACGGCGGCGTCCCCGGGGAAGCCGAACAGGATGCCCGAGCCGCGGCGGCGCAGCCATTTCAGCCCCAGGTACCACAGGCCAGGCATCGGCCCGGCGGCGTCCTGGCGCCGCGGCGTCCCGTCGGCGGCGACCAGGGCCGGGTCGATGAAGGAGAAGTCGCCGCCGAACCCGGTGCACCACACCACGGCGGCGACCCGCTCGGCGCGCAGGTCGAGCGAGGCCGGCGGGTCCAGGTCGACGGGGACGTCGTGCCCGTCGGGCTCGGCGGGCGGGGCGTCCAGGCCGCGGCGGCGGATGCTCTCGTCGGCCAGCCCCCTGACCCTGGCCGCGAAGGCGTCCCCGGCGGCCACGTTGGCGGCCAGGCTGTCGTCGAAGGCGACCCGCTCGCCGTCCACCGCGACCGGGCGCCCAGCCAGGGTGACGCCGGCCCGGGCCAGGGCGGGCAGGCTGAGGCTGCGGCCGCCCGGGGCCACGATCGGCTGGGCGTCGCGCATGACCGAGGGATCGGGGAGGTCGCGGGGCCGCTGGTCGAAGAACCCGGCGTCGAGCAGCCACTCGACGGTGTCGCGGCCGCGATGCCGCCAGGGCAGGCGGCCGGCCGGGCTGGTCGCCAGGATCACCCGCCGGCCGCCGGCCAGGAGGTCCTCGGTGATCTGGCAGCCGGACTGGGCGCTGCCGACGACCAGCACCGCCCCCTCGGGGAGCCGGCCCGGGTCGCGGTAGCCGGCGGTGTGGGCCTGGGCCAGCCGGTCCGGGAAGGCGCCGGCGAGCGCCGGGAGCCGCGGCCGGTTCTGGTCGCCGGTGGCCACGACCACCGTCCGGGCCCGGAGCTCGCCGGCGTCGGTGCCCAGGGCGTAGCCGTCGCCCGCGGGGGCCAGCCGGGTCACCCCGACGCCCTCGCGGACCGGGCTGGCGGCGGCCAGCCGCTCCAGCCGGGCCACCACCTCGGGGCCGGGGTGGTAGGCGTCGCCCGGCTGGGGGCCGAGCACCTCGTTCATCCAGCCGGGGGTGTTGAGCCGGAACGAGCCCCAGCGCTGCGACCGCCAGCTCTCGCCGGCCCGGCCCCGCTCCAGGACCACGTGCTCGACCCCGCGGGCGGCCAGGGCGGCGCTGGCGGCGAGGCCGGCCGGCCCCGCGCCCACCACCGCGCAGTCGACCCTCACCGGTCCAGGGCCGCCGCCAGCGCCGACCGGACCGCCTCCGGCCGCTCGATCGCGAAGTGGCCGGCGTCCTCGATCACGTGCAGCGGCCAGCCGTAGCGGGCGCTGGCCTCCTCGGCGATCCGCAGCCGCATCACCCGGTCATGGCGTCCCCAGATCAGGGCGGTGGGCACGGCGATGGCGGCGAGCTGCCCGGAGGGGATCGGCCTGGTCCCGAGCTCGCGCAGCAGCCGGCGGTTGGCGGCCCGCACGCTCGGCGTGCGGGCCAGCTCCAGGCCGTAGGCCTGGGCGTCGGAGCCCATCAGGGCTCCCGCCCGGGCCGGGTCCACCGCCACCTGCCGGAGGAAGCCGCGCTGGGTGCGCTCGCTCGGCCGGGCCAGGAACCGGACCAGCGCCAGCACGACCCCGGGCGCCGGCCGGAACCGGGCCAGGCTGCCCGCGTCCACCAGCACCAGCCGGGACAGCCGGTCGGGGTGGGCGATGGCGAACCGGGCGGCGATGGAGGCGCCGAGCGACGCCCCCACCATCGCCGGTGGCTCCGGGCAGGTCCGCTCGACCAGCGCCGCCAGCCAGGCGAGCACCCGGGCGGCGTCCGGCGGGCCATCGGGCACCGTCGAGGCGCCGAGGCCCGGCAGGTCGGGGGCGACCACGCGGTGGCGCCGCATCAGGTCGGCGGCCACCGGCAGCCACATCCCGGCCCAGCCGCCCTGGCCGTGCAGCAGCACGACCGGCGGGCCGTTCCCGCCCTCGAGCACGGCCGTGGACACCCCGGCCAGCTCCAGTCGCCGCTCGGTCAGGGGTGCGCCGGCCAGCACCCGCTGCCGGGTGCGCTGGTCGATGAGCTGGCTGGCCATCGGAGGCTCCTTCCGAGGTGGTTCCCGGTCGGTGGTCATCCTGCGGCCCGGCCGGCGGGCCGCCTAGGACAGGTTGTGAACCTACCTCGGCCGGGTCCAGGTTCACGATCGGAACTAGTCGTGGCCCCCGCCGGCGGGAGACACTTCCTCCATGCGCAACTACGGCCAGTTCTGCCCGATCGCCCGGGGCTCGGAGATCCTCGCCGAGCGCTGGACGCCGATCATCGTCCGCAACCTGCTGATGGGCTGCCGCACCTTCAACCAGATCGCGGCCGGCGCCCCGGGGCTGTCGCGGGCGCTGCTGGCCCGGCGCCTGCGGGAGCTGGAACGGGCCGGCGTGCTCGAGATCCGCCCCAAGCCGGACGGGCACGGGTCGCTGTACGAGCCGACCGCGGCCGGCCGGGAGCTGTGGTCGGTGCTGGTCGCCCTCGGCGGCTGGGCCGAGCGGTGGACCCAGGTCACGGCCGAGCACTCGGATCCCGGCGTGGTCCTCTGGTCGTGGTGCCAGGAGTTCCTGCGCCGCGACCTGCTCCCCGACCGGCGGGTGGTGGTCCGCTTCGACACCCGCTCGGGCGGCCGCAGGATCACCGGCTGGATGCTCATCGAGCGGCGGGAGGCCGAGATCTGCCGGGTCGATCCCGGGTTCGGCGACGACCTGGTGGTGACCGTCAACGACCCGCTGACCTTCGCCCGCTGGCACCTGGGGCTGGTCGGCTGGGCGGCGGCCCTGCGGTCCGGGCAGATCCAGGTGAGCGGGCCGCGGGCCCTGAGCCGGGCCCTCCCGACCTGGAACGCCGGGCCGGAGACGAACGCCCGCCGGCGGCAGTGGCTGGAGCGGACGCCGGCCGGCCCCGGCTACCCCACGGTCGAGGGGCCGTCGGGGTCGGCGGCCTCCGGCGCCGGGGGCGGGCTGGCCACGGCCGGCTCCAGCTCGACCCGGCGGCCGTGACGGTAGACCAGCTCGCCTCCAAGGGAGGCGCCGACGATCAGGGTCAGCAGCCCGACCACGCTGAGGATGATGGGGCCGACCGGGGTCGCGGTCACGTCGAGGTCGCGGCCGCGGAGGACGGCGTTGGCCAGGAACAGCCCGGCGGTGACGAGCTGGAGGCTCATGTGGAGCACGGCGATGCGCCAGGTCCGGCTGCCGTTCTCGATCAGCAGGAAGTCGGCGAACCCGGCGGCCACGGTCAGGACGGAGACGACCAGGGCGATCACGATCAGGGTGAAGGCGCCGCGCACGAACGGGTTGCCGTCCTCGGACAGGTGGGAGAGCGCGTCGAACACCAGGCTGGTCGGGTACAGGGCGACCGGGAAGTGCACCAGCATCGGATGCAGGGGGCGGCCTCGGCCGCCCTGGAGCAGGTTGGGCATCTCGCCTCCGGGGTCGACGGCCTGGCCCGGCGATGCTATCGCCGGCGCAGGTGGGGGCGGGACTCGACCCGGCGGGCCAGGCGGCGCAGGCTGCGCCGGAGCAGCAGCCGGAACGCGGGCCCGACGACCGCGAAGCCGAGCCGCCCGGCCGCTCCCAGGGGCAGGTCGACGTCCTCGACCCAGACGAACCAGGCACCGCCGGGGGCGGGCGCGACCAGGAAGGTGCCGGTGCCCCGCACCACCCGGCCCAGGTGGCGCACGTCGATCCGGGAGGGCGGCTCGAACCTGGTCACCTCCATCGGGTCGCGGAACCCGATCCCGGCCAGCCTGGTCTCGGCGACCAGCCGCTCCCCGACCCGGTGGGGCCCGCCGTCGGCGGTCACCCTGGTCAGCGCCACCCATTCCGACTGGCCCTCCCAGTCGGCCACCGCGGCGAACACCGCCTCGGGCGGGGCCGCGACCGCCACCCGCTCCTCCAGGTGGACCCGCACGCGCCTGCTCCTCTCTCGGCCGGGCGTCGGCTACCATCGCCGGCATGCTGCGGACCTTCGGCCGGCGCACCTTCGACTTCGCTCGCCGGGTCGCGGTCATGGCCATTCTCAACCGCACGCCCGACTCGTTCTACGACCGGGGGGCCAACTTCGGGTTCGAGGACGCCCTGGCCGCCGGGGAGCGGGCCCTGGCCGAGGGCGCGGACTGGCTGGACGTCGGCGGGGTCAAGGCCGGCCCGGGCCCCCCCGTGTCCGAGGCCGAGGAGCTCGACCGGGTGGTGCCGCTGGTCGAGGCGCTGCGCGAGCGCACCGACGCGGTCGTCTCGGTCGACACCTTCCGGCCCGGGGTGGCCCGCCGGGCCCTGGCCGCCGGGGCCGACGTCGTCAACGACCCCTCCGGCCTGCGCGACCCGCGGGTGGCCGAGGTGGCCGCCGAGGCCGGGGCCGGCCTGGTCGTGATGCACACCGGCGGCCCGCCCCGGACCCGCCCCCACCGGCCGGCCTACGCCGACGTGGTCGCCGAGGTCCGCGCCTTCCTGGCCGACCGGGTCGCCCTGGCCCGCCAGCGCGGGGTGCCGGCCGAGCGCCTGATCGTCGACCCCGGCCACGACTTCCACAAGAACACCTTCCACTCCCTGGAGCTGACCCGCCGCCTGGGCGAGCTGGCCGACCTCGGCCACCCCCTGCTGGTCGCCCTCTCCAACAAGGACTTCGTCGGCGAGACCCTCGACGTCCCCCTCGACCAGCGCCTGGAGGGCAGCCTGGCCGCGGCCGCGTTCGCCGTCGTCGCCGGGGCCAGCATCGTCCGCGTCCACGAGGTCCAGCCCACCGTCCGGGTGGTCCGCATGACCGAGGCCATCCTCGGCCGCCGGCCCCCGGCCGCGACCCGCCGGGGCCTGGCCTGAGGTGTCGCGCTGACTACGCCTGGCCCCGGTGCGCCCTGGCGAGCAGGGTCGCCGCGCCCAGACCGATCAGCACGAGGCCGACCAGCAGCAGGGGCATGGTGCCTGCCCCGGTGAACGGCAGCACGCCGCCGCCGACCGAGCTGCTCGGCGCCGAGGACGCGGAGCCGCCGGCGGCCGTCGTGGTCGTGGACTCACCGCTGCTGCCCGTCCCGTCCGAGGTCGAGGTGACCCCTGACGAGGAGGTGGCGCCGGACGAGGAGGTGGCACCGGAGGACGAGGTCGCCCCTGAGGTGGTCGTCTCCTTCGACGTGCTGGTGGTGGAGCCGGACGTCGTGGTGGTCGGGCTGGGGACACAGCCGGTGACCCAGAACACCTTGTGCTTGGTGTCGGCGCCCTGGGAGCCCTCGGCGTTGACGGTCAGCTTGACATGGAAGCCCTGCACCGGATGCGGGGTGATGCCGGTGAAGTCCAGGGTGTAGGTCTCGCTGGCGTCCAGCCCGGCCTCGCTGCCCCCACCGCTGTTGTCGTCCTCACCGATGAACACCGTGTCGGTCAACAGCACCTGGTCG
>Ga0075419_10000575_pt1 | contig 23307 bp, 28 predicted proteins | sample SoiMetdeltSBSDD3_FD_76900 | JGI IMG/M metagenome (GOLD analysis project Ga0075419, IMG submission 76900) | Bulk soil microbial communities from a Populus tree surrounding site in Tennessee, USA - Soil MetaG P. deltoides SBSDD3 | ecosystem: Environmental > Terrestrial > Soil > Tree plantation... | reverse complement strand
GTGCTCATGCTGACCGCGCGCGACAGCGTCGCCGACAAGGTCGCCGGCCTCGATCTCGGCGCCGACGACTACCTGACCAAGCCGTTCGCGTTCGAAGAGTTGCTGGCCCGCGTGCGTGCGCTGCTCCGGCGGCGCGACACCGATCGCGCGCCGGTACTCCGCCTTGGCGACCTCACGGTCGATCCCGCCACCCGCCGGGTCGCGCGCGGCGAGCGTCGCATCGAGCTCACGGCGCGGCAATACGCGCTCCTCGAGTACTTCCTGCGCAATGCCGGGCGCGTCCTGACGCGCCAGATGATCGCGCAGCATGTGTGGGGGCTCGACTTCGACGCCGAGAGCAACGTCATCGACGTGTACGTAGGGTACTTACGACGGAAGATCGCGCTCGACCACGAGCGCGCTCTGCTCCACACGGTCCGCGGCGCCGGCTACGTGCTGCAAGCAGAAGAATGAGGCGCGGCGCGACCTCACCGATAAAATGCGTCGGCCCCCGTGCGTTCTGATCGTACTGTGGGCGCGGGAGGGTGGCGATGGGAAGCCGCGTCGATCGCGTGGCCCGTCTGATCGGCCTGATCGGCGTCGTCGGCTTTCTCGTCACCGCCTTCACCCCGCTGGCACACCGGCTGAACCTGGCGACGGCCGTCCCGGCCGAGCTCGTGCCATCCGACGCCATCGTCGTCCTGGGCGCGTGGGTCTCTCCCTCCGGCACGCTGAGCTCCGAGTCGCTGCGCCGGACCAACCACGGCATCGCGCTCTATCGCCGCGGCCTGGCGCCGACGCTCGTGCTCCTGGGCGGCTCCGCCTCGGGCGGCCCGTCCGAAGCGGACGCGCGCGCCGAGCAGGCGCGGCTGCACGGGGTGCCGGCGCAGGCGATCCTGACGGAGACGCGAGTCCGCACGACGCGGGAAGAAGCGGCGCGAGTTAAAGAGCTGCTGCAATCGAAAGGCGCCCGCACGATTCTGCTCGTGACCAACGCGGGGCATCTCGCCCGCGCCCGGCCGCTCTTCGAGCGGGCCGGCTTCCACGTCTATCCAGCGCCCTCGGATTCGTTCGTCGAGGCGAGCTCGCCCGAGTCGCGCCTGGAGCTGATGCGGGTGCTTGTCAGAGAGTTCTTCGGATGGCTCTTCTACCGGGTGGCCGGCTACATCTAGGCTCGAGAGGACATCGCATGGAAGCGACATTCATGGCGGCGCTGACGGGCCTCACTTCGATCGGCGGCTACTACGTCGGCGTCAAGCTGTTCCATTTGCCCACGGTCGGCCTCGGCGCCGCGATCGGCAAGATGCTCGAGTCCGTCGGGATGGTGCTGATCTTCCTGGCCGTGAACCTGGTTCTGGCGCTCATGATCGTGCTGCTGGCGCGCGGCGTGACCGGCGCCTTCGTGTCGGCCTACGTCACCGACGACTCGGTGTGGCTCGGGCTGTCGGCGATCCAGGGGCTCGCGTTTCAGTGGTGGCGGGGCATCGCGGCGACTTCGACGGCTGGCGAGTAGACGTCAGGCGCGGTCGAGCGCCGCGCGCACCGCATCGACGACGCGCGCGAGGTCGTAGGGCTTGCCGATGATCTCGAGCGCGTCGTTCTCGCCGACGAGACTCTCGAGCGCGGGCTTGTTGGTCGTCGTGATCACGAACTGGCGCGGTCTCAGCGGCTCGGCGCTCCGGACCAGGCGCAGGAATCGCCAGTTCGCATCGTACGGCGGGGAGATGTCGTAGACGATCACCGCCGGCGCGTGATGGTTGACGAACTCGATCAGGTCCATCTCGCCCTTCTTGACGTCCGGGATGTGGCCGACGACGGTCTGGAATCCCTCGGCCTCGAGCGCGGTGCGCAGGAGCTCGACCGTGTCTTCGCTGGAGTTGAACACGGCGATCGTGGGCTTTTGTCCTGCCGAGCTTGCTCGACCCATTGGGCTCAGACCCGGCGAAAGCCTATCCCGGCGGCACCGCGATGTCTAGCCACGCGGCCGCGGCGCGCGCTCAGCCGGCGCGCCCGAGCAGGCTCGCCGCGATCGCGATCAGCTCGGCTGGATCCACTGGCTTGGAGACGTGGATGTTGAAGCCCGCCGTCAGGCTACGGATCCGATCCTCGGGCCGGCCGAACGCGGTCAACGCGACCGCCGGAATCTTCCCGCCGCGCTCGGGATCGAGAGCGCGCACCTTGCGGATGAGCGAGTGCCCGTCCTGGCCCGGCATCTCGATGTCGGAGACGAGCAGGTCGGGGCGCTGCTGCTGGATCACCCGGAGCGCCTCGTCGGCCGACCGGCACTCGATGACGTGCGCGCCGGCCTGGGCCAGGACCTCGCGGATCAGCTCGACGGCCGTCGGGTCATCGTCCACCACCACGATGTGGGCACCGGTCAACGCCGTGTTGGTGAGCGGCGAGCGCTCACCTGCGGCGATCGGCTGCTCGCGCACCTCTGCGACCATTAACGGAAGCTTCACGACGAACGTGGCACCCTTTCCGTCGCCCGCACTCTCCGCGTAGACGCTGCCCCCGTGGAGCTCGGCCAGGTGGCGGACGAGCGCCAGGCCGATGCCGAGTCCGCCGTGGCTGCGAGTGCTGCCGCCCTCGCCCTGTCGCAGCCGGTCGAACACGTACGGGAGGACCTCCGGGGCGATGCCCTGCCCCGTATCGCTGACGACGATCTCGGAGTGCGAACGGACCCTCTGCAGGTGCACCTGCACGCGGCCGTCCCGCGGCGTGAATTTGACGGCGTTGTCGAGGAGGTTCCACACGATCTGCTGGAGCCGTCCGGGATCGCCTGACACGAGCACCGCGGGCCCCTCGAGCAAAGGCTGGATGCGGATGCCTTTCGCTTCGGCCGCGTGACGGACGGCCTCGAGCGAGTCCACGATCAGCTCGCGCAGATCTACCGACTGGACGACCAGGCGCATGCGGCCGCTCACCACTCGCGACATGTCGAGGAGGTCGTCGACGAGCCTGATCTGCGCGTTGACGTTGCGGACGATGACCTGAACCGCCCGCCGCGTCTGGGCCTCGCCGAGCTGGCCGCGCTCGATGAGCGTCGCCCACCCGTGCACGGCGTTGAGGGGGTTGCGGAGCTCGTGCGAGAGGGTCGACAGGAACTCGTCCTTCGCGCGGTTCGCCGCTTCGGCCGCGGCGCGGGCCTCCTGGGCCTCCCGATAGAGTCGCCAGATCTCGATGGCGGCCGCGGTCTGATTGGCGGCGGCCATCGCGAACGAGAGGTCGGCCTTCCCGTAGCGCCGGCTCGATTCGGTGATGGCCAGGGTGATCGTGCCCAGGGCCCGCTCGTACGCGACGAGCGGCGCGATGATCCAGGACTTCGGCGCGAGCTGCCTTAAGAGCGCGAGATGCTCGGCGTTCAGCGCGACCGCGCTCAGATCGGCCTCGGTGACGCGCGAGACCAGCGCCGGCTGGCGTGTGCGCACCGCGGTCAGCGGTCCGTGCGGCGCATCGCTGTTGAAGCCGTATCGCGTGCGTATCTCGAAGACGAGCGCCTCCTTGGCGACGTCGACGTGCGCGCTGGCCGCGCGGTGAAGCGCGCCGTCCGCTTGCAGCAAATCTATCGTGCAGAGATCGCCGAGGACCGGCACGGCCAGGCGGACCACGCGGGGCAGCATGCGTTCGGAGTCGAGTGAGGAGCCGAGCAGCGCGCCGATCTCGGCGAGCACATCCGCCCGTCGCTCGACCCGCGGCGGCGCCATCCCTCGAGTCTCGCTCCGACGATGCGCGTTTGACAAGGCGAGAAGCGCCAAGACTCACGTCCGCCGCGAGGCGACTTCAGGCGCGCCGCGCGTCAAATCGGGAAAAGACCTTCAACGCGCGCGGAAAATCCCTGAGCGCGCGTCGATCGGCGCGCGGGCGGCCGGTGACCTCGCGTTTCCCTCCGCGAGGAGATGCGCCGCGCGGGCGCTCGTGCCTATGATCGAAATGACGCCGCTGAGCGTACCCGAGGGTTTCATCCGGATCTCGCGGCGATGCTTCGAATCGCGTCGCGAGAGCGACGCGCGAACCCGAGGAGGCCAACCGTGGACGCATGGACCCGACAGTTCCCCCTGGGAATCCTGTGCTGCATCGTGCTCGCGGCGTCGGCGCTGGGCTGCGCCAGCCGCGGCCCACTGGCTACGGCCAAGGTGACGCAAGCCGAACGGGCGGTGGACGACGCGCAGCAGGCCGGCGCGGCCGTCAGTGCGCCGGTCGACTTCCGGACGGCGCAGGACAAGCTCAAGGCCGCTCGGGAGGCCCTGGCGAAGGGCCGCCACGATCGCGCGATCCGTTCGGCCGAGCAGGCGGAGATCGACGGAGAGTACGCGCGCGCGGTGGCCGCCAATCAACGCGTCACTGGGATGTCCGAGGAGATCAGCCAATACATCAACGTGCTGCGCCAGGAGCTCCAGCGTTTGCCGAAGTAGACGAGCTCTGGCCGCGGAGGTGTCGTCGATGAGTCACCATATCGTTCAGCTCACGACAGTCGCTGCGGTGCTCCCTCTTGTATTCGCCGCCGGCTGCGCCTCATCGGATGCCAAGCGCGCCGCCCGGGCTCAGCTGGAGCGCGCCGAGGCCGCCTATCGACAAGCGCAGGCCGATCCCAGCGTGCAAACCTACGCGCCGCTGCGACTGATGGACGCGGAGAAGGCGCTGCAAGCGGCCCTGCAGGCCAAGGACAGCGACGACAAGGCGCACCTGGGCTATCTTGCCGAGCGGAGGGCGCAGCTGGCCTCGGTCATGGGAGCAACCGCCAAGACCGAACAGAACATGCAGCAGCTCCGGCAAGAGACCGCCGACGTCCTGCTGCAGAAACGCGACCGCGAGCTGACCGTGGCGCGGCGCGAGACGGACGTCAAGACGCGCGAAGCGGAGCAAGCGCGCCGCGCCGCGGAGGCTCGAGCGCGCGACGCGGAAGCGCGCGCCCGCGAGCTCGAGCAGGGTCGCCGTCAGACGGACGAGATCGACTCCAAGGCGGCCGCCCTCGCGAACGAGCTGCAAAATCTCAAGGCGCAGCGTACCGACCGTGGCGTCGTGCTCACGATCGGCGACGTGCTGTTTGCGGCCGGTAAGGCCGAGGTCGGACCCGGCGCACAGCGCAGCGTCGACAAGCTCGCGGACTTCCTCAAGGCGTACCCGAAGCGTACCGTGCTGATCGAAGGCCACTCCGACAACCTCGGTCACGAGGAGTACAACATCCGTCTCTCGCAACAGCGCGCCGAGGCCGTGAGAGACCTGCTCGTGGCCCGCGGCGTGGCCGTCCAGCGGATCCGCACCAAGGGTTACGGCTCAAAGTTCCCGATCGTGGACAACGAGAGCGCCGTCGGCCGACAGCAGAACCGGCGGGTCGAAGTGATCGTGCTGAACGAGGGGACGACCGCCGACGGCTCGTCGCAGTGAGCCCGGGCCGCCTCGTCAGCCGACGCTAGCTTGCGCCCCGCGATCACGGCGTCACCGCAGGCGGTCTGAGGCGCTGTAGCGCGTGCAGGCGGGAACCGCGGCCATCACCTGCGCGCGGCTGGCGGCGGGAAGCGGCTCACGGGCGAGCCATTCACAGAAACCCCCTGAGGGGTCGATGGCCCACTCGGCAACCACCTTCGTGACGTGGAGCCCTTCGGCCAGCTTGCGGTCGGCGAGAAAGCCGAACCTCGGAATGAACAGCTGCGCGAGGCTCGCCGCGATCCCGTCGTCGATGCGCACGTACGCCGTCAAGGTTGGCTGCACCAGATCCCCATCCGTCGCGAGATCCAGAACCGTCAGCGCGCTACCGCTGATTCTGCCGAGGATGGGACCGGTGTGTTCTCCGCGTGAAAGGATCACGCGGCGGCGTCCATCCCGTCGCAGCACATGCGAGAAGCCTCGGGCGCCGTCGCCATCGTCCGCGCGATAGCGGTCGCCGTCGAGCGGCTGGATGTGATAGCTCGCGACACGTCTGAACCGCGCAGCCGCCGCGGTCACGTCCGGCGCGTCGATGAACGCGGTGTAGAGCTGGATCGGGACGCGCGCGGTGGGCCCGTTCACCGTGCGGCTGAGTGTTGGTTGATCCCAGACGCGCTCGACGGCCGCGGACACTTCAGGCGAGAACGCCGCGCGCGCGCCGAGGACAGGTGGCCACGGGGCGACCGCGGCGCCTTCTGAATCCGCCGCGAGGGCCAAAACCAGCATTGCCGCTGCGAAGAGTCCCTGTGTCGGCTTCATGATCTCCGAATCCGGTTTTGCCCTTACTCCCCTTTGGGATGCCCGATCGGCCGGACACGATACAGCGGGACCGCAGAATCCCCAGGGGGGTTCTCGACGTCAAAAACGACGATGAAGCTTGCTATTGGAATCGTCGTCATCCTGCTCGCGATCGCTTCGCTACTCGCCGTGCCGCTGGTCGCGCACCACGAGTGGGCGTCGCCCGATTGCGCGAGCCACATCGTCGTGGTCACGGGCCCCGACGGCAGTCCGATCGAATGCGTCTGCCTCGACGGCGCCCTGTCGACCTGCTTCAACCCGGGGCCGTAGCGCGATGACTCGAATCGTTGCTCTCGCGCTGTTACTTCTGGCGATCGGCGCCCCGCTCGGGGCCGTCGGCGCGGAGCCGAACACGGACGACGTCATCGACAACGCCGCCGCGCACTAGCTCCGCGCACGCGAGCCGCCGTGCGCCGATCGGGTCAACGCACGGCGCCGCGTCAGTTCGAGCTGTCTGATCCAGCCGCCGTCGCCGGCGCAGCGCTGTCTCGATGGAATCTCACCATCACGGCCGACTGGATGGCGGGGTCGCTGGCGACCCCGTACAGCGTGTCGCCCGAGCGGACGAGCGTGAGCCACGGCCACGGCCCAACCTCGTTGCGCAGCGTGACGAGCTTCTCGTTCGCCACCACGGTTCCAGCCAGGCTCGATGCCCTGGCGAGGTTGTTCCCAGCCCGACCGGGCGTCACCGTCGCCGTGAAGGTTCCGTCTTCCCGTATCTGCAGGCGCAGGTTCGCCTCGTCGTCGTACAGGGAGGGCGCGACCCAGTTCAAGGAATCGCTCCACGTTCCGACCAGCTCGCTGTCGGGCCGCAAAGCGCCCGAGCCCGGCGGAGGCGAAACAGGGCCAAGCCCGGCGCAGCCCGTCAGCAGCGTCAACGCCGTGATGGCGCAGAGCCTTGCGGTGAGAGTGTGGTGCTGCATAGCAACCTCCTCTCCTGCTCGAGACGAGACACCGCCGACCGCCGATGCTCGGACTCGGGCCGTCCGAGCCGTCCGATTGGTCCGAGCGATAGCGCTTTGCCGAGCAATCGGCAGCTCGGACTGTACGGCGCCGATCAGGCTGCGCGCTTCGCGCCAGGGCTGCGTCGCCGCGGTGGCCGCAGAATCGATTGGCCCTCCGGATCCCGGCGCAATTCAGACACCGGCACGATGCGAACGATCGTCCCGTTCGCATCGAGAATCCTCACCGGCCCGAACGGCTCATCGTTCAACGGCAGCATGACGTCGGTCGTGGGCGATGTGGCCATTGCCTCTCGCCTCCTTGCACGACCGTCAGATGCACGATCGGACGCTCGGCGATTCCGACCTGGCGGGGAGCCGACCGTTGAACGCCGCAACGCCCCGAGGCGTGAAGGCCCCGGGGCGTTGCACGGATGGGCGTCTACCGTCTGTTCGCCTCGCTCGACTCGCGAATCGCACTCCTCGCCCTACGCTCGAGGTCGGGCGGCACGGTTTGCATGTTGTGATCGCGCTTCGCGTGCTCGGCTGCCTTGCGCATCACCTCGTCGTCGTCCTTCCCCTTCGCGACGAAGCTACAGTCCGGCATGCCAACGTCTTTGCAATGAAACTCCCGCATTGACGCACCTCCTACCTCCAGCATGCTCCCGCGGCGTGTCGCGCACGTCGGGCGGATACCTGAAAAGGAGGCAGGGTCTATCAGGTAGTGCGCAACCGAAGGCAAGAGCTCGCAATTCCGGGGAATGTGCCCGGCTAGTTTGTGATCGCGACCTCGGCAGCCAACGTATAGCCTTTCAGCAGCTTCAGCTGCCGGCGATCCGAGAAATCGATCGGCGCGTATTCATTCGACGGCAACCCGGCGGGAAACTCCGGCAAGAGGCCCATCGCCTGATAGCCTTCGGCCACGAGCTCCGAGCAGAACAAGCTCGAGAGGTCGTCGCCGCTGCTCGCCCCTCCAATGCCGTCATAGGCAGCCTTCAGCAGCTCGATCTGACTCCGCTCGTAGGGCTTTCTCGACAGCTCCTTTCTCACCTCGGCCAGCTTCTGATTCATCGCATCCGAGATCGCCTTGTTCAGCAGCCGAATCGTCACTTCCCCCTCGTAGGTCGTGATCCGTTGGCTCATAGGAACGAGCTGAACGCCCTTCGTCGCGGTTCGCGTCTCGATATCAGGGATGTTGCTCAGCGTCGTCGATTCCCACAGCAGAACCATACGATCGAACTCTTCCATGATCACCACCATGCCGACGTGTGACCACTTCCCTCCCGAGAACAGCTTGATGATGTTCGAAACGGCGCTCTTTCCAGAAAACAGAACGATGTCCCCGGTCTTCAGTTGTGGCCGCATGTCGTTATAGGTCGGCATCGTGTCCTCCCGGACGCTGTCGCAGACGTCAGCGTCACCACGAAGTCTCCGGAACGCTTCTGCGCCGTGCACGGCGGGATCGCTTCCCACGTGCCGCAGTCGGTCACAGGCATGCGCGACAATCCATGGCGGCAACGCGCGCAGTCAAGTGGGAAGCGAGTCGTGGCACGAAACCGTTACGGTCCTGTCCAGGGAGTCAGCAGTCCCATCTCTTGACGCCCATGTCGGCGTGACGAGTGAGACGCGACGGTTTGGGCGCTGAGCTGGGGTGCTAGGGAACGAGCTCGCGCTGCCGCGCCGCGTTCTTCATCGCGGCGTCGAGCGCCGACAGATCGACAATCCGGAACGTGACCCAGAAGAGGCCCGCGCTGACCGCGACAATGAGCGCGATCCCGAGCCAGCGGCGCATGGGCGGCCGTCGGATCATCGTCTCGCGTCCCCGGACTGCGCCACGCCCCGCGCGCACGCCGGCAGCGCGGCCATGACCCGCGCGCGCCGGGCAGCCGGAATCGGCTCTGCCGCGAGCCATTCGCAGAAGCCTCCGGATGGGTCGACCGCCCATTCGGCGACGACCGCCGTGATCCGCAGCCCCTCGGCCAGCTTCCGATCAGCCAAGAAGCCGAGGCTCGAAATCAGCGCGCGCGCGAGGGTGGCCGCGACGCGGTCGTCGATGTGGACATAGGCCCTCATCACCGGCTCGACCGAGTCTCCGTGCTGCTCGAGGTCGAGAACGCTCAGCGCGCTGCCGCTGATCGTCCCTAGGAACAGGCTCGTGTGCTCTCCCTGAGACAAGATGACGCGCCGCTGTCCCTCGCGGCGGAGCACCTGCGTGATTCCGCGGCCGCCGTCGCCGTCGTCGCCTCGATAGCGATCTTCGCCGAGCACCTGAACCTGGTAGCTCGCGAGCTTCTTGAATCGGGCGGCCGCGGCCGTGACCTCCGGCGTGTCGACGAATGCGAGGTACACGCCAGGGGGAACGTGGGCGACAGGCCCGTTCACCGTCCGGCTGAGCGTGGGCTCGAGCCAGACTCGCTCAATGGTCGCGGAGAGCTCCGGCGAGAAGGCCTCTCGCGCTCCCAGGAGCGGCGGCCACGGCCGCGCCGGCACACCCGCGGCCTCCGCCGAGAGCGTCAGCAACAGCGTCGCCGCCGCCAGGAGCCCCTGTGTCTCACCGCCACGCTTCACGTCCAACCCAATCCTTGAGATTTCCACCAACCCTTGAGATGCGCCGCCGCCGCCGTTCGGACGCAGATCAGAACGCGCGAGAGCCGCGCGCCGGCGCCCGGAGCGAATCGCTCGGCTTGTCTCCGCCGGCTGAGAGCCACTGCATCATCGCCTCGCCGTCGTCGTCCGCGATCAGCAACACGATGTAGATCCGATCGTCGACGATGCGTGCGTGCTGCAGGGTCACGAGCGTTGGCTCGAAGGCGATGGCGTGGCGAATGACGTCGCCGATCGCCGAGTCGAGGGCGCTCTTGAGCTGTTCTCCGTCTGCAGCGCTCGCGACTGGAATCGAGATCGTGATCTCAACGAGGTACGCCGACGCCGAACTCGCCGACATCGCGACGGCGAGACCGATCAGTGCCGCCAGCACGCCTTTCATGTCGCCTCTCTCTCCAACGGCTCTCGGATGCGGATATCGCTCAGTCTTCCCTTGAGACGGCGGGCGAACCGGCGAGGATATTGCCGATTCCTGCCAAATTCAGAACGGATGCGTGTCACGGAACCGCGGCAGGGCGCGCGACGTCTAAAGGTGCGGAAGGCTCCAGCGCCGCTGACCGTCGGGCCCGAAAGCGAATCTCGGTGACGCCCCGTTGCGTGGTTCGCCGCGTGATGTCGACGGACCGAGTGAGCAGGCGGATCATGCGACCGTTGCTGGCCAGGACGTCAGCGCGGAAGTCCAAAACGCCGCATCGCTCGGCCGCGTGCAGAAGGGTCCGCAGCAGAATCGGCCCGAGCCCCAACCCTTGCCACGCATCCTCGACTACGAGCCCGACCTCGGCGGTGGCCGGCTCCTCGGTCGGCTCACAGCGGGCGACACCGATCACTGTGGGGACAGCGTTGCCGTATGGCTCTGCGACGATCGCGATCCGTCGGCGAAAGTCGACGTTCGCGAAGTGGCGCGCCAGGTCCGGCGGTAAGGCCTTCATCCGGCTGAAAAAGCGCCGGTAGATCGTTTCGGCGCTGAGGCGCGCGTGGAACGCCACCAGCCGTGGCGCGTCGTCCGGGCGAATGGGCCGCAGGACCACAAGCGCGCCGTTACGCAACGCGACGGTCCGTTCCACCTCCCGCGAGCTCTCGAGAATCTGGTTGCCCATGGCCTCTCCACTTTTACGATGCGAGCCGGCCGGCCATGGACGCCTCCGAGCAAGAACGCGAACGGGCGTTCCAAGCGTCCCGCAGGCTTGCACCTCGCCACGCCACCTCAGACATCCCAAGAAGCGAGGGGAGGAGGCATCCCGATGAGCTACGCACTCGCTTTCGCGTTGTTGCTGATGGCGGCGACCGCACCGCTTGCGCGCGCCGCATACGCCGAGCCAAATACCGACGACGTCACCGAGCCTCAGCTCGCGTGGGGCGGCACGACGCCGTCCGGCGCGATCTTCGACCATCTCAACGACTCGATGACGCGTCCGGTACCGCAGGTGCCGTCGCCGATGGTTCCGGTACCCGAGTCGACCTGGGTCCCGGACCGCTACGTTCCCGCCCCGCGGGCTGGCGGTCTGCTCATGGTGCCCGGCCACTGGGAGCGCCCGCTCTCGGACCACGAGGTGTACACGCCGCCCTTGACCGGGCGCGGGCCGAACGGCAACAGCATCGAGTTCCCGGCCGGCGTTCGACCACCGGTAAACGAAAGGCAAGTCCCATGACCACGAACGCTCGACGGATCGTCTCGGCCGGGCTGCTCGCGCTCACCGCGGTGGCAACCACCGCCTGCGGCGCGCTGAACAGCCCAGCCCTGACGCCGTCGGCAAGCACGACCACTCTGACGCAGGGCTGGGAGCACTGGTTCAGGCTCGAATGGACGGTCGAGTCCGAGGGCCGCGGAGAGAACCGCATTCGCGGCTACATCACCAACACGCGGGGCGAAGCAGCCGAGCCGCTCCGCCTGCTCGCGCAGGCTCTCGACCCGGCGGGCGCGATCGTCGGCCAGCGGATCGCGTGGGTCCCCGAAGGCGTCGGCGGAATGGAGCGCGCCTACTTCCAGGTCGGGCATCTGCCTGTCGCCGATCACTACCGCGTCTCGGTGTGGGACTACTCGTTCCTGCAGGCCGACGCGGGCGCCGAGCGGCCGTGAGAGGCTAGCGTTCGGGCGGCGAGGGCTCGCGGCCATCCGCCGCGCGCCCCCCGCCCGCGCTGCTGCGCCAGTTGACACGCGTATCCGCTCCCGTCCGCCAGGCGGGCAGCGGCATCAGCAGGTAGTCCGAGAGCGCGCTGACGAACGGCTCGTACATCCGGCGCATCTCGCCGAGCTTGTCGTCCGCGCCCGCGCTCGCGTCGACGACCACGCCGGCGGCCTCGAGCCCCGTACGAAGCTTGGCGAGGTCGGATGCCGGCAGTCGGTCCTGCGCCGGCTCGACGGGCCGGCGGCTGAGCACCTGCGCCAGGTCCACGACTGCGTGACGGGCCATCGCGAAGGTCAACCTCGCCTGCCGCGCGCTGGGGCTCGGGATGCCCGAGATCATCAGCGCCGTGGTGTCGAGGATGGTGGTCAGCGCCGACAGCCACGATTGATTGTCGTGCTGCGAGCGGTAGTAGGACAGTACGGGATAGGAGAGGTGAGATTCCAGCACTTCGGCACTCCAGTGCTCCCACTCGTGGAGCAACGCCATCAGCGCCGCCTGGTCGTTCCATTCGCCGCGCAGCAGCTCCTCTGCGCTCGGCGGCGAGCCCGCGCGGGCGTCGAGCAAGGTGATATTCAGCTCGCGTCGCGAGAACGATTGGTACAGCACCGGGAGATAGCCGATCACGAGCGCGAGGAACGCGAAGCCGATGCCGGCTTCGATCACGACGAGGACACGCCCAGCGGGCGACGCCGGCGTGACGTCTCCAAGGCCGAGGGTGAAGAAGGTCTCGCCGCTGAGATAGAGATGGTCCGCGAACGACCCGCCTCCGCGCACGTTGAGGGCGGTGCCGGTCTGGAGCACGGCGAATGCCGTGACAAGGCTCGCCGCCCACACGGCCATCAAGATGAGCATCGACAGCGGCCCGAAGAAGCTCAGGTACGTCTCGCGCCGGCCGCCCGGGCGCATGCGGCGGGCCAGCACCGACCAGATCCGCCAGGTCACCCGATAGAACATCCGGGTAGGCCGTAGCCGCCGTGTCACGCGTCGCGGCAGAACGAGCGCCTCGAACGCGTCCCACATGATGACGACCGCCCAGAGGGCGCCGGCCGCCGCGATCAGCAAGCCCATGTAGAGCTTGAGATGCGGAGCCGGGCCTCGGCGGTTCTCGGACCGAGCGGGCTAGGCTCGTCTGGAATCTGCTCCCACACCGGGCGACCTGAAACCACTCGAAGGTGACTGCCATCCCAAGCTGCGAAAAGGGGAACAACGATGACGGACAACGATCAGATCCGACGCCTTCTCAAGGCAGAGCTCGACGGTATCGCCGCCCGGCTGCACCGGGGCAGCGAGGCGCCCGGTGCCGGAGTCGACGGCGGGAATTTCCTCGACGTTGCCCAGGGCCTGGAGCGCCTGGAGCAAGAGAATCTCATCAGCTCGCGTCTGATGGGGCAGGCCAGGCGCCTCCAGGTCGCATTGGAGCGCGTGAACAACGGTGACTATGGCGTCTGCTCCGAGTGCGGAGCGTCGATTCCGCCCAGGCGACTACTTGCGGTGCCCGACGCGACCACGTGCGTCGCGTGCCAGGATCAGCTCGAGCACAGCGGCGCGGTCATGCGCAGCGCGACGAACGGCGACGCGGACGAGTGAGGTGCGTGAGCCGCGGCTCGATCGAGCCGCGCCGCGATGCCTGAGGCGATCGGGTCCGGGTCGGTCGGACGAGGCGCGATCAGAAGCCGAAGCTGCTCAAGCCTGGATGGTCATCGGGCCGACGGCCGAGCGGCCAGCGAAACTTCCGGTCTTGCTCCTTGATCGGTAGGTCGTTGATGGATGCATGACGCGCGATCATCAGCCCGTGGCTGTCGAATTCCCAGTTCTCGTTGCCGAACGAACGAAACCAGCTCCCGGCGTCGTCATGCCACTCGTAGGCAAAGCGCACGGCGATGCGATTGTCTTGAAAGGTCCACAGCTCCTTGATCAGTCGGTAGTCGAGCTCGCGGTCCCACTTGCGACGGAGAAACGCCACGATCTGCTCTCGGCCGATGATGAACTCGGCCCGGTTGCGCCAGCGGCTCTGCACGCTGTAGGCGAGCGCGACGCGCTCGGGGTCGCGCGTATTCCAGCCGTCCTCGGCCGCGCGCACCTTCTGGATCGCTGTGTCGAGCGTGAACGGTGGCAGTGGGGGCCGGGTCTCGATGCTCTCGGCCGCGCGATCGGTGAGCCTCGCCATGCGACGTCCTCCCAGGCGCCGACAACGATGCCGGCCGGCGCGCGCCCCTTCAGCGGCGGTTGCTTACGCCCTGTTGGGATGCGCGAAGAGCGGCATTGGGTTTCAGATCTGAGCCAGTCGACTAGGCGGTAACCCGGCCGCCGCCCGTCGCGTCGTTAAGACATGTGGATCGTGAGGGTCGCCCTGGACCGCCCGTACACCTTCATTGTCCTGGCGCTCCTGATCCTGTTGGCGAGCCCGGTGCTGATTCTCCGGACACCGACCGACATCTTCCCGAACATCGACATTCCGGTGATCGCGGTGGCCTGGCAGTTCACCGGCCTGAACCCGGAGGAAATGGAAGGCCGGATCACGACGCAGTTCGAGCGCGTGCTCACCACGACCGTCGACAACATCGAGCATCTCGAGTCGACCACGGTCAACGGGCAGGCGATGATCAAGATCTTCCTGCAGCCCAACGCCCGCCTGGACACGGCGAACGCTCAAGTGACGGCGGTGTCGCAGACGATCCTGCGCCAGCTGCCGGCCGGGACCCAGCCGCCCCTCATCATCAACTACAGCGCCTCGACGGTACCGATCCTGCAGCTCGCGCTGTCCGGCCTATCGGAGTCCGAGCTGAACGACGCCGGCCAGAATTTCTTGAGGACGCAGCTCGTCACGGTGCCGGGAGTGTCGATCCCCTATCCCTTCGGCGGCAAGCAGCGGCAGGTCATGGTCGACCTGGACACGCGCCTGCTGCAGGCCAAGGGGCTCTCACCCGCGGACGTCGTGACCGCGCTCGGTCAGCAGAACATCGTGCTGCCGTCCGGCACGGCCAAGATCGGGCAATTCGAGTACGACGTCGCCATGAACGCGAGCCCGCGGACCGTGGCCGAGCTCAACGACCTCCCGATCAAGGTGGTCAACAACTCGCCGATCTACATCGGCGACGTCGCCCACGTGCGCGACGGCTTCGCGCCCCAGACGAACGTCGTCCGGCGCGACGGCAACCGTGGCACGCTCGTCACGATTCTCAAGGCGGGGACCGCGTCCACTCTCGACGTCGTGGCCGGCATCCGCGCGCTGCTGCCGCGCGTGATCCCGACCTTGCCGCCTCAGCTCAAGATCGCACCGCTGGCCGACCAGTCGATCTTCGTGCGGGCGGCGGTGAACGGCGTCATCCGGGAGGCGGTGATCGCCGCGTGTCTGACCGCGGTGATGATCCTCCTCTTCCTCGGAAGCTGGCGGAGCACGTTGATCATCGCGATCTCCATTCCGCTGTCGATCCTGACGTCGGTCAGCGTGCTGAGCTTGCTCGGCGAGACGATCAACATCATGACGCTCGGCGGCCTGGCGCTCGCCGTCGGCATCCTGGTGGACGACGCGACCGTCACCATCGAGAACATCGAGCGGTACCTCGAGGAGGGGCGCGACGGCCACGAGGCGATTCTGCAGGGCGCGGCTCAGATCGCCGTGCCGGCGCTGGTCTCCACCCTCTGCATCTGCATCGTGTTCCTGCCGATGTTCTTCCTCGGCGGCGTCCCCCGGTACCTGTTCGTACCGCTGGCGGAGGCGGTGGTCTTCGCGATGCTCGCGTCCTACATCCTGTCGCGCACGCTCGTGCCGACGCTCGCCATGTACTTGCTGAGGCGGACGACCGCCGATAGCGCGCCGACGCGAAACCCGCTCGCGCGCTTCCAGGCGGCGTTCAATGGAACGTTCGAGCGCGCCCGTCTCGCCTACCGCGGGCTGCTCACGCGGCTGGTCGGCCGGCGGCTCGTCTTCATCCCGGTATTCCTGGTGATCTGCGCGTGTGCGTTCCTCCTGGCACCGCGACTCGGCACGAACTTCTTCCCGGACACCGACAGCGGGCAGTTCATGCTTCACCTGCGTGCGCAGACCGGCACGCGCATCGAGGAGACCGCACGGCTGACGGACGTCGTGGAGGACGCGATCCGGCGGGAGATCCCGGCCGGCGAGATGGACGTCATCCTCGACAACATCGGCCTGCCCTACAGCAGCATCAACTGGATGCACAGCGCGTCCGGCGTCATCGGCGCCGGCGACGCGGACATCCTCGTCTCGCTGAAGCCCGAGCATCGTCCGACTCAGGACTACGTCCGCGCCTTGCGCCAAAAGCTGCCGGAGCAGTTCCCCGGTGTCACGTTCTACTTCCTGCCCGCCGATATCGTGACGCAGATCATCAACTTCGGCCTTCCCGCGCCGATCGACATTCAGATCGAGGGCGCGGATGTCCAGGGCAATCGGCAGGTCGCCAACTCCATGCTGGACGAGCTGCGTCGGGTGCCGGGACTGGTCGATCTTCGAGTGCATCAGCGCTTCGACTATCCGAAATTCGACGTCGCGCTGGACCGCACCAGGGCGGGACAAGCCGGATTCACCACCCGGGATGTCGCCGGCAGCTTGCTCGTCTCGCTGAGCGGCAGCTTCCAGACGACACCGACGTTCTTCCTGAACTGGCAGAACGGGGTCAGCTACAACCTGGCCACCCAGACTCCGCAATATCGGGTCCAGTCCCTGCACGACATCGAGAACATCCCGCTCACGTCCCCCGGCGGCGGCGCGCGCGCGGGCATCCTGGCCAACGTCGCGTCGATCTCGCGCGCCAGCGAGATGGCCGTGGTGTCGCACTACAACATCCGGCGCGTCGTGGACATCTACGGCGCCGTGCAGGACCGCGACCTCGGCGCGGTCGGCCGCGACATCACCAAGATCGTCGACGCCCACCGCTCGAGCTTGCCGAGGGGCAGCTTCCTCACGGTCCGGGGCCAGCTCCAGACCATGCGGACGTCGTACTTCGGGCTCTTTGCCGGGCTCGGCTTCTCGATCGTCCTCGTCTACCTGCTGATCGTCGTGAACTTCCAGTCGTGGCTCGATCCCTTCATCATCATCACGGCGCTGCCGGCCGCTCTGGCCGGGATCGTGGTCTTTCTGTTCCTGACTGGAACGACCTTGAGCGTCCCCGCCCTGATGGGAGCCATCATGAGCATCGGCGTTGCGACAGCCAACAGCATCCTGGTGGTAGCCTTCGCCCGGGAGCGGCTCGACGAGCACGGAGACGGCACGGCCGCGGCCATCGAGGCCGGCTTCACACGGTTCCGTCCCGTGCTGATGACAGCACTCGCCATGATCATCGGTATGGTCCCGATGGCGCTGGGCTTCGGTGAGGGCGGCGAGCAGAACGCGCCGCTGGGCCGCGCCGTGATCGGCGGCCTCTTGTGCGCCACCGTCGCCACGCTCGTCTTCGTGCCGTCGGTGTTCGCGTTGCTGCACGCGCGGCGTCCGTCCGCGCCCAGGTCATGAACACCGATCACGGATCGGATCCGGCGGGCGGTGCCGCACCGACCGGTCCGGACGCACGCCAGCGCCCGGGGAAAACCGGCCCCCTCATGATGCTCGGCCTCGCCGTGGTGGCGGGCGGGCTCGGGCTCGGAGTCTACTCGGGGTTCCGGGCTCGGAGCACGGCGGATGTCACACTGAAGCGGACCACCGCGGACGCGGCCGTCTCGGTCGTGGACGTGACCTCGCCCACGTCTACCGCGTCGACACAGGAAATCCGCCTGCCGGGCACGACACAGGCCTTCACCGACGCGCCGATCTTCGCCCGCACGAACGGTTACGTGAAGCGCTGGTATTTCGACATCGGCGCGCACGTGAAGGAGGGTCAGCTCCTCGCCGAGATCGAGACCCCCGAGGTCGATCAGCAGCTCGAGCAGGCGCGGGCCGATCTCGAGACAGCGCGGGCGAATCTGAAACAGGCCCAGATCACGGCCGATCGCTGGCGCGCGCTGCTCGAGACCGACTCGGTCTCCAAGCAGGAGACGGACGTGGCCGTGAGCGCGCTCAGCGCGACGAAGGCCACGGTGGATTCGAATCTCGCCAACGTCCGCCGGCTCGAGCAGCTGCAGGCGTTCGAGAAGATCTACGCGCCGTTCGACGGCGTCATCACCGCGCGCAATGTGGACATCGGGGTCTTGGTCAACGCGGGATCGACCACGACCTCAGGCCGAGAGCTCTTCCACATGGCGGCCATCCAAACGCTGCGCGTGTTCGTGGCCGTTCCCGAGGTGTATTCGCGAGCGGCCCGCCCCGGCGGCAGCGCCACGCTCACGCTGGACGAGTTTCCCGGCCGGTCGTTCGAGGGCAAGCTCGTGAGGACCGCCAACGCGATCGACCTCACCTCGCGGACGTTGAACGTCGAGGTGGACGTCGACAATCCGCACGGCGAGCTCTTGCCCGGGGCCTACGTGTTCGTTCACCTCAAGCTGCCGCGACAGATCGCGACCGTCACGGTTCCCGTCAACACGCTCCTTTTCCGTGCCGAGGGGCTTCAGGTGGCGGTGGTCCGCGATGGGAAGGCGCAACTGGTTCCAATCACGATCGGGCGCGACTACGGCACCTCGGTCGAGATCACCGCCGGTATCCAGCCCACCGACCAGGTGATCGTGGGGCCTTCGGACTCGCTCACCAGCGGCACACGCGTGCGCCTCGCGGCCGCACCCCCCGGAGCCAAACCGTGAGGCGCCGGCTCGCCGGCCTGGCCGCACTGCTCGTGCTCGCGCTCGGCGGCTGTATGGTCGGGCCAGACTACGTGAAGCCGTCGGCGCCCGTGACGCCGACCTACAAAGAGCTGGACGGCTGGAAGCTCGCGGAGCCGAGCGATGCCCTGCCGCGCGGCCGCTGGTGGGAGATCTTCGGCGACCCCGAGCTCAACGCGCTCGAGGAGCAGATCGCCGACGCCAACCAGAATCTGAAGATCGCCGAAGCGCGGTTGCGCGCGGCGCGCGCGCTGGTCCGCTTCAATCGCGCCGCGTTGTTTCCCACGATCTCGACCACCGCCGGCGCCGCCTCGCTCCGCCAGTCTGAGAACGGGCCGTTCGTCTCGCCCAGCGCGAAGACGGGGAGTAGCGGCGACGTGCTGCTCTCGCTCGACATGTCGTACGAGATCGACCTGTGGGGTCGGATCCGCCGCTCGGTCGCAGCGGCCCGTGAAGAGGCCCAGGCCACCGCCGGGGATCTCGAGACCGCGCGGCTCAGCCTGCAAGCCGAGCTGGCCTTCGACTATTTCGAGCTTCGGGCCGCCGACGCCCAGAAGCAGCTCCTCGACGAGACGGTCAAGGCCTTCGAGGCAGCGCTTCAGCTCACGAACAATCGCTACCAGGGCGGCGCCGCGCCGAAGTCCGACGTGGCGCAGGCGCAGACGCAGCTCGACACCACGCGGGCGCAGGCCACCGATATCGCGGTGCAGCGCGCCCAGTTCGAGCACGCGATCGCCACCCTGATCGGTGTGCCGCCCGCCGCCTTCGGCCTGCCCGCCCGTCCGCTCGACACCCGAGCGCCGAACGTTCCCGTCGGGGTACCGTCTCAGCTTCTCGAGCGGCGGCCGGATCGCGGCCTCCGAGCGTCGTGTGGCCGAGGCCAACGAGCAGATCGGCATCGCGAAGGCCGCCTACTTCCCCGCCGTGGTGCTGAATGCCTCGGTCGGGTTCGAGGGCAGCTCGTTCGGAAACGCTCTGAACGCGTCGAGCCTCCTGTGGGCGGTCGGCGCGTCGATCACACAGACAATTTTCGACGGTGGACGGCGAGGAGCTGTGTCGGACGTAGCCCGCGCCGGCTACGACGCGACCGTGGCCGCCTATCGCCAGACGACGCTGAACGCCTTCCAGCAGGTCGAGGACAATCTGGTCGCCCTGCGTGTCCTCGAGCAGGAATCGCAAGAGCAGCGGCGCGCCGTCGAGTCAGCCCAGGAATCGCTGCGGCTCTTTACCAATCGGTACCGCGGTGGGGTCGACAACTACTTGCAGGTGATCACGGCGCAGACCGTGACGCTCACGAATCAACGCACCGAGATCGATATTCTCCGGCGCCGCATGGGCGCCAGCGTGCTCCTGGTGAAGGCTCTCGGCGGCGGGTGGGATGCGGCTGAGCTGACGAAGTCGGGGCAGTAGCCGCGCCGCAGCTCAGGCCGCGCCGGGGCGCTGCAAGCCCGAAGCGGTGATGATGTCTGGTGGCGCGGTCGGCGATTGGCTCGGGGAGGCTGCGCTTGGACCGGCCGGCTTCTCCGTGGACGGGTGCGCCGGGTGTGCCGCTGTGCGATAGGCGCGCGGTGTTTGCCCGGTCGAACGGTGGAACACGGTCGTGAAATGGCTCGCCGTCCGAAAGCCCACCGCCTGCGCGATCGAGGCGATCGAGGCGTCACCGGTCTCCAGCAGCTGCTTTGCCCGCTCGATCCGCCTTCCAACGACGAAGCGATGCGGCGACACCCCCGTGCTCTGCTTGAACAGCCGCGCGAAGTGGAACGCGCTCATGTGCGCGAGCGCGCTCAGCTCTGATAACGGCAGCCCGCGGGCAGAGTTCGCGTCGATGTGGTCCAGCACGCGGCGGAGTACGCTTCCGGGCAGGCCGTTGGCTGGGGGTGTGGCGTCTTCGGGGTTGGTCGGGCTCGCGTCTGTCATGGTCCTGGTCAGCGCTTGCTTCTCTTGGGATGCATCACGGAGGGTTCAGGAGTCAGGGCAAAACTTCGGATCCTGCTCGGACGGGCGGGCTAAACACGAAAGCGCGGCAGAGCGCCGCGCCTCGTATCGGCGTGTTTTGAATGGCGGGCTCGACGGGACTTGAACCCGCGACCTCTGGATTGACAGTCCAGTGTGCTAACCAGGCTGCACCACGAGCCCGCTAAACGGATCAGCTATTTAGCGTCCGAGATTCTATCACGCTGTGGAGGGCCCGGGCTGAGATTGTGCCCGGAGCGGGCGGGCCACCAAGCGGCTACGCGCGCTTCACCGCGACGCGCTCGTGCGCGCCCCAGCTGCGCTCCTCGACGACGGCCGGCTGGTCCGCCCGTCGCACGCGCACGTGCGCGGTCTTCCCGCCAGCCGTCGTGTGCGGGCGGCCGACCACTTCCCACTCGCCGGTTTCGTCGGAGATTCGGTCGCCGATCTGAAGCTGCATCGGCAGAATTCGCGTCGCGGACGCGGACGACGACTCGCGCGCGGCCGAAGGCCCGCGTGTGCCCGGGAGCGGAGGCTGATCGCTGGCGTCCTTCTCGCGCTTCTTGCCCGATTTAGCTTTGGCCATGCGGCCTGTCCTCTCTAACACGCTAGCGCGTCAGAACGTCCCGCCGCCTCCACCGCCCGCGCCGCCCCCGGATGACCCGTTCGAGAAACCGCCGCCGCCCGTCGAGCCGACGCCGTCGGCATAGCCACGCCGCGTTGTGAGGATCGCCTCCTCCGCGCGCCGCGCGAACGAAGTCAGATCGTGGGCGAAGCTCGGCAGCGAGAAATCGCCGCGACCGACATACCACGACGGGGCGGCAACTCGCAGCCCCTGGAAATTGAAGATCCAGCGTTCGCTGACGCCGAGCGCGATGGCCCACGGCAGCCACCGATGGAACGTGTCGGCCGGCATCCGTTCGAGGCGGTCCTTCTCCGCGCGCTCGAGGAATTCCTGAAAGCCTCGCACCTGCGCCAGGCGCTGCACACCCGTCCACGTCTTGTGCGGCATCACCCAGCCCCAGCCGACGAAGATCAGCCCGCTCAGGACCACGCCGATGCGGAGCCAGGGCTCGTAGATCTCGAGCCACGTCGGCGCGAAGATTGGCAAGATGAAGCCGGCGACGGCAGTGATCGCGCCGGCCAGCATCCATCCGGAACGGACGCGGGCCGGCGAAGCGGGAAAGAGGCCGTTCTCAACCATCAGACGGTAGAGGCGATCGCGGATCGGCGGGAACACGTTCTCGTAGTCGCGCCGCACCTCGGAGAGCAGGCGCATGTTGATCGCCCAGTCGGCGCCGAAGACTTTCGCCAGCAGGAACAGCTCGAAGTCGTTCAGCTCCGGATCGCCGCCGACCGGCTTGAGCCGTTTGAACATGAAATCCTGCGAGCCGAACGCGGTCGTGATCGGCTCGATCGAAAGATAGCCGCGCTCGGCGAGATCGACGACTGTCGCGATGACGTCGCGCGGATGGGCGCGCTCGTCGATGAGCGCGCCCGCCTCGGCCGGAATCATGTCCGTGGGCGGCTCGTACTCCGGCTTCACCGAGCGCTTGCCGCCGGGATCGCGTCCGAACGCCCACCAGACAAAAGCGCCCCAGATCAACGCCAGCACGGGTAACCCGAGCGGCCAGAAGTCGGCGATGAGCCATCCGGCTCGGCGCAGCTCCGAGGGGCGTTCGACGTGGCCGTTCGGCCAGCCGACCAGCACGGTGATGCCCTCGCGCGGCCGCAACGCGCGAGTCGTCTTGAATCGCCAGTAGCCCTGCACACGATCGACCGCGTAATCGCGTCCGACCGCGCCGAGCCCACCCGTGTAGGCGAGCGTCCTCACGTCGGCGTCGCCGACGCTCGACGGCAAGGTCACGAACACCTCCGCGTCGCGGATCGGCACCTGCCACTCGGTGCCGGTCGCGTTCCAGTAGAGCTCGTCGTGGTCCTCATAGTCGAACACGCCGCGGCGCACGCGATAGACGACGCTGACGGTCTTCTTGGTGTCGACGGCACCCGGCACCCAGGCTTTGATCACGACCGAGTGGTTGGGATACGAGACCTGGGTCCGGAGCAGCTGATTCGCCTCGTCGTAAGCGCCGATGCCGCTCAGGACCAGCGGGAACTCGAGCCCGTCGCGCACGTAGCGCAGCGGGATCCGCCGGAACACGCCCTGGTGCGCGCCGCGGAAGTCGAAGGTGATGTCCTCGCGCACGATGAGGCTGCCGTCGGCGTTGACGACGAGGCTCGCGACGAAGCTGTCGATCGAGAACTGTCCCCGCGTCTGCGCCGCGGCCGGAGCCGCGGTCGCCAGCACGAGGGCCAGCGCGAGGATCCGGCCGATGCGTTCAGCTCCCGAGCGCGACGCGCGGAACCTGACGCTCTTCGGGGCGGTCGAGCTCGAAGTACTCCCGTTTGGCGAATCGGAAGAACAGCGCGATCTGGTTGGACGGGAAGCTGTCGATGGTGGTGTTGAAGTCGCGGACGACCGCGTTGTAGTAGCGGCGCGAGCTCTGGATCGTCTCCTCGAGCTGGCCGAGCGAGGCCTGCAGCTCGCTGAAGTTCTGGTTGGCCTTCAGCTCGGGATACGACTCGGCCAGCGCGAAGAGCTGGCGGAGGGCGCCGGTCAGCTGATTCTCGGCCTGGGCGCGCGCCTCGGGGGTCGGGGCCGACACCGCCGCACCGCGCGCGCGTACGACCTGATCGAGCGTGTTGCGCTCGTGCGCGGCGTAGCCCCGCACGGTCTCGACGAGGTTGGGGACGAGATCGGTGCGGCGCTTGAG
>Ga0075419_10000574_pt1 | contig 23322 bp, 17 predicted proteins | sample SoiMetdeltSBSDD3_FD_76900 | JGI IMG/M metagenome (GOLD analysis project Ga0075419, IMG submission 76900) | Bulk soil microbial communities from a Populus tree surrounding site in Tennessee, USA - Soil MetaG P. deltoides SBSDD3 | ecosystem: Environmental > Terrestrial > Soil > Tree plantation... | reverse complement strand
CCTCACGAACGCGGGTTTCCAGGCGCCATGACGGGTACCGGCAGGCGACGTCGTCCGCCGATCGTGCTGCTGGTACCGGCCGTACTGGCGTTGACGTTCCTGGTCCTGCCGCTGGCCGGGTTGCTCGTCCGCGCTCCCTGGTCCAGCCTTCCGCAACGCCTGACCGAGCCGGCCGTGCTCACCGCGCTGCGGCTGTCCCTGCAGACCGCCACGATCGCCACGATCGTGTGTGTCCTGCTCGGCGTACCGCTGGCCTGGCTGCTGGCCCGCGTCGATTTCCCCGGCCGTCGGGTGGTCCGTGCCCTGGTCACGGTTCCCCTGGTACTCCCCCCTGTGGTTGGCGGGGTCGCACTGCTGCTGGTCTTCGGCCGCAAGGGCCTCGTCGGATCCTGGCTCTACGAGACGTTCGGCGTCTCGCTGCCGTTCACCACGACCGGCGTGGTCGTCGCCGAGGCGTTCGTCGCGATGCCGTTCCTGGTCATCGCCGTCGAGGGTGCGCTCCGGGGAGCGGACACGCGGTACGAGGAGGCCGCCGCCACGCTCGGCGCGGGCCGCTGGACCGCGTTCCGGCGGGTCACCCTGCCACTGGTCGCGCCCGGCATCGCCGCCGGCGCGTTGCTGTGCTGGGCCCGTGCCCTCGGCGAGTTCGGCGCCACGATCACGTTCGCGGGCAACTTCCCCGGCCGTACCCAGACCATGCCGCTGGCCGTCTACCTCGCGCTGGAGGTCGACCTGCAGGACGCCATCGTGCTCAGCCTCATCCTGCTCACCGTCTCGGTGGCCATTTTGGCGAGCCTGCGCGACCGGTGGATCAACACGCCATGACGCCACTGCTGGACGCTCACCTCGTCGTCGAGCACGGCGACGCGTTCCGGCTCGACATCGAGCTGTCCATCGCCGCCGGTGAGGTGGTCGCGCTGCTCGGGCCCAACGGCGCCGGTAAGACGACCGCGCTGCGCGCACTGGCGGGACTGGTACCGCTGCACGCCGGGCACATCAGCATCGACGGTCGCGTGCTCGACGCGCCCGACCGTCGACTGTGGACACCCACGGAGCGCCGGCCGATCGGCGTCGTGTTCCAGGACTACCTGCTGTTCCCCCACCTGACGGCGCTGGACAATGTGGCATTCGGTCCGCGCAGTCACGGCGTACCCCGAACTGCTGCCAGGGCGACGGCCGCGGCGTGGCTCGCTCGCGTCGGTCTGGCCGACCTGGCCCGGCGCAAACCCCGGCACCTGTCCGGCGGACAGGCTCAGCGCGTCGCCCTCGCCCGGGCGCTGGCCGTGGATCCCGCGGTCCTGCTGCTCGACGAACCCCTCGCCGCGCTGGATGCCCGGACCCGCCTGGACACGCGCGCGGAGCTGCAACGGCACCTCACCGAACACCCGGGCGCGACGCTGCTCGTCACACACGATCCGATCGACGCCCTCGTCCTGGCCGACCGGCTCGTCATCGTCGAACATGGCCGCGTCGTCCAGGAGGGCGACGCCGCCACCATCACCGCCCGCCCCCGCACGGACTACGTCGCGCGGCTCGTGGGACTCAACCTGTACCGGGGTAAGGCGCACGACCACACGGTCACCATCGGGGACGGCTTCACGCTCGCCGTCGCCGACGTGCTCGACGGCGACGTCTTCGTCGCGTTCGCACCCACCGCCGTGGCGCTGCACCCGCACCGCCCCGACGGCAGCCCGCGCAACACCTGGCCCGCCGAGATCACCGGCATCCAGCGGCACGGCGACAACCTCCGGGTCCAGCTGACCGGGCCGATCGTGGCCGCCGCCGACATCACGCCCGCCGCCGCGGCGTACCTCCATCTGGCACCCGGCCAGCGGGTCTGGGCCGCTGTCAAGGCGACCGAGACCCGGGCGTACCCCGCGGCGGGAGCGTGAGGCTGGTTTCTTGGGTTGGATCTGCGCCGACCGAAGGTCCAGGCGCCCAGGTCAGCACCGCCTTCCTACATCGGCACCAGTTCGAAGATCTCCACGCTGAACCGGCCCTTGCCCTCGGTCAGGAACGGATGTCCCTTCAGTAGCGTCCTGGCCTCCTCGAGGCTGTCCGCCTCGACGACGCTGTAGCCGTTCTGGTCGCTCGGCGTCGGGCTCGACCCGTCGTCGGCGACGGCGGTACGGGCACCGAACGGTGCGCCGCCGTCGACCAACGCCGAGCCCAGGCCGCCGAACCACTCGTTCCAGGCGCGGGTCTGTTCGGGCGTGACCTCGGTCATCGGCTCCACCGGACCGCGGTACAGGTACAGGTACTTGCTCATGTCGACTCCTTCTGGATTGGGCTTTGGACAGTGACGGATGAGCACCGCCTCATTTCGACATCCCCCGACCGGGGGACTTGTGAGTGAGTGACTCACTCAGTTAGGTTGACTGCCGTGGACGAGTCATCCGGCCGGGCCCGGCCGCTGCCGCCCGAGGAGCGCCGCGCCGCGCTGATCGCGGCGACGCTCCCGCTGCTGTGCCGGTCCGGGACGAACGTGACCAGCCGGCAGATCGCCGAGGCCGCCGGCGTCGCCGAGGGCACGATCTTCCGCGTCTTCAAGCACAAGGACGAGTTGGTCGCGGTGACCGTGTCGTCCGCGTTCGATCCGGAGCCGACGATGGCCGCGCTCGACGACATCGATCCCGCGCTACCGCTGCCCGAGCGGCTGGTCGCGGTGACCCGGGTGCTGCAGCACCGACTGTCCACTGTGTTCAACCTGATGCTCGCGCTGCGGATGACCGCACCGCCGGAGGAGGTGGCGGCGCAGCACCGGAAGGTCCGGCCGGCGCACGCCGACATCCTCGACCGCATCGCCCAACTGCTCGAGCCCGATCGGCACCGGTTCCGCCGGACCGTCCCCGAAGTCGTCCGGGTACTGCGGCTGCTGACGTTCGCGGGCTCCCATCCCATGATCACCGACGGCGACCTGCTGAGCGCGGAAGAGATCGCCGACGTGATCCTCGAGGGTCTCGTCAGAAAGCCGGGAGAGAAATAGTGCTCGTTCGACTGCTGCGTACGTACCTACGGCCGTACCGGCGGGAGCTGACCATCGTCGTGCTGCTGCAACTGGTCGGCACCATCGCGTCGTTGTACCTGCCGAGCCTCAACGCCGACATCATCGACCAGGGCGTGGCCGTGGGAGACACCGGGTACATCGTCCGCGCCGGCGGCTGGATGCTGCTCGTGAGCCTCGTGCAGATCGGCTCCTCCATCGCGGCTGTCTACTATGGAGCCGGCGCGGCCATGCGGTTCGGGCGGGATCTGCGCTCGGCCATCTTCTACCGGGTCGGTGACTTCTCCCAACGGGAGCTGGCGAAGTTCGGTGCGCCGTCGCTCATCACGCGGACCACGAACGACGTACAGCAGGTACAGACCCTGGTGATGATGTCCTGCACGATGATGGTCGTCGCGCCCATCATGTGTGTGGGCGGCATCATCATGGCGCTGCGCGAGGACGTCGGGCTGTCTTGGCTGGTACTGGTCAGCGTCCCGGTCATGGTCATCGCGGTCGGCATCGTTGTGTCGCGTTTGGTGCCGACGTTCCGGCAGATGCAGGACCGCATCGACGTCGTCAACCGCGTGCTGCGCGAGCAGATCACCGGTATGCGGGTGGTCCGGGCCTTCGTCCGGGAACCGTACGAGACCGACCGGTTCGGCGTAGCGAACCAGGACCTGACCAGTACCGCCCTGCGCGCCGGCCGGCTGATGGCGATGGTGTTCCCGCTCGTGATGTTCGTGTTCAACGTGTCGAGCGTGGCGGTGCTGTGGTTCGGCGCCGCGCGGATCGACGCCGGGGTTCTGCAGATCGGCGCGTTGACGGCCTTCCTGCAGTACCTGGTGCAGATTCTGACGTCGGTCACGATGGCCACGTTCATGGTGATGATGGCGCCGCGGGCCGCGGTCTCCGCCGAGCGGGTCGCGGAGGTCCTGGACACGGAGACGTCGGTACGCCCGCCGGCCGAGTCGACGCGCCCGACGCCCGACGCGGCCGGGCTCGAGTTCCGGAGCGCGTCGTTCACCTACCCGGGCGCCGAGGTGCCAGTGCTGCGCGACATCAGCTTCGAGGTACGGCCCGGCGAGACGACGGCCATCATCGGCAGTACCGGCGCCGGCAAGACGACGCTGCTGTCCCTGGTACCGCGGCTGTTCGACGTGACCGGCGGCGCGGTACTCGTCGACGGGGTCGACGTCCGGCAGCTCGACTTCGAGGTGCTGTGGCGCCGGATCGGTGTGGTACCGCAACGGCCTTACCTGTTCTCCGGCACGATCGCCAGCAACCTGCGCTACGGCGACCCGGACGCGACGGACGAGGAACTGTGGCGGTGCCTGGAGATAGCCCAGGCGCGCGACTTCGTCGAAGAGATGCCGGGCGGGCTCGAGGCGCCGATCGCCCAGGGCGGCACGAACGTGTCCGGCGGCCAACGCCAGCGGCTGGCCATCGCGCGGGCACTCATCCGGCAACCGGCCGTCTACCTGTTCGACGATTCGTTCTCCGCGCTGGATCTCGGTACCGACGCCCGGTTGCGCGCCGCGCTGCGGCCGGTCACCCGCGACGCCGCCGTGGTCATCGTGGCGCAGCGGGTGTCCACGATCGTCGACGCGGACCAGATCGTGGTACTGGAGGACGGCGTGGTCGTCGGCATCGGTCGGCACGAGGAACTTCTCGAAACCTGTCCGACGTATGTCGAGATCGTGGGATCGCAGCTGACAGTGGGAGCAAGCGCATGAGCGAACGGGGACAGCAGAAGGTGGCGGCGCGGCTGCCCGCGGCTGGCCGGCGGACCGGCGTTGGTCCACAGTGGATGGCAATGGGCCAGCCGGCCGAGAAGTCCATGAACTTCGGGCCGTCCGCGCGGCGCCTCCTCGACCGCCTCCGCCCGCACCGCGGCCCGCTCATGCTGATCGTCGCGCTCGCGGTGACCAGCGTGGGTCTGAGCGTGACCGTGCCGAAGGTGCTCGGACGGGCTACCGACATCATCTTCGCCGGGCTGATCGGTCGGCAGCTGCCCGACGGGATCACCAAGGAGCAGGCGGTAGCGGGCGCCCGGGCAGCCGGTAGGGGCACGTTCGCCGACATGCTCGCCCGCATGGACGTCGTACCGGGCCGAGGCATCGACTTCGCCCGGCTCGGGCAGGTGGTCATGCTGGCGACCGCGCTGTTCGTGGCCGCGGGCCTGCTGATGTGGCTGCAGGGGTACCTGCTGACCGGTGTGGTGCAGGCCGCGATGCTGCGACTGCGGGCGGACGTGGAGGACAAGCTGCACCGGCTACCGCTGCGGTACTTCGACGACCAGCCGCGCGGCGAGCTGCTCAGCCGTGTCACCAACGACATCGACAACATCGCGCAGAGCCTGCAGCAGACGCTCAGCCAGCTGCTGACCTCGCTGCTGACGGTCATCGGCGTACTCGTCATGATGGTCGCGATCTCGCCGATCCTGGCCGTGATCGCGCTCGTCGCGGTGCCACTGTCCATTGTGGTCACCAGGAAGATCGCGTCCCGGTCGCAGAAGATGTTCGTCGCCCAGTGGGCCCACACCGGCAGCCTCAACGCGCACATCGAGGAGACGTTCACCGGCCACGAGCTGGTCAAGGTGTTCGGCCGGCAACGCGAAATGCAGGCCACCTTCGACGAGCGCAACGAGAAGCTGTACAACGCCAGTTTCGGCGCGCAGTTCGTGTCCGGCATCATCATGCCGTCGATGATGTTCATCGGGAACCTCAGCTATGTCGCCATCGCCGTGGTGGGCGGGCTGCGGGTGGCGTCCGGCACGATGAGCCTCGGTGACGTTCAGGCGTTCATCCAGTACTCGCGGCAGTTCACCCAACCGCTGACCCAGGTGGCCTCGATGGCCAACCTGATGCAGTCCGGCGTCGCGTCGGCCGAGCGGGTGTTCGATCTGCTCGACGCACCGGAGCAGACCCCCGAACCGGCGGCGATCGGCGGTCCGGTCGCCGCCCGCGGTCGGGTGGAGTTCGAGCACGTGTCGTTCCGGTACCGCGAGGACACGCCGCTCATCGAGGATCTGTCACTGGTGGCCCGGCCGGGCCAGACCGTCGCGATCGTCGGTCCCACGGGCGCGGGCAAGACCACGCTCGTCAACCTCATCATGCGCTTCTACGAGCTGGACTCCGGGCGCATCACGCTCGACGGTGTGGACATCACCACGATGCCCCGTCCGCAGCTGCGCGGCCAGATCGGCATGGTGCTGCAGGACACCTGGCTGTTCCGCGGCACGATCCGCGACAACATCGCGTACGGCCGGCCCGACGCCACCGACGACGAGATCCTCGCCGCCGCGCGGGCGACGTTCGTCGACCGCTTCGTGCACAGCCTGCCGAACGGGTACCAGACGGTCATCGACGACGAGGGCAACAGTGTCAGCGCCGGCGAGCGGCAGCTCATTACGATCGCGCGGGCGTTCCTCGCCGACCCGTCGCTGCTGATCCTCGACGAGGCGACGAGCTCTGTCGACACCCGTACCGAGGCGTTGGTACAGCGGGCGATGGCCGCCCTGCGATCGAGCCGCACGAGCTTCGTCATCGCGCACCGGCTGTCGACGATCCGGGACGCCGACCTGATTCTGGTGATGGAGCACGGCCAGATCGTCGAACAGGGTACACACGAGCAGCTGGTCACCGCCGGCGGTGCGTACCAGCGGCTCTACGACGCCCAGTTCACCGGGCCGGCGGTGGACCAGGAGGAGGAGGCGGGGCCGGTCGTGCGCCCGAGGATTGCGGTTCCCGGGTGAGCCGCTGTGCCCGGCGGCGGCACGCCGCGGCGTGGTCGGGTCGCCTCTGCTCCTCATGGAGAACGGCGAGGTTGTTCAGGACGACGGCGAGTTCCGGGTGTGCCGTACCGAGTGCGGCCTCCCGGATCCGCAACGCCTCCTGAAAGCTCCGCAGCGCCGCGTCGGGCTCGCCGCGCCGCTGCTGGAGCACCGCGAGGTTGTGCAGGCACACCGAGACCTCGTAGTGCTCGGGTCCGAATCGCGCGGTCCACACGTCCAGCGCACGATGGAGGAGTTCCTCCGCCTCCGCGTGGCGTTCGAGCGCGACGAGCACCGCACCGAGGACGGTGAGGTCGGCGGCAATGCCGGTCGACTCAGCCTGTTCGCGGAGAGCCAGGCCGCGCCGAGCCCAGCTCTCGGCATCGTCGAACCGGCCTTCGGCGTACGCGAGGCCGGCCAGGTTGTGGTGAACAGCGGGCGCGGCACCCGACAATCCGAGTGCGATCTCGTATTCCGCGGCGGCCGCCGGGTACCGCCCGGTCTCCTTGAAGACGATGCCCAGGGCATTGTGAGCGGCGGCGACCAGCGCCGGGTCTGACGGCTGTCTGCCGGCCAGCGCCACGGCGGTACGTAACACCTCTTCGGCCCGGTCGAAGTCGCCGCGCAACCGGCGCACGGTACCGAGCCGGATGAGCGCATCGACGCGGAGCGGGCGGTTGTCCTGGGTGTCGAGCACCGCCAGCGCCTGTTCGCACAATCGCTCCGCGGTCGGGTAGTCGGCCAGCTCCGCCCGGAATCCGGCCATTGCGAGCGTCGCGGCGACCAGCTCGTCGGGCCGACGAGCGGCGTACGCGGTGAACATCGTCACGGCGCGGCCCCCGTGGTCCAGGGCCGCCGCGATCCGCCCGGCCCGCCAGAGCCGAAGGGCGCGCTGGAAACGCCACCGCGCCCTTACCAGCTGCAGCATCTATCTGCCGGGCTCGGTGTGGTTCGCCGCGGACAGGCCGGCCGCCGCAGGGGCCGCCGTGGCGGCGAGCAATCCGGCCGCGACCGCTGCGCCGATCAGCAGGCGGCGGAGGTTACGAATCATGCGTTCACCTCCAATCGTTCGGATTGCCCGACAAACTAACACGCGTCAGCCACCACCCGGAGCGGCCGCGGTCGGCTCGGTACCGGCCGTCGGCGCGACCGGACCTCCGGCCGGCGCGGTGGTCTGGGGTGGAGGCGGTGGCGGAGGGGGTGATTCGCCCTCACCCTCGCTGAAGAACCCGCACGCGACGGCGGTGAGCACGCCCACGACGAAGATGCCGAACCTCGGGCGGGTCATTTCTCGATCGGCACGCCGACGAGCGAGCCCCATTCGGTCCAGGATCCGTCGTAGTTGCGCACGTTCGGGTAGCCGAGCAGCTCGTGCAGGACGAACCAGGTGTGCGCGGACCGTTCGCCGATCCGGCAGTACGCCACGACGTCGCGGTCGGCGGTGATGCCCTGGCCGCCGTACAGCGCCCGCAGTTGGTCGTCCGGCAGGAACCGGCCGGTCTCGGGGTCGACCGCCTTGGCCCACGGGATGTTCGCGGCCCCGGGGATGTGGCCGGGGCGCTGGGCCGCCTCGTTCGGCAGGTGGTCCGGCGCCAGCTTCTCGCCGCGGTACTCCTCCGGCGACCGCACGTCCACCAGGGCGGCGGCCGCGTTGCCGACGTACTGGTCGAGCACCTGGCCGCGGAACGCCCGGATGGACAGGTCGGGTGGTGCCGGCCGGTACCCGCTGGTGGGCGAGATCACCGGTACCTCCGTGACGAGCTTGCGGCCCTCGAGCTCCCACGCCTTGCGGCCGCCGTCGACGAGCCGGACGTCGGCGTGCCCGTAGACCCTGTAGTACCAGTACGCGTACGCGGCGAACCAGTTGTTGTTGCCGCCGTAGAGGACGACGGCCGTCGTGTTCGTGATGGCGAGCCGATCCTGGAGCGCGGCGAACGCGTCGGGCGACACGAAGTCGCGGCGGATCGGATCCTGCAGGTCGGTGGTCCAGTTGACCGCCACGGAGTTGGGTACGTGGCCGCGGTGGTACGCCTCGGTGTCCTCGTCCACCTCGACGATCCGCAGACCCGGGTCGTCGAGATGCTCCGCCAGCCAGTCGGTTGTCGTCAGCTTGCCCATCCCGCGAACCTACGAAGATCGGCCGTTCACCACATCGGAAGATCTCCCTATTCGAGTCGGGTCGCCGACTCAGCGCGCCGGGCCACGGCGGGACAATGCGACGTGCGCCGACGGGTGTCCTGCCCCAACCTGGTCGGCCGGACCGACGAGATCGGCCGGCTGCGGGACGCGCTGGCGCGGGCGGCAGCGGGCGAGCCGTCGGCCGTGGTCGTCAGCGGTGAGGCGGGGATCGGCAAGACCCGGCTGGTCGGCGAGCTGGTGGCCGGTGTCCCGGACGCGGTACGGGTGCTGCGCGGCGGGTGCGTTCCCCTCGCCGAGGAGCTGCCCTACGCGCCAGTGGTCGACCTGCTGCTTCCGCTCGGCCGGGCCGCCCTGCTGGACCTGGCCGGGTCCGACGCCGCCGTGCTCGCCGGGCTGCTGCCGGATCTCACCGCCCCCACCGCCGACGTGGACCAGCATCGGCTCTTCGTCGCGGTACGCCGGCTGCTGGAGCGGCTGTCGCGCGAGTCGCCGCTGGTGCTGGTTCTGGAGGATCTGCACTGGGCCGACCCGTCGACGCTGGCCCTGCTGGCCTATCTGGTGCACGGGTTGCGTCCGGGCGGCCGGCTGCTCGTGGTCGCCACCTACCGCAGCGACGAGCTGTCCCGCCGGCATCCGCTGCGGTCACTGCTCGCCGAGCTGGACCGCGGCGGCGTGGCGCGGATCGAGCTGGGCCGGCTCAGCCCGGCGGAGACGGCGGCCCAGGTCGCCGGCGTGCTGGCGGTTAACGTGGAGTTTGCGGGCGGAAGGCATAGCCCGGACCAGGCAGCCGACTCCGCACTCGCCGAGCAGGTGTACGCGCGGTGCGACGGCAACCCGTTCCTCGTCGAGGAGCTGCTCGCCGCCGGTCCAGATGCCGATCGGTTGCCGGAGAGCACCCGCGACATCCTGCTCCACCGGATCCGCCGGCTGCCAGCGGCCGACCAGCGGTTGCTGTACGCGGTGGCGGTGGCCGGCCGGCGAGCCGACCACGAGATCCTCGCGCGCGTCGTCGAGCTGCCCGACGAGGTACTCCTGGAGCGGCTGGGCGTGGCCGTCGATGAACAGATTCTGGTGACCGTCGACGACGGGTACGCGTTCCGGCATGCCCTCACCACCGAGGCGCTGCTCGCCGAGGCGCTGCCGGGCGAGCGCGTCCGGCTGCACCGGGCGTACGCCGAGGCGCTGGCCGAGCGGGGCGCGGCAGCCGCGGAGCTGGCCCACCACTGGTGCCGGGCCGGGGACCCGGTCCGGTGTCTGGCCGCGTGCGTCGATGCCGGACTGGCTGCCGAACGGGTGTACGCGCAAGCGGAGGCCCGTGTCCACTTCGACCGCGCGATCGAGCTGTGGGACGAGGCGCCACAGGCCCGGGAGGCCGTCGTACCGGACCTCGTCGAGCTGTGCCGGCACGGTGCCGAGGCCGCGTACCTCGACGGTGACACCGACCACGCGATCGCCCTCGTACGGCGAGCGTTGGCGGCGGTCGACGCGGACTCCGACGCATCCCGCGCCGGCACCCTATACGAGCGGCTCGGCCGGTACCTGTGGACGAACGGCAACGCCGAGGCCGAGTCGATCGGCGCGTACCGGATGGCAGTGCGGCTCGTCCCGCCCGCACCGTCGGCCGAGCGCGCCCGTGCGCTCGTCGGCCTCGCCGGCGCCCTGGTGTACGCCGGCGCCCCCGGTTCCTCGGCGTCGTGCGAAGAGGCGTTGCGGGTGGCTCGCGCCGCGGGTGCGCGCGGTGAGGAGGGGCGGGCGCTGCAGTCCACCGGCTTCTGCCTGGCCATGGCCGGCGACGTCGAGAGTGGCCTCGACTACTCCCGGCAGGCGCTGGCCATCGCCGAGGAGCTGGGCCAGTCGGAGGAGCTGTACCGGGCCTACCTCGGCCTCACCGGAGTGCTGCGGATGGCCGGCCGGACGGCCGAAGCGGCGGCGACCGCACTGTCCGGTGTGGACGTTGCCCGCCAGCGAGGCGCCGAGCGGACCTACGGCAACTACCTGCTCGGCGACGCGATCGAGGCCCTCATCCTGGTGGGCCACTGGGCGGAGGCCGACGAGCTGTTGCCCGGCGAGCCCGACATCGTCGCGCACGGCACCCCGGTGATCGCCACCAACCTCTGGCTGTCCGCCGCCACCCTGCACACCTGGCGCGGCCGGTTCGACCAGGCTCAACGGTTCCTCGACGCCTGCATGGTGGCGTACGCGACCAACGGGCACGGCGGTGTCCGCAGCCACCTGCACGTCCAGCAGGCCGAGCTGTGCCTCTGGCAGGGCCGGTACGCGGAGGCGAGCCGCTGGGTGCGTACCGAGCTCGACCTGCTCGGCCCGAGCCAGTTCACCTCGCTGCTCGGCCGGCTCGTCTTCACCGGGCTACGGGCCGAAGCCGGGCTCACCCGGCAGACCGGCCTGCCGCGACTGGCGGACCTGCTGCACGAGATTTCCCTGCGGCCGGATCCGCCGCCCGACGCCGCGGCCCTCATCGCCTCGGCAACGGCCGAGCTGGCGCGCGCCCGCGGTCATCCCGACCCCGAGTTGTGGGACCGCGTCGCCCAGCACTGGTCCACAGTGGACATGGCCTGGCCGGTGGCCTATTCGCGGTGGCGGCAGGCCGAGGCGCTGGTCGCCCGCAGGTCCGCGCCGCCACGGCGGGCGGCTGCCGCCGCCGCTCTGGCCGAGGCGTACGCGATCGCGACCCGCCTGGGCGCCGAGCCGTTGCGGCAGGGGATCGCGGCATTCGCCCGCCGGGCCCGGCTCGTGTCGGCCATCGCCCCGGCCCGGCGACCGACGTCCGCCGCCGGGCTGACCCCGCGCGAGGAGGAGGTGCTCGAGCTGCTCTGCACCGGAGCCACCAACCGGCGGATCGCCGGGCAGTTGTTCATCAGCGAGAAGACGGTCAGCATCCACGTGTCGCGGATCCTCACCAAGCTCGACGCCACCAATCGCGCCGAGGCGGCCGCGATCGCGCGCCGGCGCGGCCTCGTTCGGCAGCCGGCATAGCGGCTATTCTTCGCAAGTGACCGACCACGCCCGCTCCTTCGGCACCGTCGCGGAGAACTACGACCGGTACCGGCCGACGTATGCGCCCGAGGCGGTCGACTGGGCTCTCGGTGAGCGCCCGCTGCGCGTGGTGGACCTCGGCGCCGGTACGGGGATCCTGAGCCGGGTGCTGCGCCGGCTCGGCCACGAGGTGGTGGCGGTCGAACCGGACGGGGCGATGCGGGCTCTGCTCACGCGGTTGAGCGAAGGCGTCACGGCACTGGCCGGTACGGCCGAGAACATCCCGTTGCCGGACGGGTCCGTGGACGCGGTCGTCGCCGGGCAGGCGTACCACTGGTTCGAAGCCGACCGCGCCCACCCGGAGATCGCCCGGGTCCTGCGGCCGGCCGGCGTCCTCGCCGCGATGTGGAACGACGCCGACCCCGGTACACAGTGGACGGTGCGGCTCGACGAGATCATCGACGGGATCCGTACCATCTGCCACGAGAGGCACCCGCACTTCGGGGAGTTGTTCGGCCCGGTGACGACGGCCGAGTTCCACCACGAGATGTGGGTCACGCCGGACGAGGTGGTGGGGATGGTGTCGACCCGGTCGCCGTACCTGATGGCTTCGGCCGCGGACCGGGCGGCGATGTTGGACGCCGTGCGCGACCTGCTCACCGGACCCGAGCTGGCCGGCCGGGGGAGTTTCCCGATTCCGTACCTGACCCGCGTCCAGCGTGCGAGGCGTAAAGAAGTAGCTGAGCGTTCGTAAAGAGCCCGACCGTAGCCTCGACCCATGTCGAGGACACTGTCGAGGTTACTGATCACCTTCGCGGCCGCGCTCGCACTGGTGGGGGCCGGAGCGACCGCCGCGTCGGCCGAGCCCGGCGGCACCCCGTACGGCTGTGGCGCGTACCGGTACAGCTTCTACACCGCGTATTCGGTGTGCCAGGGCGGCCCCGGCTACCACCGCGTCCAGGTCTGGTGTACGGCCGGCTTCTTCGTCTACGGCCCGTGGGTGTCGTCCAGCAACCAGTTGTGGGTGACCTGTCCGCTCGGGCTCGCCCAGTACTACTGGTACCAGGTGTCGACTGCCTGACGGCCGCGGGGAGATCGTCCTGAGTACGATGTGGACATGGAGTGGTTGATCGGTCTGGTCTGCCTCGTACTGATCGTCGCGGTCGTCGGTTTCTGGGCGGTATCGATCTACAATGGACTGGTTCGTGCCCGTAATGGGTACCGGAACGCGTTCGCTCAGATCGACGTTCAGCTGACCCGGCGGCACGATCTGATTCCGAACCTGGTCGAGGTCGCCAAGGGGTACCTGAAACACGAGCGGGAGACGCTCGAGGCGGTCACGGCCGCCCGCACCCGGGCGGTGACCGCGCAGGCGGCGGCGACCGCGGCTCCGGGCGACCCGAACGCCATGCAGCAGCTCGGCGGCGCGGAGAACATGCTGACCCAGGCCCTCGGTCGGCTCTTCGCGCTGGCGGAGGCGTACCCGGACCTCAAGGCCAACCAGAACATGATGCAGCTGTCGGAGGAGCTGACCTCCACCGAGAACCGGGTCGCCTTTGCCCGCCAGGCGTACAACGACGCGGTGATGGCGTACAACAACCGGCGCGAGACGTTCCCGTCGAGCATGCTCGCGGGCATGTTCAAGTTCGACCCGGCGGCCCAGTTCGAGATCGAGGACCCGCAGCAGCGCCAGGCGCCCGAGGTCCAGTTCTAGATGGACTTCTTCGCGCGCCAGCAGCGCGTACGGCGGGTGTCGGTGCGGTTGGTCGTGCTGTTCGTCCTGGCCGTGATCGGCATCGTGTTGGCCGTCGACCTGGCGGTGGTGGCGGCCTTCAACGCGTTCTCCGCGTCCGGCGGGGAGCAGATCGGGCTGATCGTGGTGGCGAGCCTGGCGACCCTCGGCGCGATCGGCGTGGCCGCGCTCTATCGCACGGCCGTGCTGCGCGGCGGCGGGTCCACGGTCGCGCGGGAGCTGGGTGGGGTACCGGTGCCCCGGGACACCACCGATCCTCAGCTACGCCGGCTGCGCAACGTCGTGGAGGAGATCGCCATCGCCTCCGGGGTGACCGTGCCGGAGGTGTTCATCCTGCCCGACGAGGACGCCATCAACGCGTTCGCGGCCGGTTGGTCCACATCGGACGCAGCGGTGGCGGTCACCCGGGGCGCGCTGGAGCGGCTGAACCGCGACGAGCTGCAAGGCGTGATCGCGCACGAGTTCAGCCACGTCGTCAACGGCGACATGCGGCTGAACATCCGGCTGATGGGGCTGTTGTTCGGCATCCTGTTCCTGACCGTGCTGGGCCGGATCCTGCTGCAGGCGAGCTTCTTCTCCTCCGGCCGCAGCCGGAACCGGGAGTCCGGCAACAACCCGCTGCCGCTCATCGGCATCGCCTTGGTCGTCGCCGGCTTCATCGGCGTCATCGGCGGGCGCCTGATCAAGGCGTCCGTCTCCCGGCAGCGGGAGTACCTCGCCGACGCCTCGGCCGTGCAGTTCACCCGGCAGACCTCCGGCATCGTGGGAGCGCTGAAGAAGATCGCCGGCCTGCCCGCCGGGTCCAAGCTGCGCACCCCGAGAACCGAGGAGGTCGGCCACCTGCTGTTCGGCTCGGGGCAGCGGCTCGTGAGCCTGTTCGCGACCCACCCACCGCTGGCGGACCGGATTCGTGCGCTGGACCCGTCGTTCGACCCGGCCGAGCTGAACGCGCTGGCCGAGCGGTGGGCGGTGGAACCACCGTCCGGCCTCGCGGAGGACGCCGCGGCGGGGTTGACCGGGACCGCGGTCGAGGCGTTGCCACCGACGACCGCCCCCAGCGAGCCGGTGGATGCGCGGACCGTCGTGGAGCAAATCGCCGCGCCGACGGACGCGGCGTACCGGCGGGCCGGGGCGATTATCGACGAGATCGGAGCCGAGATCCTGGCGCGGGCGCGCGGGGTCGACACCGTGGTGCCGCTCGTGCTCGGCCTGCTGCTCGCCGAGGACCCGGCCGCCCGCGCGGCACAGCACGCGGTCATCGCCGAACAGGCCGGGCGCCCGTTGGCCGACGCGGCGGCGGCCGAAGCCGACACGCTCTCGGGGCTGCACCCGTTGCTGCGCCTGCCACTGGCCGAGCTGTCGTTCCCGGCCCTGCGGGAGCGGGCACAGCTCGACCGGGAGGCCGTGCTCGGTACGGTGTTCGCGCTCATCCACGTCGACGGCCGGATCACCCCGTTCGAGTACTGCCTGTCCCGGCTGCTGTACCGGGAACTACACGAGTCGCTCGACCGCCGGCGGCCGGCACGCACGACCCTCGACGCCAACATCCCGGCCGCGGCGACGTTGCTCTCCGTGCTGGCCCAGGCCGGCCACGCCGACCAGGCCGGCGCGGAACGGGCCTTTGCCGCGGGCATGCGGCGGGTGCTGCGCGGGCGACCACCCGTCCCGTACCTCGTTCCGGAGCGCGGCGTCGTGGAGCTGGAGATAGTCTGGGATCCGCTCGACGGCCTCGCCCCGGCGGACAAGGCGTTGCTGGTCCAGGCCGCCGTCGACGCGATCTCGCAGGACGGCGTGCTGACCGTGACCGAGTTGGAGCTGCTCCGGACGGTCTGCGGGCTCCTGCACTGCCCGCTGCCGCCCCATCTTGACGCCACGCAAAGCTGACGTAGACGATTCAGGCATGCCCGGCGAGGTGTCGTTCGACACGAGTCCGGACCGTTACCGGCACTGGCGCCTCGAAACGGACGGCGATGTCGCCACGCTCACGCTCGACGTCGACGAGCGGGGCGGGATCGTCGACGGCTACGAGCTGAAGATGAACTCCTACGACCTCGGCGTGGACATCGAGCTGTACGACGCGGTGCAGCGGCTGCGGTTCGAGCATCCCGAGGTGCGCGCGGTCGTCGTCACCGGCGGCCGGGAGCGGATGTTCTGCGCCGGCGCGAACATCCAGATGCTCGCGCAGGCCAGCCACTCGTGGAAGGCGAACTTCTGCAAGTTCACCAACGAGACCCGCAACGGCATCGAGGACGCCACCGTCCACTCCGGACAGACGTACCTCGCCGCGCTCAACGGCACCGCGGCGGGTGGCGGCTACGAGATCGCGCTCGCGTGCGAGACGATCCTGCTCGTCGACGACAACTCCTCCGCGGTCGCGCTGCCGGAGGTACCGTTGCTCGGCGTGCTGCCGGGCACCGGCGGGTTGACCCGGCTGACCGACAAGCGCGGCGTCCGCCGGGATCTGGCCGACGTGTTCGCCACCAGACCCGAGGGCGTGCGTGGCAAGACGGCCGTGGCGTGGGGGCTCGTCGACGAGGTGGTGCCGCGGGCGACATTCGGTACCGTCGTACAACAGCGGGCACGGGCCGCCGCGGCGCGTTCGTCGCGGTCGGCGGGTGACCACCGCGGCGTTCGGCTCACCCCGCTGCGCCGCGAGACCACCGCCGACCGCATCGGCTACGACCACGTCATCGCGGACCTCGACCGCGCTGCCGGGGTGGTGACGATCACCGTGTACGGGCCGACCGACGCACCGGCTGACATGGCGGCCGTGCACGCGCTCGGTGCCGATTTCTGGCTGCTGGCCGTCACCCGCCAGCTCGACGACCTCGTGCTGCGGTTGCGCACCAACGAACCCGCGCTGGGCACCTGGCTGATCCGCACGTCCGGCGACCCCGTCAAGGTTGTTTCCTGCGAAAGCATCGTGCTCGAGCACCGGGACGAGGACTGGCTCGCCAACGAGATCGCGCACTATCTCAAGAGGACACTCAAGCGGCTCGACGTGACCAGCCGTAGCCTGATCGCCCTCATCGAACCCGGTAGCTGTTTCGCGGGCGGCCTGATGGATCTGGCGCTGGCCTGCGACCGGCAGTACATGCGGGACGACGACACCACGACCGTCACGCTGACCGAGGCGAACTTCGGCCCGTACCCGATGGGCAACGACCTGAGCCGGCTGGAGTCACGCTTCTACGGCGAGCCTTCGCGAGTGGCCGCGCTGCCGAGGTCCCGGCCGATCGGCGGTCGCGAGGCGGTGGAGTCGGGCCTGGTCACCGCGGCGCCGGACGAGTTCGACTGGGACGACGAGGTGCGGCTCGCGGTCGAGGAGCGGGCCGCGTTGTCGCCGGACGCGCTGACCGGTATGGAGGCCAACCACCGGTTCGTCGGGCCGGAGACGATGGAGACAAAGATATTCGGCCGGCTGACCGCCTGGCAGAACTGGATCTTCACGCGACCCAACGCCTCCGGACCCGAGGGGTCGTTGCTGCGGTACGGCACCGGCCAGCGAGCCCAGTTCGACAGGAAGCGGGTATGACGTGAGTCAGGGCATCGACTACACCGAGCGGATCCCGAACAACGTCGACCTGCACGAGGACCGCCGGCTGCAACGCGCGCTGGAGTCGTGGCAACCGAAGTTCCTGACCTGGTGGGGCGACATGGGTCCAGTGCACATGACCCGCGACGTGTACCTACGCACCGCGATCAACGTCGGACGCGACGGCTGGGCGCAGTTCGGCCACGTGGCGCTGAGCGACTGCCGGTGGGGCATCTTCCTCGCCGAACGCGGCGGCGAGCGGCGGATCGCCTTCGGCGAGCACAAGGGGGAGCCGGCCTGGCAGCAGGTGCCGGGGGAGTACCGCTCGGCGCTGCAACGGCTCATCGTCATCCAGGGCGACACCGAACCGGCCTCGGTCGAGCAGCAACGCAACCTCGGGGCCACCGCGCCGAGCCTGTACGACCTGCGCAACCTCTTCCAGGTCAACGTGGAGGAGGGTCGGCACCTCTGGGCGATGGTCTACCTGCTGCACGCGTACTTCGGCCGGGAGGGCCGGGAAGAGGCCGAGGCGCTGCTGCAGCGCAACTCCGGCAGCGTGGACTCGCCACGGATCCTCGGCGCGTTCAACGAGGAGACGCCGGACTGGTTGTCCTTCTTCATGTTCACCTACTTCACCGACCGGGACGGCAAGTACCAGCTGGGCACGCTGAAGGAGAGCGCGTTCGACCCGCTGTCGCGGACGTGCGAGTTCATGCTGAAGGAAGAGTCGCACCACATGTTCGTGGGCACGGCCGGGGTGGACCGGATCGTGGAGCGTACGGCACAACTGATGGTCGAGCACGATACGGATGACGTCAGCCCGTACGGTGCGATTCCACTTCGGACGATCCAGAAGTACATCAACTTCCACTACAGCGTCTCGCTGGACCTCTTCGGTAGCGAGACCTCGACCAACGTGGCCAACTACTTCACGGCCGGGCTCAAGGGCCGCTGGTCGGAGGAGCGGCGCACGGACGACCATGTCCTCACCGAACGCTCGGTGTTCGTGGACGCCGTCGTGGACGGCGAGATCGGCAGGGTCGAGGTGCCCGCGCTGATCGGGCTCAACCAGGACCTGCGGGACGCCTACATCACCGACTGCCAGACCGGGGTCAACCGGTGGAACCGGCTGCTGACCGAAGCCGGCCTGCCCCAACGCCTGATGCTGCCGCACGTCGGGTTCAACCGGCGGGTCGGTGCCTTCGCCGGGGTGTCCATCAGCCCGACCGGTGAGGTGCTGCCGGCCGAGGACTGGCAGGCTCGGCGCACGGCGTGGCTACCGTCCGATGTGGACAAGACGTTCGTCCGCTCGCTGATGCGGCCCGTGTACGAGCGCGGCAAGATCGCGTCGTGGCTCGCCCCGCCGCGCAACGGCATCAACGGCAAGCCGTTCGACTACGAGTACGTTCACCTGACCTGAAGGGGTTCGCCATGCCGTTCAATGCCGCCGCGTACCTTCTCGACCGCAGGCTCGAGGCCGGTGACGGCGACCGGCTCGCGGTGACCGGTCCCCGCGGCACGCTGACGTACACCGACCTGCACGACCTGACCTGCCGGGTGGCGGCCGGTCTGCGCGAACTGGGCGTGACGCCCGGCGAACGGGTCATGCTGAACACAGTGGACAGTCCGTGGATGCTGGCGATCATGCTGGCCGCGATGCGCATCGGCGCGGTACCGGTACCGGTCTCGACCATGCTTCGACCCGCCGAGGTGGTCGACCTGGTACGCGACTCGGAGGCCACCGTGCTGGTGATCGGTCCCGAGTTCGCCGGCGAGGTCCAGCCGCTGCTCACCGACGCGCCGGCGCTGCGGGCGGTCGTGTTCGACATCGAGTCGTTGACGCAGGCTGGGTCCATAGTGGACGTTCATCCGACCACGGAGGACGATGTCGCGCTGTGGCTGTACACGTCCGGCACCACGGGCCTGCCCAAGGGCGCGATGCACCGGCACGCTTCGATCCGCGTGGTATGCGAGACCTACGCCCGCGATGTGCTCGGCATCACCGCCGACGACCGGGTGTTCAGCGTGCCGAAGATGTTCTTCGCGTACGGCCTCGGTACCAGCGCCTTCTTCCCGCTGTCCGTCGGCGCCTCGACCGTGCTGGAGCCCACCCGCTGTACCCCGCAGATGGTGGCCGACCGGCTGCGCGAGTACAGGCCGACGCTGTTCGTCGCTGGTCCGACGTTCTTCGGCGCGATGCTCGGCGCCGAGGTCCCGCCCGACGCGCTCACCTCGGTACGGCTGGCCACATCGGCTGGTGAGCCGTTGCCGCCACCGATCTACCACCGGTTCGTCGAGAGGTATGGCGTCGATATCATCGACGGCCTCGGTTCGACCGAAGCGCTGCACATCTTCGTGTCGAACCGACCCGCGGAGGTGCGGCCGGGCACGAGCGGGGTACCGGTGCCCGGCTACGAGGTGCGCGTCGTCGACGACTCGGGGGCCGACGTACAGGCGGGAACCGAGGGCCACCTGCTGGTCAGCGGCGCCTCGACGATGCTCGGCTACTGGCACCGCGACGAGGCCACCGCACGTGTCCTGGATGGACGGTGGCTGCGTACCGGTGACTTCTACGTGGCGTCCGAGGACGGCTTCTACACGTACCTGGGACGGTCGGACGACATGCTCAAGTCGAGCGGTATCTGGGTGTCGCCGGCGGAGGTGGAGGCGTGCCTGCTCGCCCACCCCGACGTGGCTCAGGCCGCGGTGGTCGGGGTGCCGGACGAGTCGGGGCTGTCCCGGACCGTGGCCTGCGTGACGCTGACCCCTGCGGCCACGGTCACGCCGCAGCAGCTCGTGGACTTCTGCCGGGAGCACCTGGCCCACTTCAAGTGCCCGAAGGCGGTACTCGTCATGGACGAGATCCCGCTGACCGTAACCGGAAAGCTGCGTCGCAATGTCGTCCGTGGCCGGGCCGCCGACCTGCTCGCGGTGGGTTCGTAACGTTTGCCCCGCACCACTATTGTCGTCGGGTGTGAACCTCCACGGACCCTTCATCGGCACCCTGTACCTGCCGGACACGGTCGTCCCCTCCGGGACATCGCCGGTGATGCTGTCCGACGGCCAGACGGTGGCGCACATCCAGTGGCACATGTGGACGGTGCGGGCGAAGTTCGAGATCCTCGACCCGCAGGGCGCCGTGGTCGCCGAGGGCGGCTCGGAGGGCTTCACCGCCAGCCGGTACGTGGTCCGCTCTCCCAACGGTGCCGAGATCGTGCACCTCCAGCTCGGCATGTTCCGGCCGATCAACGGGTCGACGGCCACGCTGGCCGGCGGCCGCCGGTTGCGCGCCCGGCTGGAGAGCGTCTGGTCCGAACGCCGGTTCGAGGTCTTCGCCGACGACGACCGCATGGTGGGCCGGATCGAACCGACCACCGGGGTGTTCTCGTTCCGCCCTGACTCGTACGCGTTCCACCTGCTTGCACCCGTGATGTCCATAGTGGAGGCGATAGGCCTGGCCCAGGCGCTGCGCGCGGTCACCCAGGCGAAGCGCCGCCGGGCCCACAGCTGACCTCCGTTAGCCGAGCTGGGCGAGCGCTCGCTGTTCGAGGATGCGGTAGCCGGCGGCGCGGGCAGCCGCGACAGCCTCGGTGGCGAAGGCCTTCGCCTGGTCGTGCTGGGCCAGGTCACGGTGGACACTGGCCAGGCCGATGAGCGCGTCGGTCTCGTTGTACCGGTTGCCGACCTCCCGGGCCAGTTCGCGCGCCCGCTGGTGGTGCCGCAGCGCCCGCTCGCGGTCGCCGAGCACCCGGTGCACGAGTCCGAGGGCATTCAGGGCGACGGCCTCGTACAGGCGATGGCCGCAGTCGCGGGCCACGGTGAGCGCGGCGTCGGCGGTCTCCGACGCCTCCGCGTGCCGGCCGGCCTCGAGGTGCAAGGTGGCCAGGCTGGCGAGGGTGTCCGCCTCGTTACCGCGGTTCCCGGCCTCGCGGTGCAGGCTCAACGCCCGGGTCAATTGAGGCAGCGCGTCGTCGAAGCGCCCTGCCTGCAGGAATGTCTCACCGAGGTTGGTCCGCGAGATCGCCTCGCCGGCCCGGGATCCGATCCGGCGGTAGACGTCGAGGGCCTGCTCGAGGTGTTCGATGGCGTCCGGCAGCCGGCCGAGTTCCAGGTGAGTGGTGCCGAGGTTGGACAACGCCGCGGCCTGACCGACCAGCCGCCCGGTCCGCCGGTGCAGGTCCAGTGCGGCGGTGAAGTGACGGATGCCCGTGTCCGTCTCGCCTAGCTCGGTCCACGCGGCGCCGAGGTTGCCGAGAACCGCCGCCTGGCCCTCCAGCCAACCGGCCTGCCGCGCGTGGGTCAGCGCGGCGGTGTAGTGGTCGATCGCGTCGTGATGGTAGCCCTGGCGCCAGTGCAGCAGACCGAGGCTGATCCGCGCGCTCGCCATGGCCTGCGGTTCCTCGTCCGCCTCGGCCGCGGCCAGCGCGGCCTGCGCGGACGTGAGCCAGTCGATGACCAGCACGCGGTTGGCGAAGTAGCCGCGCAGGCCGTCGGCCAGTTGCCAGGCCATCGGGTGCGGGCCGTGGGCGGCGGCGTGCGCGACCGCGGCGACGAGGTTGGCGCGTTCGGCGTCCAGCCACGCCAGCGCCTGTTCGGAGTCGGTGAAGCCGCGCTCCGCGGGTGGCCGGGACAGTCGCAGGATGTGGGGATAGAGGACGTCCGCGGCAGCGTCCACAGTGGATATATAGTGGCCGCACAGGCGCGCGACCGCGGTCTCGCGTTCGGCCGCGCTGTCCTCGCTGTGGGCCAACTCCTTCGCGTAGCGGCGGATCAGGTCGTGGCAGGAGTACCGGCCGTGCGCCGACCGTTCGACGAGGTGCGCGTCGGTCAGCGTGTGTAGCAGTTCTTCCGTCTCGGGCACGGTGTCGCCGGCCAGCGCGGCCGCGGCGTCGGCCGTGATGTCGGCACCCGGATCGAGGCCCAGCAACCGGAACAGGCGGCGGGCATCGGGCTTCAACCGCCGGTACGACAACGCGAACGCGGCGCCGACCGCGGCCTCGTCGTCACCGTCGACGCGCAGGGCGGCGACCCGTCCGGCCGCGAGTATGTCGACGTAGTCCGCGATGGTCCGGCGCGGTTCGTCCGCCAGGTTGGCCGCGGCGACCCGCAGTGCCAGCGGCAACCCGTCGCACGCCTCGACCAGCGCGGCTACCGCGTCGGGTTCACCCGAGACCCGGTCGCGGTCGAGCAGCTTGCCCAGCAGGCCGCGCCCTTCGTACGCGGTGAGCGTTTCCAGGGTGATCCGGCGCGCGCTGTCGACCGCGACGAGCCCGCTCAACCGGTTGCGGCTCGTCACCAGCACCACGCACCGATCGCCGCCGGGCAGCAGAGGGCGGATCTGATGGGCATCCAGCGCGTTGTCCAGCAGCACGAGGATCCGCCGATCGGCCAGCATGCTGCGGTACAATCCGGCGGCATCGTCCACATCGGTCGGTATCCGGTCCGGTGGCGCGCCCAGCGCGCGGAGGAAGCTGGTGAGCGCCTGGACCGGGCGCACCGGCGGGGTGGTCGCGTAGCCGCGCAGGTCGATGTACAGCTGACCGTCGGGGAACCGGTCGCGAACGCGTTGCGCCCAGTGCACGGCCAGCGCGGTCTTGCCGACTCCCGGCGTGCCCGAGATGACGACCACGGTGGCGGCGGTCGCGGTACGGGCCAACGTGGCGTCCAGCAGGCGCAGGTGCGGCCGGCGACCCGTGAACGCGGCCGAGCCGGCCGGTAGCTGAGCCGGCCCGGCACTGGCGACCGGCTCGGGAGCCCGCGCGGCGGGTTTGGCTCTGGTCGGTACGTCCCGGCGCAGCACGCGTAGGTGCGCGGCTTGCAACTCCTCGCCCGGGTCGGTACCGAGCTCGACCCGCAGCCGTTCCCGTAGGTCGGCGTACAACTGCAGGGCAGCGGCCTGCTCTCCCGAGCCGGCGAGCGCGAGAACCAGGCGCGCGTGCAGGCCTTCGTGCATGGGCTCGTCGACCGCCGACGCCCGCAGCTGACCGACCGCGCGCTGCGGCTGGCCGGACTCGATCGCGAGGTCCGCGTACGCCAGAGTCGCCGCGATCCGGCGCCGGCCAACCGCCAACGCCGTCGGATGGTGTCGCAGGCTCGAGCCCGCGTCGGCCAGGACAGGCCCACGCCAGCAGCGCAACGCGGCT
>Ga0075419_10000573_pt1 | contig 23333 bp, 20 predicted proteins | sample SoiMetdeltSBSDD3_FD_76900 | JGI IMG/M metagenome (GOLD analysis project Ga0075419, IMG submission 76900) | Bulk soil microbial communities from a Populus tree surrounding site in Tennessee, USA - Soil MetaG P. deltoides SBSDD3 | ecosystem: Environmental > Terrestrial > Soil > Tree plantation... | reverse complement strand
GCATCCGGCCGCCATCTCGAGGTCCACGCCGACGGCCCGCAGCGCGGGGTTGGCACCGGCGAGGCCGGCCGGATCGGCGTACGCGGTCACGCCTGGCTCGTCGTACGGCGGCGGCCGGTCGGGCCCGAAGCAGTGCACCCGGACGTCCGCGAGCGGCCGCAAGGCCCGCGCCAGGTATTCGACGTGTACGCCCGCACCCCCGTAGACGTCCGGTGGGTACTCCCGGGTCAGTAGGTCGATGCGCAGTTGATCCGCCACAGCGGCACACTAGCCCGTATGGTCCCCAAGGTTCTGTCGATCGTCCTCGCCGGCGGGGAGGGCAAGCGGCTGATGCCCCTCACCGCAGACCGCGCCAAGCCCGCCGTCCCATTCGGAGGGCTCTACCGGCTCGTCGACTTCGCGCTGTCCAACCTCGCCAACGCCGGATATCTGAAGATTGTGGTACTGACCCAGTACAAGTCACACTCGCTCGACCGGCACATCACCATGACGTGGCGGATGTCCACTTTGCTGGGCAACTACGTGACGCCGGTACCTGCTCAGCAGCGGCTCGGCCCGCGGTGGTTCGCCGGCTCCGCCGATGCCATCCACCAGAGCTTCAACCTCGTCCACGACGAACGTCCCGACTACATCATCGTGTTCGGTGCCGACCACATCTACCGGATGGACCCGCAACAGATGGTCGAGCAGCACATCGCGTCCGGCGCGGGCGTCACGGTCGCCGGCATCCGCCAACCGCTGGCCCAGGCCGACCAGTTCGGCGTCATCGACGTGGACAGCGACGGCAAGCGGATCCGGGCGTTCCGCGAGAAACCGAAGGACGCGCAGGGCCTCGCCGACTCACCGGACGAGGTGTACGCGTCCATGGGCAACTACGTCTTCACCGCCCGCGTGCTCAACGAAGCGCTGGAACGCGACGCCCTGAACGTGACGAGCAGGCACGACATGGGCGGCGACATCATCCCCGCCCTCGTGGAGCGCGGTGAGGCGGGCGTGTACGACTTCCGCGACAACGACGTGCCGGGCAGTACCGACCGCGACCGCGGCTACTGGCGCGATGTCGGGACGCTCGACTCGTATTACGAGGCGCACATGGACCTCATCTCGATACACCCAGTCTTCAACCTGTACAACTTCCAGTGGCCGGTCTACACCGGAAACCACCCGTGGCCGCCGGCGAAGTTCGTACACGGATCCGACGAGCGGGTCGGGCGCGCGATCGGCTCGCTGATATCGCCGGGCGTCATCATCTCCGGCTCGCTGGTGGCGAACTCCGTCGTGTCTCCGAACGTCACCGTGCATTCGTGGGCGAACGTCGAGGGCTCGGTACTCATGGAAGGAGTCGACATCGGCCGCAACGCGGTGGTACGCAACGCGATCGTCGACAAGAACGTGGTCATCCCGGAGGGAGCACAGATCGGCGTCGACCTCGAGCGCGACCGCGAACGGTTCACCGTCTCCGACGGAGGAGTCGTCGTCATCGGCAAGGGTCAGCGCGTCGAGTTATGAGGAACCCTGTTCCTCGAACAGCGTGATCTGTAGACCGGCCGGCGCCTCCAGCCGGGCGTTCAGCGACTGCCACGGCGTCGGCGTCGGCTCGGCGAGCACCTGCGCGCCCGCCCTCTGGAGTTCGGCGGTACGGCCACGAGCGTCGTCGACCTCGAACGCGACCCGGATCGTCCGGCTGACCTGCCGGCCCACCTCCACGTCGTCGATGTACCGCCGCTGTGCGGGGTTGACCAGCTCGAGCGTGGCGCGCCCGGCGTCCAGGATCACCACCCGAGCGCCGTCGGGTCCGGCTACCGCGAGCTCCTGCGGCAGGCCGAGGACGTCCCGATAGAAGGCCACAGCGGCGTCGAAGTCGGTGGCCTCGACGACCAGGCGCATCTGGCGTACCGCCGGCTGAGATGACTCATTGCTCACCTGTCGCAGGTTAAGGGTTTCCGCCCCTCATTGGCGGGTACCGACGCCGGTGATTGTCTGAGAAGATCTACGCGGCCCACGCAGTTGTCGGGGGGATTGCGAGGCACGCGTGTTCGGGGAGACGTTGCGTACCGAGCGGCGGCGGGCAGGCCTGACCCAGGAGGAGTTGGCCGCCAAGGCCGGGCTGAACGTGCGGACCATCCGCAAAGTCGAGGCCAACGTCATCGCCAACCCTCGCCCGACGACGGTACGACTGCTCGCCGACGCGCTGGATCTGCGCGGTGACGACCGCGAGCGGTTCTACGCGGCCGAGGTGCCGCCCGCGCGGGTTGTCGCTCGACCCGACCGGCCGGTGCCGGCGCAACTGCCGGGAGATGTCTTCGGCTTCACCGGCCGGGCCGAGCAGATGCGCGTGCTCACCGCCTTGGTCGACGATCACCGCGCCGCCGGACCGGGGCCGATGTCCATCGCGGTGCTCACGGGTCCGGCCGGCGTGGGCAAGACCGCCTTGACTGTGCACTGGGCCCATCAGGTGACGGACCGGTTCCCCGATGGCCAGCTGTACGCCAACTTGCGCGGATTCGCAACGAGCCAGCCGCTGCGACCGCTGGACGTTCTGGCCCAGTTCCTCGGGGCCCTGGGTGTTCCACCCGACCAGATCCCGGTCGACGCGGCGGAGGCAGCGAACCTGTACCGTTCGATGCTCGCCGGCCGACGCATGTTGCTGCTGCTGGACAACGCGCGCGACGCCGGCCAGGTGCGACCGTTGCTGCCCGGCGAGCCGGCATGCACCGTCGTGGTCACCAGCCGCTCCGCACTCACCGGTCTGGTCGCCCGCGACGGCGCCCAACGGATAGCGGTAGCGGCACTGGCGCCGGACGAGTCGACAGAGCTACTCACCCTGCTGCTCGGCGCCGATCGGATCGGGGCGGAGCCGACCGCCGTCGCGGAGTTGGCGGGGCTCTGCGGTGGCCTGCCGCTCGCCTTGCGGATCGCCGCCGCGCACCTGACGGCGAAACGGCACTTGCGGATCGCCGGGTACACGGGCAGGCTGCGGGCCGGCGACCGGCTCGCCGCGCTGGCCGTGGAGGAGGACGAGCAAGCCGCGGTGCGCGTCGCGTTCGATCAGTCGTACGCCGCCCTGCCCGGCGACCAGCGCCGCTTGTTCCGGTTGCTCTCCGCCGTACCCGGTCCGGACTTCACCGCCGCCCTCGCCGCGGAGTTGGTCGGCCTTTCACCGGATCGCGCCGGTCGGCTGCTGGACGGGCTGGCCGAGGCGCACCTGCTCGATGAGCCCCGCCCCGACCGGTATTCCTTTCACGACCTGTTGCGGGAGTACGCCGGACAGTTGGCGACGACCGAGGAGACCGATACCGTCCTGTCGGCGGCCGCCAATCGGGTCAATGACTGGTACCTACGGCACTGTGCGGCCGCCGCGGACGTACTGTACCCACTCCTCCTCCGCATGCACCGGTCGGAAACCCTGGCGAAGACCTTCGACGGACCCGCCATGGCCCTGGACTGGCTCGACGATGAGAGCTCCAACCTGGTAGCCGCGACCGTGCACGCGGCAACGCATGGCCCGCACCGGACAGCCTGCCTCCTTGCCGATGTGCTGCGTGGCTATCTCTGGCTACGCAGCCGGTTCGTGGACGCTCTGGTCGTCGCGTATGCGGCGCGGACCGCCGCGCGCACCACTGGCGACCCACGCGCACTGGCCGCCGCACATCTGAACCTCGGCGTCACTCACATGTTCAGGTGCAGCTATCACGACAGCATCCGTCACTGCCGCCAGGCCCTGGCCGCCGCCAGGCGCGCTGAATGGCCCACCGCCGAGGCCAACGCGCTGGGCTATCTCGGGGTCTGTTACACCGACCTGGAACGCTTCCCGACCGCGATCGACCGGTTGCGCCGGGCGCTGGCGATCAACCGCAGACTCGGGGAAACGGCCCGCGAGGCCGCAAAGCACGGCTACCTCGCTCGGGTGTATACCGTGATCGGGCACCTGCGCAAGGCCGAAGCGCATCTCGAGTCCGCGTTGGCCTTGGGCTGTGAACCCATCGGCAACGCCACTCACCTGCTCCAACTCGGGTACGTCCGGCATGAGCTCGGTCAGCTCGACAAGGCGTTCGACAACTACGCCGACGCCATGTCGATCATCCTGGAGTTCGGTCACGTAGCCAACGAGGTGTGGGTTCGTGCGAGGTTGGCCCGAGTTCACTGTGACGCCGGACGCCTCGCGGAGGCGCGCGAGGAGGCCTCTGCCGCGGTGCGCCGCGCCGACCCGACGGACCAAGGGGACATCACATCCGTTGCCTATACGGCGTTGGCTTACATCGACAACCGGCTGGGTCGCCATCGCGACGCCGCGGACCACGCAGACCACGCACGAATCCTCGCCAGCCGGGTCGACGTCCACTTTCTCCAGGTAGATGCAATGCTCGCGCTGGCGACGGCCCACCGCGGACTGGGTGATCTCGACGACGCCATGGGCAACGCGCAACAGGCGATCACCATGAGCCAGGAACACGGGTACCGCGTGATGGCCGGCCGTGCCCGCCTAACGCTGGCCGAGGCGTGCTTCGCCGCCGGCCGGCATGACGACGCCATGGAGCATGCCGGGCAGGCACTGGACGTTCTGAGCGCCGCCGGTCATCGATTGGGGGTGGCCCGGGCTCACGTACTGATCGGCCACGAGCGAGGCCGTCTCGGGTCGGCCGAGGTCGCCGCGATCCACTGGAAGAAGGCACTGGACCTGTACGCGGCCGCCGGCTCGTCCGAGGTCGATTCCGTCCGCCGCCTCATGTCGAACGAGATCGTCGCCCGAGACCGAAGCGGTCCACTGTGGATGGTTGGCGGAGGTTCGAACAAGATCGATTAGGTATGGACCCGGTCCCTGCTCCACCAACCGCCGAACAGCGCTTCGGGTACGAGCAGACCTTCTGAGCTCATCGGCATATTGGCCAGACGCGGAAGGCGCAGGTCATAGTCGCGGGCGAGCAGCGCGGTGAGCACTGTCAGGTGCGCTATGGCCAGCTGCGAGCCTGGACAGATCCGCGGCCCGGCGCCGAACGGCAAGTAGGCGTACCGGGCGTGCGGCTGCTCCCGGCCCAGCCAACGGGACGGTTCGAACTGCTCCGGACGGTCCCACCAGCGCGGGTCGCGGTGGATCAAGTATGGACAGATCAGCACTTCACAGCCGGCCGGTATGCGGTAACCGCCGACCGCGGTCGGAGCCGACGCGGTACGGGTCAGCAGCCACTGCGGCGGGTAGAGCCGCAACGTCTCGCGCACCACCGCCGTCGTGAACGGCAGCGCTTCCACAATGTCGGTCCGGCCCAGCGAAAGGCCAGCCGCCTCCTCGGCGACCGACGAAGCAGCCGCTGGGTGCTCGGCCAGCAGTAGCGCAATCCAGGCGACCGCCGTGCCAGGCACCCCGTGCGAGGCGAACATGATGGTACGCAGCACCGAGACGGTGTGCTCGACTGGTTCGTCCGGGCCCGGTTGATCGAGCAAGGCATCTAGTAGGTCACGCGGCTCGGCCTCCCGACGCCCGGCGGTCCGGCGAGCGACCAGCTCGCCGAGGAGGGCGAGCAGCCGATCGTTCGCGGCGACCGCGGCCCGCGCCGCCGGCCGGCGGGCCCACCGCACTCGCCCTTCACCGCCGACGAGAGCCCGCAACGCGGTCTGGAACAGCTCGTCGGCCGCACCGTACAAGGTGTCGAGCACGGTCCGGTCTGGCTCGGCGCCCACACAGAAGTCCACGATCGCCCGGCCTAGCAGCCGGCGCCCGGTGGCCAGCACGTCCAGATTCTGGTTGGCCTGCTGGCCCAGCCCAGCGGCCAACTGCGCGGCGAACCGCTCGACGTGCACCCGGGTGAGCCGGTGTGCGACGGATTTCCAAACCTCGCGCCGCACCCGCATCCAGTTCGCCAGATACGCCTCGAGAGCGCGCCGCTCGCGGCTGTCCGAACGAAATGCGGCGTCCACTGTGTACTGCTCGTCCGTGGCGGCCAGCACCTCGTGCGCTAGCTCGGAGTCGTGCACAACCACGATCTTGGGAGCCAGCCGGACTACGTCTTCGTACCGTTCGCGGTTGGCGGCCAACCACCCGATCCGATCCGCCTGATAGGCGAGGATGTCGCCGATGAACGGCTTTCCGCGCGGCCCCGGTGCGGTCGTACCAGTCATGGTCGTGCCCTCCGTGTAGATCCGTTTCTTTGCCGAGCCGTGCCACCGCCACGACTACCGCCCGGCGGCCGGGTCAGCCGGCCGCCGGTCAGTCTCGAGCCGCAGTAGGTCAGCTCATCGTCGGCAGATCCGCGGGACGTACAGGTAGGCGCCGCTCACCCTGGAGCGACGCAGCCGGCGGCTAACCGCGCGCAGGTAGTTCCGCACCGTTGTTCACCTCCTCAGTCCTCACGAGCAGGTATAGATCAATCGATGATCATCGTAGTCGAATGAGCGTTCCGGGGCGACCTGACTGCATATTCCGGATTGCCAACCTTCGCCGCTGACGAAGCCACCGACAACGGAGGGTCGCAGCCGCCTTCAGGCTCCGGCGGGGACGTTCCCGTTCGTGCTGGTCACAGCACTGACTGCTGTCTTGTCCCGTCCTGCCCGTCCCTCGCGCGCCGGGCATTCTTGGCGGTCCCGTTAGCACGGGCGTTAGCACAAGTCGCCGGATGCCGGGTCGTTCTGGCACGGATCTGGCACGACGATCTTTGCGATGGTGGCGGACCTCGGGTTGAGCGATCCGGGCGTGCGTGGGGAGCCTGCGTGTCGGTGTCGGGAATAGTAGAGCCATTGTCCTCATTCCGACATATTCGTGTCGCCTGCGACGTATCACTCCCGACCCGTCGAGCCACTCTAATAACGGAGCCCGCGTCTCCGGCCATAGATAGAGGAGGTTGCCTGAGATGGGTCGAACAAGCCGATTGCTGTCGGTGTCCGCGATACTGATGCTGGCGGTTACGGGGAGTGGCTGCCAACAGTTGTCGGCTAACGTGCCAAAAGTTGTACTGCTGGAATATGACCAGGGGTTGAATTTCCTAGATTACAGTTTGCAGAAAACCGTTGCGTTCATCAACACTGACAATGGGAAGACAGACTATGTTTCAGCCGTCATCAGTGCGAGGAATCACCCTCACAAGGTCGGGAACTTAAACGGGGTTTTCCTGACCTTCGTGATCTGTAAGATCTCCAACACCGCGTCGAAGGCTGAACCGTTCCAGTACGACGTCACGAAGTTCTACGTCGTCCACGCCGGCAAGAAGTTCTACGCCCAGGTTCTCGAACCGTACACACTACTGCACTTTGACGGAGGCGGTGTCGTGGAGGTACTTCCTGGCGATGTCGCCGGCATTCAGAAAGCGCTTCGGAACGAAACGCAGGTAGGCGCTGATCAAGAGCTGATCCCGATCAATCAGGAAGTGTATCCCTATTTTCGATTCATAATATATGTCTACAACGCTGGACTATTCGATGTGAAAGTCCAGCCGAAGCTGATATACGACAGTCCGCATCCACATGTAATGTCGCCAAGGAATCAGCCGCCGGCGGTCGAAAATCTGGCGTGGCCAAACGGTGAAGCCCACCTCAACAAACTCCCGACGAACTGTCGCCCACCGGCAGGGTAGCGCCGCGCGGCGCCTTAGCCCAGGATCCCACGATCACGGATGGTGCATAGTTGCGCAACGCGTAGGTCATGCTCATCGGCGCTCAGATCCTGGGCATGGCCCTCCACACCTCGTCTGGCTCGGACGTACGAAGGCCTAACGGTGCAAACAACGGCGCCCGCGCCCTCGAGGCGGGTGTACATCTCAAGATTGCGAGCACCCGGCTCGGCCACGCGTCGGAGACGTTCACGGCCAGCGTCTACCAGCACGCACTGCCTGGGATGGATCGGGAGGCGGCCGGGACGATCGCGGCGCTGTTCCTCGACGAGGAGATCACCGAGGCTGGCGTTAGCGGATTAGTTAGCATGGGGGACGAAAACGGACCCCCGGATGATCTCCGAGGGTCCGTTCGTCCTGGTAGCGGGGAGAGGATTTGAACCTCTGACCTCTGGGTTATGAGCCCAGCGAGCTACCGAGCTGCTCCACCCCGCGTCGCCCGTCCACAGTAGCGCACGGTACGCGGTACCCGCAAAAGCCCCGCCGTGTCGGAAGTCACCCTGACGGCGTGGCGGTCGGCGATGGGCTCGGTGCGGTGATTCCGGCCTTCTGCTGGGCGGCCTCGTACTCCTTCAACGCGGTTTCGAGCGCGACCAGCGCCTTCCCCCACCGGTCCGGATCGCCCGAGGCCTGAGCAGCTCGATACTCATCGATGGCTGAGCGCAGTTTCTGGGCGGCCGCCGCAAGATCACCAGGTATCTGGCCAGGTGGCTGCTCCTCCCCCGGCGTGACGGTGACCGGTGGGGACGACTCGACCAGCTGTTTTATCGCCGCCGGCAGCGAGTCGGCGAACGCGACCCGGTCGCCGTAGTTGAGCAGGACGTACTTCATCAGCGGGTACGGGTTTTCGACGTTGCTGCGCAGGTAGATGGGCTCGACGTAGAGCATTCCGCCGCCGAACGGCAGGGACAGCAGGTTGCCCTTGACCAGGCTCGATGTCTGCGACTGCAGGAGTGTCAACTGTGGACGGACGTCCTTGTCGTTCTCCATGTTCTGCTGAGCCTGGCCCGGCCCGGGTATCCGGTTCTCCTTGGGCAGCTCCAGTACGTCGATGCGCGGCCTACCCTCCACATAGGACCCCGAGACGAGGGCGGCCAGATTCTGCCGGCCGGCCGGCGTCAGCGCCGCGGTCAGCTGGAAGCGGGTGCCCTCCTGCTCGGGCAGCTTGGTCAGCAGGTAGTACGGCGGCTGCTTGATGCCCTGGCCCGGCTGGACCGGGTCCTCCGGTACCTGCCAGAAGTCCTGCCCGGAGAAGAACTCGTTCGCTTGGGTGACGTGGAATCGGGTGAGCAGGTCCCGCTGTACTTTGAACATGTCGGCGGGGTACCGGAAGTGGTCGGCCAGCTCGGGCGGCACCTCGGCGCGCGGCCGGATGAGGTTGCCGCCGAAGGCCTTGTTCCACACCCGCAGCACCGGGTCGGACTCGTCGAACTGGTACAGCGTGACCGTGCCGTCGTACGCGTCCACAGTGGCCTTGACGGAGTTGCGGATGTAGTTGATGTTCTGCCGAGCGAGCTGGAAGGTACCGGTACCGGTCAGCGCGTCCGTCGTCGCCTGCTGCAGGTTGACCCGCTGGGAGTACGGGTAGGTGCCGGCGGTGGTGTAACCGTCCACAATCCACAGCACGCGCCCGTTGACGATCGCCGGGTACGGGTCACCGTCCAGCGTCAGGAACGGCGCCACCTTCTGCACCCGGGTTCGCGGGTCGCGGAAGTACATCAGCCGCGAGTTGTCGTTGACCGCGTTGGACAGCAGGAAGTTGCCCTCGCGGAAGTGCAGGGCGTAGAGCAGCTGCCGCCAGGTCGAGCCGATGGCCACGCCGCCGGTACCGGTGTAGGTGAAGTACGACGGCTGGTCGCTGCTGCCGGTGGTCGGGCGGTCGTACTCGACGTGGGTGCCCTCCGTAGTCTGGCCGACGATCGCGTAGTCGGTCATCCGCTCGCCGTAGTAGATCCGCGGCTGGTTCGGCGCGATCTGCTCGGTGGACGACGAGCAGGACTCCGGCGTACCCGAAGGAGTCTGCGCCTGCGCGCCGAGGAACCCGGAGACGAAGAACGGCTGGCCGGTACACACGACTCGGTTGGCCGGCGCGGCCACGAAGCCGTACCCGTGGGTGAAAACGGTGTGCCGGTTGATCCAGTTCCGCTGGGCGTCGACCAGCTTCTCCGGGTCCAGCTCGCGCACGCCGACGACGTAGTCCTGGGTCTTGCCGGCGAGGGTGTACCGGTCGATGTCGAGCTTCTCGCCGAAGTCGTAGAAACCCCGGACCTGCTGCAGCTGGGTGTACGTGGCCGAGACGACCGCGGGGTCGAGCAGCCGGATGTTCGGCACGATCGACGTATCGGTAGCCAGCGTGGCCGGCGGTGTCAGGTTGGTCGCCTGGTACGACGTCGTCTGCGCGGTGGACAGCGCGTACGCCTGCCGCGTGGATTCGATGCTCCGCTGGATGAACGGCCGCTCCTTCTCGAGCAGGCTGGGGTTGACCGTGAACGACTGCACCGCCCACGGGTAGATGCCGCCGATCGCGATCGCCGAGATCGCCAGCAGCGCCAACGCCAGGCCGGGCCAGACGAGGTTGCGGAAGAACGCGTTGGAGAACACGATGATCGCTACGGCCACGACGATCGAGATGTACGCCAGGATGTCCTTCGCCGGCAGCAGCGCGTTGACCGCCGTGTAGCCAGCGCCGTAGAGGTCGGTGCCGTCGTTGTGGGCCAGCAGCAGGCCGCGCTTGTCCAGGAAGTACGCGATCGCCTTCAGCAACACGAATACGGCCACGAGCGTGGTCAGGTGCGCCCGCGCGGCGCCGGTCATCCGGTCGCCGTGGCCGGTCAGCCGCACGCCGCCGTAGACGTAGTGCACCGCCAGCGCGCCCAGCACGGACAGCACGGTCGCGGTCATCGCGACGCCGAGCAGGTACCGCCAGAACGGGTACTCGAAGATGTAGAACCCGATATCGGTCCCGAACGCCGGATCGGCCACGCCGAACTCCTCGGCGTTGCTGAAGAGCATCCACTGTGCCCAGTTGCCCTGCGCCGAGAGACCGGCGAAGAAGCCGATCGTGCCGGCCGCGATCGCGATCCAGGTGCCGATGCGCGGAGTCAGCACCATCCGGTACCGCTCGAGGGTGTGCTGCTCGGCCGAATGGGGGTAGAGCAGCGGCCGCAGCCGGTAGGCCAGGTACAGGTTGCCGCCGATGATCAGCGCCATTCCCAGGCCGAAGAGCAGGAACAGCAACAGCCGGGTACGCAGCACGCTCGTGAAGACCTGCGTGTAGTGCACCTCGTCGTACCACAGCCAGTCGGTCCACGCCTCGACCGCCCAGCCGAGCAGCATGAAGAAGAGGATCACGCCGACGAAGACCGCTACGGTCACTCGGCCGCGGCGGCTCATTCTGGGCAGAGGACTTCGCATGACCACGCGCAACAGCGTACGCGCGCGGCCTGTGGGCGGTTAGCAGTGAGGCGGCTCGCCGCCGGCGCGCAGCGTCTCCAGGGCCGCGAGAGCCTCGTCGAGCGTTCCGATCTTGACAAGATTCAGACCGGGTACGGCATTCGCCACCGCCTCGGCACAGTTGTCCGCCGGCGTCAGGAACACCTTGGCGTTGGCGGCCTTCGCGGCGACGAGCTTCTGCGGTACCCCGCCGATCGGACCCACCCGGCCCTCGTCGTCGATCGTGCCGGTACCCGCGATGATGATGCCCCCGGTCAGGTCCTCGGGCTTCAGCTTGTCGATGATGCCGAGCGCGAACATGAGCCCGGCCGACGGGCCGCCGATCTCGTCCAGGTCGATCTTCAGCGTGAACGGGTGCGGCTGCTTCTGCTCGACCGCGACCCCGATCCGCGGCGAGCCGTCGTCCGCCGCGGCGCTGGCTATCGTGGCCGTCGCCGCCTTGCCGTCGCGGGTGTACCCGATCGCCAACGCGGTACCCACCGGCTTGCTCCGGATCAGCTCGGCCAGCTTCTGCCCGCTGGTGACCTGCTGCCCGTCCACGGACGTGATCACGTCGTTGACCTTCAGCGCCGCCTCGGCCGGGCTGCCTTGCACGATGCTCGTGACCGTCACCTGGACCGGGTAGCCCAGCTCGCGCAGTGCCGCGGTTTCCGCGCTGGTCTGGGAAGCCTCGAACTGCTGCGCGTTCTCCTGCTCGACCTCTTCGACGGTCTTGTCCGGCGGGTAGATCAACTCTCGCGGTACCACGGCCGTCGAGTCGTCGAACCAGCCGCGTATCGCGTCCAGCAGGTCCAGGTCCGACCGCACGCTGACCGTAACCAGCCGCAGCTGGCCGGCCGAGTCGGTCTCGTCGGCGCCGGTGACCTCGATCACGTCGTGTCCCCGGTCGGCGCCGAGCGTGTCGACCGTAGGCCCGGGACCGAGCAGGACGTACGGGACCGGGGCCGCCGAAATCCCCCACGCGAGCAGCGTGACCAGGATGGCGCCGAGGATCACCGTGATGCCGCGACGTTGCATGGCCGAAAGCGTAGCCCGGTCGGCCCACGCGGACGGGAGACCCAGTCGGCGCGCGACCGCGAAGGCGGTCGCCAGCAGACACGGCGTACCTTGGGACTCGTGCCGGATACGCCCTTCGGGTTCGCGCTTCCGGGCGGGTCGCCGCCCGATCCGAACGACCCGCAGCAGATGCAGCGGTTCCTGGCTCAACTCCAGCAACTGCTCACCACCTCGGGCAGCGGGCCGGTCAACTGGGATCTCGCCCGCCAGGTCGCGGTAACCCAGGCCAGTAGCTCGGATCGACCGGTGACGGCCCAGGAACGCGAGGCCGTTGCCGAGGCGCTGCGGTTGGCGGACCTCTGGCTCGAGGATGCCGCGGCTCTGCCGTCCGGGCTGCGCAACACGGCCGCGTGGACCAGGACCGAGTGGATCTCGAACACGCTGGACGTCTGGCGCAAGCTGTGCGATCCGGTCGCCGCACGCATGGTGCACGCGATGGGCGATCTGGTGCCGGAGGAGGCCCGCGCCCAGCTCGGCTCGATGCAGGCGATGGTCGCCACGATCGGCGGCGCGCTCTTCGGCGGCCAGCTGGGCCAGGCGCTCGGCTCGCTCGCCGGCGAGGTGCTCTCCGCCGGCGACATCGGGCTCCCGCTCGGACCGGCCGGCACGGCCGCGTTGCTCCCAGCCAACATCGCCGCGTACGGCGAAGGCATGTCGATCGACGAGAACGAGATCCGGCTGTACGTGGCCCTGCGCGAAGCCGCTCACCAACGGCTCTTCGAGCACGTGCCGTGGCTGCGCGGACACGTACTGGCCACAGTGGAGACCTACGCGGCCGGCATCCGGGTCAACCGGGAGGCGATCGAGGAGGCGATGAGCCGGTTCGACCCGGCCAACCCGGAGGGCGTACAGGAGCTGGCCCTGGAAGGCGTCTTCACCCCCGAGGACTCGCCTCAGCAGAAGGCGGCCCTGGCCCGCCTGGAGACCGCCCTCGCGCTCGTGGAGGGCTGGGTGTGCCACGTCGTCGACTCCGCGGCCGCCGAGCGGCTGCCGAACGCCGTACGGCTGTCGGAGGCCTTCCGCCGTCGCCGGGCCGCCGGTGGACCGGCCGAGCAGACGTTCGCGGCGCTCGTCGGCCTCGAACTGCGCCCGCGCCGCCTCCGCGAAGCGACAACCCTGTGGTCAGCGCTCACCCAGCATCGCGGAATCCAAGGCCGAGATGCCGTCTGGGGCCACCCCGACCTCCTCCCCTCCGAGGAAGACTTCACGGACCCCACCTCATTCGCCGAATCACCCCCCGACCTAGATTTCCCCCCTCCCGCCGACCCCCCGTCCGACCCCTCCGGTTGATCATGAACTTTGTTGGGGGCTCGACGGCGTGTCGCGCTATCAACTTCATGATCAACTGAGGAGGAGGCGGGTGTTTTCCCATCCCTCCACGGCCGGGTCGAGGGTCGCGAGCTGAGCCGGGCCGCGCAGGCGCCGCCAGCCGGGGGCGACGGCGACGAGGCCGGGCCGCGGCGCAGCCTGACGGACCGCGTCGACAGTGGCCGAGTCGAGATCGACATCGGGTAGCCAGTCCGGTACCGGTAGCCGGGAAGCCACTCCCAGCAGCCCAGTACCGTCCAGCGCCGGTGCCACGGCCACCGGCCGAGTGGACAGCGGGCGCAGCAGCTTACCGACCAGCAGGCCCGGCACGTCGGGAGCGTCGATGGCGAGTACCGCCGCTTGGTCGTAGCCGTCCGCCGCGACCAGCGCCCGTGTCGCGGAGGCGTGCGGAACCTCGTACACGGGCATGCCCGGCCAGGCGACCGCGGCCGCAAGGGGCAGATCGGCCTCGACCGCCGCGATGGCCGGCTCGACCTGGGCCAGCGTCGCGAGCAGGTCCACGACGTCCTCGGCGAGCGCGGACCGCCAGGCGGCCAGCGGTACGCCGGGAGGGGCCCACGACACCGGTGTCAGCAAAGCCACGACGGCGCGGCGAGTCATGCGGGCAGGCTAGTCGTCGCTCACGGTCATGCCGGTGGCGGCACAGATCCCTTCGAGGTACCCGCGGGCGCGCTCGCACTTCGGGTAGCGCGCGACCAGCGCCCAGAACTGGGCGTTGTGGCTCGGTACGACGAGGTGGGTCAACTCATGCAGCAGTACGTAGTCGATCACCCAGTCCGGCATGTCCTGTATGCGGTCTGATATCCGGATCGTGCGGTCCGCTGGCGTACACGACCCCCAACGCCCGTTCTGGTTGCTCACCCAGCGGACGGACGCCGGTGTGACCGCCGTCCCAAGATCCGGCAGATATCGGCTGGTCAACCGGCGGGCCCGGGCCAGCAGCTCGGCGTCGTTGCGGGGGGTCCGATGCTCCCGCGCAGCCAGCCTGGCCAGCATTTTGTCGACCCATTCGCTCTCTTCGGCGCGGGAGAAGCGGGCCGGAATGAGCACGACCACGCGTTCCCCGTCGCGGTACGCGGACACCGTCCGCCGCCGGCGCGGGCTGCGCCGGACCTCGACCGCCGGTTTGCGAGTGGCGGTCATCGGGTATGCCGTGCCAGCCAAACGCGCGGCACCGAAGCCACGACGCGCGTTGGATTTCCTCCCACGGAGGGCACGCTAACTGGCAGCGGCCAGGGGGGCGCAAGAGCCAACCGTGGAAGGTGCGCCTGGATAGGGATGATTGATAGGTGTTAGTCCGGAAAAATTACGAGGCGCAGGGGACAGGCGAGCCGACACCCATCCGGCGTGTCCGCGCCTGAAGTGCGCAAACGGACCTGCTCGCTCAGGCACACTCGAGATCGGCACGAGCGGGCGGCAAGATCAAGAGGAGAGACACGTGGCAAGCAAGACCGCGATGTACAACGGGTACTGCGTCAAGTGCAAGGAGAAGCGGGACTTCGAGGGGACCGTTGAGGTCTCGAAGACCGGCATGAGGATGGCGAAGGGCAAGTGCCCGGTATGCGGCACGACCGTCAACCGGATCCTGGGCAAGGCCTGACATCGACGCCTGACATCGACCGTACGCGCCAGCGGATCTTACTCCGCTGGCGCGTACGCACGCTTGGTGCGCCAACTTGACCCGGGGCTGTGGATAACTCGGCGTGTCTCTGTGGATAACCGAGATCAGGCTCGGGCGGGGGCTGTGGACAACCGACACGGGCGGCGACGAGTCGTGACAGCGTGTCAGCTCATGAGCAGACCCATGCTCCTCCCGGCGGTACCGGCGTTGTGGCGCGGGCCGCGCACCCTGCAGCTCGGCATCGACCCGCAGCGGGCCGTCGTCCTGGAGTTCGCCAACCCGGCGGTCGCCCGCCTGCTGCCGCTGCTCGACGGCAAGCGCTCGGAGCCAGCGATCATCGCCGAGGCCGGCCGGCGGGGTGTCCCGGCGCTGGAAGCGAGGGCCTTGCTGGAGACGCTGCAAGCCCAGGGGCTCGTGGTCGCCGCCAACACGTTGCTGCCGGTCAGCCTGACCGAACCGGTACGCCGGCGGCTCGGCGCCGAGGCCGCTGCCCTGGCCCTGCGCGGTACCGAGGCACCCGGCTCTCCCGCGCAGGTACTGCGTCGGCGCTCGACAGCTCGGGTCAAGATCACTGGCCGCGGCCGGCTCGGCGTACCGATCGCGCTGGCGCTCGCCGGCTCCGGCGTCGGCCACCTCGACCCGAACCTCGAGGGGCGGGTCGAGCCCGGTGAGCTGGCGGACGCCGACACGGTACGCCGACCGCGGCGCACGGTCGCGGTCGAGTCGATCACCCGGGCGGCGCCCGGCACCCGGGTGAGCCCGCTTCGCCGGGCCGACACCTCGTTCGTCGTACAGATCGGCTGCACCGCGCCGGCGCCGCTCCAGGCGATCGCGTACCGCCAGCACCGGCTCGCCCATCTCGCGGTCTGCGTGCGCGACGGAACGGCGGTTCTCGGGCCACTGGTACCGCCGCGCGGAGCGCCCTGCCTGAACTGCCTCGAGCTCCACCGGAAGGACCGCGACCCCGCGTGGCCCTCGCTCGCGGCGCAGCTGGTCGCGGTACCCGAGGCCGACCCCAGCGAGGCGTGTGCGGCGGCGACCGTGCTCGCCGCGGCCGGGTACGCGGCCGCCGAGGTGTTGAGGTATATCGATGGCGACACACCCCACACGCTCGGTGTCACCGTCGAGATCACCGCGCCCGGAGTGGAACGGCGGCGCACCTGGTCCCCGCATCCCGACTGCGACTGCGTCCGCCGCCGGAGGAGGAGACCGCCGACCAGCCAGGCCGCGGGATCGGCATAAGCGGCTCGATACGTAACAATCATCGGGTGACCGACATCCCGCGCCGAGCCGTGACCCGTACCGCCAAGCTCGCCGCGCTGCCGCTCGGTCTCGCCGGCAGGGCCGCACTCGGCTTCGGCAAGAGGATGACCGGGCTCGCGTCCGAGGTCATCTCCGCGGAGCTGCAACAGCGTACGGCGGAGCACCTGTTCAGCGTGCTGGGGCAGCTCAAGGGCGGCGCGATGAAGCTCGGTCAGGCGCTGAGCGTCTTCGAGGCCGCGCTGCCGGAGGAACTGGCCGGGCCGTACCGGCAGGCGCTGACCCGGCTGCAGGAGTCGGCCCCGCCGCTGCCGGTGGCCAGCGTGCACCGGGTGCTGGCCGAACAGCTCGGCAGCGACTGGATTTCACACTTCCTGGAGTTCGACGACACGCCGGCGGCGGCCGCCAGCATCGGCCAGGTACATCGGGCGGTCTGGCGCCATCCGCGCAAGCGGTCCGGGATACCGGTCGCGGTGAAGGTGCAGTACCCGGGCGCCGGTGCAGCGCTGATCGCCGACCTCGGCCAGCTGTCCCGGCTCGCCGGGCTGTTCAAGGTGATCCAGCCCGGGTTGGACGTGAAGCCGCTGGTCGCCGAATTGCGGACGCGCATCACGGAGGAGCTGGACTACGAGCTGGAGGCGGCCGCCCAGCGGGCGTTCGCCGAGGCGTACTCCGGTGACGAGGAGATCTACGTACCGCCGGTGGTCGCCTTCGCCCCCCGCGTGCTGGTCACCGAATGGATCGACGGCACCCCGCTGTCCCAGATCATCTCGGCCGGTACCGTGCCCGACCGCGACCGCGCCGGGCGACTACTGTCCACTTTGCACTTCTCCGCCCCGCAGCGGGCCGGGCTGCTGCATGCCGACCCGCACCCGGGCAACTTCCGGCTGCTGCCCGACGGCCGGCTCGGCGTCATCGACTTCGGGGCGGTTGCCCGGTTGCCGGACGGCCATCCCGAGCCGATCGGCCGGCTGACCCGGCTGGCCCTGGAGGGCGACGCCCAAGGTGTGCTGGACGGGCTGCGCGGCGAAGGCTTCGTCAAGCCGGATGTGGAGATCGACGCCGCGGCCGTCCTCGACTACCTGCGGCCGATGCTGGAACCGCTGGAGGCGGAGGAGTTCCGGTTCAGCCGGGCGTGGTTGCGTACCGAGGCGGCCCGGGTCGCCAGCCCGCGCAGCCCGGCGTTCCAGCTCGGCAAGCACCTGAACCTGCCACCGGGGTACCTGCTGATCCATCGCGTCACGCTCGGGTCGATCGGCGTGCTGTGCCAACTGGGGGCTAAGGCGCCGTACCGGGCGATCGTCGAGCGCTGGCTGCCGGGCTTCGCCGCGACCGCCGCCGCCTAACGCCACCCACCCTCCCGGAAGAAGAAGGCGGACGCCCGCCGACAGGAGGTCGGCGGGCGTCCACTGTGGAGGGTTCGATTACCAGGCGCTCAGCGAGCGGTCGAGCTCACGCCGGGTGCGCATCGCGATTCGGCGAGCGGATCGGGGCGCCTCAGAACGGGAGGTCTGAGGCCGCGGCATTCGCGCCCGCGCCATAGCTTCGTAGATGAGATTCATTGCCGTGCTCCTCGGTCGGTTGTCGTGCATCGGGATAGTCCTCGGTCCTGTTACTCGTGGCCGACGCCGTGCCGGCCGGGGGGTAGGAGTGCTCATGTCAGGCCGCCATCCGGACCTCGGCGCCGAGCGCCCGGGTCCGTGCCTCGACCTCGAGCCGCAGTACGGCATCCCGCGCGGCGTCCTCCTTGCGCGGACGACCACGAGGCCGCTTACGCGGTACGACCGCGCCCCGCTCGAAGATCTCGCCGCCCCAGACACCCCACGGCTCCGCCCGCTCGACGGCGCCCGCGAGGCACTCGGCGCGGACGGGGCACTCCCCGCACAGCGCCTTTGCCAGCTCGAGCTCGGCCGGCGAGTCGGCGAACCACAGGTCAGGGTCGAACTTCCGACACGGCAGCTCCGCAGCCCCTGGCCCGACCCGCAGGTCGAGTGGGGCCAGTGCCAGACTCATCGTCCGGTCACCCCTTTCTCGCTCGATCTCGTAGATCAACATTTCCGTTTGTGGTGGAAAAACATTGAGGCCGCGGATCCCGGTTTGCGGGTTCCGCGGCCTCGAGGTGAGCCGGAAGTCGTCTGGTTAGACCGGACTACCTCGAGGTGGAACGCCGCTGGCACCGTTGATGCGCTGCTTGTTGATGTTGCTGACCGTGAACCCAGTGATCCCCTTCGCTCCGTAGACGAGTGGCATGGTCCAGACAGCCGAACGGCCCACGAGGGCTACGTGGGCATCTGCGGCGGCGGACCGCACCCGGACACCGACCTGCGCGCAGGCGGCCAGGAGCGCCGACGGTCGCTCGACAAAGATCAGCTTCACCGTCGTCACCTCCTGTCCTGCACTCGTGGTCTTCGTATGTCTTCCCGATGGCAGCCCGAAGGGCGCCGCTGAGAAGGTGTGCCAGCAGGCTAAGCCGCCGGCGGCTACGGGCGCAAACGAGTTTACGAACCCGTTGCCAAAATCTTTTCGACCTCCGCCACAGTGGCCCCCCGTACCAGGGCGACCACCGCGTCGCCGTACATGCTCAGCTTACGCGGACCTATACCTGCGATAGCCAGCAGCTCTTCGGCCTTTTCTGGCTTGCGTTCGGCCAAAGCCTCCAGCGTCGCGTCGGTGAACACCACGTACGCCGGCACCTGCTGCGCCGTCGCGGTCCGCAGCCGCCACTCCTTCAGCCGCTCGAACAGCTCGTCGTCGCGGTCCGACGGACAGGTCGCGCAGCGGCCCAACTTGCGGTCGCGGCCGTCGAGCAGCGTCGTGCCGCAGATCCGACAGGAAACCACGAGGGTACGGCGGCGCACCGCACCCGGCTTCGCCGCCGTGTCCCGCCCACGGGCCGTCCTGTCCAGTTGAGGCAAGAACCGACATGCCCGGCGTTGCCGGCCACCCGGCGACCGGGCGGAGGCGTACGACAGCCAGAGCCATTCGCGCGCCCGGGTAACTCCCACGTACAGCAGCCGGCGCTCCTCCTCCAGCGCGTCCGGAGTCTTGGCGTACGTCGTCGGCAGTGTGCCGTCGGCCAGCCCCACCACGAACACCGCGTCCCACTCGAGGCCCTTGGCCGAGTGCAGGCTGGCGAGCGTCACGCCCTCCATGGTCGGCGCGTGCTGCAGGGCGGCCCGCCGAGCCAGCTCCTCGCAGAACTCCGCCAACGTCCGTTCGCCACCGGCGGAGAACTCCTCGGCCAGCCCTACCAGAGCGGCGAGCGCCTCCCACCGCTCCCGGGTGGCCCCACCGGACGGCGGCTGGTCGACCCGCCAGCCGACCGCCTCCAGCGCCTCGGTCACCGCCGTCTTCAGCGGTACGCCCTCCACAGTGGACTTCGCAGCGCCCCGCAGAGCGACCGTCGCCTGCCGGACCTCGGGCCGCTCGAAGAACCGCTCGGCGCCCTGCACCACGTACGGCACGCCGGCCTCGGCCAGCGCTTCCTCGTACGCCTGGGACTGGGCGTTGGTGCGGAACAGCACGGCGATCTCGCGCGCCGGCGTCCCGGCCGAGACCAGCTCGGCGCACCGAGCCGCAACGGCCGCCGCCTCGGCCGGCTCGTCGGCGAAGATCCGGATGTCCGGCTCCGGCCCGGCCGGGCGCTGCCCGACGAGCTCGAGCCGCAGCTTCGCCTCGTCCCCCCGGGCCTGCCGGATCACCGCGTTGGCCAACCCCACGACCTGCGGCGTCGAGCGGTAGTCGCGGACCAGCCGGACGACGACCGCGTCCCGGTGCCGGCGCGGGAAGTCCACGAGGTACGCCGACGATGCGCCGGTGAACGAGTAGATCGTCTGGCTGGCGTCACCGACCACGGTCAGGTCCCGCCGGCCGCCCAGCCAGGCCTCCAGCAGCCGCTGCTGCACCGGGTTCACGTCCTGGTACTCGTCGACGACGAAGTGCCGGTACTGCGCGCGCACCTGAGCCGCTACGTCCTCGTGCTCCTCGATCGCCCAGACCCCGGCGCGCAGCATGTCCTCGAAGTCGACGACCCCGTTGTCCCGTTTCACCTGCTCGTACGCCGCGAAGATCTCGGCGACCTTCGCCGGCTCGTACGGCGGCTCGCGCTGGGCCTTGGCCGCCGCCACCGCGTACTCCCCCGGCTCGACCAGCGACGACTTCGCCCACTCGATCTCGCCAGCGAGATCGCGCGCGGAGGTGCGGTCGGCCCGCACGCCGCACCTCGCGGCGGCCAGCGTGACCAGCCGTGCCTTGCTATCGATGATCTCCGGCAGCGCCCGCCCGTCGAGCAGCCGGGGCGCGAAGTAGCGCAGTTGGCGTAGGGCCGCGGCGTGGAACGTCCGCGCCTGCACCCCGTCGGCACCGAGCGCGACCAGCCGGGACCGCATCTGGGCGGCGGCCCGGGCGGTGAATGTGACGGCGAGCACGTGTCGCGGCTGGATCTCGCCGCTCACCGCCCGGTACGCGATCCGGTGCGTGATTGCCCTGGTCTTGCCCGTCCCCGCGCCGGCCAGGATGCACACCGGCCCGGCCGGAGCGGTCACCGCGGCCCTTTGTTCGGGGTCCAGACCGGCCAATACCGTCTCGAGACGTGAGTCACCCGCCACAGCTAGGCATCATGTCAGGGCCCTCTGACGTTCCACCTCGTAACGTTGTCAGGAACACGACAGATCCCTTCCGGCCGATGCCTTGCGGCCGGGACCCCCCGGGAGGAACACACGGCATGCTGACCATGTACTCGACGTCCTGGTGTGGCTACTGCCACCGCTTGAAGGCGCAGTTCGATCGGGCGGGTATCGGGTACGAGGTGATCGACATCGAGGTGGACTCCGACGCCGCGGACTACGTGATGGGGGTCAACGGTGGCAACCAGACGGTCCCGACGGTGCGTTTCCCGGACGGCTCGGCTCTGACCAACCCCACGATCGTCGAGGTGCAGCGGCGCCTGGACGAGATCCGTGAGACCTGCCCGATGTGCTAATCGGCGACGACGGGGACCGCAGCTACGGTCTGCGGCTCGACTCCCCGCGGGGTCAGTCCCCGGCCCGCCCAGAGGTACGCCCCCGCCGCCGTCACGCCGATCCCCATCGCCACGAACAGGATCCGGTAGTCCACCACGGACACCAGGACCGCGCCGGCGGCGATCGACAGGGCCTGTGGCCCGGCGATGAGCATCTCGGTAGCCGCTGACACGCGCCCGAGCAGCTCGTGCGGGGTACGCCTTTGCTGGAGGGTGTTGAACCCGACGATCGCCCACGGGATACCCGCGCCGAACAGGATGGTGGCCGGTACCGCGAGCCACATCGACGGGTAGACGAACGCGAAGTTGGTGACGCCGAGCAGCAGTACGCCGGCCGCCGCCGCGCCGACCTCGCCCACCGCCCGGACGACCCGGGCCGCGGACAATCCGCCCAGCAGCCCACCGATGCCCTGGATGGAGACGAGGACCCCGAGGAAGGCCGGCGGGCGGTGCAGCCCCTCGTCGACGTACGCGAAGAAGATCGCCTCGCCGAGCCCGATGAGCAGCACGGCCAGCGCGACACCGACGGTCGCCCGGCGCAGAGCCACCTCGCGGACGAGGTGCCGGACTCCGGCCGCCGCCTCGCCGAGCCAGTGCAGCTCGGGCGGCGCCGGCTTCGCCTCCTGGACCCGCAGGGCGGCGATCGTTGCCGCCGCGATCACGAAACCGGCCGCTCCCAGCACGGCCAGCGTCCAGCCGCCGATGCCGGCGTACAGGCCAGCCCCCGCGATCGGCCCAACGAGACGCAGGCCCTGCTTGACCGTCTGCAAGGCCCCATTGGCTTCGGCGAGGTGTCCGGCCGGTACGACCTCCTTGATGAGCCCGTTCAGGGCGGCGCTGATCGCGATGTAAGAGATCCCGTACAGGACGGCCACGAGGAAGATGATCCAGAGATCATCGGCGGTGCGGACGGCGTACAGCGGAGTCAGGATCGCCGCGGCGGCCAGGTTGGCCGCGACGAGGAACGGCCGGCGGCGGAACCGGTCCACCACCCAGCCGACGAGCGGCGCGAAGGCCATCGGCGCGACGACGGCGAAGATGGTCGCGCCGGCGAGCCCGTTGGATCCGGTCAGGTCCTTGACCCAGATGGCGAGCGCGAGCAGCAGGATCGACTCGCCGGTCATGCTCGCGACGAGACCGGCGAACAACAGCCGGAAGTCGGGGCGGCGCAGAACGGTCATCATTGGGGGTCCTCCGGAGGGAGTGGGCGCGCGGGGATTCCCCACGCGACGACGCGGACCGGGCGGGCACCGGCGGGGCGCTTGTCCGCCTCGCCGATCCGTTCGAGGTACGGGTAGAGCAGGCCGTGGATCGTGTTCTTGACGGCGTCCAGCTCGTCGACGGTCAACCAGGCCGTGGTCTGGCTGACGAAGGAGGCGTCCCGCCAGTCGCGCGGCTCCTGCCGGCGGGCGCGGAACCAACCCAGCAGCGCCTGGACCTCCTGCGAGACCATCAGCTCAGCAGCCGCGTCGCCGGCCGTGGCCAGCTCGGCATCGGCGTCGTCGTCCTTGCCCCAGGTGTTGCTCTCGGCGACGATCCGCCACGGCCGTTGCCGGCCCGAACCGCCGCCGGCCTCCTCGACGAACCCGTACCGCGCCAGTTGGCGCAGGTGCCAAGAGCAGTTCGCCGGGCTCTCGCCGACCCGGTCGGCCAGCTCGGTCGCTGTCGCAGGCCCGCCGAACGTCAGTTCCTCGATCAGGCGCAACCGGACGGGATGGGTGAGCGCGCGCAGGACGCGGGGGTCTCGGATCTCGCGTTGGGGAAACTCAGCCACGTGTCGAAGGATACCTTTCGAAAGGACTCTTTGAAAAGAGCTCCTTTGATAGACACTCTCCGCGCAAGGGCTATCAGCGGACGGTAAGGGGGGCCATACTGTACGCCGTGTCGCCTGGGCCGAGCCCTTCCGTACGGCGCCGCCGGCTCGGCGCCGAGTTACGCCGGCTACGGGAGGCCGCCGGCCTCACCGGGGACCAGGTCATCGCGCGCGTGGGCTGGG
>Ga0075419_10000572_pt1 | contig 23336 bp, 31 predicted proteins | sample SoiMetdeltSBSDD3_FD_76900 | JGI IMG/M metagenome (GOLD analysis project Ga0075419, IMG submission 76900) | Bulk soil microbial communities from a Populus tree surrounding site in Tennessee, USA - Soil MetaG P. deltoides SBSDD3 | ecosystem: Environmental > Terrestrial > Soil > Tree plantation... | reverse complement strand
GGCCAGGGCCGACGCCGATGACTGAACGCGCGAACCGTAGCGACTACGCGCCCGGCGCCGCAACTTCGGAGCGGCGACTTTGCGCTGCCGTCAACGTGTTGCGCAGAAGCATCGCGATCGTCATCGGCCCCACGCCTCCGGGTACCGGCGTCATCAGCCCGGCCACCTCGGACACGGCCGGATCGACATCGCCGACGAGCTTCCCGGCCGCGTTCCGGTTCATCGCGACGTCGATGACGACCGCCCCCGGCTTCACCATGTCCGCGCTCACGAGGCCCTCGCGGCCGACGGCCGCCACGAGGACGTCGGCGCGCCGGGCGTGCTCCTTCAGGTCGGCCGTCCGGGAGTGGCAGATCGTCACCGTCGCATGCTCGGCGAGGAGCATCATCGCCATCGGCTTCCCCACGATCTCGCTCCGCCCGATGACGACGGCCTCCTTCCCCTTCAGCTCGACGCCGTGCTCCGCGAGCATCACCATCACGCCCGAGGGCGTCGCCGGCGTCAGGAAGGGCTCGCCGAGGTAGAGCAGCCCGGCATTCAGCGGGTGGAACCCGTCGACGTCCTTCGCCGGATCGACGGCGCGGAGGACGGTCGGCTCGTCCATGTGCTCGGGCAGCGGCAGCTGCACGAGGATCCCGTCGACGCCCTCGTCGGCGTTCAGCTCCCCGAGGAGGTCGAGGATCTCCGATTCGGGCGTGTCCGCGGGGAAGCGGTGATCCCGCGACTCGATCCCCGCCTCGTGCGATGCCTTGTGCTTCGAGCCGACGTAGACGTGCGAGGCCGGATCGTCGCCGACGAGGATCGTCGCCAGGCACACGGGCGCGCCGAAGGCGGCGACGTCCGCCGCCACCTTCGCGCGCACCTGGAGCGCGAGCGCCCTCCCGTCGATCATCGTCGCGGGCACGGCCCGAACCCTACTGTCCGGGCAGCGCCGCGAGACGCGAGTCCCGGGCCGACGAGCGCCGGCCCGGGCCGCATCGATTACCGCGAGAACCTGAGGATCTTGAGGCCGCTCTGCTTGACGACGAGCCGCTTGGCAGCCGACGCCTTCGCCGCCGCCTTCGAGACCTGGGGGCGAGCAGCTGCGCTCGAGATCTGGCTCTGGACGGCCGAGCTCCGCACCACCTGGCTCTCCGTCGCCGGACTCGTCGCCTGCGAGCCGACGGACGCGCTCGAGACCTGCGGCGTCGCCGCCATCCCGGCCGGCGCCGCGATTGCGCCTGCGACAACGGCGATCGCCAGCGCCCCGCGTAGCCCGTGCGCCTCGACGTCGGACTCCTCGAACACGCCGCTCACCCAGTCGCCGTCGAGCGCGAGGACGACCTCGTCGCCCTCCGTCTGCCCGAGGATCGCCCGCAGGTCCGCGGGAGAGAGATCGATCGTCAGCCGGCTCTCCTCCTCGTCTTCGTAGCCGAGCTCGAACCAGAACCCGGGCGAGTCGCCCTCGAGCGCCGCCTCGACGTCGCTGCGTGCGAGCACCGCGGTGACGGAGCCGCTGTCGTCGAGCGCGTCGTACTCGACGAGGTTGGCACTGGTCGTTACCTGCATGACTCCTCCTCTTCACCGGCTTCGGGAGCAGTGGAAAGCATCCGCTCTACCAGACGCTCCGGGCGGGGCCGATCTTCCGTGCTCAGCGCGGCGCGGGCGCCGCGGGCGGCACGCTCATCGTCGCTCTCTCGGCGAGCAGCGGCGTCGCGGGCACCTCGATCAGCCCTCGCGTCGGCCGGTCGAGGTCGAACGTCACCAGGACGAGGAGGCTCACGAGCGCCGCGGCCGCGAAGACCGGCACGACGCCCCTCCCGAGCGTCGAGAGGTGGAGCCCGAGGAGACCGAGCGCGACCGCGGCGCCGAGCAGCTCGAGCCAGAGAACGGCATCGGGAACGCGGTTGTTGAGGCCGGCGAGACGCACCGTCTGCTGGTCGATCATGTCGTTCAGGCTGTCGACGTACAGGCGTGGCGCGCTGTCCACCGGCTTCCCGTTCAACGCCTGCCCCGCGAGCCGCCACAGGTCCTGCTGGATCTCGTTCTGCTCGCTCGCGGTCCGGCCGATCGCCTCGCTCCCCGGGACTTCTTCGGTCAGGCGAATCGCGAGCTCGTTGTACTCCCGCAGGAGGTCGAGCGACCGGGTCCGCTGCGGCTCGGCGATCGTCTGGGCGCGGAGGTACGCGGTGCCGATCGTGTTCGCGTCGACGACCACGTCCGCGCGGCGGTCCTGGTACCGACCAACCGCCAGGCTGAGACCGAAGGCGAGGATCAGGCCCACGACGCCGAGGAACGCGCCCTGGAGGACCCCGATCGGCTCCCGGTAGGCGTCGGACGACCGTCGCGCGTAGCGGCCCGCGACGACTCCCAGGGCCGACGCCCCGCCGATCACCGCGAAGATCAGGAGGGCCAGCTCCCAGCTGGTCAGGGAGAAGAACACCGCTCCGGGACGCTATGCCGCCGGGCGGATGGCGCTTGCGCGGAGCCGCATCCGCGAAGGTGCGACGTCGAGGCAAGGCGCCGAGCGGACTCGAACCGCTGTACGAGGCTTTGCAGGCCTCTGCCTAACCTCTCGGCCACGGCGCCGCGCGGCCATCGTAGCCGCCCTCCTCGCCAAGAACGATCGACGGACGATCGCCCTGGCGGCTCGTCGGCGCGTAGCCTGCGCCGGATGGCCGAGCGGTACACGGAGACCGCGCTCCACTTCGACGCCCCGGCGCTCCCGCGCTTGCTCGAGCGTCACTTCCCGCCGGGTCCGCTCGCGCTCGCCGACCTCGGCTGCGGCGACGGGCCGCTCTTCTCCGCCCTCGCTCGCCGCGGCTACGTCGCACCCGAGCGGCCCGTGTACGCGGTCGACCTCGAGCCGGCACGGCTCGCTCGCGTCGAGGGCCGCTTCCCCTGGATCGGAACGGTCGTCGCCTCGGCCGAGTCGGTGCCTGCGATCGAGGACGGCTCGCTCGACGCCGTCGTCTCGACGATGGTCATGGAGCACGTGCCCGACGAGCGCGCGTACCTCGCCGAGATGCTCCGTCAGCTGCGCCCGGGAGGACGCGCCTACCTGACGACGGTGTTCAAGAAGCCGTGGGCCTGGTACTTCCGCAAGCGCGACGGTGAGAGCGTGCTCGACCCGTCGCACCTCCGCGAGTACACAGACCTTCCCGGCTTCCGCGCGTTGATCGCCGAATCGGGGCTCCGGATCGTCGCGCTCGAGCGCCGTGTGCTCTGGTTCCCCCTCCTCGACCCGCTCCTCTTCCGCATCGGTGGCCGCGTCCCGGGGCTCGCGAGGCGTGGGCGGCTCCTCCGTGCCCTCCGCGCGGTCAAGGTGCCGATCCCCGGCTACTACTCGCTCGAGCTCGTCGTCGAGCGCCCCACGACGATCTAGGCTTCCGCGCGGAGTCGGCGCGGAGGGGACAACGGGCATGCGGGTGGCGATCGTCGGAGGCGGGATCCTCGGTCTGGCCGCGGGGCACCTCCTTGCACGCGATCGACCCGGGGTCGACGTGGTCCTCCTCGAGAAGGAGGACGAGCTCGCGACCCACCAGACTGGGCGCAACAGCGGCGTCGTCCACGCCGGGCTGTACTACGAGCCCGGCTCGCTCAAGGCCAGGCTCTGCCGCCGAGGCGGCGCGCTCCTCCGCGACTTCTGCGCCGAGCACGACCTTCCCTACGAGGAGTGCGGCAAGGTGCTCGTGGCGGCAGAGGAGGCTGAGCTGCCACGTCTCGAGCGGATCCTCGAACGCGCGCAGGCGAACGGAGCCGAGGCGACGCTGGTCGACGAGACGGGGCTCCGCGCGCTCGAGCCCCACGCGACCGGGCTCGCGGCGCTCCATTCACCGAGGACCGCGATCGTCGACTACGGGGCGGTGTCCCGCGCGCTCGCGGCGGAGATGCGCGAGCGTGGCGCGACCGTGCGGACGGGCACGGCGGTGAGACGTGTCGGCTGGGCGGGCCTGCACCCTCGTCTCGAGCTGAACGACGGAACGACCGTGGAGGCCGATCGGCTGCTCGTCTGCGCCGGGCTCCACGTCGATCGCCTCGCGCGCGAGGCCGGCGAGCCTGCTGCCCCGCGGATCGTGCCCTTCCGCGGGGAGTACTGGCGCCTCCGCCCCGAGCGCACCGATCTCGTTCGCGGTCTCGTGTATCCCGTCCCCGATCCGTCGCTCCCGTTCCTCGGCGTCCATCTCACGCGCACCGTCGACGGGTCCGTGCTCGTCGGGCCGAACGCCGTCCTCGCGCTCTCGCGCGAGGGCTACCGCAAGCGCGATCTCGCGCCGGCGGAACTGTGGGACACGCTCTCGTGGCCCGGCACCTGGCGTGTCGCCCGGAGGCACTGGGCCTCGGGCGCGCAGGAGGCCGCACGATCGCTGAGCAAGCGCGCCTTCGTGCGCGAGGCACGGCGGTACGTGCCGGAGCTCGCGCCCGAGGACGTTTTTGCCGCCCCTGCCGGCGTGCGGGCCCAGGCGGTCGACCGCGACGGCACGCTCGTGGACGACTTCCGGCTCGACGTGGGTCGGAACGCCGTGTGGGTGCGAAACGCCCCCTCCCCCGCGGCGACCTCCTCGCTCGCGATCGCGGAGGAGCTCGTCTCGCACCTCGGCCTCTAGTTTGCGCCGCCGGCCGCGCGGGAACCGCCTGCGACTACGACCTCGGGAGGTGCGCGATGGCCGTCGACGACGGCGAGACCCTGCGAGCGGTCGATCCGGGACAGGACCTGCACGAGTGGCAGAGCGCGCGGGCGTCGCTCGAGGAGGAGGCCGACAGCTCGCCCGACGCGGTGCTGAGCGAGCTCGCCGAGCTGGTCGAGCGGATGCTCGTCGCCCGCGGCTACGACGTCGCCGATCCCGTCGCCCGGGCGGGTGACGAGCGGGACGTCGTCGTCACCTACCTGGCCGCACGCGAGACGGCCGAGCGGGCCGAGCTCGGAGAGGCCTCGCGCGGCGACGTCGAAGCGGCGCTCGACGATCTGCGCTCCGTCTTCGACACGATCGCGGCCGGCTGACCTCTCGCCGCGGGTTTGAACACCCGGTCGTGGCGGGAAGAACGCAGTCGGAGGTGAGGAAATGCCGACATGGCTCTGGGTACTGCTCATCGTGCTTCTCGTACTCGCCCTTTTTGGCGGGTTCGGGTACTCCCGTCGCTAGCTCCGACGGCGAGTCGCGCCCGTAGGCGCGGCCGCTGCGGCGGCCGCGCCTACGAGAAACCGTTGCGTTCCCGAGCCGCGAGGCGAGGATTCCGATGCCCGAGAGACTTCCCGACGACCTGTCCGCGCTCGACGCGCCGGAGCTCACGCGCGCGAGGGTGGAACGCGACGAGCACCTGACCTCGCTCTTCCGACGCTGGCCCGGACTGAGTAGAGGAGAGCTCCGCGACCTGAGAGTGACCTACGCGGAGCGGATCCGGCTCGCCCGGGTGTTCGGACGACGACGACGCCGCGAGCGCTAGGCGCTATCGAGCCGGTCGGGGGAGACGGGAACCGCCTTGTACACGGCGCCCCTCCACGAGACCGCGTACGGGCCGAGCCTGACGATCTCCTCGTCGGGCACGCCCAGCCCGCGCACGTAGTCGACGAGCGCCTGCTGCGCCGTCGGCGCGTCGCGCACGGCGAGCGAGCGTCGTCCGGACAGCACCTCGAACGTCCTCGTCATGTCGCGCGACTTCCTCCCCACGCCGGTGGTATGGCCGCCTACCGCGTTCCACAAACTCTACGCGCGGCGCCCTCGTCCGTTCGGTGGGCGGCTGTCCCGGCTCTAGCCGCCCCGCGTCGCCGACAGCGTCTCCAGCTCCTTCCGGTCGATCAGCTCTCCCGGGATGACGGCGACGCGGCACCGGGTCTCCGCGCGCAGGGTCGCCGTCCGCGTGCCGCCCTCGAGCAGGGCCTTCTCGCCGACGATCGCGCCGGGGCCGATCTCGGCGACCTGCTCGCCATCGATCTGCACGGCCAGCACACCGTCGAGGACGAGGTAGAGGACGTCGCCCGGCGCGCCCTGCTCGACGAGCGTCTCGTCGGGCTCGAGCGTCCGGCGCTCGGGGATCGCCTTGCCGGCGAGCAGCTCGCGCGAGATCTCTCGCTCGAGCGCGCTCTCGGCCGCGGTGACGAACGCGTCCGAGTCCTCGTCACCCCATGGCGTCCTCTCGCCGTGCGCTCCCCGGTACCAGGCCTTGAAGTCGATCGCACCCGACTTCGCGACCAGGTTCCCGTCGGCGTCGTAGACCCAGTGCCTGGGGAACGTGCTCGCGCCGACGAGCTCGTGCTCCGAGGAGCCGTCCGCCCGGATCGTCAGGGCGAGCGTGGTCCAGGCGGTCGCCGAGTGGATGCGGACGAAGGGCCGCCCCGTCACCCTGCGGGGAGCCGGGAACCCGGCGCGGCCACCCACCGTCTGCACGAAGCGGACACTGGCCTCGCCGACCTCGGGGTCGTGGCGGAGCACCTCGAACGGAACCCCGGGAATCGTGATGTCCGTGAGCCCGAGGTTGAAGGTCGTGGACCCGACGAGGCCCGCGCCTTCGTACCCCTGGCCGGCGATCCGCCCGCCGTCCACCTCGATCCACGCCGCGAGGCGATTCGCCTCACGGAACCGGTCCTCGGCGCGGAGGCGTTCCAGGTCGCCCTCCTCGAGGTGATCGGGCGGCGGCGTGTCGTAGCGCGCGACGCCGAGCTCGAACGGAAGCTTGGGCATCCCCTCGATGGCGTCCGACGGGATCCAGGAGATCGCGGTGACTGAAGACTCGATGCGCATCTCGCCCCCTCTGTCGACTCCTCCACGCTAGAGCATCCGAGGACGCTCTGCCGAGCCGGGCCTCGGTGTCCGAAGGCGGGGCGGGGACAACCGGGCGAGGCCGGCTACGTCGACATGCTCGTGAGATTCAGGATGTTGCCGTCGGGATCCTTGAACCAGACCGCCTTGAACCCGCCGGTCGTGTGGATGTCACCGTCGCGGGTCGTGTCGGGCAGGTCGTCGTAGTGCTCGAAGGTCACACCCTTCGCCCTGAGCTCCTCGACGATTGCGTCGAGGTCGTCGCCGACCGCCCACCCCGCAGCGGTGGCCTTGTTCGTGCCCGCGAACTCCGACGGATAGACGAGGACGACCGAGCCGCCGCTCCGGTAGAGCACGCCGCCGGGGTTCTCGTCGATCGCCTCCAGTCCCAGCGTGTTCTCGTAGAAGTCCCGGGCCCGGGCGAGGTCCGTGACGGCCAGCGTCGCTCCAGCGTTCTTGTCTGCCAGCATGCCGCTCCTTCCGTCGGATTCCGGGGAGCATATGCCCATCACCCCGTCGAGACGTACGTTCGAGCTAGCGCTCGTACAGGGCCTGACGCACCCCGGCGCGCGCGATCGCCGGGACGACGCGATGTCCACCGCGAAAGCGGCGATAGGTGACGGCGTAGCCCTCGGAGCGCAGCCGGCGGGCGAGCTCGTCGCCGCCTTCCGCGATCGGGATGACCGAGTCCTGCGTCCCGTGCGCGAGGAAGACCACCGGCGCTCCGATGCGGGCGGTCGGAAGCGAGCCGCCCCCCGAGAGCGCGGTCACGGAGTGGAAGAGGTCGCCGTTCGTGAGCCCCAGCCAGAGGGCGAGCCCGGCTCCCGCGGAGAAGCCTCCGACCCCGACCCGGCGGCGGTCGACCGCGCAACGGCGGAAGGCGAAGCGCAGCGCGCGGTCGACGAACGCGATGTCGGTCCGACCCAGCGTCCAGGTGCTCCCGGCTGCGGAGGGCGCGACGATCACGAGCCCCGGCAGCTTCCACGCGCCCCGGAAGGCCCAGAGACCGCCCGGTGCGCCGCCGCTATTGGCGCCGTGCAGGGCGAGGAGAAACGGGTGCGCGCGCGACAAGCCTCCCGGAGCGACCCGCATGAGCGCGCGCCGTCCGCCGTCCACCCGGAGCTCGTGCACGCCGGCGCGGCACGAACGGCCTCCGGCGGACGGACGTGCGTGTAGCCGACTGTCGGGGTCGAGGGACGCACCCGTGCCGCCGTCGTCGCTCGCAGTCCCGCCGCAGCCCGCGAGAAGCAGCATTCCGACGAGAGCGGCCGCAGCGACCGTGAGGCCGCCGAGACTCGAAAAACGGCATCCAGGTACCGGATCTCCACGTCGTACGTGCGGCGGAAGCATCATCGGAGAGAGCGGAATGTGAGCGAGTACCGCTCCTCCTTCGTGGCCGGTATCGAGTGCTGCCAACTCCAGCGCGACGCGCCGCGGAGCACGTAGGCGGAGCGCGGCTCGAGCGCTACCTCCCAGACGCGCTTGGTGTCTCGGACCGGCCGGAAGCGGAGGCGACAAGCACCTGCGACCGAGATGCCGCCGACGCGCCCGAACGCGGGCGCGTCGCGGTGCCAGCCGATGGTCGAGCCCACGGGGTAGCGCTGGGCGAGCGCTTCGACGAGGTCGTCCGGCTCGACGCGCGCGAGGGCCGCGGCACGGGCGCGCGGCCCTTCCAGCCAGTCGGGAAGAGGCTCGGCCGACTGCGGGCGGCGCGCGTCGTAGTCGTAGCCGACGCCGAAGTGACGCGCCGTGCGCCTCGCAGGCTGTCCGTGCATCACGATCGGATCGAACCGCAGCCCGTCCAGCTCTGCGAGAAGCTGCGACTCCTCCTCTATCGAGAGGAATCTATCGAGAGGAACTCGCGCCGGTAGACGAGCCCTGGCGGCGAGCCGTCGGGCAGCCGGCTCACCGCCAGGGTCGAGTTCGGGGGCAGGGCCCGGCTACGGCTCCATCGTCCGCGAGCCTGCGGACTCGGGCCGGTCGGGGGTCGTCGCCTCGCGCGCGTGCTCCTTCAGGCTGGCGGCCAGCTCCTGCCCCTGCTCCTCACCGGACGCCATCGCCGTCTCGACCGCCGTCGAGCCCGCCTCCTGCACGACCGTCTTGCCGCGCTCGAGGGCCTCCCGCCCGGTGTCGGCCGCAGTCGACTTGACCTCGTCGGCTATCGGCCCGAGTCGCTCGTCCTCCATCCTCGTCGAGGGCGCGAGCACTCCCGCGACGAAGCCGACCGCGGCACCCGCGATCGCCAGCCCGAGCGGGTTCCGCTCCGCGGTGGAGCGAATGTTCCCGGCGCTCTGCGTGAGAGCGCGGCCGTCCGGCGCGAGCTCTCCCACCTTGGACGACGCGCCGCTCATCTTCGACACGACCGCTTCCTTCTTGTCGCCGAGCCACTCCTTCGTCCGGGTGGGCACGTCGGCCTTGTACGCGAGCGCCTCGACGGTGTCCCCCATCTCGTCGCGCGTCCGTTCGATATCCGCCTTCAGCTGGTCGGATGTCTGAGCCATTCGATGTCCTCCTTCAGGGTTTCGACCGTCTTCTCCGGAACCGGTGTGCCGACCTCGTCGAGCTTGTCTCTCCCGTACAGCGCGAGGCCCACCGCGACCGCCGCCCACAGCACGCCCACGATGAGCGCGGCCGTCCACGCCGGCATCACATCGTCGAGCGCGAGCACGAGGAAGGCGGTCAGCGTGCCGAGGGCCAGCAGCCCCGCGACCGCCGCGGCGGCGAGCGCAGCTGCGCCGACGCCTGCCCGCTTGCTCTTCTCCGCCACTTCCGTCCTGGCCAGCTGGATCTCCTGCCGCACCAGCAGGCTCGCCTGGCGCGACAGGTCCTTGACCAGCTCGGCGGTCGAGCGGCCGTCTCGGTCCGCCGCGATCATCGTGCGCTCTGGGGTGCGATGCTCCGCCGGGACCCGTATGGGGCCGACCCGAGACCCTCTCCGTCGACCGTCTGGTACCGGCGCTCGCTGGACGCCTTCACGAACCGCGAGGCCATGAACCCCGCGAGCGCTGCCGCTCCGGCGGTCAGCCAGGGCCGGCGCCGAGCGAAGTCCTCCACGTCTCCGAGGAGTCGATCTGCGTCAGCGGACTGCAGGTAGCTCCCGAGCCGATCGGCGCGGCCCGCGATCCCGTCGACGAGGTTCGCCGCCGAGGTGTTGCCCTCGGAGCGCAGCTTCTGGATGCTGGGTGCAAACGCCTGTGCGAGCGCCGACACCTGCTCGCCCGCCTGCGTCGAGCGTTGATCGACCTGCTCACGGACCTGAAAACCTGCCTCCTCTTTCACCTCGCCCGCCTTCGCGGCGAGCTGCGTGCCGGCTGCCTCGACCACGTCGGCAGCCCGCTCCTTCGCCTCGGCGACCGCTCCCTCCGAGTGCTCTTCCGTCGTCTTCGTCGCCATCTCCCGTCTCCTCTCGATTCGGATGGTGCACGTAGGTTCCCGGCACACGGCGCGGCAAACCTGCTCGACCACGGAGAAGCTTGCGGGTGCCGGCAACGGTGCTCTCACGGCGCTCGACCCCATCGAGGCCACCGGTTTCGCCAGGCCGCTAAGCGGAAACTACGTCTCCATGTCCGAAGCGCGAACGCCCGAAGAAGACACGATCGAGACCGGCGAGAAGGGCGAGCCCGAGCAACGCGAGGCAGAAGACGACGCGTACGTGGGTCCGGACCCCGAGGACGACCAGAAGGGCGACGGGTCCGACGAGGACCAGGGCACGTAGGCACGTCAGTCGAGGCACCGACATGAGTGAGACCCATGAGCGTCCCCGCCTGCTCGTCCTCGACCTCCTCGAGACATACGCGCGCGAGCGGAACATGGACGTGATCCTCGAACGGGACAACGAGCGCGAGCACTGGGTCTGCGTCCTGCGGTCCGGGGCGAAGGGGCTCGCCGCACGGTGCGTCGGCGAGACCGCGCGCGAGGCGATCAGGCAGGCACTCGCGCACGAAGGCGTCGAGATCCCGACCTGAACCTTCCGGCGCCTGTGGTGGCCTGGGGCCGGCAACAGCGCATGGATCAGGCTCACGGCCGCGGGCGGCCGACAGCCGACGAGTTCCGTAGTGACGCTCTCCGCTGTCGACGAACTTCACGTCCGAGAGGTCCAGCCCGACTGGACCTTCGCCCTCGAGCCCGTGCAGGCGTCCTCCACGTACCGCACGGTCGCCAGCACGGGGCTGCACCCTCGTGCTGTACGCCAGAGAGAACAGACGTCATGCCGCCGCTACGGCTGCGTCCACCAGGCGCAGGCGACGAACAGCAGGCAGAACAGTCGTCAACCCACCCCAGTCCCTCAGCGCGTCCACGAAAAACCCGCCATTTGCGGCGGGTTCTTGAAGCGGATGAAGGGACTCGAACCCTCGACCTTCTGCATGGCAAGCAGACGCTCTAGCCAACTGAGCTACATCCGCGAGGGAGGGAAGTATAGCCGCGTCCCGCCGTTCTCTCGCCGCGTTTCGGGAGCCGAGCCGCGCCTATCCCGGAGGGCGCCACTCGACGAGCGGCGCGGCCACCCAGGTCGGATCCGGCGCGTGATAGAGCCCAGCGGCATCCGTGTACGCGAGGTCGAGGATCGTCCCGGCCATCGCTCCGCGGAGGTAGCGAAACGTCTGCCCCGCGTCGCGAGCGTCGCTCTTCGCCTCGACGCAGTGCGCGTCGTAGCCGGCGTAGTCGCCGCGCGCGAGCAGCTCGATGCCCTCTTCGATCGTGGCTCGGGCGAGCTCGAGCCCGCCCTCCTCCGGAGCGCGCGAGCGCTCGGGAGGGTCGCCGTAGCCGATGCCGTGGTGGAACGGGTCCGCCGTCGACACGACGACGGCGTCCTGGACGAGCGCGGCCAGTTCGTCGATGCCCGGTAGCCGGTCGGGTTGCCCGCCGACGAGGTACGGGTAGCGCTCGACGACCTCCGGCGCGCGGGCCCCTCGACGCTTCGTCTCCGCAGCCCAGAGGTGTCGAAAGCTCGTGAGCGCGTGATCCTCGCGCCACTCCTCGCGTCCGTCGAGCCCCGGCCCCTGGATCCCCCAGAACGGCCACGCGGACGGATCCTCGCCGGACGAGACGCTCCGCCGCGCCTCCTCCATCTCGTCCGTGAATGCGTGCAGGACGCTGATCACGACGACCCGGTCGGCACCGGTGTCGAGACAGCCGTGCACGGCGGCGGCGACCTGGTGGCCGCAATCGGCGACGCCGGCGTGCGGAAAGACGACGACGCCGCCGGCCGAGAGCGTCGGCGCCAGGTCCCACTGGCGCCCGCGCTCGAGCAGCTCGAGCGTCCCACGTTCGCCGAGCGCCTCGTGCTCGCGCCGGTAGAGCTCGTGGATCTCGTCCTGCAGCCTTTGACGGTCGAGCGCCATGCGAGGAGAGGCTACGCGTCCAGCTTCTCGCGGAGCAGCGGCACGACGTCGTCGGGCTGCGGGTAGCGCCCGAGCATCGACTTCGTGAAGACGAGCTCGCCGTCGACGTGCACGTCGAAGATCCCGTTCACGCCCGGCACGATCTCGAGCGCGCCGATCGCTTCCTCCCACTCCTCGAGTGCCCGCGCCGCCAGACCGGCGGCGTTCGGGAGCGCCCCTCAGGGGACGCAGTACTCGATGCGGACCGTGTGCCGGTCGGCCATCGTCCTATCCTGTCACCCGGCGCGGTCCAGCGCCTCGTTGACGAGGCTGTCCGCGAGCTCGTTGTGCTCTCGTCGCACGGCCGTGTAGCGCACCCGGTCGAGCCCACGGGCGAGGCGCGACGCCTCGAGAAAGAGGCCCTGCAGCGCCTTGTTCTTGACCTTGTACTCGCCTCGCATCTGCTTGACGACGAGCTCCGAGTCGGAGACGACCTCGAGCTCGGTCACCCCGGCATCCACCGCCCGCCCGAGCCCCGCGACGAGCGCGGAGTACTCGGCCACGTTGTTCGTGGCCACCCCGATCGCCTCTCCGTGGGCCTCGAGCACGGTGCCGTCGTCGGCCTCGAGCACGAAGCCGTACGCGGCAGGCCCCGGGTTTCCGCGCGAGCCGCCGTCCGTGAAGAGCCTCGCCTTCACGCGTCGAGCAACGGGTAGACGTCGAAGGCGGGCTCCTCGTACGGGTGCGCCGCGCGCAGGGCGGCGACGACGTCGTCGATCGCATCGCCCGGGACGACCGTCTCGACCCGGAGCTCCGGCACGTGCTCCTCGCGCCCGCTCTCCCCGACCGCGGGATCGGTGCTCTCGCCGCCCAGGAAGGTCCCCGTGCCGGCGGTGTACCAGGAGCAGCGCTGGTAGTCGCCGATCCTTCCCGCGCCCGCCTCGAAGACCGCGTCGCGCGTCGCCTCGAGTGCCTCCGCCGGGACGAACCAGACGAGCTTGACGCGGTCGTCGATCACCGGTCGAGGCCGTGCGGCCGGGCGGCCCTCACGCGTTGTCGATCTGCGCCCGCTGCAGGGTGCCGGAGTAGTCGACGTATACCGACTTCCACTCGGTGAAGACGTCGAGCGCGGCCTGGCCCGCCTCGCGGTGGCCGTTGCCCGTCTCCTTGACCCCGCCGAACGGGAGGTGCACCTCGGCCCCGATCGTGCCCGCGTTGACGTACGTGATCCCGGCCTCGAGGTCGCGCATGGCGCGGAAGGCACGGTTCACGTCGCGGGTGAAGATCGAGGACGAGAGCCCGTAGCGGATGCCGTTCGAAACGCGAACCGCCTCGGCCTCGTCGGCGACCGAGATCAGCGACAGCGTCGGGCCGAAGATCTCCTCCTGCGCGATCCGCATCTCCGGGTCGACGCCGCCGAAGATCGTCGGGCGGTAGTAGAAGCCCTTGCCGAGGTCGCCGTCGCTCGCGACCTCGCCGCCGGTGAGGAGCTTCGCGCCCTCGTCGATCCCGATCTGCGTGTACGAGTGGATCTTCTCGAGCGCGGCGCCGTTGATCACGGGGCCGACGTCCGTCTCGTCCTCCCAGCCAGGGCCGAGCCGGAGCGTCTCCGCGCGCTCGACCAGGCGCTGCTCGAGCTCGCCGTAGCGGCTCTCGTGGACGATGACGCGGCTCGTGGCCGTGCAGCGCTGGCCCGAGGTCCCGAACGCCGACCAGACGATCCCGTCGACCGCGAGGTCGAGGTCCGCGTCGTCCATGACGATGATCGCGTTCTTGCCGCCGAGCTCGAGGTGGACGTGCTTCAGGCCTTCGGCCGCGTTGCGGAGGACGGTGACGCCGGTCTCGCGCGAGCCGGTGAGCGAGATGACGCGGACGTCCGGGTGGCGCACGAGCCGGTCGCCGACCGCCCCGCCGCCCCCGTGGACGATGTTGACGACGCCGCTCGGGACGCCTGCCTCGGCAAGGAGCTCGACGAAGCGCTGGCCGAGCGCCGGCGTGTCGGTCGCCGGCTTGAAGACCACGGTGTTCCCGGCCACGAGCGCGGGCGCGATCTTCCAGGAGGGGATCGCGATCGGGAAGTTCCACGGCGTGATGACGCCGATGACGCCGATCGGCATGCGGACCGACATCTGGAACTTGTCGCGGAGCTCGGACGGCGTCGTCTGGCCGAACAGCCGCCGGCCCTCGCCGCCCATGTAGTAGCTCATGTCGATCGCTTCCTGGACGTCGCCGCCCGCCTCCGCCTTGACCTTCCCCATCTCGTGCGTCATCAGGTCGGTGAGCTCGGCCTTCTGCTCGACGAGGAGCTGCGCGAAGCGGAAGAGGAGCTCGCCGCGTTTCGGGGCGGGCACGAGCCGCCACGACTCGAACGCCTCCCTCGCGGCCTCGACCGCGCGGTCGACGTCGTCGGCGCCCGACTTCGGGAACGTCCCGATGTGGTCGCCGTCGGCCGGGCTCGTGGAGTCGAAGGTCTCGCCCGAGGCGGCGTCCACCCACGCGCCGCCGACGAGGTTCTGGAACTGCCTGAGGGTCGTCGCCATAGGCCCGATTCTACGGGCGTGGTGCCGCCCTACTTCGCGACTGCGGGGACGGCGCGGCCGCTGTCGTCGAGGTGCGCGTTCCAGTCGGTGAACGCCGGCTCGATCTCGGACAGCTCCGAGCCGCGGTCCGCGAGCCGGATCGGCTGCGGCGCCTCCGGGAGCACGCGGTACTGGTACCAGGTGATCTCCCAGGCGAAGGTGAGCACGAGCTCGCTGTTCACGCCCGAGAGCGGGACGATGGACACGAACGGGTCGCCGAGCGCCTTGGCGACGCCTTCGATCGTGCGCCGGAAGAGGCTTGCGTTGAAGAGGTCGGCCGCCTCGACGAGCGCGGCCTCCGAGTCGGACAGCCTGCGCAGCACCGGTTCCGGCACGACGGGCTCCGCCTCGCCGTTCGCGACGCCGAGGAGCTGCGCCCAGCGCGGGCGCTTGCGCCGCGCGTGCGGCGACAGGGCAGGCGAGATCGGGCCGCCCTCCCGCACCCAGCCGTACTCGAGCGCGACGTCCTGGCAGAGCGGGCAGACGTCGACGAACTCGACCCCGTCGGGCGAGAACCGAACCGCGTACTCGCCCTGGAGCAACGTCCGCTCGCAGACGGCGCAGGCGCGAATGACCGTCGCCTTCGTCACGCGCATGGGCCGGACCCTAGCAGCGATGCGCAGTCGTCCACGGCTCGGTCCCGAGCCGGGATCTACGCCTTGGCCGCCTCCCGCTCGCGCTTCGTCTCGTCGATGACCTTCTGCGCGACGTGCGTCGGCACCTCCTCGTAGCGGAGGAAGTGCATCGAGTAGTCGCCGCGCCCTCCGGTCATCGAGGTGAGGGACTGCGAGTACGTGAGGAGCTCCGCCATCGGCGCCTCGGCCTTGATCGTCGTCAGCCCGCCGAGGGGCTCCATCCCCTGGAGCCGCCCCCGTCGCGAGTTGAGATCCCCGTTGACGGCGCCGACGGCGTCGTCGGGCACGGTCACCTCGATCTCCATGATCGGCTCGAGAAGCACCGGGTCGGCGTTCATGTACGCGTCCTTCCACGCCATCGAGCCCGCGATCTTGAAGGCCATCTCCGAGGAGTCGACGGTGTGGTACGAGCCGTCCACGAGCTCGACGCGAACGCCCTGCACCGGCGCGCCCGCGAGCTCGCCGTGGTGCATCGCCTCCTGGATCCCCTTGTCCACCGCCGGCCGGAAGCCCTGCGGGATGACGCCGCCGACGATCTTGTCGACGAACTCGTACTCGCCCTCCGGGAACGGCGACACGACGATCGTCGCATCGCCGAACTGGCCGCGCCCGCCCGTCTGCTTCTTGTAGCGGGCGTGCGCGCGCGCCTCCCGGCGGATCGTCTCGCGGTAGGGCACGCGCGGCGGATGGAGCTCGATGTCGACGCCGAAGCGCCGCTTCGCGCGCTCGAGCGCGACCTCGACGTGCATCTGGCTCATGCCCGAGAGGATCTCCTCGCCGGTCTGCTGGTCGCGCCGCAGGCGGAGAGTCGGGTCCTCCTCGGCGAGGCGACGGATCGCCGTCGCCATCTTCTCCTCGTCGCCCTTCGCCTTGGGAGTGATCGCGAAGCTCATGACCGGCTCCGGGAACTCGAACTCCGGGACGTCGACCGCGACCTCCTTGTCCACGAGCAGATCCCCGGTCTGCGCCTCCTTCAGCTTCGCGACCGCGCCGAGGTCGCCCTCGCCGAAGTCGAGCGCCGGCTTGTGCTCCTTCCCCTGCAGCTCGAGGAGCGCGCCGATCCGCTCCTTCCCCTTCGCCCGCAGGTTGACGAGGGTCGTGTCGGCGGTGGCCGTGCCCTTCAGCACACGGAAGAGGTTGATGCGGCCGGCGAACGGGTCGGCCACCGTCTTGAACACGAAGAGCGCGGTCGAGGCGCCGTCGACGTCGATCGGGGAGCCCGCCTTCGCCGGGGAGGGCACCCCCTCGACGAGAAGGTCGAGCAGCGCGTGCGGGCCGAGGTTCTTCGTCGCGACCCCGCAGGCGACGGGGAACACCTCGCCTCTCGTCACCGCGGCCTTGAGGGCGGCTGCGACCTCCTCGGCGCCGAGCTCCTGGCCGTCGAGATAGCGCTCCATCAGCTCCTCGTCCGTCTCGACGACGGAGTCGAGCAGCTTCTCGCGGTACTCGGCCGCCAGGTCCGCCATCTCCCCCGGGATCGGCCCCGGCTCACCCTCCTTCGCGCCGTCGGGGCTCGTGTATGCGCACATGTGGAGGACGTCGACCATGCCCGTGAGCTCGTGCTCGACGCCGATCGGGATGTGGACGGCGACGCACTTCGGCGAGAGCTGCGACTGGAGCTGGTCGAGCGTCCGGAAGAAGTCGGCCCGCTCGCGGTCGAGCATGTTCACGAAGACGACGCGCGCGAGGCCGAGCTGCTCCCCGAGCCTCCACGCGCGCGAGGTTCCCACCTCCACGCCCATCACGCCCGAGACCGTCACCAGCATGCCCTCGACGACGCGCGCCGCCGTCCGCAGCTCCCCCTGGAAGCTCGGGTCGCCGGGGACGTCGATCAGGTTGAGCTTGCGGTCCTGCCAGGTCACGTGCGCGACCGACATCGCGATCGAGAGCTGGCGGGCGTGCTCGTCCTCGTCCCAGTCGGAGATCGTCGTGCCGCCCTCGACGGTGCCCAGCCGGTTCACCGCGCCGGACTGGAAGAGGAGCGCCTCGAGCAGCGACGTCTTCCCGGTCCCGCGGTGGCCGACGACGGCGACGTTGCGGATCCTGGCGGGCTCGGGCATGGGCTGGCTCTCCTTCTGGGCTCGGTTTCCGGCGCGAAGCTTAGTCGCGACCGGAGCAGGCTCAGCGGGGGGTCCCGCCTCCAGCGGAGCGGACGAGATCGTCGACGCCCGACGTGTTGACGACGTCGGAGACCGTCGCACCGCCCTTGCGGGCGGTCGCGACCGCGAGCTCGACGTTGGCGAGCCCGCGCGTCGAGTGCGCGTCCGAGCTGAGGACGAGCCGTATCCCGGCCGCGAGCGCCTCCTCGACGTGGGCGGCGGAGAGGTCGAGCCGGTCCGGCAGGCCGTTGACCTCGAGCGCGACTCCCGTCTCGAGCGCCACCTGGAACAGCTCGTCGAGGTCGAGGGCGTTCTCGGGGCGGTGGTTGAGGATCCTGCCCTTCGGGTGGCTGAGCCCGCGCGCGTGCGGGTTGCGCATCGCCTCGGTCACGACCTTCGTCAGCTCCGCGCGCGGGCGGCGCTGCCCCGCGTGCAGGCTGATCTGCACCCAGTCGAGCTCGGCGAGGACGTCGTCGTCCGCATCCAGGGTGCCGTCCGGCCGGATGTCGCACTCGACCCCTCGCAGCACGCGGAACGGCGCGAGGCGCTCGTTGACCTCGTGGATCTCCTCACCCTGGCGGCGCAGGTCCTCCGCGCCGAGGCCGGGCACGACGCGCACCTGCGGCGTGTGGTCGCAGATCGCGAGGTACTCGTGGCCGAGCTCGCGGGCGGCGAGCGCCATTTCGAGCACGCTGCCCCGGCCGTCAGACCAGGTCGTGTGGCAGTGCAGGTCGCCGCGCAGGTCGGCGAGCTCGACCAGCTCCGCGGGCGCGGTCGTTCCGGCGCGCTCGCGGAGCTCGGGCGGGCAGTACGCGAGACCGAGACGCTCGAAGAGCGAGATCTCGTCAGGTGCCTCCGGCAGGGGCTCGAGGGCAGCGACGTACTCGCGCGACCCGGTCGCGCGCAGGAGTGCAGTCCCGAAGCTCCCGGGACGGCACGCGTGGATCCGGACGGGGATGCCCTCGACGGTCAAGCCGACCGCGTGGGCTTGCCCGCGCTCGAGGACCGAGACGACGCTCGGGAGCGACGCGAACTCGTCGAGCACGGCTGCGGGACGGTCGGTCGCCCGCACGAGCGAGAGCTCGTACGAGAGCTCGCACGACCGTCGGGACTCGCCGGCAAACTCGGCGCCGAGCGCAGCGGCCAGCGACGCGGACAGCGCGCGGCTGCGTTCCAGGGTCAGCCCGCGGCGCGCGCGCGGGGCGCGCTCGAGGCCCTCGCGGATGCGCGCCTCGGTCGCGGGGCCGATCCCGGAGACCGCGCGGAGGCGACCCTGCTCGAGCGCTGAGCGGAGCTGGGCCACGGTCGAGACGTCGAGCTCCCTGCCGAGCGCGAGCATGCGACTCGCGCCGAGCCCGACGACCCGCCCGAGCGCGACGAGCTCCGGCGCGAGCTCCGTCTCGAGCTCGCGGAGCTCGACGATCTCGCCCGTCTCCACCAGCTCGCGGAGCTTCTCCTCGATGCCCGGCCCGATCCCGCGCAGCTCACGGATGCGTCCGGAGCGGACGAGCTCGGCGGCCGGCGTCGGAAGCGCCCGGATCAGCTCGGCCGCGCGGCGGTACGCACGGGCGGCGTACGGGCTCGCGTGGCCGAGCTCGAGCAGTGACGAGAAGAGCTGGAGCCGATCGGCGATCGCCGCGTTCGTCGGCTGCGGCTCGCCCGGCTGGCTATGTCTCGGCAGGCTCCCGCGTGACCCCGGCGAGGTGCGCCTTCAGGCGCAGGATCGCCTTCGTGTGGAGCTGCGAGACGCGGGACTCGGTCACCCCGAGCACCTCGCCGATCTCGCGCAGGGTCAGCTCCTCGTAGTAGTAGAGCGTGACGACGAGCTTCTCGCGCTCCGGCAGGATCGAGATCGCCTCGGCGAGCGCCTCCTTGATCTCCGTCTGCTCGAGCGACAGCTCCGGGCTCGGGCCCGACTCGTCCTCGATCGTGTCGATCAGGGCGATCTGGTCGCCGGTTCCCGAGGGTGACCACAGCTCGTCGAGCGCGGCGACCGAGGAGCGGGAGATCTCGTGCAGGCTCTCCTCGAGCTCCTCGCCCGTGAGGCCGAGCTTCTGCGCGATCTCGGCGTCGGTCGGCGCGCGCATCAGCTCCTTCTCGAGCGCGGCGATCGCTCGCTCGATCTGCCGTGCGCGCGTACGAACCGAGCGCGGCACCCAGTCGAGCGAGCGGAGCTCGTCGATGATCGCGCCGCGGATACGCGCCATCGCGAAGGTCTCGAACTTGATCTCGCGGCCGGGGTCGTAGCGCTCGATCGCGCCGATGAGCCCGAGCAGGCCGTAGGAGACGAGGTCCTGCTCGTCGACGTGCGCCGGCAGGCTCGCACCGACCCGGCCGGCGACGAACTTCACGAGCGGCGCGTAGGTCAGGATGAGCCGGTCCCGGAGACCCTGGTCCCCGGACCTGCGGTACTCCTGCCAGAGCGCCTGCGTCTCGTTCGCGACGGCCACTGCAAGAGAATACGCCGCCCGCGCGCGGACTCCTCAGGGCCTTCGTAACGCACGCCGGGCCAAGTCGCCGAGCCACAGGGCGAGGACCGCCGCGGCGAACGCGATGACGAGCGCCGTGCCCCCTTCGAGAGCCGAGTACACGGCGACGAGCCCCAGGCCCGCCGAGAGCACCACGAACAGGAGCCCGAGCGCGCGCCGGTGCACGCGGGGAGCCTAGCCCTGGCCGCGGCTACACTCGTCTGCGCAAGCTCAGGGGCGTAGCTCAACTGGCAGAGCACCGGTCTCCAAAACCGGGGGTTGCAGGTTCGAGTCCTGCCGCCCCTGCCTCGCGCCCAGGCGGACGGACATCGGTACAGGCGTCCCGCGACTCGCCGCTCCGAGGTTCCGCAAAGACCCTCTGGGCCGCATGCAACCGGCGCCCGACTCGCGCACGAGGACGCGATCCTTGTCGTCGCTCATCACGGGCTCGGAGACGGAGGGCTCGGTCGGAGGATCCGGGTTGACTCCGACCGTCGACCGCTGACAATCAGCGGAGGGGAGTACCTGGGGGACGAATCCCGTTAGCGCGGGCCGCGCAACTAGGAGCGCCGGGGCGAAGAGCCCGCGCTCCCCCAGCCCTCGCCACGTGCCTCTCGCTCAACGCGGGGCGGTGCAAAGCGGGAGGGGGCACCGAGAAAGGGCGCCGATCGGGCCAGATCGACCGGCGCCTTCCCCGTGCCTTCCCTCCACACCCGACGTTCTTCGAGCCCCGGGGTACCCAACAGGCGCACGGCGAGAAACGCCCTGGGGCGAAAATCACTCGGACGGGTGAGCGCAGACGCTGCTCGATCCCCTGGGCCCGAGGTTCACGGCATGTTCACGGGCCCGCCGGGCGCGAGCCCGACGAACGCGGCGACCGCGGTGCCGACCGCTTCGATCGGCCTCGCTCCCGAGGAGACGGCCCTCTTGTACGCGCTGGCCGCGAGCGGCAGCCTCTTCTTCGCGACCTTGACGACCATGGCGAGAACTGCCAGGCGGACGAGTCTTCTCACGGCTCCTCCTCGGATCGGGGCGGCCTTTCCTCGCTCCGAGGGTAGCGTCGGTGGTGCACTCGTCGCGCGTACGTGCTCGGGCAGCTCGACCGCGCAGACCGGTAAGGCCGACTCGTGCGGGGGACACTCGGTCGCGGCATGACCGCGGCCGGCGAGTCGGCAAACGTGCGGGGATGGACGTCATCACCAGGAGGCCGCGCTTCCTGAGCGCGGTGCGTGCCTCGCTCGCGGCCACGCCGACCGAGGCCGACCTTCCCCGCGTCGCCGGGGCGGCGGCGCTCGTGGCCGCCGCCACGGCCGCGCTGAACACGTTCGCGCAGGAGGGCGGCATCCGCGCGTACCTCCCGATCCTCGCCCTCATCGTGCTCGTCGCACTCGGCGTGTTCGTCTGGGCGGTACCCATGGCCCTCGAGCTCGACGAGCAGGGGCCGAGCGTCGTCGCCCTCGGGCTCGCAGTCCTCGCGCTCCTGACCGTGCTGCTCTTCTGGACGGGCCTGCCGGCGCTCCTCGGCACGGGCGGGATCGTGCTCGGACGCATGCGCGAGGGCGAGCCGCAGGGTCGGCGTCTCGCGCAGGCGGCAACACGCCTCGGCGCGGCCTCGATCGTCCTCTACCTGCTGCTCGTCGTCGTCGACCTGCTCGGCTGAGGCTCCCCCTCGACGCCGTTTGGCGTCGTCGTGGGCGGGTAGCAGGATCGTGGGGGATGCCCGCCGGCGGTCTGGCCCGTCACGGCGGTATCCCCCATTCGCCGCTCAGTTGTCCGCGATCGCGCCGTTTTCGTCCCGGTGGGGACGGGTATCTCCGCCTCATGCCGCGCGCCATCTGGTCCGGGAGCATCGCCTTCGGTCTCGTCAACGCGCCGGTGCAGATGTACAGCGCGATCGACGAGCACGATCTCGAGCTCCACCTCGTGCACGAGAAGGACGGCTCGCGCATCGGCTACCAGAAGGTGTGCAAGGAGGAAGGTCGCGAGGTCGCCGCTGACGAGATCGTCAAGGCCTTCGAGGTCGACGACGGAGAGCTCGTGTACCTCACCGACGAGGACTTCGAGGCTGCCGAGGAGGAGAGCTATCGGGCGATCGAGATCCTCGACTTCGTGCCGCACGAGCAGATCGACCCGATCGCGTTCCAGCGCCCGTACTACCTCGGCCCGGCCGACGGCGCAGAGAAGGTGTACTCGTTGCTCGTCCGCGCGCTCGAGGACGCGGAGCTGTCCGGGATCGCGCGCTACGTCTTCCGCGACCGCGAGCAGCTCGGCTGCCTGCGTGTGCGCGACGGGGGGCTGATCCTCGAGAACATGTACTACGCCGACGAGATCCGCCCGCTGGCGGAGGTGGTCCCGAAGGCGCGCAAGGTCGATCCACGCGAGCTCGAGCTGGCCCGATCGCTCGTCGACCGCCTCGCCGGCGACTTCGACCACGAGAGGTACGAGGACACGTACCGCAAGAAGCTCCTCGAGGTCGTGCGCCGGAAGCAGCGCGGCGAGGAGGTCCACGCGGCGCCGCGCGAGGACCGCGAGGCGCCGACCGATCTGCTCGAGGCGCTGCGGGCGAGCGTCGCGGCGTCGAGAGGCGGCTCGAACGGCCGCGGGAACGGCCACCGGCGGAGAAGTGCGTCGAAGGGCGACCTCGAGGCGCTGACGACGGACGAGCTGCGGGCCCGCGCAGCGAAGCTCGACATCAGGGGACGCTCGTCGATGACGAAGAGCGAGCTCGTCGGCGCGATCCGCGAGGCCGACTGACCTCGCGGACGCGATACTCGAGCCGTGAACGAGCTGCCCCAGGAGGCAGAGCGGCTGCTGTCCGTCGCTCCCGACGCGTTCGTCGCGGAGCGCACGCGCATCGCGGCGGACCTCCGCGAGGCGGGCCGCGGAGACGACGCGGCTCAGGTGGCCGCCCTGCGGAAGCCCACGGCGGTGGTGCTCGCCGTCAACCGTGCCGCCCGTGACCGGCCGCAGGCGGCAAAGGACGCAGCCGAGGCGGCCGTCCGCGTCCGCGAGACACAGCTCTCCGGCGAGCAGGACGCCTATCGCGCCGCCGTGGCCGACCTCGAGCGCTCGCTCGACCTCGTCGCCGAGGTCGCCGTCGCCCACGTCGGAGGCAAGGGCAAGAACGCGACGGACGCCATGCGGCAGCGAGTCCGCGACCTGCTGCGGAGCGCGGTCGCCAACGAGGGCACGCGCGAGGCGCTCGTGCGCGCCACGCTCCTCGCCGAGCAGGAGGCAGCGGGTTTCGAGTCGTTCGCGGGCGCGGCGGTCGCGAGCCGGCCGCGAAGCTCGGGAAGGAAGGGCGACGAGGGCGCGCGCCGCGCAGCCGAGCGCGAGCTACGCGAGCGGAAGAAGGCGTTGAAGGAGGACCTGCGCCGCGCCGAGCGGGCGCTCACGGAGGCGGAGCGCACGGTCGTGCGCGCCGAGCGCGAGCGGGACGCGGCGAAGAAGGCCGTCGACGCGGCACGGGCCGCGCTCGAGGAGCTCTGAGGATCCGG
>Ga0075419_10000571_pt1 | contig 23358 bp, 21 predicted proteins | sample SoiMetdeltSBSDD3_FD_76900 | JGI IMG/M metagenome (GOLD analysis project Ga0075419, IMG submission 76900) | Bulk soil microbial communities from a Populus tree surrounding site in Tennessee, USA - Soil MetaG P. deltoides SBSDD3 | ecosystem: Environmental > Terrestrial > Soil > Tree plantation... | reverse complement strand
TCACCGCGATGCCCTCGGGCTTGGGGAAGGGCAGGGCGTACTCGCGCCGTACGGCGGTCTTGCGGTCACACCGGTAGAGCTTCTGGGACTGGACGCTGACGATCCAGAAGCCGTCCTGCTTCGCGTCATACGCGATCGCGGAGTAGTCCTTGGCGAAGTCCAACGTGCGCCGGACGGAGATGGCTCGCTTCGCATCCAGCTCCAGGAACAGCCCGGGGTCCTTCTCGTTCAGTACGAACATGTGGCCCTTGCCGTCCAGGCAGAGGCCCTCGAGGCCGCTGTTCTTCTTCCCGGTGAGTCCGAGCGGGTGCCTCGCCAGGACGTTGCCCTGGAGGTCCAGGTGGATCACCGTCCTGAGGTTCTCCTCGGCGACCCACAGCGTGTGATCGGAAGGGTCGTAAGCGATCCCTTCGAGGTCCTCACCGACGAACTTGAGCGTCCGGATGAGTGTTCCGTCCAGCGCGAGCTGGTGCACCTTGCCCGGCCGGTCGGTGACGGTCCACAAGCTCTCTCCAGAGCCATCGAGCGCCAGGTCGGAAGGTTCCGCGAGGCTCAGCGCGTACGAGCCGATGAGCGACAGACCGGAAGTCGTGCCGTTCGCCGTCGGCTTCGCATCGGCGCGGTCGGCCCGCGGGCCCGCGACCAGCAAGCCCAATAGCCCGACGCCAACCCAGGTCGCCCACCGCGCACGGCCGCCCCCTGCCCGTTCCCGAACCACCCCTGTCCACCACGGCCTGCTACGGCGTGTACTGGTAGACATACATCCTTTTCTCGGAATCGCTGACGACGTACACGCGGTTCGTGGCGGGGTCGAAGGCGACGCCCTCGGCCTTCTGGAACGGGAGGTCGAACTGCTGGCTGACGCCGCCCGCCTTGGTCCAGCGGTAGAGCCGGTGCGACTGGTCACTCACGATCCAGAAGCTGGCGGAGCCGGGCTCGTACGTGATCCCGGAGTAATCGCCGGCGAACGTGAGCGTGTCCTTGGACGCGATGGTCAGGTCGGGATCCAGCTGGATGAACATCCCGGGCTGCTTCTCGTTCAACACAACCAGGCGGCCGGAGCCGTCGAAGCTGACGCCCTCGAGGCCGCTGTTCGGCTCACCCGTGAGGGCAAGGTCGTGCTTCTGGATGAGGTTCCCGTCCAGGTCGAGATGCACCAGCGAGCGCTGGTTCTCCTCGGCGACCCACAGGGTTGCGGTCACAGGATCGTAGGCGACCCCCTCCAGGTTCTGCCCCTCGTACTTGAGCGCCTTCAGGCGCTTCCCGGCCGTGTCCAGCTGGTAGACGCTGTCGGGGTTGTTGCTCACCGTCCACAGCAGCGTGCCCGTCTCATCGATCGCCAGGTCCGACGGTTCGGTGACGTCCAGCGCGAAGGAGGCGATGAGCGGCAGGCTGGGGAGCGGGGGTGCGGCGGGCTCGGAGCCCTTGCATCCGACGAGGCCGGCGGTCACGAGCACCACGGCGAACGTGACCGTCCCGATCGCCGGCCCGAAGCGGGGGATCTGGGGCCGGCGCGCGGTGCTGCCGGTCTCGCCCGCAGGGAGACCGGACGTCACGCCGGGGCTGCGCATCGGCTTCAGAATTCCTCTTCGTCGAAATAGAGGCTGACCCGGCTGATTCCCGCGGCCTGGCGCAGCGCATGGACGAACTCACTGTCCTTGTTCTTGTCCCTCAGCTTCACGTAGTAGGACAGCTCGAGCCCTTCGCCATTGCTGCCCATGGTCCGCGTGTTCACGACGTGATGGGTGCGGCAGTAGCGCTGCAGGACCGAGACATAGGCGGGAGTGCCATCTCCGTTCCCGTTCGGGCCATACGAGAGCTGGAGCAGGTACTCCTCCTTCTTGGACGCGAACGAGCCCATGCGCGACAGCACGTAGATCATGGCCCCGACCGAGACCGACCCCAGGATGGCGACCTTGTGATAGCCGCCGCCGGCTGCCATCCCTACGGCCAGGACGAAGAAGATATAGACGATGTCCTGCGTGTCCTTCACCGCGGTTCGAAACCGGATGATGGACATCGCGCCGACCAGCCCGAACGCGGAGGCCAGGTTGCTGCCGATGGCCAGGATCATGACGGACGTGATCATGGTCAGGAACACCAGCGAGTTCACGAACGAGATGGAGTACCCCGGTCCGCGATACGAGATGCGGTAGATCCACGCGATGAACAGGCCGCACAGCAGGGCGACCAGGATGTTCGCGACGATCTCCACGCCGGTGATGCTGAAAAGCTGCACATTCTCGAGATTGGTTGGCATGGCGATGGCGTCCTAGACCGCTTGCGAGCCGACGGCGAACAGCCGCTCGCGCCACGGTGACGATGAGGCGATGCTCGGATGGGAATCGAGACAGGTCGAGTACTTCGACAACGCCATCCGAGGAAGTTCGTACCGCCGGATGATCGAGCGTATGAAGGCCGGCAACGCGCAGCGGAAGAACTTCACCTCGAGGATGAACGAGTGGGCCATCACGGGTTCCAGGCAGCGCTCGTCGTAGAGCATCTCGGGCGTGGGTGAGTACGCCCGCCGCAGGTCCTTGTCGAACGTGATGCGGACGGAGGAATCGAACCGGCCCTGGTAGGCCTCGCGGTCGTATACGACGAGCACCGCCGGGACCAGGCGGTGGCGGTGGTAGTGATACAGGAATCGTTGTGCGTCACGCCGCAGGTCATCCGAGTCCTTGGCGAGGATGTACTTGTCCACGTCCGGTTCGGTCAGGAAGGCCTCGAGGTCCCGGCTCCACAGCGGCGCCCGGTGCTTGGCGATGAAGCTGTTGAACTTCCGCTTGATCTCGAGGAACACCAGGCTGTCGGCTTCGGGCTGGTCGTAGCCTCGAATGCGGAACTTGTTGCGCACCTTCAATCCGTCGAGCTTGGTGTCGTAGCACTCCAGTTGCGGGGTGTCGTAGTAGATGCTCCGCACGGTGTATTCGCCGTCCCGCTTCTTCCCGCCGAGAGCGTCCGTCACCACATAGGGCTGAAGGTCCCTGCGGATGACGTCCCTCAAGTCGTTCGAGACCAGGTACTTGAACTCCACGCGCCCGTCCATCACGGGCCGCCCATGAATGACTGCGAGGCCGCCGCCGTGCGGCGCAACTGGTTCACCCAATCGAGCGCGCTCACCGGAGTGCACTGGATCCGGCACGGGACCAGCATGCCCGGCATGACGTCGGTGTTGGGGCCGTCCAGTTGGCCGATCGCGATGAGCGCTTCGCGGCCGCCGATCACCTTGAACTCGTGGCCGAGGGCGACCAGCTCGCCTCGGACGGTCGTGGACAGCCCACGGACGGTGAGCCGCGGCTGCGTCGTCGCGGCGACTCGCGAGTAGTCCGACCGCCGGACCGGGATCAGCGCGAGATAGTCCGTCGCGGTGATGACCACCAGCGTGTCGCCGGAGTAGGTCGGCGTGATCGTGCCGGAGATGGGAGCGGTCAATACCAGCGTGCTCGCACGCCGCTTGACCGCCTCGATCTCACCCTGGAGCGCGGCGATGTTGGCGTTCGAAAGGTCGAGCATCTCGGGCTTCGCGCCGGTCAGCGCGACCTCGAGATTCGCCTCCGCTAGCGCGATCTCGTCTTCGAGCGCGTTGGCCTCGCTCACCACGCGGTCGTACTCGCCCTGCGGGATGAACTTCTGCTCGAACAGGAGCACCGTGCGCCGCTCGACTTTGCGGTGTTCCAGCCGCCGGCGCTTGGCGAACTCGAGACGCTTCTCGGCCTCCGTCACGACAGCGGACTTCTGGCCCGTGGAGTTCACGGCGAGGGCGCCACGCGCGGCCGCCAGCTGGCCATTGAGGGCGATGAGCCGCTCGGCGACATCGGTGGAGTAGATGCTCGCGATGGTGTCGCCGACGGAGACCAGGTGACCGGGCGCCAGGCTGGAATCGAGCGTGAAGTAGACCGAGCTGCCCTGGTTGAACGTGGACACGCGGTAGCCATCGCTCATGCCCGACCGGTAGTTGAACGTGCTCGAGATGAGCTGACCGTCGGTGGACTTGATGAGCATCCAGCGATTGGTGGGCGCGATCGTGGCGTACGTGTTCACGCTTGACGGGAACCGGACGGGCAATAGGAACGCAAGCCCGAGCAAACCCACGGCGACCGCAGGGATCGTCAGTTTCCAGAGGCGGCCCGGCCACCTCCGGTGGCCGCTGGAGATCGTTGGGGAAGCGGCGATTAGAGGCGGGAGGGCCCCCTCGGTGTGGGGGTGAGAAGGTTTTATCATGGATCGCTTCCGGGGGGGACAAGAGCCAACTCTTAGGCGCACTCAAATCTAGCTCGGTTGGGCCCCGAATGGAATGAATATGTTGTCGAAATCGACATTGCATAGGGTTGCAGCGGTCATTAGGGGTGGGGTCAGCAGCCAGGAGGCGGATTCCGGGCCCCGGCGCCCGGGCGGCGCGGGACGGCGGCCAGGTTGACAATATGAATCGATGTGAAGAACAGGCGAACTATCCGCTAAAACTTGCCGGAATAAGCTATTGAAGCCTCGGCGAGCGTGAGCGTAGTCTCGTGCTCGGCGTATGAAATCCATGCCACCGCATCGGCTGCTGCTGCTGCTCTGCCTGGCGTTCTTCAGGATGGGGGATGTCGAGGCCTCGCCGTGGGTCGGAGGGATTGGCGTATCGATCCCTGTCCCGGGTGGCGAGATCAACCTGAGCGGTGCGAGCTGGAATCCCGAGTCGAATTCGCTCTGGCTGGTGCGGCAGAACCGCGTGGTCTGGGAGGTCGGCTTCGAGGCCGGACCGGACACATTCAGGGTGCTTCGCACGCTGACGCTGCCCAACGCGACCGGTGGCGATCTCGAGTCCTGCACCCACGTGGACTGCTCGGTCGACGAGCTTTACACGCTCTCCGAGAGCCAGGGCCGACTCGCACGCATCACGGGCCTGAATGATTCGGCTATCGTGGCCCGCGTGTGGAACTTCGAGCAATCGAACAATGGCTACGCCCTGCCGCCCGAGACGCCGTCAGGCGATGGCGCCGAGGGGGTCGTGTTCGTCCCGGACGCGTGGCTGTATGTCTCCGGATTCCGGTATCCCGACGGCAGTTCGTTCCTGGGAAGCACACGAGGCATGCACGGCCTCATCTTCGTCGGGCACCAGGTGGGCGGCCGGGTCTTCGTCTTCGACGTGAACCCCGACGTGTCGGAGGACTTCATCAATCACGGATCGTTCCTGACCTCGGCGACCGAGACCTGCGGACTCGCTTTCGACAGAAGTGTCGGACTTCTTTACATCTGGCACAATCCGAACGACACGAAGAACTCCCTCGAAGTCTCCCGGCTCACCTCGAACGCCGCGATGGGAGTGCTCGACCGATACGAGGTCCAGGACAGCGGAGTGCCGACCGGGAACTTCGAGGACGTCGCGATCGTGCCCTGGGATGCCTGCGGCACGCTCAGCTCGGGACCCCAGCAGCGAACCCTGTTCCTCGTCCAGGATGGGGGCACACCCAACCTCGTGGCGTTCCCGGGCTACATCTGTTCCGGCACCACGCTCGGGATCGAGGAGCCGCCGCGCTCGGGACCTGGCGCCGCCGAGCCCGTGGTCTACCCGAATCCCTCGTTCGGGCGGTCCGTGCTGTCGGTCGCGCTGCCCGGTCCGGGATGGCTGCGAGTCGGCGTCTACGACCTGAGCGGCCGTCGGGTGCGCGGCGTGGCAGACGAAAGCTGGGCGGATGCCGGGACGCATCGATTCGAGCTCGGTGGCGAAGGCGCTCGGAAACTCGCCGTCGGCCTGTACTTCGTCCGGGTCGAGACCCCGTGGGGCCGCGCGAACACCCGCCTCATCGTGCTCGAGTGAACCTGGCCGCTTCGTCTCCGCGGTGAGCTTGGGCCCAGCGCTCGAGGGCGACCGGTCGCGTCTCGCTCGGCGCCCGAGGGCCAAGCGTCACCCGGTCGAACCCCGGCGGCGCGTGCCGGCCATCATCATCCAGTCCGGCGGAGCGAGGCTCGCGATCAGCGGGGTACCGACGGGTGGAAGACTCGCGCGTCCGTACCCGCCAGTGGGATGAACTGGAGCGGCGGGTAGGTGATCCTGCGATCGCGCACGTCCTTGCCGGCGAGGAAGTCGGTGAGTACGGGGATCGCGGTCTCGTTCTGGAACAGCGTCTGCTCGTGCCCGGCATTCGCCACGATCAGGTGGGTGGCATCCGACATGCCCCAGCGCAGCTGTTCCGCCTGGTACGGCGGCGTATTGCAGTCGAGCTCCGCGCTCACGAACAGCGTGCGCACCGAGGACACGAGCGGCGCGCGGAACGTCTCGCCCAGGTCGGGCACGCCCCATGTCGAGGTGGCCGTGGGGTGCGGGAAGTTCATCACGTCGGCGAACCGGCTCGTCTTCGCCTGCTCTTCGATCTGCGCGAACCTCGCGGGCGACGCCCCGGAGGCGATGTCCATGGCCAGGTTCATACCGTGAACACTCACCGCCGCACCTGCCCGCTTGCGCACGAACCAGGCGAACACCGACGGATCGCCCTGGTCGATGCTCCACAGGAGCCGCGGGAAGACCACCAGGTCCGAGGCATCGCCGATGTCGGCCCGCAGGATGAAGCGCAAGCCGAACGGGCCCACCGGCAGCTGCAGCGAGTCCTTCCCCGACGGGAGCGGGACCGGGATCCGCATCGGCTCACGCGCGAGTCTGGCGATGACGCGGTCGTAGAGCGCGACGAGGTCGGGCACCTTCGCGCTGATGCGCGGATCCTGTGCGGCCATCAGCGCCAGCCGCTGGAACGCCGTGTCCATGGTCCAGGGCAGCTTGTAGGTCTCGGCCGGGCCCTCCGTTCCCACCAGCACCGCGCTCTCGATGCGCTGCGGGTAGCGGCGCATGTAACACGTCCCCAGGTGCGTGCCGTAGGAGAATCCGAGCAGCGAGATGCGATCCATGCCGAGTCCCGCGCGGAGCGCGTCGAGGTCGTCCGCGTTCTCGACCGTGGTGTAGCCGGCGAGATCCACGCCTCGTTCACGGAACACCTCCAGCGCCCGCCGGTTCATGACCTCGATGTGCCGCAGCGCGCTATCCTCATGCACGAAGAACGAGACCGGTGGCGGGCCGTCCCAGTTCCACACCAGGTTCGAATCGTTCGTCCCGCGCTGGTCGATCAGCACCACATCGGACACGCGAAGGAAAGGCACCCAGAAATCGAGCGAGCCCGGGCGTTCCGACACACCGCGGCTTCCGGGCCCGCCCGCGAGGTAGAACAGGGGCGCGCGGGGCTTGGCCGCGAGCGAGTGCAGTCGCAGGAAGGCGACGCTGATGTCGCGCGAGCGGGCGGCAGCGCGGTTCTCGGGTACGAGGAGCGTGCCCGATTCGGCTTCGATCTTCACGCCCTTCTCGCTCTTGAGCGACTTGTGCTGGACCTCGAGCTTTGCCGGTGCGGCCGCGGCGGCGCTCAGCGAGGGGAGGAGCCAGGCCGAGGCGAGCAGTACGGCGTTCAGCAGGACGGCGGGTCGGGGGATCATCGGGTGACCTCGCAGGTGAGATATGTGAACAGGGCACGGGCCGACTCCCGGCGCAGCACCTCACGAGTGAGCGGTGTGACGCGCGAATGCGGCGCATCCGCGAACAGGATCTTCTCGCGTGCCAGTGAAGACACGAGGAAGATCCCGAACCGGATCGCCGCTTCCGGGTCGGCGTGGACGACGGAATCGCGATGCCGAAGCAGGGTGCGGACGAAGGGTTCGTAGATCCTGCGCCGGTGAGCCACCACGTCCGCCGGGAGCGCTTCGGGGTGCTGGCGGGCGAACAGCGCGAGCACGCGGAGGAGTTCACGACGCTCGTCGTACGTGGACAGGAGCAGGTCCACGAATGCCGCCACGGTGTGGGGGAAGTCGAGCCGGTCCCAGTCCACGCGGCGCAGGCGGGACTGCACATGCGCTTCGAGCCGGTCGTGGTAGCGCAGGTAGAGATGCGGCAGGAGCGCTTCCTTGCTGCCGAACCTCGCGTAGAAGGAACCGACCGAACTGCCGGCGCGCTCCACGATGTCCTGGACCGGGATGTCCTCGAAGCTGCGCGTGAGGAGCAGCGATTCCACGGCCTCGGCCAGGCGGTCCAGCGTCTCGCGGCTGCGGCCCTGGACCGGCGGGGCGGACCGGAACCGGCCCGGGATGGCGCGGGGACGGCGCAGCGGGCGCCCGCGGGCGGCGCCGCGGGGGGGTGCTGCACGAGGGGGCGTCATGAATCAGAATGTCGTTCTAATTCGTCCGCCCCCGCCAGCGCGGACGGACCAGCGTGGCCGGGCGGGTGCCCAGCGTGGCTGCCCCGGCACGCCATATCCTCGGCCTCCAGACGAGCCATCGAGCACGCGCCGGGACCGTCCCGGCCCGTCCGCTCCCCGCCTGTGCCGAAGCGCCTGCAATCGGGTAGTATCCGCCCGTTTCAGCACTTCCAGCCCGCTTCCCCTCGGTCGCGGCGCACGGGACCGGTGTCCGGGCGCCCCGCGGCCTTATCTATGAAGAGACGAGGCGTCCCATGTCCTCCACTCCCGACGTGTTCATCGTGGGCGCGGCCCGCACCCCCATCGGCAAGTTCCTCGGCGGGCTCTCGCCGCTCAAGGCGTCCGACCTCGGCGCCATCGCCATCCGCGAGGCGCTGACTCGCGCCGGCGTGAGCGGTGGCCAGGTGGATGAGGTCATCATGGGCCACGTGGTCCAGGGCGGTCAGGGCCAGGCGCCCGCGCGCCAGGCGCAGATCAAGGCCGGCATCGACCCGCGCGCCGGCGCGCTGACCGTGAACAAGGTCTGCGGCTCGGGGCTCAAGGCGGTGATGCTCGCCGCACAGGCCATCAAGGCCGGCGACGCCGACTGCGTCGTGGCCGGCGGGCAGGAGAGCATGAGCACGGCGCCGCACTACCTGTTCAGCGGCCGGCTCGGCCAGCGCCTGGGTGACACCACGCTGCGCGATGGCGTCGTGATGGACGGGCTGTGGTGCTCGTTCAACGACTGCCACATGATCGAACTGGCGCAGTACACGGCCGAAAAGGCCAAGCTCACCCGCGCGCGTATCGACGAGTTCTCGCTCCAGAGCCAGCAGAAGGCCGCGGCTGCGCAGGCCGAGTGCCGGTTCTCCAAGGAGATCGTGAACGTCTCGATCCCGCAGCGGAAGGGCGACGCGGTCATCATCTCCAAGGATGAGTCCGTTCGTGGCGAGACCACGCTCGAGACACTCGCCAAGCTGGCTCCCGTCACCAAGGACAAGAACGGCGTCATCACGGCCGGCAACGCCCCCGGGCTCAACGACGGAGGCGCCGCACTGGTGGTGATGAGCGGCGCGCGCGTGAAGGAGTCGGGCGCGAAGCCGCTCGCTCGCGTGGTGGCTTACGCCACCGGCGGCGGCGAGCCCAAGGATCTGTTCTTCGCACCCATCGATGCCGTGCAGCGTCTGCTGAAGAAGATGAACGTGAGCATCGGGCACTTCGACCTGATCGAGGCCAACGAGGCGTTCGCCGCCCAGGCGCTGGCCGACGGCGACGCGCTCGGCTGGGACTGGGATCGCGTCAACGTGAACGGCGGTGCGGTCGCCCTCGGGCATCCCATCGGCGCTTCGGGTGCGCGCGTGCTGGTGACGCTGCTGCACGCGCTGGAGGCCCGCGGCAAGAAGACCGGGCTCGCCACGCTGTGCCTGGGCGGTGGCAACGCCGTCGCGCTCGCCGTGGAGCGTGTCTGATGTCGGCCCCCGCGGCGGAGACCAAGGTGGCGCTGAGCGGACACGTCAAGAAGGTGGCAGTGGTGGGTGGCGGCACCATGGGCAATGGCATTGCGCAGGTGTTCGCGACCAGCGGGTTCGACGTCGAGCTGGTGGACGCCAAGTCCGAGTTCGTCGAGCGAGCGCTCGCCACCATCGGCAAGAACCTCGATCGCGTGGCCAAGAAGCTGGCCTGGGACGAGACCCGGGCGAAGGGCATCCTCGGCCGCATCTTCGGGGGCACATCGCTGGATGCGGCGAAGGACTGTCAGCTGGTGGTCGAGGCGGTGAGCGAGAACTACGAGCTCAAGAAGCAGATCTTCACCACGCTCGACGCGGTGGCTCCGGCCAACGCCATCCTCGCCAGCAACACCTCGAGCATCTCCATCACCGAGATCGCCGCAGTCACGAAACGCCCCGGGCAGGTGATCGGCATGCACTTCATGAACCCGGTCCCGGTCATGACGCTGGTCGAGGTGATCCGCGGACTCGCGACCACCGATGCCACGTACGCGGTGACCGAGGAGCTGTCGAAGCGGCTGGGCAAGACGCCGGTCGAGGTGAACGACTACCCCGGGTTCGTCTCCAACCGCATCCTGATGCCGATGATCAACGAGGCGTGCTTCGCCCTCATGGAGGGCGTGGCCACCAAGGAAGCCATCGACACGGTGATGAAGCTCGGGATGAATCACCCCATGGGGCCGCTGCAACTGGCCGACCTGATCGGGCTCGACACCTGCCTGAGCATCATGAACGTGCTGCATGACGGGCTCGGGGACTCCAAGTACCGTCCGTGTCCATTGCTCCGCAAGATGGTCGCCGCCGGCTGGCTGGGGCGGAAGACCGGACGCGGGTTCTACGACTACTCCCAGGCCTGAGCCCGGAGCCCACCGCATGCCCACGCTGACCGACGTCGCCGGCCTCTCGTTCGAACTGCCCGAGGACGTGCAGAGCGTGCGCGAGATGGTGCGGGACTTCGCCGAGAGCGAGATCCGCCCGATCGCCGCGAAGCTCGACGAGACGCACGAGTTCCCGGCCGAGAACACGAAGAAGATGGCCGAGCTGGGCCTGCTCGGCATGTTCGTGCCCGAGCAGTGGGGCGGTGCCGGCATGTCGTACCTGGCCTACGTGGTGGCGATCGAGGAGCTGTCGCGCGTGTGCGCGAGCCACGGCGTCATCGCGTCGGTGAACAACTCGCTGGTGTGCTTCCCGCTCATGGCCTACGGCAATGACGAGCAGAAGAAGCGCTTCCTGACGCCCCTGGCCAAGGGCGAGCTGCTGGGAGCGTATTGCCTGACGGAACCCGCCGCCGGCAGCAACGCCGCCAACCAGCAGACCACGGCGGTGCGCGACGGCGACGACTGGGTGCTCAACGGCACCAAGATCTTCATCACCAACGCCGGGCCGGCCGACATCTTCATCACTTACGCCATGACCGAGAAGGCGCTGGGCTCCAAGGGCATCAGCGCGTTCATCGTCCCGGCCGACACGCCGGGCGTGCGCAAGGGCAAGCTCGAGCACAAGCTCGGCATCCACGCCAGCGACACGCGCGAGATCTATTACGAGAACGCGCGCGTGCCCATCGCGAACCTGCTGGGCGAGTACAACAAGGGCTATACCGTGGCGCTCGCGACGCTCGGCGGCGGCCGCATCGGCATCGCCGCGCAGGCGCTCGGGATCGCGCAGGCGTCCGTCGAGGCATCGGTCAAGTACGCCAACGAACGCGAGCAGTTCGACAAGAAGATCGGCGAGTTCGATGCCATCCGCGTGATGCTCGCCGACAGCGCCGTGGAGCTGGAGACCGCGCGATTGCTCGTCTACCAGGCCGCGTGGCTGCGCGACCACGACCGTCCGCACGTCAAGGAAGCGTCGCTCGCCAAGTGGCATGCCTCGCAGGCCGCGACGCGATGCGCCGACCTCGCCATCCAGGTGCACGGCGGTTACGGCTACATGAGCGAGTATCACGTCGAGCGCTACTGGCGCGATGCGCGCATCTGCGAGATCTACGAGGGCACCACCGAAGTCCAGAAGATGGTCGTCGCCGGCCAGGTGTTGAAGGAGCATGCGCTTCGCGCGTGAACGATGATCCGCACAACTCGTGAGCTAAAGTGGCGGCGCGTGAAGCGCCGCGTGAACCCCGGAGGAATCACCCGATGAAGCGTCCCGTCCGCCCCGTGGCACTGGTCATCCTCACGGCCTGCGCGCTGTACCCGGGTCTCACGTCCGTCTTCCAGGGGCTCTACCCGTGGGTCACGGGCCAGGAGTTCGCATTGATCGGCCAGCAGGGCGCGTTCGTGGACATGGCGCTCAAGTTCGGGCTGCCCATCTGGGCGCCGAACCTGGTCAAGGCCGGCATCGGCGGTGCGTGGCTCGCCGGCGTCCCCGGTCTGTGGGCGGGGGACCTGCGCGCGTGGCCGCTGGTCGCACTGGCTGCGGCGGGCTCGCTCCTGCTGGGCCCCGGCCCCGGCGTCATGGGCATCATCGGGCTGATCTGCCTGACCGTGTTCCGCGAGACGTCGGCGCACCAGCCGGCCTGAACCTCACCCCGAGAGCGCCCACAGCCCCATGAACCTCGACCTCACCGAAGACCAGGTCCTGATCCGCGACGCCGTGCGTGAACTCTGCCGCGGCGAGTTCGCGTCACAGGCCGCCAAGTGGGATCGCGAAGACGCGATCCCGCCGTCCGCCATCGCCAAGCTCGCGGAGATGGGCCTGCTCGGCATGAACATCCCCGAAGAGTGGGGTGGCCTGGGCTACGACTCGCGCACGGTGGCAGTGGTGATCGAGGAGATCGCGCGCGTCTCGGCGGCACTCGCGATCATGGTCGCGGTGCACAACTCCGTGGGGGCTTACCCCATCTATGCGTTCGGCTCGGAGGAGCAGAAGAAGCGCTACCTGCCGAAGCTCACGAGCGGTTCCGTGGGAGCGTTCTCGCTCTCGGAGCCCGGTTCGGGCTCGGATGCCGCGTCGCTGTCCACCACGGCGAAGAAGGACGGCGAGCACTACGTGCTCTCGGGCGAGAAGAACTGGGTCACGAACGGCAAGCACGTGTGGACGTTCCTGGTGCTGGCGCGCACGGGCGGCCCGGGGCCCAAGGGCATCACCGCGTTCATCATCGAGAAGGACCAGCCCGGACTCACCATCGGCAAGTCCGAGGACAAGATGGGGATCCGCGGCTCGGACACGGTCACGCTGGCGTTCGACGGTGCGCGCGTGCCGGCTTCGCAGCGGCTCGGTCCCGAAGGCGAGGGATTCAAGCTCGCGCTCACCAGTCTCGATGCCGGGCGCATCGGCGTCGCTTCGCAGGCGCTGGGAGTGATGACAGCGGCGTACCACGAGGCCGTGCGCTACGCGCAGCAACGCAAGGCGTGGGGCGAGCCGCTGTCCAAGATCCAGTCCATCCAGTTCAAGCTGGCCGAGATGGAGCGTCGCGTGCAGTGCGCGCGGCTGCTCATCCAGAAGGCCGCGTGGCTGAAGGACTCCGGCCGGGACTTCATCCGTGCCGCGAGCATGGCCAAGCTCTACTCCACCGAGGCCGCCACGTGGGTCACACACCAGGCGATCCAGGTGCACGGCGGCTACGGCTATGTGAAGGAGTACGCGGTCGAGCGCTACTACCGCGATGCGCGCGTGATGGAGATCTACGAGGGCACGTCGGAGATCCAGCGGCTGGTCATCGCCCGGAGCCTGCTGCGCGACGGCGTCCGACTCTGAAGCAGGGGCTCAGCGGGCGACGAGGAAGATGAAGCCCGCCACCGCTGCGAGCGCCGCGATCACGACCAGCGTCGAGTTCATGCCGCGCTTCGTGTCGGCGGTGTCCGTTGCCGGACTCGCGGCCACGCTCGAGTCACGGACGCCGGTGGTCGTGTCGGGAGCTTGTGCTGCCGAGGGAGACTGCAGCGCGTCGCCGGATCCGAAGGCAGCGTGCGAGCGGCCCGAGCGCACGCCTCCGTCATCGGAGACTCCCGCGCCCACGCCGTAACCGACCGCGGTGCAGCCCGTGCCTGCACCCAGTGCCAGGACCAAGAGGAGCGGGAGCAACCGGTGAGACCCGGACATACGGCCGCCTTTCCCGAGAGACGGCCGAATCATAATCCTCTCGCCGGGTCTGCCGATACCGTTTCCGGGGCGCCCCGCGGATTGGTCGGCCGCGCACGGCCGCATTACAATCGCCCGCCGTTCACGCTCTTGTCCCCGCTGGAGGTCGCCGCATGAGTCTCGTGTTCAGCCACGCGATCGTCGTAGGTGCCAGTTCGGGGGTGGGGGCCGAGATCGCCCGCCAGCTGGCGTCCCGTGGCTGCGCCGTCGCGCTGCTCGGGCGGCGAGCAGCGGAGCTGCAGGCCGTCGCCGCGCAGATCGCCGCGACCGGTCGCGGCCGCGCCATCACTCGCGCGCACGATGTCCGCGAGCACGAACTGGTGCCGGCGCTGCTCGAGGAGCTGATCGCCGAACTCGGCGGGCTCGACCTGCTGGTCTACGCCGCGGGGATCATGAACCTGCCGCGCGAGGGCGAGTACGACGCCGTGCGCGACCGGGACGAAGTCACGGTGAACCTGCTGGGAGCGATGGCGTGGACAGCGCCGGTGGCGGCGCGGTTCGAAGCGAAGCGCGCCGGCACGATCGTCGCGATCTCGAGCATCGCCGGTGAGCGCGGCCGCCGCACGTTCCCCGCGTACTCCACGTCCAAGGCGGGCCTCAGCGCGTGGATGGAAGCATTGCGCAACCGGGTCTCGCGCCACGGTGTCAACGTCGTGACGGTGAAGCCCGGGTTCATGGACACACGCGTCCTCGACCAGGTGGAGCGGAAGCCGAAGGGCGCACTGCTCACATCGCCCGAGCGGGGCGCGGAGCTGATCCTCGCGGCCGCGCGCCGCGGCGGCAGCCCGAGCGTGTTCGTGCCGTGGTTCTGGTGGCCCATCGCGATGATCGTGCGTCACCTGCCGTCGTTCGTGTTCCGCCGGCTCAACTTCTAGCGCGCATGCCCCTGCGTACGACGGCGGCGTGGCGCGTCCTCGACGGCTTCGGCGGCTCGGTGCGCTCACTGTCGCGCTCGGTGAGCCCCGAGAGCGTGGAGCAGCTGGCCGAGGCGTTCGCCACCGCGCGCGCCGAGGGTTGGACGGTGTCGTTCCGCGGTGCCGGACGCAGCTACGGTGACGCCTCGCTGAGCACCGGCCAGCTGTCGGTGGACAGCCGCGCCATGCGACGCATCCTGTCGTTCGATCCGCGGACCGGCGTGCTCGAGGCCGAAGGCGGCGTGAGCATCGCCGAGATCTGGCGTCACACGCTGCCGCACGGCTGGTGGCCGGCCGTCGTGCCGGGGACCATGTACCCGACGATGGGCGGCTGCGTGGCCATGAACATCCATGGCAAGAACTGCTTCAAGGTGGGCCCGTTCGGCGACCACGTGCTGGAGCTGGACCTGCTGACCGCGAGCGGCGAGCGGAAGACGTTGTCGCGCGAGCGCGACCGTGAACTGTTTCTCGCCGTGATCGCGGGGCTGGGGCTGCTGGGCGCGGTGACGCGCGTGAAGCTGCAATTGAAGCGCGTCGAGAGCGGCCGCATGCGCGTGACCCCGATCGTCGCCGAGAACCTGTTGCAGATGTTCGACGCATTCGAGCAGCGGATGCCGACCTCGGACTACGCCGTGGGCTGGGTCGACTGTTTCGCATCGGGCCGCTCGCTTGGACGCGGGCTCGTCCACGTGGCTCACCACCTGCACGAACACGACGATCCCGAAGCCAGGCGCTCGCTCGCGGTGGAAGCGCAGGAACTGCCCGGCAGCATCATCGGCCTTCCCAAGTCGCTGCTGTGGGCGTTCATGAAGCCATTCACGAATGATCTCGGCATGCGACTCGTGAACCAGGCCAAGTACGTGCTTCCCGAGCCCGTCGAGGAGGACGGTGCCTACCGGCAATCGCACGCGGGCTTCGCGTTCCTGCTCGATTTCGTGCCCGACTGGCGCCTGGCCTACGGGGAGGCCGGCTTCATCCAGGTGCAACTGTTCGTGCCCGATGCCAACGCTCGCGACGTGCTGGCGGAGGCGCTGCGCCTGTGCCAGCGGCGCGGCGTGGTGAGTTACCTGGGTGTGTTCAAGCGCCATCGCCCGGACGACTACCTGCTCTCGCACGGTCTGGACGGCTGGTCGCTGGCGCTCGACTTCAAGGTCCCGCGCCACGCGCAGCGCCTGTGGGACACCGCGGCCGAGTTGACGCGACTCGTCCGCGACGCGGGCGGCACGTACTACCCGGCCAAGGATCAGGTCGTGGATGCGGGCTCGTTCGCGCGCGCATTCGGCGACCGGCTGGTGCGGTTCCGAGAACTCCGCCGCCGCGTGGACCCCGGCGGCCTGTTCGCGAACGACCAGGCGCGCCGGCTGGGAATCGTGTAGAGCGCGCCTAGCGCGTCAGCTGCTTCGCCAGCGTGCCGTCGGCGCGCATGATCCACAGTTCGAACGCGCCCGACTGGTTGCTCTGGAAGACGATCTGCTTGTCGTCCAGCCAGCAGGGAGCTTCGTCGAGCATCGGCCGGTCGTGCCTGCGCAGTCGCGTGAGCTTCCGTGTCTTCACGTCCAGCTTGTGGATGTAGACGTCCCGCTCCGTGGGCTCGCCGTCCGCGGAACCCGCGGCCTGGAACAGGATGGTCTTGCCGTTCTCCGACCACGCTGGCCACTGCGGGCGCCCGTACCCGTTCGGCATGCGGACCAGATCGCTCTTCCGGCCGCTCTCGGCGCGGATCAGCACCAGCGTCATCATGCCGGCAGAGTCGTTCTGTGCCGCGGCGATGCCGGCATCGTTGGGGGACCAGGCGAGGTTGTACCAAGCGCTCGCACTGTCGGTGAGCGCGCGGAACATGGTGCCGTTGCGCGAGGTCACACCGAGCCGGCTGCGCGCCCAACTGCCGCGCGTGACGGCGAGCTGCTTGCCGTCGTTCGAGAGCTCGATCGAGCGCACCCCGGGCAGTTCGGCGATCGTCGTCGCCATGCCGCCCGCCGCCGGCACGCTCAGCAGCACCGTGGTGTCCCCCCGCGCCACCGTGAAGACGATATTCTTGCCGTCGTCGGCCCATGCCGGCGGGCCTTCGACCTCGGGCGAGTTCGTCACCCGCCGGCTGATGCCCATGCCGACGTCCACGACGAAGATGTCGGTCACGCCGTCGCGTTCCGAGCAGTAGGCGACCAGCTTGCCGTCCGGCGAGGCCGCCGGGAGCGTCGCGTGGCGTGCAGGCGCACTCGCAGTGGAGCCCGCGGTCACAGCCGGGCTCACAGCCGTCGAATCGTCCGCGCGCGCAGCGCGCGGCGCCAGCGAGGCGATGCACAGCGCGGCGAGTGACAGCGCGACCAGGTCGCGACGGCCGGCAGAGGTTTGCACAGGGCTGCTCATCGGGGTCCTCCCGTGAAGGGCGCTATGGTTCATGACGTCGGTCGTCCTGCGGGGATTCGCACAACTCCAGCAACACACCGCCCAGGCTCTTGGGGTGCAGGAACGCCACCTGGCTGCCATGCGCGCCGGCGCGCGGAGCCTCGTCGATCAGGCGCACGCCCGCAGCCTTCGCGCGCGCGAGCTGCGCGACGATGTCGGTGACCTCGAGGCTCACGTGGTGGAGCCCCGGGCCTCGGGTGTCGAGGAACTTCGCCACCGTGTGGTCGGCGCGCGTGGGCTCCAACAGTTCCAGCGTGACCGGGCCCAGATGGACGAACACCACGCGCAGGCCACCGTCATCCAGTAGCTCCTCGGCGCCGCGCGTCGCACCCAGGCCGTTCACGAGTGTCTCCACGAGCGCGTCGGCCTCGCGTACGGCGATGGCGATGTGGGAGAGGGAATTCACGGCAGAGGCGCCAGGGCCCCCGGCCGCGTACTCGGGAGTACGTTCGCTCACAGCTTCTCTCCCGGGCGGTGTACGCCGAAGACGGCGCGCAGCGTGTCGCAGACCTCGCCCAGCGTGGCGTGGGCGTTAAGCGCATCGAGGATAGGCGGGACCAGGTTCGACGTGCCGCGCGCGGCGGTGTCCAACCGCAGCAATGTCGCCGCGCACGACTTGGGGTCGCGGCTCGAGCGCCAGTCGGCGAGGAACCGCGCACGCTCGTCCTCGACCGAGGGATCGTGCGCGAACGGGGGTGGAGGCACGGGGCGATCATCCCCGAACCTGTTCACCCCCACCACCACGCGTTCGCCGCTCTCCACGTCCCGCTGCCAGCGGTACGCGGCCTCGTGGATCTGGCCCTGGACCCAGCCGTCGCTGATCGCCTGCAGCATCCCGCCGCGGGCGTCCACCTCGGCCAGCAGGGCCCGCGCACGCGTCTCGAGGTCGGCGGTCATGGCCTCGACCCAGTAGCTGCCGGCGAGCGGATCCACGGCGTCGGTCGCGCCGCTCTCGTGCGCGAGCACCTGCTGCGTGCGCAGCGCCAGCACTGCCGATTCCTGCGACGGCAGGCCGAGCGCTTCGTCGAAGCTGTTCGTGTGCAGCGACTGCGTGCCGCCCAGCACCGCCGAAAGACCCTGCAGCGTGACCCGCACCACGTTGTTGAGCGGTTGCTGTGCGGTGAGCATCGAGCCCGCGGTCTGCGTGTGGAACCGGAGCTTGCGCGCCTCGGCGTCGCGGATCCCGAAGCGTTCCGTGAGCAGTTCCGCCCACAGCTTGCGCGCGGCGCGGAACTTGGCCGCTTCCTCGAACAGGTGGTTGTGCGCATTGAAGAAGAACGACATGCGCCGCGCGATGGTGACCAGGTCGAGCCCGCGCTCGCGCGCCGCCTCCAGGTAGACGAGCCCGTCGGCGAGCGTGAACGCCAACTCCTGCACGGCCGTGCTGCCCGCTTCGCGCATGTGGTAGCCCGACACCGAGATGCTGTTCCACTGCGGCACGTGGCTCGAGGTGTACTCGAACACGTCGGTGATGAGACGCAGCGAGGCCCGCGGCGGATAGATGTACGTGCCGCGCGCGATGTACTCCTTGAGCACGTCATTCTGCACCGTGCCGCCCAGTTTCTCGCGCGGCGTGCCCCGCGCGTCCGCCACCGCCACGTAGAACGCGAGCAACAGCGGGGCGGTGGCGTTGATGGTCATGGACGTGGTCACGCGGTCCAACGGCAGCTCGGCGAGCAGCTCTTCCATGTCCGCCAGGCACGAGATCGCAACGCCCACGCGCCCCACCTCGCCGCGCGCCAGCGCATGGTCGCTGTCGTAGCCCATCTGCGTGGGCAGGTCGAACGCCACCGACAGCCCCGTCTGCCCCTGCTCCAGCAGGAACCGGAACCGCTCGTTCGTCTGCCGCGCCGACCCGAACCCCGCGTACTGCCGCATCGTCCACACCCGCGACCGATACATGCTCGGGTGGATCCCCCGCGTATAGGGAGCCTCCCCCGCCGCCGGTGTGCGCCGCGCCAGGTCGCGAGGCAGGTCCGAAGCGAAATACGAAGCCGCAACCGCAATCTCCGACGGCGTGCGTCGCGCCACGACCGACGGAAGCGCCGCCGACAGCGGCCGCGGGCCAACCGAACTCGAACGCCTCCGACCCGTCGGTGGCGAAACCTTCCTTTCAGGGGCCACACCCGGCTGACGGGTGGTGGTCCGCGACCTCGCCGCAGCCGAACGACGGGTGGTCGTCCGCGACCTCGCCGAAGCCGCACCAGCCGACACGGAACGACGGGTGGTTGTCCGTGAACTCTTCGAACTCGCAGGAGCCGCAGCGGGGCGGCCGGGGCGCGCCGCAGGGGGGCGAGAGCGCAGCGACGGGTCCCGCCGAGGATAGCGTCCCGGCCGCCCCGCGCTTGTCACCGGGGTTCGGGAAGCAGCACCCGACGAACGCCCCACGCTTACAACAGGGGTTCGGGAAGCCGCAACCCGCTTCCGACGAGCAGTGCTCATGACGAGAACTCCGAAGCAACCGCCGGAGCCAATCGAATCAACGCCTGCCCCGCCGACACCGCAGCACGCTCCGCGACCAGCACCTCGGCGACCACCCCATCGTGCACCACCGCCAGCTCGTTCTGCATCTTCATCGCCTCGACCACCACCACCGCCTGCCCCGCGTGCACCACATCGCCCGCTGCGACGCGTACCGAAACCACCACTCCCGGCATCGGCGCCGACACCGTCTCGCCACGCGATGCCGCCCGCACCGCGCCCGAGGCCTGCAGCATCTTCTCGAGCGGGTGCTTGACCTCGACCGGGATGACCATGCCGCGCAACTCCACCTCGAGTCCGTCACCCGCCGGCGCCACCCGCACCACGTGCGAACGCCCGTCGATCAGCAGCGAGTACACCTCGCCGTCCGGCAGGCGCACGAAGTCCGCCGCGATGTGACGGCCGTCGGTCTCGAGCACGAGCTTGCCGCCCTGGGTGTGCATCGTCACCTCGGCCTCGCGACCCTCGAGCGTGACCCAGACCTTCACCGGCCACCTCGCTCTCGGCTCATCCACTTCCAGGCGGACACGCCACGCGCGCCGTCGCGCCGGCCGACCTGGACCCGCTCGCGCTCGGCGTGCTCGTGCAGCGCGGCCGCCAGCAGGGCGGCGTTGGAAGCCTCGGGCCCGGGCTTGAGTGCCGCCGGACGCCAGTGCTCCTCGATGAAGCGGGTGGACAGCTTCCCCGCCGCGAACTCGGGGTGGAGCGCCAGCCACGCATGGAACGCGATGTTGTGGTGCGGGCCTTCGAGCACGAACTCGTCCAGCGCACGCACCAGCCGGCGGCGTGCCTGCTCACGATCCGAACCCCACACGACCAGCTTCGAGAGCAGCGAGTCGTAGAACACGGGCACTTCGTAGCCACGGTAGATGCCGGAGTCGTTGCGCACGCCAGGCCCCTGCGGGAACCGCACGCGCTCGATGCGCCCCACGCTCGGCATGAAGTTGCGCGCCGGGTCCTCGGCGATGATGCGCGCCTCCATGGACCAGCCGCGCGGTTCGGGCGTGGCGTCACCGAAGGACAGTTCGTCGCCCTCGGCCACGCGCAACTGCTCCGCCACCAGGTCCAGGCCCGTGACCATCTCGGTCACCGGATGTTCCACCTGGAGCCGGGTGTTCACCTCGAGGAAGTAGAACCGATCCTGCTCATCGAGGATGAACTCCACCGTGCCGGCGGACACGTAGCCCACCTGTTTCGCCACGCGGCAGGCGGCCTCGCCGAACTCGGCGCGCATCTTCGCATCGAACGCGGGACTCGGGGTCTCCTCGAGCAGTTTCTGGTGCCGGCGTTGGACACTGCACTCGCGCTCGCCCAGGAACGCCACACGCCCTGTGTGGTCGGCGAGGATCTGCGCTTCGACATGGCGCGGCCGTTCGATGTAGCGCTCCACGAACACGCGCTCGTCGCCGAAGGCGGCTTTGGCCTCGCCGCGCGTCAGGTCCCAGGCGGCGTCCAACTCGGCATCGCTCTTCACGACGCGCATGCCCTTGCCACCGCCGCCAGCCGCCGCCTTGAGCATGAGCGGGTAGCCGACCTTCCTGGCGTGCTTCTTCACCTCGTCGCGAGAGTCCACCGGCCCCGGGGAACCCGGGACCACGGGGACACCCGCGGCGAGCGCGGCTTTGCGCGCCATGAGCTTGTCGCCGAGTGCCGCGATGGTCTCGGGGGAGGGACCCACGAACACGATGCCGGCCGCGGCGCATGCGCGCGCAAACGCCTCGTTCTCGGCGAAGAACCCATAGCCGGGGTGGATCGCATCGGCGCGCACTCGCTTGGCGACCTCGATCACGCGCTCCAGGTTCAGGTAGCTCTCGCTCGAGGGACCCGCGCCCACGGGGTATGCCTCGTCCGCCATGAGCACGTGCAGTGCGGTGCGGTCGGGTTCGCTGAAGATGGCGATGCTCGTGCGCTCGGTCTCGCGCAGCGTGCGGATGATGCGCACGGCGATCTCGCCGCGGTTGGCGATCAAGACGCGCTGCAGTCGTGCCATCAGTCTTCCAGCACCACGCACGCGACGCCGAGGCCGCCGTCGTGCGAGATCGTCAGGTGCGACTTCCGTGCGCCCATGGCCTGGAAGCGCTCGAGGGCCACACCCGACAGCCGCAGCGTGGGCACACGGCCGCCCGGCTGCACCACCTCGATCTGCGTCCACGCCACGCCGCCCGCGATCCCCGTGCCGAGCGCCTTGCTGGCCGCCTCCTTGGCCGCGAATCGGGCCGCCAGGTGCGGCAGCGGGTCCTTGAACGAACGGCAGTAGGCCAGTTCGTCGGGCGTGAACAACCGGCGCTCCATCCGCTCGCCGAAGCGCTTCAACGACTCGGAGATGCGTTCGACCTTGCAGACGTCGATGCCGATGCCGCGGATGGGCAACGTGGGCCTCCGAGAGTCGCCAGTGGAGTGCGGAAGAGACCGAATCTAGGGTCCGGCTGGCCCGCTGGCAAGGCCGCGACGACGCTACAGTCCGGCCTCGATACCGAGCCGCACCGAGCGCGGCGGTAGCTGCAGTCGCGCGTCATTCACGGGCACCCAGCCGCCCTGGCCGCCGTTGGCACGCGGGTCCCAGTACGCACCGCCGCCGTTCTTCGTGTCGGTGCGGTAGCCGCCGTAGTCGTCGCGCAGCGTGTTGATGGTGGGGTTCGGAAAGCCCGCCACGCTGGCGAATGCCTCGCCACGCGAGTCGAACAGGTTGCGCACCTCGAGCAGCAGGCGCACCCCGCGCAAGACTCGCGGCTCCAGTCGCATGGCCACATCGGTGCGTTCTCTCCCCGGCAGCTCGCGCGAGTTCACGGCCGAGAGATCCGTTGCCGCGACGGGCCCTCCGGGCGTGCCCGTGTACGAGACCGTCGGTGTCCAACGCGCCCCCGTGCTGAACTGCGTCACCCAGGCGACGGTGTACGCGTGCGGCTCGCGCCAGATCGCATCGAACGTGAACACCTGGCCGCGGTCCCAGTCCAACGGATGCTCGCCGATCGGCAGCGGGCGGAAGCCGTAGGGCAGGCCGTAGTACCAGCCGTCGGGACTCGAGATCGTGCCGTGCGAGGTCATGACCGTGAAGCGCGCTCCCAGTTCGGCCGCGAGCAGTCGATTCCGCCATCCCGAACGCGGGCTGCTGCCGGCCGCGGGTGCGGGTCGCGGGCCCCCCAATAGAGCGAACTCGACGCCGGTCGCGTGGCCGTACTCCGAGTTCGCGTAGCGCGCGCGGAACGTGTTGCCGAAGTAGGGGTCGTTGATGATCCCGACCTGGCCGTAGAGGTCGCGCTGGAACAAGGACACCTGTGCCGCCCAGCGCTTGTCGAACACATGCTTCAACCCGGCCTGGTAGGTGATCAGTTCTCCGGGTTCGAGTGCGGGATCCCCGAGCGGGTGGCGGCTGTAGATGAGCAGCCGGCTGTCCGAGAGGTACTCACGCCCCGGGGGCTGGTGGATGCGCGCATAGCTCACCGAGAACGCGTCGCGCGCCGACAGCGGCAGCGCGAAGCCCAGCCGCGGCGAGAGCGTCCAGTGCGTGCCCGGCGAGACCTTGTCGGGCGCGATACCCGTGGGCCCGGAGCCGGCCGGGGCGCGCGCGTCACCGCCGGCGCTGAACGCCTGGAGCCGGAGCCCGCCATTCCACACCATCCCCTCGTGCTCCCAGCGCTGCTGCACATAGGCCCAGCCGCCGGGCGCGCGCGTGTGGAACGTGCGCAGCGTGTCGATCAGCGCATTCGTGGGCAGCACGGCGTCCAGCTCGTAAAGCAGCGCGTTGTCCCACATCACGCCCACGCCGAAGCCGATCCG
>Ga0075419_10000570_pt1 | contig 23378 bp, 25 predicted proteins | sample SoiMetdeltSBSDD3_FD_76900 | JGI IMG/M metagenome (GOLD analysis project Ga0075419, IMG submission 76900) | Bulk soil microbial communities from a Populus tree surrounding site in Tennessee, USA - Soil MetaG P. deltoides SBSDD3 | ecosystem: Environmental > Terrestrial > Soil > Tree plantation... | reverse complement strand
GGCAGCAGCGGCAGGATGGCGCCGACCGCGAAGGACAGGAACGACGAGCCGGCGGCCAGCAGCGGGGACGGCAGGTCGTTCAGGTCGATGCCGAGCTCGGTGCGGACGTGCTCCTCCAGCGCCCCCTCGGGATCGGCATGGACCTGCTCGGCAACCCGCTCGGCCAGCTCCGGGTCGACGCCCTTCGCCTCGTACGCGTGCGCCAGCTCGTCCTCCTCCTCGTCCTCGTGCTCGGCGATCTCGCGCCGCTCTACCTCGATCTCGGCCAGCGCGAGCTCCCGCTGACTGGCGACCGAGGTGTACTCCCCCGCCGCCATCGAGAACGAACCGGCCGCGAGCCCCGCCAGACCAGCGAGTACGACGACGCGCGAGCCGGCTGCCGTACCGCCGTCCATGCCGGCGATCAGCGCGAAGTTCGAGACCAGTCCGTCCATCGCGCCGAACACGGCCGGGCGGAGCCAGCCACCGCTGACGTCGCGGTGGCGGTGGGAGGTCGACTCAGCGGGCGCGATCATCCGTCCGCGCGTCTCTGGGCACCACGTCCTCAGACTCCCCGTCCGCCGACTCCCCGTCCGCAGACCCCGCGCCCTCCGACATCGAGCCCTCGGAGGCGGTCTCTGAAGAGTCGGTGGAGTCGGACTTGACAGGGACCGTGGTCTCGCCGGCCGAGTCTGCCGCCACCTTCGACTCGCCACCGTCGGCCGCCGCCTCAGCCCCGGCCTTCTCGTCAACAGCCTTCTCGTCAACAGCCTTCTCGTCAGCGAGCTTCTCGTCCTCGGACTTCTCCTCGGCGGACATCTCGTCGGCGGGCATCTCGCCGGCGGGCTTCTCGTCGGCGGCCTTCTCGTCCGCGGTTCTCGCGCCGTCCTTCATCAGCGGACCACGGCCCGGCCAGCGACGGGCGCTGTAGACGAAGAACCCGACTGCCAGCACGAAGAGCACGATCGAGGTCCACACGTTCAGCCGCAGCCCGGCGACGTGGTTGACGGTGTCGATCCGCAGCGTCTCGATCCAGATCCGCCCAGCGGTGTAGCCCGCGACGTACAGGGCGAAAGCCCGCCCGTGGCCGAGCTTGAACCGGCGGTCGGCGAGCAGCACCAGCGCCATCACGCCGAGGCACCAGAAGAACTCGTAGAGGAATGTCGGGTGGAACGTCGCGAACTGGGTGTAACCCTCCGGCCGGCGGTCCGGGTCGATCTCCAGGCCCCACGGGAGCGTCGTGGGCTTCCCGAACAGCTCCTGGTTGAAGTAGTTGCCCCACCGGCCGATCGCCTGCGCGAGCACGATGCCTGGCGCGAGCACGTCGGCGACGGCCAGGAACGACGCCTTGTGCCGGCGGCACGCGAGCCAGCCGCCGAGCGCGCCGAACGCGACCCCGCCCCAGATGCCGAGGCCGCCGTGCCAGATCTTCAGCGCGTCGAGCGGGTCCCGGCCGTCGCCGAAGTACAGCTCGTAGTCGGTGATCACGTGGTAGATCCGGGACCCGACCAGGCCGAACGGCACCGCCCACATCACGATGTCGCTGATCACCTCGGGATCGCCACCGCGGGCGACCCAGCGCTTCCGGCCGAGCCAGTAGCCGGCGAAGATGCCGGCCACGATGCACAGCGCGTAGGCGCGCAGCGGTACCGGCCCGAGATGCCAGACACCCTGGCTCGGGCTCGGGATGGACTGGACGACGGACTGGGCGATGGTGCCCGGCAGAAGCGGGGCGGCAGCTAGAGCAGTCATGGCAAGCACGAACGGTACTCGACGCCCGGCACTACTGCTCGCCCACCGCGGCCTTGATCCCTTCCGGGGTCATCTGGTCCAGCCCCAGCGCCTTGCCGTCGACATACATGCTCGGCGTGCTGGTCACGCCACGCTGCTCGCCCGCGGTGCCGACAGACGCCACCCACTCCTGGTACTTCCCGGAGCGCACGCACTCGCCGAACGACGGGTCGGAGATGCCCAGCTGGGTGCCCAGGTCGACCAGCTGGTCGGGTGTCCAGGCCTTGCCGAAGTTGTCGAACAGCGCGTCGTTGTAGCTGCGTGCCTTGCCGGCCTCTGCGGCACACGCGAACCCGTTCGCGGCCCGCGGTGACACTTGCTCGTCGACGAACGCCAGCGGCAGGTAGGTGAGCGTCGCGGTGCCGTCGTCGACCAGCTGGTTGATCGTGGGCCCGGCGGAGTCCTCGAACTCCTTGCAGTGCGGGCAGCGGTAGTCGACGTACAGCTCCAGCTTGTGTGGTGCGCCGGTCTTGCCGACCGTGACGCCCTGGCCGGAGGTGCCGGGCCCGGTGATCACCGCCGGCTCGGTGCCACTGGTCGACGCCTCGACGTCGCTGTTGGTCCGCACGTACTGCACTGTGACGCCGACGGCGAGCGCGACGACGATCACGCCGACCACCACGATCCCGGTGATCAGGCCCTTGCGACTCTGCTTCTGCAGCAACGGGTTGCTCACAGTGCGCTGTCTCCTGTCCGGTCCAGGGCGGGCGTAGCGTGCGGGTTGGTGTCGAGTGCGAACCTGCTGCGCGGGAAGCACACCAGCCATCCGGCCAGAGCCAGCAGGCCGAGGTCTCGCATGATCTCCTGCAGGTAACGGGTCTCGCCGGGCGCGACCTGACCGCCACCGCCGAAGCAGCCGCAGTCGATCGTCAGCCCGCGGGCCCAGGCGGACCCGACGGCGGCGATGAACAGCACCATCAGCAGCCCGCTCACGGCCGCCGCGACGCGGGTGCCGTAGCCGACGATCAGCAGCAGCCCGAGCGCGACCTCGCCGAACGGCAGCGCCCAGCCGACCGGGGTCTCGAGTGCCCGCGGCAGCAGCTCGTACGCCGCCACCGCCTGCTCGCTGGCGACCGGGTCGGCGATCTTGATCGCGCCGGCGACCAGAAGTACGCCGCCGAGCACCAGCCTGGCGACGGTGGAGATCAGCTGCAGAACGTCGCGTCGGTTCACCGGTTCCGTTCCACCAGCATGCCGAAGTCGTGCGCGAGGTCGCCGATCGAGGTGTTCGCGGTCCAGAGCACGCCCGCTGTGTCGTCCTTGCCGAACCCGATCACCTGCGCGCCGTGCCCGACCTCGTACCCGCCGGACGGCAGCTTCTGCATGCCCTCCACCGCGACCCCGACCGCCTTGGCGACGGACTTGATCACACCGAGGTCGCCGGTCAGGCCGGTGAAGGACGGGTCGAACCGGTCCAGGAAGGTGCGGATCGCGGCGCCGTTGTCGCGGGCCGGGTCGGTGGTGATGAACACCATCTGGATCTCGCTGCGGGTCGCGTCGTCCAGCTTGGTCAGCGCGGACGCGATATCGGCGAGCACGGTGTTGCAGACGTCCGGGCAGTTCGTGTACCCGAAGAACACCAGCGTCACCGGCTTGGCCGTCGAGGTGACCAGGTTGAACTCGGCGCCGCCGGTGTCGGTCAACGAGGTCCGCGGCAGCACGTACGGCCGGTCCAGCACCGCACCGCGCAACCCGTGCGGATCGGCCTTCGGGGACCGGACCACGGCACCGCCGGGATTGTCCGCGGACTCCCTGTCACCGCCGCTGTCACCGCCACTGTCACCGCCACCGCCGCAGCCCGCCAGCAGTACGGCCAGCACGGTCAGGACGACGATCGGGGCCAGCACCGGAGATACCGGCCGGCCTGTCACTGCTCGACTCACAGCGGGTTCAACGGCTGGCAGCCCTGCTGCGTTCCCGCCGTACACCATCGGCAAGACTCTCGGTGAGCGCACGGACACGGACCGCACCGTCCTGCGCCGCCTTGACCAGGGCCGAGCCGACGATCACGGCATCCGCGTACGACGCGACGGCCGCCGCCTGGTCCGCGTCCGACACCCCGAGGCCGACACCCACCGGTAGCGCGGTCGCAGCCCTGGTCCGCTCGACCAGCTCGGGCGCCAGCACGGACACCTGGTCGCGCGCGCCGGTGACACCCATCACCGCGGTGGCATACACGAACCCGCGGCAGGCCTGCGTGGTGAGCGCGATCCGCTCGTCGGTGGACGACGGCGATACCAGGAACACCTTGTCCAGGCCGTGTGCGTCGGCGGCGGCGACCCACTCCGCGGCCTCGTCCGGGACCAGGTCCGGCGTGATCAGACCCGCTCCCCCGGCGGCCGCCAGGTCGCGCGCGAACGCGTCCACGCCGTACCGCTCGACCGGGTTCCAGTACGTCATCACCAGGACCGGCACCTCACGCCGGTACGACGCGACCGCCTCGACCGTGCGGAGCACGTCCCTGGTCCTCAGCCCGCCCGCGAGCGCGGTCTCGGTGGCCCGCTGGATCGTCGGCCCGTCCATCACCGGGTCGCTGTACGGCAGCCCGATCTCGACCACGTCCGCGCCGCCGTCCACCAATGCCTTCAGCGCGTCGACGGCACCGTCGTACGTCGGGAACCCGGCCGGCAGGTACCCGACCAGGGCACCGCGACCGGCCTCGTTCGCCCGCCGTACCGCGGCACCGGCGTAGCCCAGGGCAACGGTCATGCCTGATCACCTCCCAGGCCGAACCAGCTGGCTGCGGTGTCCATGTCCTTGTCGCCCCGACCGGACAGGTTGACCAGGATCGTTGCCTGCGGACCCAGCTCCTTCGCGATCTCGAGCGCGCCCGCGACCGCGTGCGCCGACTCGATCGCCGGGATGATCCCCTCGGTGCGCGCCAGCAGCTGGAACGCGTCCATCGCGGCGGCGTCGGTGACCGGCCGGTACGACGCCCGGCCGGTGTCGGCGAGCCAGGCGTGCTCCGGTCCGACCCCCGGGTAGTCCAGCCCGGCCGAGATCGAGTGCGACTCGATCGTCTGGCCATCGTCGTCCTGCAACAGGAACGACCGTGCGCCGTGCAGTACGCCGACCTGGCCGGCGGTGATGGTCGCCGCGTGCCGGCCGGTCTCGTACCCGTCGCCGCCGGCCTCGATGCCGTACAGCTTCACGTCCGCGTCGGCGACGAACCCCGCGAACAGCCCGATCGCGTTCGACCCGCCACCGACACACGCGACGGCCGCGTCCGGCAGCCGGCCGAGCAGCTCCAGCGACTGGGCCCGGGCCTCGTCGCCGATGCCGCGGCAGAAGTCCCGCACCATCGCTGGGAACGGGTGCGCGCCGGCCGCCGTACCGAGCAGGTAGTGGGTGGTGTCCACCGAGGCGACCCAGTCGCGCAGCGCCTCGTTGATCGCGTCCTTGAGCGTCCGGCTGCCGGTCTTGACCGGGATCACCTCGGCGCCGAGCAGCTTCATCCGGGCCACGTTCAGCGCCTGCCGCTCGGTGTCCACCTCGCCCATGTAGACGACGCAGTCGAGGTCGAGGTATGCGCAGGCGGTCGCGGCCGCGACGCCGTGCTGACCGGCGCCGGTCTCGGCGATCACCCGCTGCTTGCCCATCCGCTTGGTGAGCAGCGCCTGGCCGAGCACGTTGCGGACCTTGTGCGCACCGGTGTGGTTCAGGTCCTCGCGCTTCAGCAGCATCCTGGCACCGGCCCGCTCGGACAGCCGGGTCGCGTCGTACAGCAGACTCGGCACACCGGCGTACTCGTGCAGCATCCGCTCGAACTCGGCGACGAACTTCTCGTCCGCCATCGCCTCGCGCCAGTGCCGGGCGAGCTCGTCGAGCGGCGCGATGAGCGCCTCCGGCATGAACCTGCCGCCGAAACGGCCGAAGTGCCCGAGCGCGTCGGGCATCGTCTGCGTCATCTCGTCCCTAGGGAGCTAGTGGCGCTGCTGGATCGCGGGGTGCGACCCCGCAGCGACCAGGTCGGCGACCGAGGCGCGCGGATCGCGGCCGGTCACCAGGGTCTCTCCGACGAGGACGACATCGGCCCCGGCGCGAGCGAACTCGATCACATCGTGCGGGCCGCGGACACCGGACTCGGCGACCTTGACCACGCGGTCGGACAGCACCGGGGCGACCCGGGCGAACGTCGTCCGGTCCACCTCCAGCGTCTTCAGGTTCCGGTTGTTGACGCCGACCAGGGTCGCGCCGGCGTCCTCGGCCCGGCGCGCCTCCTCCTCGTCGTGCACCTCGACCAGCGGCGTCAGGCCGATCGACACCGCCCGCTCGATCAGCGAGACCAGTGCCTCCTGCTCGAGCGCGGCGACGATCAGCAGCGCCATGTCGGCACCCGCGGCACGCGCCTCCCACAGCTGGTACGACGACACGATGAAGTCCTTGCGCAGCACCGGTACGTCGACCCGGCTGCGGACCGCGCGCAGGTCGTCAAGGGTGCCGTTGAAGCGGCGCTGCTCGGTCAGCACGCTGATCGCGGCCGCACCGCCGCCGCAGTACTCCACCGCGAGCGCGGCCGGGTCGTTGATCTCGGCGAGCTCGCCCTTCGACGGGCTGGATCGCTTCACTTCCGCGATCACCGAGATGCCGTCACCGCGGAAGGCGGGCATCGGGTCCTTCGCGTCGGGCATCCGGTGCGCGTCACGCTTCAGGTCGTCGAGGGTGACCTCGGCCTGCCGCGCCGCGAGATCCTCACGGACCCCCTCCAGAATGTCGTCCAGGACTGTCATCTGCACGTCCTCAGCCGCGCGCGTCCGAGCTCGCGGCACCGGTCTTCGGGCCGTCGCTGCCGATGCCGGTGTCCTCGCTCACGGGGGCACCGAAGCCCATCAGCTGCATCACCTTGCCGACCAGGGCACCGACGACCGCGATACCGACCGAGATCCAGAACAACACCCAGTTCGGACCGAGCACTATCGCGATCGCGCCGAGGGTGAAGGCGCCGAGGATGATCGTGACCGCGGTCCATGCCGCCGGGGTGTTTCCGTGCAGGCTGCCGTGGCCACCGTCCGCGTGCGGGTCGGCTGTGTCGTTCATGGTCCGGTGCTCCCTCAGGTCGTATCGCCCCATTGTGTCGTAAGGCCCTGCGATCAGATCGTGGGGTCCTGTCCTTTGTCGATCGCCTTCCACTGGTCCTCGGGCGTGGTCACCGGATCGCGGTCGTAGCGCGCGGTCGGACGGCGCCACTGGTGTGCGGTCGCCACACCGATCAGACCCGCCGCCAGCAAGGCGATCCCGCCCACCAGCGCGAACCACGGAGCCGGTCCGGCCGACACCTCGACATGGTCGGTGAGCACCGTGCTGAGCTGCGGCCGCAGCCGCGCCAGCTCCGCGGCGTCCGGCCGGGTCGCGAGCGCGACGGCACCGGTCGCGGCGCCCATCGCGGCGATCAGCGCGCACAGCACCCGGCGCATTCCGGTACCGGCCAGTCGCAGAACGACGACCGCGACCAGCGAGGCCACCGCCATCGTCACCGGCGCCCGCGACACGTCGTACCCGCTCAGCTCGACGACCGCCCGGCCCTCCCCGGGATCCGCCCGGACCCACGTCAGGTACGCCGACGCGCCGACGGCCGCGAGTGCCAGCAGCACCAGGGCGTCGACCAGTCGCTGGCTGCGCATCAGATCTGGTCGAAGGTCTCGGCGACGGCGATCGCGGACAGCACCGCGGCGGCCTTCGTCTGGCACTCCAGGTCCTCGGCGACCGGGTCCGAGTCCGCGACGATGCCCGCGCCGGCCTGCACGTACGCCGTGCCGGCGCGCAGCACCGCGGTGCGGATCGCGATCGCGGTGTCGGCGTCGCCGGCGAAGTCCAGGTACCCTACGACGCCGCCGTACACGCCGCGCCGGCTCACTTCGAGCTTGTCGATGATCTCCATCGCCCGCGGCTTCGGCGCACCGGACAGGGTGCCGGCCGGGAACGCCGCGGTGAGCGCGTCGAACGCGGTCCGCCCGGCCGCCAGCGTGCCGGTGACGGTCGACTCCAGGTGCATCACGTGGCTGTACCGGCGGACGTCCATGAAGTCGACCACCTCGACCGTGCCGGGGGCACAGACCCGGCCGACGTCGTTGCGGCCCAGGTCGACCAGCATCAGGTGCTCGGCGCGTTCCTTGAGGTCGGCGCGCAGCTCCTGCTCCAGCGCGTGGTCCTCCTCCGGCGTGGTGCCGCGCCGCCGGGTGCCGGCGATCGGGTGCAGGATCACCTTGCCGTCGGTGACCTTCACCAGCGCCTCCGGGCTGGAGCCGACGATGTCGAACCCGTCCAGCCGGACCAGGTACATGTACGGGCTCGGGTTGGAGAACCGCAGCACCCGGTAGATGTCCAGCGCACTGGCGCTGCTGGCCAGCTCGAACCGCTGTGACACCACGATCTGGAAGGCCTCACCGGCCCGGATCTCCTCCTTCGCATGCTCGACCGCCTCGCGGTACTCGGCACTCGACCGCTGCCGGACCGGCTCGAGCCGCGCCTGCCGGTCGGCATGCACGACGTACGACGGGGTCGGCTGTGCCAGGTCGGCCTGCATCGCGTCCAGCCGGCTGACTGCGTCGGCCCAGGCCTCGTCCACACGCTCGTCGGAGTCGTCCCAGTTGACCGCGTTCGCGATCAGCCAGATCTCGCCGGTCTCGTGGTCCAGCGCGGCCAGGTCGGTGGCGAACAGGAACGTCAGCTCGGGCAGGCCCAGGTCGTCGGTCGTTGTGTCGGGCAACCGTTCCAGCCGCCGCACCGCGTCGTACCCGAGGAACCCCACCATGCCGCCGGTGAGCGGCGGCAGCCCGGGCAGCCGCGGGGTGTGCAGGATCTCCACCGTCTCCCGCAGCGCCCGCAGCGGGTCGCCGTGGTCCGGCAGGCCGACCGGCGGGTGCCCGGTCCAGATCGCCTGGCCGTCCCGCTCGGTGAGCGTGGCGGCCGACCGGACGCCGACGAACGAGTATCGGGACCACACCCCGCCGTGCTCCGCGGACTCCAGCAGGAACGTGCCGGGGCGTTCCGCGGCGAGCTTGCCATACACCCCGATCGGCGTCTCCGCGTCCGCGAGCAGCCGCCGCGTGACCGGGATGACGCGGCGGTCCTTGGCGTACTCGCGGAACGTCTCCAGGTCTGGCGTCGCCGTCACGGGCCGGTCACCTCGATCTGGCCGTGCTCGAAACAGCTCCGGGTGCCGGTGTGGCAGGCCGGGCCCTCCTGGTCCACCAGCACCAGCAGGGTGTCCGCGTCGCAGTCCACCAGCACCTGCTTGACGTGCTGGCGATGCCCGCTGGTCTCGCCCTTCACCCAGTACTGCTGCCGGCTGCGGGACCAGAACGTGGTCCGCCCCGACGTCGACGTACGCCGGACCGCCTCCGCGTCCATCCAGCCGACCATCAGCACCTCGTGCGTGTCGTACTGCTGGACGACGGCCGGGATCAGGCCGGCGGCGTCGAACCTCAGGTCCTCGATCACTGCGGGAGTCACCGCGCCATTGTCCCCGATCGGCGCGGGTGCTCCCCACCGGCCGTGCTCAGCAACCAGCTGCAGGCCGGACTAGACCAGCCGACCGTTGTCCACGGCAACTGGTTTGTCCGGACCTGCTGTGGGCCTGCTTACTGCTCAGCTCGGCGGCTGCTGCCCGTTCGGGCTCGGCATGCCGGCCTGCGGGATCACGGTGAACTCCACCGCGCCCTGCGGGTCGACCGAGGCGTCCAGCACCTTGTCGTCCAGCGTGTCGGCCGCACTGCTATCGAGGAACACGCGCGCGCCCTGCTCTTCCACCACAGCGTCCCCCGGCATCGGGGCCTCGGCGGTGTTGAGCGCCAGCTGCGCGGTCGATGGGTCCTGCTGCGAGATCCGTACCCCGGCCTCGCTCGGCGTCGCATCGGCGCCGGTGATGCTCTTGATGACGGTGGTCGCGTTCTCGGTGAGGGTGAGCACAAGCTCTCCTTCGTCGATCGAGTCCATGGTCGCTGGGTCCATGCCCGATGTGCCCTGGGGCAAACATCTGCCGCTCAGAGGCGTCCACGATCCGAGACCACACCTCTTACAATCCGTCAGTCGACAGGTCTGGTCGCCGCCGGCCGGCCTGGCCTCGTGATCGGCGACAATGAACGGGTGAACGACAGCAGTGGGCTGGCAGAGCCCGGTGACAGCTACGCGAGCCGGATCCCGTACGTGGTGCCGGACTCGCTCGACGACCTCACCGGACCGACCTCCGGGGTGATCGAGCTTCCACGCGGCATCGAGCCGACCGGGCGACGGTACGACCTAGATGACCCGAGCAGCAGGGTCTCGCTGTACGTCCGGGTGATCAGCGACGCGACCACCGCCGAGGACCTCACGACATATCTCAACCGGGACATGTTGCGATGGCTCTGGCCGCAGCTGCACCTACCGCGCTACTGCGTCCGGCGCTGGCACGAACGATTCCCCGAGCTCGCCGCGATCGGGGCGGGTGGCCCGTGGCAGTGATGGATCCGGCGCACGAGCAGATCACCCGCCTGGCTCTCTCGGAGCTGCGTGACCGCGGGTTCGTGCTGTCCGGGGGTCAGGCGTTCAACGCGCACGGGCTCGGGACGCGCCCGTCGCAGGACATCGACCTGTTCACGAACCAGGACGTCGACTTCGACCGTGCCGTGGACGATCTGCGGCGGGTGTACGAGCCGGCGGGCTACCGGATGGACGCCACGATGCGCGGTCCGCAGTTCGCACACATCGCACTGACCGACGCCGACGACCGTACGACTGAGATCGACATGGGGCGCGACTACCGCAGCCAACCGCCTGTCGAGATGGACGTCGGACCCGTTCTCGACGTCAACGACGCGGTCGGCGGCAAGCTACGCGGGATCTACGACCGCACCGAGGCGAAGGACTTCCTCGATGTGCAGGACGCGATGGACTCCGGGTGGTCGCGGGAGCGGCTCCTTGCGGCCGGCGACGCGCTCGAGCGCGACGGCTTCGATCGCTCGTTCTTCGCTGATCAGCTCGACGCGGTGAACCGGCTCAGCAACGAGGACTTCGCCACGTACGGCGCCTCACCGGAGCGGATCGCTGCCGTGCGGACCACGATGACCAACTGGGCGGCGGAAGTGCGGGCGAGGCAGGCGAACCCCGAGCTCGACGAGAATCTGCGGCTGGCGCAGTCCGGTGTCGCCGAGATCGGGCAGCCCGGCCTGGCGGCGGCCGGTGCGGGAGCGGCCGACCGGCGACACTCGCCGTACGAGCGCGACCGCGGCCAGGACGGACCCCAGACCGAACGGTGATCATCGACCCGGATACTGACCGGATGACAGCCGACGCGCGACCGGCGGAGAGCTTCGGCTCCCGAATCCCGTACGTCGTGCCCGACTCGCTCGACGAGCTGACCGGTCCGGCCACGGGCGTCATCGAGCTGCCGGTGCACATCGACTGGGGACCGGACCCGCGGTACGACCTGAACGACCCGGACAGCCGGCGGTCCTGCTATGTGCACGTGCTGAGCGAGGCCGCGACCCGGGACGAGCTCGTCCGTTACCTGAACAAGGATCTGCTGCTCGACCTCTGGCCGCGGTTGACGCTGCCGCGGTACTGCGTCCGGTTGTGGCACCGCACCTTCCCGGAGCTCGCCGCGCTCGGATCGGGCAACGCATGGCGATAGCGGACGCCACGCACGAGCGACTGACACGGATCGGTCTGGCCGCCCTGGCCGACCGGGGGTTCGCGCTGGCCGGCGGGTACGCACTCGCGGCACACGACATCGGATCGCGGACGTCGGAGGACGTCGACCTGTTCACCGACCAGCCCGGGTGCGACTTCGACCAGGCCACGCAGGAGCTCGAATCGGCGTACCTGGATGCCGGGTACCAGGTGAAGGTCGTCCGACGAGCACCGGAGTTCACCCGGCTCGTGGCAACCCGGCCGGACGGCGGTGCGACAGCGGTGGATCTCGCCCGGGACACCCGGACCCGACCCGCCGTACAGCTGGAGGTCGGACCGGTGCTGCACCTCGACGATGCGATCGGCGCCAAGGTCGGTGCGGTCTACGGCCGTGCGGCCGCGAAGGACTTCCTCGACGTGCGGGAGGCACTGCGGTCCGGCCGGTTCTCCCGCGGCCGGCTGCTCGAGCTCGGTGACGCGCGGGAGGTCGTGCCGATGGATCGTGAGATCTTCGCCGCCCAGCTGGACTCAGTGCAGCGGATCGACGACCGTGAGTTCGCCCGGTACGGCGCCGACCCGGAGCAGATCGCGGAGCTGCGGTCCGAGATGGCGGCGTGGTCCGCCGAGATCAGGGCCTAGCCCGGCGGGTCAGAGGGCGGTGCGTTGGGCGATCCAGCTGGCGTGCAGGCGGGCGTATACGCCTCCGCGGGCGACGAGCTGAGCGTGCTGGCCGCGTTCGACGATACGGCCGGCGTCGAAGACCAAGACCTCGTCGGCGGCCTCCGCGGTGGACAGCCGGTGCGCGATCGTGACCGACGTACGGCCGGTCATGAGGCGTTCCAGGGCGGCGTTGAGCCGGACCTCGGTCCCGGGGTCGACCGCGGACGTGGCCTCGTCCAGCACCAGCAGATCGGGATCGGCGATGTTGGCGCGGACCAGCGCGACCAGCTGGCGCTCGCCGGCCGACAGCGACTCGCCGCGCTGACCCACCGGGGAGTCCAGGCCCGCGGGCAGTGAGTCGAGCCAGTCGGACAGGCCGAGCGAGGCGAAGGCGTCGAGCAGCTGCTCGTCGGTGACCGAGGGACGGCCGAAGCGGACGTTCTCGGCGAGCGAGGCGTCGAACAGGTAGCCGTCCTGCGGCACCATCACAACCCGTTCGCGCAGCGACGTGAACGCGATCCGCCGGGCGTCCAGACCGTCGAGCAGCACCGCGCCGGAGGCCGGGTCCATCAGCCGGGTGAGCAGCTTGGCGAAGGTGGTCTTGCCTGAGCCGGTCTCCCCCACCACGGCGACCCGCCGGTGGGGTGCGATCTTCACGTTCACGTCGTGAAGGACGAGCTCGCCGTCGGGGTAGCCGAAGTCGACGTCGCGGAACTCGACCGTGATCGGTCCGCGCCGCTGCATCACGCCGTCCGGGCCGGGGTCGGCCACGTCGGCGGGTGTCGCGATCACGCCGAGCACCCGGCGCCAGCCGGCGATCGCGCTCTGCGCGTCGGTCAGCACCTGGGTGGCGATCTGCACCGGGTCCGAGAACAGCGCGACGAGGAACATGAACGCCAGCACCTCGCCGACCGTCGCCTCCCCGTCGAGCCCGAGCAGCACGCCGGCGACCAGCACGCCCGCGTTCGCCAGCCCGGCCGCGAGACCGCCGATCGAGAACGTCGACGCGGTCAGCGTCTGCGCCCTCGTGGACACCTTCCGGAAGCTCTCGATCGAGGCATCGATCCGGTCCTGGGTACGGCCCTCGATCGCGTACGCCCGCACCACCTGCGCACCGACGACCGGCTCGGCGATCGCGGACAGCATCTCGCCGACCTTGCTGCGGACCACCCCGTACGCCGCGGACATCTTGCGCTGCATGTACCGCAGGCTCGCGAACAGCGGCAGGAAGCACAGCAGCACGACAAGCGCGAGCTGCCAGGAGTACACGAACATCACCACGGTCGCGAGCGCCATCTGCAGGATGCTGACCAGGAAGATGAACCCGCCGAACTGCAGGAACTGCGAGACCGTGTCGACGTCGGACGTGACCCGGCTGACCAGTGCGCCGCGTCGCTCGGTGTTCTGGGTCAGCACCGGCAGGTCGTGCACGTGCCGGAACGCCTTGATCCGCATCGTGGCCAGTCCGCGCTCGGAGTTGCGGGCCAGCCGGACGGTGGTCAGGTACGACGCGCCGCCGGTGAGCAGGATTCCGATCGCGCAGGCGAAGCACATCCAGGCGACGTACGACAGATCCGGCCCGCCGGGAGCGTTGAGCCCGTTGTCGATGGTCTTCTGCACCGCGATCGGGATCACGATCCGCCCGGCCGTCATCAGCACCGCGAGCAGCAGCGTGACCCACAGGCCCTGCGTGAGCTCCGGGGACACCCGCAGGCCCTGCCGCAGCGTCGACATCGCACCCGCGGCGTCGCCGTGGTCGACCCGGCTCGTCGTCGTGCTCACGCCGACACCTCGCTCTCGACCTCGTCCTCGGCCTCGGCGTCGGCGTCTTGGTCGCGCCGCGCGGCTTCCTTCTCGTACGCGTCCACGAGGTCCCGGTACGGCGCCGACCGCTGCTGCAGCTGGCCATGCGTGCCGTGGTCCAGCACCCGCCCGTCGTCGAAGAACAGCACCTCGTCGGCGAGCGCGATGGTCGCCTTGCGGTACGCGATCACCAGCACGGTCGTCTCCGCGGACTCGCCGACGTCGCGCCGCAGGCCGGCCAGGATCCGGGCCTCCACATGCGGGTCGACCGCGCTGGTCGCGTCGTCCAGGACCAGCAGCCGGGGCCGTCGTACCAAGGCACGGGCCAGTGCGATCCGTTGCCGCTGGCCGCCGGACAGCGTCGTACCGCGCTCCCCCACCATGGTGTCGAGGCCGTCAGGCAGCGCCTTCACGAAGCCGTCCGCCTGAGCGACCCGCAGTGCGTCCCACACGTCCTCGTCGGAGAACTCCGCTCCGAGTGTGATGTTGCCGCGGATGGTGTCGTCGAACAGGAACGCGGCCTGCGGTACGACGGACAGCGCGCCGGCGAGCTCGTCGCGGGCCAGCTCCCGCAGATCGGTCCCGTCAAGCAGGACGGCGCCGCTCTCGGGGTCGACCAGCCGGGCGAGCAGCGTCGTGAGTGTGGACTTGCCGGAACCGGTCGGGCCGACGACGGCGACCGTGCGGCCCGGTTCGACGGTGAAGTCGACGCCGTCCAGCACGTCCCGCTCGGGCAGGTACCCGAACCGCAGGTCCCGCACCTGGAGCCGGGCCGCTCCCGTGGAGGTCAGCCGCGCCTCGCCGTACTCCATCCCACCGGTCGCGCGCAGCACCCGCTGCACCCGGTCCCAGCCGACCACGCTGCGCGGCAGTTCCCCGAGCACCCAGCCGAGCGCCCGGATCGGGAACCCGATCAGCGTGAATATGAACGCGACTTGGACCACGTCGCCGGGCTCCGCGGCGCCGGACTGGACCCGGGCGACGCCGGCCAGCAGCACGGCCAGTACACCGAGCCGCGGCAGACCCTCGATCACCGGGTCGAACATCCCGCGGGCCTGGTACACCTTGATGTTCGCGTCGCGCAGCTCGTCGGTGGGCCCGGTGAACCGCTCGGTCTCGGCGGCCTCGCGGCCCAGCGTCTTCACCACCAGCGCACCGTCGAACGACTCGTGCGCCACCTCGGACACGACCGCCTTCAGCTCCTGCGCGCGGGTCGCGAGCGGCTGCAGGTACCGCTGGAAGAACACGTTGCTCACGAACACCAGCGGGAACACCGCGCAGCCGACCAGCGCGAGCAGCCAGTCCGCCGCGAACATCGCAACGGTGGCGAACCCGAGCATCGCGATCACGCCGACCGCCATCGGCAGCGGCGCGATGGGGAACCAGGTCGACTCGACGTCGGCGTTCGCGTTCGACAGCAGCTGCCCGGTCGGGTTCTTGTGGTGCCACTCGAGCGGCAGCCTGAGGTACTGCCGGGTGACCCGGCGCCGGTACGTCGCCTGCAGCCGGTACTGCATCACGCCGGCGCCGACCCGGCGGCCGACCACGCCGATCGCGCGCAGCACGGCGATGCCGAGGAACAGGCCGACGATGCTGAGCAGCGCACCCGTGGTGGTGTCACCGCTCTCGAACGCCGGGCCGATCACGTTGTCGGTGGCCCAGCCGAGGGCCCAGCCGTCGGCGACCGTCATCGCGCCGTACAGCACGCTGCAGAGCACCGAGATCGCGAAGACGCCGGGCTCCTCGCGGATCGCGACGCGCAGGACCGCGAACCCGCGCCGGGTCACGCTCCCGGAGTCGGGAACAGTGGGCAACGGCACGGAGTTCAGCTCCCCCTTCGGTCTTCTGCTCACTCAGCAACCACGTCAGGCACACGACAAGTACGTCAGGCACACGGCGGCGGATCGCACCTGACAACGATTGACATTCTGCCATCGCCCGCGGACAGGCTCTCGGGGCCGCAGCCCACCCGGCACCTGGCGCTCACTGGACGCAAGTTTCAGCCCACCGCACAATGACGGGTCCATGCAGCCCACCACTGGGCTGAAACTTGCGTCCAGTGAGCGCGAGAGGAAGCATCGGCACGGTGAGTTTCGGTGCGCGGGAGCGGGCGGGGTTGTGCGACCTGATGGACTCGGTCGGGCCGCAGCACCCGACGTTGTGCGCGGGCTGGGACACCTACGACCTGGCCGCGCATCTGTGGGTGCGCGAGTCGGACCCGATGGCCGGACCGGGACTCGTGATCAGCGCGCTGTCGGACACCACCGAGCGGCGGATGGCCGAGGTGAGGCGACGCTGGTCGTACCCGGAGCTGGTCGACAAGGTGCGCCACGGGCCGCCGACGCTCTCGGTGTTCTCGCTTCCGGTGCTCGGCAACCAGCTGAACACCCTGGAGTACTTCGTCCACCACGAGGACGTCCGTCGCGCCGAGACCGGCGCCACGCCGAGGCGGCTGCCTGCCAAGGACCACGACGAGCTGTGGAACCGGTTCAGGATCGTCGGGCGCGGGCTGATGCGGAACGCACCCGGCGGGGTCGTGTTCCGCCGCCCGGACGGCACCACGACCACGATCAAGAGCGGCAGCCCGGCGGTGACGGTCAGTGGTGAGCCGTCCGAGCTGGTGCTGTTCGGGTACGGCCGCGGGGCGGTCGCCGAGGTCGAGCTGAGCGGCGACGAGGACGCGGTCGGCGCGCTACGAGACACGTCCTTCGGCGTCTGAGACGGCGCCCGGGCCGGGGTCCGGCCGGGGGCTCGGGCCGGGGCCCGGCCGGAGGCTCGGTCCGGGGTCCGCTGCGAGCTCGGGTCCGGGCGCGGTACGGCGACGGATGCGGGACCGCACCAGGCTGCTCAGCACGCTCACCACGATCACCAGCACGATCGCCGCCAGCACGCCCTGCCACGGCTCGTCGAACAGCGCGAACCCGAGTAGCCCGATCGCCATGTAGACCGCCGCCCACAGCAGCGACGCGGTCAGGTCGACGACCGCGAACCGCCGCCACGAGAACCCTGCCAGCCCGGCACTGATCAGCACCGGCACCCGCCCGCCCGGCAACAGCCGAGAGGTCAGCAGTACCGAGACCTCGTGGTCCGCGAGCCGGACCCGTAACGCCTCCAGCGACGCGTTGGCGCGCAGCCAGCCGAACCGCCGAGCCATCCGCTCCCCGCCGAACCGGCAGATCGCGTAGACCACCAGGTCGCCGACATACGCACCGATCGCGCCGGCGAGCAACACGCCGACCAAACCGATCGGGTTGTGGTGGCTGGCCAGCACCGCCCCGGCCGACACCGCCGCACCGGTCGGCAGCACCGGCAGCACGGCGCCGAGGAAGACCGCCCCGGCCAGGGCCAGCAGGTACCAGGTGTCGAAGCGTGGCTCACCGGTCATCCGGCACGACCTCGGTCGACTCACCAGGCTCGAGTACGTCGACCTGCACCGGCCGGTCCGCCACCAGCGTGCGGAACCGCTCCCCCGGCGGCAGGAACAGCTCTGGCCGGAACCGCTCGAACCCGATCGGCCAGAAAGTGCCGAAGTGCACCGGCACCGCGTGCCGGGCACCGATCCGCCGGATCGCCTCGGCCGCCCGCTCCGGATCCAGGTGCCCCGGTCCGAGCGACGGACCCCAGCCGCCCACCGGGACCAGGGCCAGGTCGACCGAGCCGATCTCGCCGGCCATCTCGTCGTACAGGTCGGTGTCGCCGGCGTACCAGGCGCTCCCGGCACCATCGACGCGGTACCCGAGGGCGGGCCCGCGCACGGACGTCCAGGGGCCGCGGCGGCCGTCGTGCAGCGCCGGGACCGCGGTCACGGTGAGGTCGCCGACCCGGACCTCCGATCCGGGCTCGACCTCGATGCAACGGTCCGCGAGGGCCGACCCGCACTCCCGGGCGATCAGCCAGGCGGCGCCGCGCGGCAGCACGATCTTGGCCCGCGGCGCGACCCGCGGCAGCGAGGTCAGGTGCAGGTGGTCGGCGTGCAGGTGCGAGATCAGCACCGCGTCCGCGTCGGCCGCTGCCGCGGTTGGTAGCGGGCCGCGGCGGCGCCGCAGGTGCCCGACCCGCCCGGTCAGTACCGGGTCGGTGAGCAGCCGGACACCGGCGGCCTCGAGCGTGATCGTGCTGTGCCCCCACCACGTGACCCGCATCAGCCCGCCCGCTCCACCCGTTCGGCCTCCACCCTTGCGTCCGAAGAAGGTTGCGTCACAGCCCCAGCTGCCTCGGACGCAGCCAGAGGAGGTACGACGTCGCGCCGGCCGAGGTCGGTGAGCCAGCCGACCAGCAGCTGGTGGATGTCGTTCGAGCCGACCAGCGGGCGGTCCACGGACCAGCGCGACGGGTGCACCAGCACCGCGTCGGTCTGCCAGCCGCCGAGGCCGCCGTGGCACCCGACCAGCTCCTCGAACGCCGCCACCTCGTGGGTGTGGTCGTCCAGCCGGCTGACCACGACGAGGTCACCGACGTGCGGGACCGCTGCGTGCCGCAGCAGCGCGTCCGCGGCGTGCGGACCGTACCGGGCCAGGGGGTCGGCCCCCTCCACCCGGCCGGTGCGCAGCACGTGCACTCCGGCCCGGCCGATCGCGACCGGCCCCTCGGCGAGCGACTCGGCCACCACGAACCCGATCCCCGGATGGGTGGCCAGCCCCTGGACCAGGCGCGGATGCAGCGTCTCCAGCTCCTCCGTCGAGACCCGGCCAGGTACGTCGGCCAGGTAGATCATCGCCAGGTTGCCCGACGATGTGACGACCACCTCGGAGCCCGCCGTACGGTGCTCCGGCTCGCACTCTGCGGGACCCAGCTCGACCCCGTCCCCGCCGGTCCCGAACGCGCGCCGGGTGACCGTGCCGGCCACGCTGTGGTGCAGGCTGAGCGAGGTCAGGAAGGCGTTCACCGGTCCCCAGTCCTCGGCCCGGCTGGTCACCGCCACCGGCTCGACCGGCTCGTCCACCAGCGCGTCGACGACGTCGGTCAGGGTCTCGCCGTACCGCTGTACGAAGGTCGCGCCCTGGCTCTGCCCGTGGTCGGACAGCACCACGATCTCGTACTCGTGCGGCAGCGCCTCGACGATCCGGCGCAGCGCACCGAGCACCCGATCCAGCCCTTCCAGCGTCTGCAGCGCCTCCGGCCGGGTCGGGCCGGCATGGTGCGCCACCTCGTCGTAGTCGACGAAGTTCACGTAGATCGCGGGCACGCCCTTGGCCAGCTGCTCGGCGATCAGCGACACGTTCAGGTCCCGGAGCAGCACGTTGATCACGGCCCGCAGCAGGATGTAGACCCCGCCGCGCTTCACCCGCGGGGTGACCCGGCGGCGGCGCTGCCGGCGGGCCTGGTGCAGTTCCTTGAGCATCTCGGCGACGGTCAGCACCAGCGCCCGGGCGATGCCCTGCGGGCTGCCGAAGAACCGCACCCAGCCGCGGGTCCGCCGGTCCGGGAAACCGGCCCGGCTGAACGTCAGCATCGAGGTCGGCGCGTCGCCGGAGAACACATTGCTGATGCTGACCCCGCCGTCGGCGAGCAGCCCGCGCCCGGTCGCGAACCGCTCCTGCAGCTCGGCGGCGTCGCGGCCCCGGTTCGTGACGATGATCCGGCCGGTCTCCTTCTCGTACCAGCGGAACGCGGGCACGCTGCCGGCGGCGCCGTGCAGGATCCCGGCCTGGCTGCCCGGCGTGGTGGACGGCACACCCGTGTACCAGCCGACCATCGCGTGGCTGCCGTCCCGGATCCAGCCGCCGAGGTGCGGCAGGTTGCCGGACATCACCATCCAGCGCAGCAGCGGTTCGGACAGCCCGTCGATCTGCACCATCAGCAGCCCGGGCCGGTCCGCAGGCGGCACCCGGCGCGCCTGCCGGCGAACCGTGCGCAGCACCTCGACCAGGTACGCGTCGTCGCTGCCGGCGTACGCCAGCCAGCCGACCAGCGCGCTCACCGACGCCATCACGACGGCGACCACGAACAGCGCCTCGACGCCGCCGTGCAGGTTGATGCCCGGGTCGAGCTGGACCGCGAGGTAGACGACGCCGAACTGGGACAGCAATCCGCCGACGAGCACGCCACCGGACCCGATCAGCAGGGCGAGACCGGCCAGCAGCCAGCGCACCAGGACGCCGATCAGCGACAGCAGGACCGCCAGCCGGACCAACGGCAGCGGACCGTCGCTGCTGATCTGCGGCAGCGTCCAGAACGTCACCGCGAGCACCACCATGGACGCGATCCCGCCGGTCACCATCGCCCGGAGCCGGGACGCGGTCAGATCTCGCCACGCCAACAACCGGACGCGCCGGGCGCGTCCGGTATCGGGTCCGGTGTCAAGTCCGGAACTGTGCGGATCGGCTGGCATCACGTCCCTGTCCTACGGCGTGTGACGAGCCTACGGGGCACGGCACGGCATGATGCCCATCTGCGCGGCCGGTGTGCCCAAATTGCAGCCCAGCCGTGGACCCCGGAAGGCGTCCGGGTGGAGACTGCCGGGAGTTTGATTCTGCCCGCACCCCTTGGAGAAGACGTGAAGATCTTTCGGAGCAGCACGCTCGCCGTGCTGGTCACCGGCCTCACCGCGTCCGGCCTCACCGCGTCCGGCCTCACCGTCTCGGGTCTGACCAGCGCACAGCCCGCGCAGGCGCCCGCCGCGGTCCAGCAGACACCACTGACCGAGCAGCTCGACGCGCTGCTGGCCGACCCGCGGTTCACCGGCTCACAGGTCGGCCTGGTGGTCCGGGACGCGAGCACCGGCGAGGAGGTGTACGACCGGAACGGCGGCAGCCGGCTGCTGCCCGCGTCGAACATCAAGCTGTTCACCTCCGCGGCGGCGATGGACCTGCTCGGCCCGGAGTTCCGGTTCCACACCGACGCGCTCGCCGCCGCACCGGTACTCGACGGCAAGCTGCGCGGCGACCTGTACCTGAAGGGGTACGGCGACCCGACCGCGCTGGAGTCCGACTACCAGGCGCTTGCCAAGCAGGTGGCCGCGGCGGGCATCCGCCGGGTGGACGGTGACCTGGTCGCCGATGACAGCTACTTCGACAGTGTCCGGCTCGGACCGTTCTGGTCATGGGATGACGAGCCGTTCTACTACTCCGCGCAGACCTCCGCGCTGACGGTCGCGCCGAACACCGACTACGACTCCGGCACCGTGATCGTCGAGAGCACACCGGGCACCTCGGTGGGCGCGCCGGTCCAGCTGCGACTGGTGCCCGAGACCAGCGCGGTACAGCTGGTCAGCACCGCAACCACCGGCGCCGCCGGGTCCGCGAACACGTTGTCGATCGAGCGCGAGCACGGCAGCAACGTCGTGCGCGTGACCGGCTCGGTCCCGCTCGGCGCGGGCACGGGACAGGAGTGGGTGACGGTGTGGGAGCCTGCCGGGTACGCGGCGGACGTGTTCCGCCGGGCGCTCCAGTCGGCCGGGGTCGAGGTACGCGGACGGATCCGCACCGGTGTCACGCCGGACGGCACTCGCCGGCTCGCCCTGGACGAGTCGATGACCGTGGGCGAGCTGATGACGCCGTTCCTGAAGCTGTCCAACAACATGCACGCCGAAGCGCTGGTGAAGACGATGGGCGCGGTCGCCGCCGGCAACGGCAGCTGGAGCGCCGGACTCGTACCGGTCGCCGGCTACCTGAGCAGCGTCGGCGTCGACACCGGCACCCTGCGGCTTACGGACGGCTCGGGCCTCTCCCGGGCGGACAACCTGACCGCGGACGCGATCGCGGACCTGCTGGTCGCCGCCCGGGCCGAACCGTGGTTCGAGCAGTGGTACGCGTCGCTGCCGATCGCGGGCAACCCGGACCGGTTCGTCGGCGGCACGCTGCGGAGCCGGATGCGAGGCACCCCGGCGGAGAACAACGTGCACGCCAAGACCGGCTCGCTGACCGGCGTCACCGCACTGTCCGGGTATGTCACCGACGCGGACGGCCGGAAGCTGGTGTTCTCGATGATGTCGAACAACTACCTCAGCAGCCCGCGGACGGTCGAGGACGCGGTCGCGGTCACGCTGGCGTCGTACACCAGTGCCGGTACGGCGGCCGCGGTCCGGCCGGCGCAGACCCGCGTGAGCGGTCCGGCGGCCGAGCTCGAGTGCTCCTGGGTGAAGGCCTGCTGATCGGCTTAACCGGTCGACACGGGGTGACGGTGGACGCACCATGTCCGGGTGGACACTGTCACCCTGCCGGCCGGCCTGACCGTACGGCCCCCAGCACTCGCCGACGCCGAGCGCATCCTCGCGCTGGTCTCGGCGTACAACACCCGGCTCGTCGGGTTCGCGGACTACACGCTGGACGACGTCAAGGACGAGCTGACCGAGCCGGGCTTCGACCCCGCCACCGACGGCTGGCTGGTGGACGACGCGGACGGCACGCTGGTCGGCTACGGCTGGTCGTACCACGAGCCCGCCAGTGACATCGTCGACGTGGACGTGATCGCGGACGACCCGGCCGTCGCACGCTGGCTGCTCGAGCGGGCGCTCGACCGGGCCCGCGAGGTGGGCCGTACGCACGGCCTCGACGCGGTGATGGTGGACAAGGGCGTCTACCGGGTCGACGACGCGAAGCGTGAGCTGGTGGCGGCGTACGGCTTCACGGCCGGCACCACGTTCCACCGGATGCGGATCGACCACACCGGAGCCGTACCGATGCCGACACCGCCACCGGGCGTGCTGCTGCACGAGGGCGCGTATGACGACGCGACCCGCCGCGCGGCGCACCAGGTGACGATGGCCTCGTTTGCGGACCACTACGGCCACGTCGACACGCCGTACGACGATTGGCTCGCGGCCCACGAGGCACGGTCGACCTTCGACTGGTCCCAGCTGGTCGTGCTGGAGGTGGACGGCACCCCGGTCGCGGTGTCCGACAGCAACGACCAGTTCGTCGCGGACGAGGACTGCGGGTACGTCGCGCAGCTCGGCGTCGTACCGGACGCACGTGGCCGCGGGCTGGCCAGGTACCTGCTGCGCCGCGCGTTCGCGGTGAACGCCGCCGCCGGCCGTCGCGGCACGATCCTGCATGTGGACACCAACAACACCACGCCCGCGCTCGGCCTGTACGAGTCGGTCGGCATGAAGCCGTACCTCGTCATCGACGCCTACCGCGTAACCCTCCCCTTGTAGCCCCTCCCCTCTCCTTCTTTGCCGATCATCGGTCACTTTCTCCTCGCCTGTGGACGATCGGCTTGACACCGGTCAGCGCTTGACACCGGTCAGCGCTTGGCGACGGTCCGGCGGAGCGGGATCTCGCGGATCAGCAGCACCGCGAGCAGGCTGACCACAGCGACCACGACGCCGATCGCGAAGATCCGGCTGGTGGCGTTGCCGTACGCGTGCCGCACAACCTCCGCAACCTGCGGCGGCAGGTGTGTTCTGGTTGGGCGTACATGGTCAGGTGTGACTGGTCAGGCGTGTCTGGTCAGGCGTGGGCGGGCGGGGCGATCGCCGCGGCGAGGCGATGAAGCGCGGCCGCGGCGGTGAGCAGGTCTTGGTCGCTCCAGTCGCCGAGCGCCTCGCGCAGGCGTTCCGCGTAGGCCGCGTGCAGCGCCGCCAGCCGCTCCCG
>Ga0075419_10000569_pt1 | contig 23402 bp, 21 predicted proteins | sample SoiMetdeltSBSDD3_FD_76900 | JGI IMG/M metagenome (GOLD analysis project Ga0075419, IMG submission 76900) | Bulk soil microbial communities from a Populus tree surrounding site in Tennessee, USA - Soil MetaG P. deltoides SBSDD3 | ecosystem: Environmental > Terrestrial > Soil > Tree plantation... | reverse complement strand
TCGCCGCCGGGTTCACGTTCTGGGGACTCATCTGGTGGTTCGTCGGCGGCGCGAACGAGATCGGCCGTTATTTTCCCGATGCAGTGCTCGGCTCGATCCTCGTCTACACGAGTGTCACTGCTGCGATCCTGACGTGGCTGGGCATCAGCCGGCAGTGGCCGCTGCCACGATGGATCGCGCTGTTCCTGCCGGCGGTCGTCGGCGCGTATGCGTTCGCTCATGCACAACCCCTCGATCATCCGTTCGCACAGTGGGGCGCCGTCGGTTGGCTCGCGATCTTCATCACGCATTTTGCATTGCTGCGACTCGCGGAGCCGCAGCGACACGTCGCGCTCGAATGGCTGCACGGCGGCGCGTGCTGGGCATTGGCGCTGCTGTTCGCCTGGGAGCTCGAGTGGCAGGTCGCGGAGCGTACGACGGGAGTGTGGGCGAGCCTCGCGTGGGGATTGATCCCCGCCCTGATGCTGGCGTGGTTCGGTCGACGCGAGCTGCGGCCCGCGTGGCCGGTCGCGCAACATGAAGTTGGTTATCGTCTGTACGGCGCTGCGCCGATCGCCGTCGCGCTGTGCATCTGGATCGTCGTGATCAACCTGAGCAGCACGGGTGATCCCGCGTGGTTGCCGTATCTGCCGCTGCTGAATCCGCTCGATGTCTGCGTCGCGCTGGCGATAGCGGCTCTCGCAATGTGGTGGAGCGCGCTTGCTCCTGCGCAGCGCGCGTCGTTGTGGCAATTCGATTTCCGCGTACTGATCGCGGTCGCCGCCGGCATCGTGTTCCTCTGGCTCAACGCAGCTCTGATCCGCACGCTGCATCACAACTGGGGCGCGCCGATCACCGCTTACGGCATTACGCACTCGACGTTCGTGCAATCGGCGCTGTCGATTTTCTGGGGCGTGCTCGGGTTCGCAGCAATGACCGCGGCCGCGAAGCAAAGATGGCGCTATGTCTGGATCGTCGGCGCGGGCCTCATGATCGTCGTCGTGGCGAAGCTGTTCCTCGTCGACCTGTCGAGCATCGGCACGGTCGCGCGGATCGCCTCGTTCCTGACGGTCGGGCTGCTGCTGCTCATCACCGGCTATTTCGCTCCCCTTCCTCCGAAGCGAGACGCGTTGCGATGACCCGAAACCTGCTGACTGCCGCTTGCCTGCTGCTGGCCGCGAGCCGCGCGCTCGGCGCCTCGCCGACACTCGATGACTACAGCCAGGGCATTGCGATCGTCGCATCGGACGGCCTGCCGCTGGTCGAAACCACGGTGCCCGATGGTGTGTATCAAGGTGTGACGCGCGCAGACCTGGGCGACGTGCGCGTGTTCAACGCCGAAGGACTGCCCGTCCCGCACGCCTTCTGCTCGTCTCCTGCAGCCGGAGAGCCGATGGTTACGGAGCAGTCGTTGCCGGTGTTTCAGCTTCGCGAAGCGTCGGCGGCGAACATCGGCGGCGCACGCGTCGAGGTGGAAACAGCCGGCGGAACGCAGGTCGCCGTAGTCGAACCGGGCCCGGGCCAGCAGATCGTCGCGAATGGCCGCATTCACATCATTGACGCACGCGACAGCGACGACGCGGTGCGCGCGATCCAGTTCGATTGGCAGAGTCCCGACGGTGCATCGCAGGCGCAGGTCAGCATCGAGGCCAGCGAGGATCTCGATCGATGGCGCGTGCTGGTGCCGGCAAGCACGTTGCTGCTGGTCACGCGCGGCAACGAGCAATTGCGACGCGAGCGCATCGAGCTGCCTCAACGGTCGTACAAATATCTGCGCGTGCAGCGAACAGACGGCGGCCCGCCGCTCGCGATCAATCGCGCGCTTGCCGAGCGTGTCGGCGCCGCGGAAGAAATCGAGCCGAGCTGGTTCATGGCAACGACGCTCGTGACCGATGACATCCAGGTGTTGTTCTTCGACACCACGCGCCGCGCACCGGTGACCTACGCCCGTCTGCGCCTGCCGCAGGAGAACAGCTCGGTGCGCGTAACGCTGCACAGCCGCGACGACGGCAAAGCGTCCTGGACGGAGCGCTGGAGCGGCGAGGCCTATCGGATCGTCACCGACACGGAACGGCGCGAAAGTCCCCCGGCGCATTTCGCGGCGACCAGCGATCGCTACTGGCGCCTGCGGATCGTGAAAGACCCGCAGCTCTATCGCGCGACGCAGCTCGAGCTGGGCTATCGGCCGGCGCGCCTGCGATTCCTCGCGCAGGGATCCGGTCCGTTCACCCTCGCCTACGGCAGCCGGCGCGCGGAGGTTTCGACTGCCAGCGCTTGCGACGCATTGCTGGCGGACGTTGGATCCGATGAGCGCGCGAAACTCGTCGGTGAAGGGATTGCGCAGGGTGCGCGCGTGCTCGGTGGAGACAAGGCACTGCAGCCGGTGCCGCGCGAAACTCCTGTTCGCCTGGTCGTGCTCTGGTCGGTGCTGATAGTGGGCGTGGGAGTGCTCGTGGCGATGGCGCTGGTGCTGCTGAAGCGCGTCCGTACGCCTTAGAGATCACCGTCGCGGCCGGATATCCGACTGACCCATGCCAGGCCGATCAGGCACGACGAGCCGCACTCCCAGCCCGGTTGCCGCCTCCGCGAGCGGCGCGCCTTCGAGTCTGCAGCTCGGAGCGCCGTGACACCGGATGATCGGCACGCCAGCCCGGCTGCCGTATTCGGCAAAGGCGAGGATCCGTCCGTCCGGCAGGCGTAGTCGATCGTAGGTCGACGCGGTCATCGCGGGTTCTGACGCAGGCAGTCCTGGCCAGGTTGCGCGTACAATACGCGCCCCCTGAACCGGGCCGATCCATGCAGTTTCCTGAGGAATTCGACGTCATCGTGGTAGGCGGCGGACACGCCGGCACCGAGGCTTCCCTGGCCGCGGCGCGCATGGGTGCCCGCACGCTGCTGCTGACGCAGAGCATCGAGACCCTCGGGCAGATGAGCTGCAACCCGGCCATCGGCGGCATCGGCAAAGGTCACCTGGTCAAGGAGATCGATGCGCTCGGCGGCGCGATGGCCCAGGCGGCTGATCGAGCCGGTATCCAGTTCCGCATTCTCAACGCCAGCAAAGGTCCGGCGGTGCGCGCGACGCGCGCGCAGGCCGATCGCGTCCTGTACAAGCAGGCGATCCGCTCGATGCTGGAGAACCAGCCGAACCTCACGCTGTTCCAGCAGGAAGTCGCCGATCTGCTGGTCGAAGGTGAGCAGGTGCGCGGTGTCGTCACGCAGACGGGCATCGAGTTTCGCGCACAGGCCGTCGTGCTGACCGTCGGCACGTTCCTCGGCGGCAAGATTCACGTCGGGTTGACGAACTACCAGGGCGGCCGCGCCGGGGATCCGCCGTCGAATCGTCTGGCGGAGCGACTGCGCGCTCTGCCGTTCCGCGTCGGCCGGCTCAAGACCGGCACGCCGCCGCGCATCGACGGACGCACGATCGACTACACCGGACTCGCCGTGCAGCCCGGCGATGAACCGGTGCCGGTGTTCTCGTATCTCGGCCGTCGCAGCGATCATCCGCGGCAGATCTGCTGTCACATCACTGCAACCAACGAGCGCACGCACGAAATCATCCGCGCCGGCTGCGATCGCTCGCCGATGTTCACCGGCGTGATCGAAGGCGTCGGTCCGCGTTATTGCCCGTCGGTCGAGGACAAGGTGCACCGCTTCGCGGACAAGACTTCGCACCAGATATTCATCGAGCCGGAAGGCCTGGCGACGCACGAGATCTATCCGAACGGCATTTCCACCAGCTTGCCGTTCGACGTGCAGCTCGCGCTGGTGCGCTCGATCGCGGGATTCGAGCGCGCGCACGTTACGCGCCCGGGCTATGCAATCGAATACGACTACTTCGATCCGCGCGATTTGCAGTACAGCCTGGAGACGAAATTCATCGCCGGCCTGTTCTTTGCGGGCCAGATCAACGGCACGACCGGGTACGAAGAGGCGGCGGCGCAGGGCATCCTCGCCGGCATCAATGCGGCGCTGCGCGTGCAGGAGCGCGCGGCGTGGTGGCCGCGACGCGATGAGGCCTATCTCGGCGTGCTCGTCGACGATCTCATTACGCGCGGCACGGCCGAACCGTATCGGATGTTCACGAGTCGCGCGGAATATCGCTTGATGCTGCGCGAGGACAATGCCGACCTGCGCCTGACGCCGCGCGGCCGCGAGCTCGGCCTCGTCGGCGACGAGCGCTGGGAGCTGTTCGTCGCCAAGCGCGATCGCACGGCGGCAGAAGTCGAGCGCCTGGAGCGCACGGTCGTTCGTCCCGCCGATCTGCCGATGTTGAACCGCGAAGCGCACGCATTCGATCTGCTGCGCCGGCCGGAGGTTTCCTACTCGACGCTCACTTCGCTCGCAGCCGTCGCGCGCCCCGAGTGGATGCGCGCGGCGGATGCGGACGAGCGGCTGATCGAACAAGTCGCTCTGCAGGTCGACGTGCTTGCGAAGTACACCGGCTACATCGACCGCCAGCAGCTCGAAATCGAGCGCCAGCGCCGGCACGAAGAGCTGCAGCTGCCCGACGATCTCGACTATGCGCAAGTGCGCGGGCTGTCGACAGAAGTCCGGCAGCGGCTGCGCGAAGTGCGACCCGCCACGCTAGGTCAGGCAGGACGCGTGCCGGGCGTGACACCGGCGGCTATTTCGCTGCTGCTCGTTCACCTCAAGCGCCATTCGGGCATTCGCTCACAGCTCGCCGGGTAGCTGGTTAAGTTAAAGGCGCGCCAAGGGGCAGGTTGTGTGACCGCCCTCATCGTTTCCCGCAGCGACGCTCGGTAGGCTGCGCGTTGCTTCCACTGATTTTTCCCGAGCGCCCATGACCTGGTTCGTGATCTTCGCTGCGACCGTGTTTGCCGTGTACTTCTGGCGGCAGCATCGCGCGCGCGAAAAGGAAAAGAACAGTCCGCTCGCCGGCCATCGTTCCGGCCACAGCCACATCGGCCAGGTCGTCGTGCTCGAGCAGGGCCTTCAGAACGGCAGCGGGCGCATCCGCCTGGGCAATCGCGACTGGCCGATCCGCGGCCCGAACCTGCCCGCCGGCGCCAAGGCGCGCGTCACCGGCGTCGACGGAACAGTACTGCTCGTCGACCGCATCGCCGCCTGATCTCCTGATCAACTTTCCTGTTGACGCGGCGCTCCGCTGATCCAATGCTGCGCGCCTATGTCCGATTTCTATAGTTTCCGCGTCAAAGGCATCGACGGCGTTCAGGATCTGCTCGCGCCGCTGCGCGGCAGCGTCGCACTGGTCGTCAACGTCGCGAGCCAGTGCGGTTACACGCCGCAATACGCCGGGTTGGAGCGCCTGTATCGCGAGCTGAAGGGCCAGCGCTTCACCGTGATCGGCTTTCCGTGCAACCAGTTCGGTCAGCAGGAGCCGGGGGCGGAGGCGGACATCATTCGCTTCTGCACGATCAACTACAACGTCACGTTTCCGCTGAGCGCGAAGATCGAAGTGAACGGCGCGAACCGCCATCCGCTGTTCGCATGGCTCACCGCGCCGGAGAACGGCTTCGCGGGCGACCTGCAGTGGAATTTCGAGAAGTTCCTGGTCGACCGCCAGGGCAAGCTGGTCGGGCGTTACCCGTCGGGCACGAAGCCGGAAGACAACGGGCTGCTGCAGGAGATTGCGCAGGCGCTCTAGGGAGTCGGGCTAAAGCCCGATCACTCGCAGCCGTTTTCTTTTTGCGCGCGGACGCCGTGCTCGCTCCACAGCGACGCGGTCTGTGTGCGGGCTTCTTCCAGCACTTTCGGATCTGCGTTGCGCTCCAGCATGCCGATCGTCTGGCCGAACGCCAGCGACGTCGGCACGTACGCATCGCCCATGCAGCCGCCTTCGTTCAGCCGGTCGCCGAAATACTGCCAGGCGAGCAGTTGCTGGCGCGTCATGCGCCCGCCCCACGGCATCCGCACCATCGACATGAAGGCTGTCGGCTCGCCGTCGCGGGCGGCGTCGATGCCAAACGCACGCGCGGTGAGCGCGTCGGCGGGATGACCGTCGCAGCCGACGGCCATGCAATTCGCGAGGTCCAGTTTCGCGCGCGGGATCGTGCGACCGGCGATCTTGAGCAGCTCGCGGATCGCGCTGACGTTCTCGGTGGTCTGCCCGCGCTGCACGGCGATCAGCAGATTGGTGGCCACTTTGTAGACCGCGGGCGGATAGTTCTTCTGCACCGCGCTCTGCAGCATCGCCTCGCGCTTCGCGGGGTCGCGGAGAAATTGCGCAAGCTCGGTGGCGCTGGCCGGATCGCCCGCATCGGCGGATGCCCGCAACCGCGCCTCGATGCCGGTGTAGTCGAAGCGAGCCTTGCTGCAGCTAGCGCGGGCACGCTGCACGTAGTCGAGTTCGGCAAACATCACGCCTGCGACGCGCGCCGCACGCTGGTCGGGCTGACCCTGCACCACCTTTGCGATGGCCGCCTTCGGATCGCCGGGTACACGCTGTGAGCTGACGGCATTGCACCAGTGCTGAACGTGCACGAGTGCGATGTCCGCTTCCTTGTTGCCTTCGCTCGCGGCGCGGCTGAGCGTGGCGACGGCCCCGTCGGCATTGCCGCGGCCAAGCTCCGCGATCACCTCTGCAGGAATTTTCAGTCCACGCAGGGAGCGGTAGGCCGTGACGCGCTGAATCTTCTCGTAGAAAGCACGCTCATCGGTCGGCGTGACAGTCAGCTCCGGCGGCGGCGCTTCCTGCTTCTGCTCGGGCGGGGGCGGCGGCTTCGGGACTTCGATCGCATGCGCTGCGCACGCCGCCAGCCACAAGGCTGCGAGCGCGCCGGCGCGTGCGATTAGCGGAGTGTTCATGGCACGGTCATTGCGGGATCAGGTCGTATTGAACGTTGACGGTCGCGTTGAAGGTCATCTCGCCGCTTTGATACGGAGCGCCTGCCGACTTCGCTTCCATCGCCATGGCGCGAACCATCGGCATCGGCGGCGACGTGAACTCGGTGTTCGCGTTGATCGTACGCGCAGTGCCGAGTTTCGCGCCGGCGGCCTTGGCGATGACTTCGGCGTTCTGGCGCGCGTCGACCACGGCCTTCGCGAGCGCTTCGCGCACCAGGTCCTGGCGCTTGCTGGAATCCAGGCGCGGCTCGCCGAGCTGGTTGACGCCGAGATCGGTCGCGCGCTCCAGCAACTGGCCGAGCTTCTCCAGATCGTGCAGCTCCACCTCGACCTGCCGGGCAACGTAGTAGCCGATGAGAGTGCGCTGGTTTGCGTTCTGCGCACCCCAGTTGTACTCGGGCTGCACGTTGACGCGGGTGGAGCGCACCAGCTTCTGGTCGATCTTCAAGTCGCGCGTCAGCTTCAGCACCGCCTCCACTGTCTTGGCGACTTCGGCGCGGGCGTCGTCCAGCTTCGGCTTGCGCGATTCGACGCCGAGCGTGACGGTCGCGCGATCCGGCTCGGCGCGCACCTCACCCTGGCCGCTGACACCGATCGTGCGCGGCTGCTCCGCTTGCTGGGCGTGAGCCACTGTGCAGGCGACCAACAGGGCGGCGAGGGTGAGCGAGGAGAGTTTCATGCAGTGCATTCCTTAAGTCAGGAGCTTCGCCAGCAGTTCCCGCAACTCTGCACGGTCGCGCTGCAGGTGCTCGCCCGTGCCGGTGACGATCGCTTCCAGCTCGTCGGTGGCGCGATCGAAGGCGTCATTGACCACGATATAGTCGAACTCGTTCCAGTGCGACAGGTCCGCCAGCGAATCGCGCAACCGACGCGCGATCACTTCGTCGCTGTCCGTGCCGCGGCCGCGCAGCCGTTGCTCCAGCGCCTCGCGCGAAGGCGGCAGCACGAAGATCGTACGGCACTCGGGCAGCGTCCGGCGGATCTGCTGCGCGCCCTGCCAGTCGATTTCCAGCAGCACGTCCTGGCCCTCGTCGAGCAGTCGCTCGACCTGCTTGCGCGATGTGCCGTAATAGTTGTCGAAGACGCGCGCGTGTTCGAGGAATTCGCCAGCGTCGCGCATCTGCTCGAACTTCTCCTTGTTGACGAAGAAGTAGTCGTGCTCATCGCGCTCGTTCGGCCGCTGCTTGCGCGTCGTGTACGAAATGGAAAACCGCAACGCCGGCCGTCGTTGCATCAGCGCGCGCACCAGCGACGTCTTGCCGGCGCCCGACGGCGCGGCGATCACGAACAGCTTGCCCCGCCTGGCGCTCATTACTCGACGTTCTGCACTTGCTCGCGCATCTGCTCGATCGCAACCTTCATGTCCACCGCCCCGCGAGTGGTCTCGCTGTCCTGCGATTTCGAGGACAGCGTGTTCGCTTCGCGATTCAGCTCCTGCATCAGGAAGTCGAGGCGGCGTCCGGCGGGCTCGGAGGAATCGAGTACGGCGACCACTTCGTCGAGGTGACCGCCGAGCCGGTCCAGCTCCTCGTCGACATCCATCTTGTGTGCGTACAGCACCAGCTCCTGCTCCAGGCGCTCGAGATCGGGTGCGACGCCGAGTTGCGAGATGCGCTCCACGATGCGCTCGCGCAGGCGCTGCGAGACTTCGGGCAAGCGCACCTTGACTGCTTGCACGTGCGTGCGCATCGAAGTGCAACGCGCCAGCAGCAGCTCGCGAATCCGCTGACCCTCGCGATGGCGCGTCTCGTTCAGTTCCGCCAGCGCTTCCCGCAGCAGCTCGAGCGCTGCGATCAGCACCGGCTTCGAGTCCAGTTCCGCTTCGCGCACGACACCGGGCCAGCGCAGCAATTCCAGCGGGCTGACCGGCGCAGCATTCGGCAGGCGCGAGCGTACCTGGTCGACGCGCGCGAGCAGCTCATCGAGCAAAGGGTTGTCCAGCTCCAGCGAGCGCTGTGTGCCGCTTGCCGCTTTCAGGTACAGGCTGGCGTCGACCTTGCCGCGGCGGAGCGCCGCCGCGATGGCCTGACGTGCTTCGTTGTCGAGTGCCTTCAGCTCTTCCGGCAGCCGCAACGAGGTTTCCAGGTAGCGGTGGTTAACGGTGCGCAGCTCGCAGACCAGCGTGCCCCACGGCCCCTGGCGCTCGCGCCGCGCGAACCCTGTCATGCTCCGGATCATTGAGTTCAGATTAAGGCAAACGCTGTCTTACACGGGTGTTCGCGCGGTGATATAAAGCGCCGCGCCCGGCCGATCGGCCGTGGCGTAGAAGTGTAGCAGCAGACAGGCCTGGCGCCGGAGCCCGCTTGCGGATCGAGTATGCAGAGCTGAGTCTCGTCGGAGACCGCGAAGACAACCAGGACCGTGTCACGGTCTCGGCGCAGGAGCAAGCTGCGTTGCTGGTGGTCATCGACGGCATGGGCGGCCATTCCGACGGCAGCCGCGCCGCGGACACTGCGCTCAAGAGCCTGCTCGAATCGTTTCGGCAGACCTCGCTGCCGCTGTTCGATCCGCTCGGCTTCCTGCACATGGCGCTGAGCCGGGCGCACGACGACGTCGCGAAGCTCGGCAACGGCCAGACGATCGACACGCGGCCGCGTGCCACGACAGCGGTTTGTCTCGTGCAGGAAGGCGCCGCGTTCTGGGCACACATCGGCGACAGCCGCGTGTACCACATGCGTCACGGCAAGATCCTCGAGCGGACCCGCGATCACAGCCACGTCGAGCTGCTGCTGCGCGAAGGCAAGATCACCGAGGAAGAATTGCCGACCCACCCGATGCGCAACTTCGTGGAGTGCTGCCTCGGCGGCGACCCGGCCATCCCGGAAATGACGGTCAGCGGCCGGCACGCGCTCGAAGCGGGCGACGTACTGCTTCTCTGCACGGACGGCATCTGGGCGAACCTGCGCGACAGCGACATCGCCGGCTTCTTCAAAGAGGACAACCAGGAGCTGCGGGCCTGGCTCGAAGCGCTCGGGCGTCGCGCCGTGCAGGCATCCTCGCCATTCAGCGATAACAGCACTGCCGCAGTCCTGCGCTGGCACGGGTAAGATCCCGGCCCATGAAAGCGAGACCGAGCGGGCGCGCGCCCGACGAGCTGCGCCCTGTGCGCATCACCCGCCGTTTCACCCGGCATGCCGAGGGCTCCGTGCTGGTCGAGTTCGGCGACACGCGCGTGCTTTGTACGGCGTCCATCGAGGACGGCGTGCCCGCGTTCCTGCGCAACACCGGTCGCGGTTGGGTGACTGCCGAGTACGGCATGCTGCCGCGCTCGACTCACACACGCAGCAGGCGTGAAGCGGCCCAGGGCAAGCAAGGCGGGCGCACTCTGGAAATTCAGCGACTCATCGGTCGCGCGTTGCGCGCGGTGATCGATCTGAAAGCGCTCGGCGAGCGCACGGTCACGATCGATTGCGACGTCTTGCAAGCGGACGGCGGCACGCGGACCGCGTCCATCACGGGTGGATATGTAGCGCTCGTCGATGCGATCGAGACGCTCGTCCGCAAAGGCGTGCTGCGCGAGAGTCCGATTCACGGCCAGGTCGCAGCAGTATCGGTCGGCATCTGGGCTGGCGTGCCGGTGCTCGATCTCGACTATGCCGAAGACTCGGACGCCGAGACCGACATGAACGTCGTGATGAACAACGGCGGCGGCTTCATCGAAGTGCAGGGCACGGCCGAGGGCCACGCCTTGCGGCGACACGAGCTCGACGAGTTGCTCAATATGGCGGCGAACGGCATCGGCCAGCTTCTGGCGCGGCAGCTCGAAGCGCTGCACGCCGACTGACGAGCAACGGTGGACGCGCGGATGCGTGTCGTTCTCGCAACCGGCAATCCCGGCAAGCTGCACGAGCTGCAGGCGATGCTCGAGCCGCTCGGCATCGAAGTGGCGCCGCTCTCGCAGTTCACGCGGACGACAGTTCCGGAAACCGGGCTCACCTTCCTCGAGAACGCGATCATCAAGGCGCGGCACGCTGCGCAGCTCGCGAAGATGCCGGCCATCGCCGACGACTCCGGATTGGAAGTCGATGCGCTGCAGGGCGCACCGGGAATTTACTCGGCACGTTACGCCGGCGAGCACGCGAGCGACGAAGACAATCTGCGCAAGCTTCTCGCGACACTGGCCGGACGCAAGGCCGCGGAACGCACGGCGCGCTATTGCTGCGCGCTCGTGTACATGCGGTGGGAGCACGACCCCTTCCCGCTGATCAGCCAGGCGAGCTGGGAAGGCCGCATCGCCGCAGCGCCGCGCGGCAACGGCGGCTTCGGCTACGACCCGATCTTCGAGTTGCCTGAGCGCTCGGTCACAGTCGCGGAGCTGCCCGCTGCCGAGAAAAATCAGCTCAGTCATCGCGGTCAGGCGTTGCGTGGCCTCGTGGCGCAGTTGCAGAGCGAAGTGCGGTGAGCACGCTGCCGCCGCTGGCGCTCTACGTCCACATGCCGTGGTGCGTGCGGAAATGTCCGTACTGCGACTTCAATTCGCACGCGGCACCCGACGCAATTCCGCAGCAGCAGTACATCGATGCCCTGATCGAAGATCTCGCGATCGATGCCGGCGCTGCGCAGGGTCGCGCGTTCGCGTCCGTGTTCTTCGGCGGCGGCACGCCGAGCCTGTTCTCGCCCGACGAAGTCGGACGCTTTCTCGAAGCGGCGCGTTCGCTCGTGCCGTTCGCGCGGGACGTCGAGGTGACGCTCGAAGCCAATCCCGGCACCGTCGAGCACGGCCGCTTCGGCGGCTATCGCGACGCTGGCATCAATCGCATCTCGCTAGGCGCACAGACTTTCGATGCCGATCACTTGCGCACGCTGGGCCGCATTCACGGCAGCGGGGATATCGCGCGAGCAGTCGACGAGGTGCGCGGCGCTGGCATTGATAACTTCAACCTCGACCTCATGTACGGTCTGCCAGCGCAGTCGCTGCAGCAGGCAGTGGCGGATCTCGACGCGGCGCTCGCGCTCGAACCCGCACACATCTCGCACTACCAGTTGACGCTCGAGCCCGGCACGGTCTTCTACCATCGGCCGCCGCCGCTGCCGGATTCGGATGCGATCTGGCAGATGCAGCTCGATTGCCAGGAGCGGTTGGCCGCGCGTGGTTTCGAGCACTACGAAGTCTCTGCATATGCGCGTGCCGGACGGCGCAGCCGGCACAACCTCAACTACTGGCAGTTCGGCGACTACATCGGCGTGGGCGCTGGAGCGCACGGGAAGTTGACTTGGCCCGCAAACGACGAGCGAGCGCACTTGTCGGTGGTACGCAGCGCACGCGTCAAACAGCCGCGTGAGTTCCTGCGGCGTGTGGCCGCCGATCGGGTGAGCGATCGCTTTCAGGTGGAGCGCGCGGATCTGCCGTTCGAGTACATGTTGAACGTGCTGCGCCTGACGGACGACTTCGGCGAGGACGCTTTCGAAGCGCGCACCGGCGTCGCGTTCGCGAGGGTCGCGCCCGCCGTCGCGGAGGCGCAGTGCAAGGGACTGCTGCAAACGGCGGGTGTTGGGAAATGGCGGGTAACGGAGCTTGGCCAGAGATTCTTGAACGACCTGCAGGCGGTGTTCCTGCCGGAGCGGGCGGCGGACGACAGGCAGTCGCGTGCAACGCCGGCGGCGTAGGAAAAGTTCCACGTCTGACCTGCACTGCCGCGTGCAAGTTCGTGAACGGGCGCACAAATTCTGACGTGGCAGCCGTTCGTGCGCAGCGATTGCGCACGGGGGTTATGCACACGGTTGCACGTCTTGCAACGCGTTGGTGCGTTGATGACCGCTTTACAAGCGGTGTCTCAGCAGCCGCTCGCAAGTATCTGACGACACAGGCCAAAAATGACTGGTGAAAAATTGAGCAATTTGACGATGTCACATTCTTGTAGCGTTGCACCGTGCCGCGCACCCGCTTCATCCACACACTTATCCACATCTTTTGTGGATAAGTGCGGGGGGATTGCTCGACTCCAGGGCGAGCGGGCGGCGAAACGGGTTTTCAGCGGATTTTTTCTTGCGAGCCCAGACCTGCATCGCTACACTGCGCGCCTTTTTCCCGAAGCCCGCCCCAGGGGTCAGCAGCCATGAAAGACGGAATACATCCCGAGTACAAAGAGATCACGGTGACCTGCAGCTGCGGGAACGCGTTCCATACGCGCTCCACGCTGGGCCACGACCTGCAGATCGAAGTCTGCTCGAACTGCCATCCGTTCTATACCGGCAAGCAGAAGATCGTGGACACGGGCGGCCGCGTCGACAAGTTCCGCAAGAAGTACGCCCGCTAAAGCCGGCCGATCTCGCTTCAAGGACACCCAAAGGGGGCCCCCTTTTAATGAGGGGCGCCCCTTTTTAATTGGGCCTTCATTGACCATTCATGCGGCGCCCCTCATGGTGCCTCTGCAGCTGCCACTGAACTCGCCGGCCGGCCAGCGGCTCCAACTTGTAGCCCGCTCGTACGAGGGGTTAGCTTTCAACTTCCGATCTGGCAGGGATTCGTCATGCCCTTGAACATGTCCGCCGCCCGACTCGCATTCCTGGCGACTGCCGTCGCGGCCGGGCTCGTCGGCTGCGCAGCCAATCCCGTCACCGGCACGCCGGACCTCGTGTTCCAGAGCGAGGCCGGCGAGATCAAGAAGTCGAAGGAAGTGCATCCGCTGCTGCTCCAGCAGTTCGGCGGCGTGTACGACGACCAGCAGATCGCTCAATACGTGAATGAAGTGGGACAGCGCGCGGCCAAGGCCAGCCAGCGCCCGGAGCTGACGTACACGTTCACCGTGCTCGACAGCGATGAGATCAACGCCTTCACGACCGGTGGCGGCTACGTCTACATCACCCGCGGCATCATGAACTACCTCAATAACGAGGCGGAGCTCGAGGCCGTGCTCGGCCACGAGATCGGCCACGTGTGTGCGCGCCATCCCGTGCGCCAGCAGAGCAAGTCGACGCTTGCCGGCATCGGTGCCGCTGCAGTCGGCATCTTCACGGGCAGCGCCGACCTCGCGGGGCTCGCGAATTACGCGGGCGCGGCGCTCGTCAGCGGCTACGGCCGCGATCAGGAGCTCGAAGCGGATCGGCTCGGCGCCGAGTATCTGGTGAAGACCGGCTACTCGCCGAGCCACATGGTCGACGTCGTGCGCCTGCTGAAAAACCAGGAGCTGGTCGAGATCCAGCGGGCGCGCGAAGAGAAGCGCCAGCCGCACGTCTATCACGGCGTATTCGCGTCTCACCCGGACAACGACGCGCGTCTGCACGAAGTCGTGGCCGCGGCCGATAAGCTGAAGGGCGCTGCCGATCCGCGCGATCCCGAGCGTGACAAGTATCTGAAGACGATCGAGGGTCTGCCGGTAGGCACGAGCCGCGCACAGGGCGTGCTCAAGGGCAACCGCTTCTATCACGCGAATCTCGGCCTGACGATGGTGTTTCCGACCGGCTGGCACGTGGAGAATCGCGCCGACCGGCTGATCGCCGTGTCGCCGAACAAGGAAAGCATCATCCAGATGCAGACGCAGGCGCCGCCGCCGAATACCGGCCCGCGCGAATTCCTGTCGCGCATGCTCGCCCAGTACAGCGCCGGCCAGGCCGAGCCGATCGAAGTGAACGGCTTGCAGGGATACACGACGATCGTGCGCTCGGCGCGCACGGATTTCGGCGTCGTGCCGGCCCGCTATGCGGTGATCTACTACAACAACCTCGCCTACGTTTTTGCCGGGGCGAGCAAGGGCTCGGCGGGCACGCCGTCGGCCGACCCGTTGTTCATGTCGACGATCAAGACCTTCCGGCGCCTGAAGCAGAACGAGTTCGCGGCGGCCGAGCCGTACAAGATCAAGGTCATCCGCGCCGACGAAAAAACGCGCATGGCGGACCTCGCGAAGCAGTCCCCGCTGCCGAAATACGCGGAACAGCAGCTGCGCCTGTTGAACGACCTGTACCCGGACAAGGAACCGAAGCCGGGTCAACTCATCAAGGTCGTCGAGTAGCCGTCACCCGGTCCGGCTTCGTTTCCGGCGCGCTGCTTGATTGAAGCGGCGCGCTCGTGTAACTCTGCGCGGCCAACACTGGGACACCACATGGCCGAGAAGAAATTTGAGCTGACGAACCTCGCGAACGGTAAGAAGTCGTCCGTCGAGGTCAAGAGCGGCACGCTCGGCCCGGACGTGCTGAACATCGCGAATATCACGCGCGACCACGGCGTCTACACGTTCGACCCGGGCTTCATGGCGACAGCCGCCTGCGAAAGCCGCATCACTTTCATCGACGGCGACCAGGGCGTGCTGCTGCATCGTGGGATTCCGATCGAGCAGCTTGCCGAGAAGAGCAACTTCCTCGAGATCGCCTACCTGCTGATCAACGGCGAGCTGCCGACCAGCGACCAGCTCGCGGAGTTCACGCACGCGGTCCAGTACCACACGATGATCAACGAATCGCTGCTGCGATTCTTCAACGGCTTCCAGTACAACGCGCATCCGATGGCGATGCTCTCGGGCGTGGTTGCCTCGATGGCGGCCTTCTATCACGACTCGATGGACATCCATAACCCGCGCCATCGGGAGATCTTCGCCCACCGCATCATCGCGAAAATTCCGACGATTGCCGCCGCGGCCTACAAGCACTCGCTCGGCCAGCCCTTCATCTATCCGCGCAACGACCTCGACTACTGCTCGAACCTGCTGCACATGTTCTTCGCAGTGCCGTGCGAGCAGTACAACGTAGATCCGGTGACGGCGCAGGCGCTCGACCTGCTGTTCATCCTGCACGCCGATCACGAGCAGAACGCGAGCACATCGACCGTGCGTCTCGCCGGCAGCACCGGCGCGAATCCGTATGCTGCGATCTCCGCCGGCATCTCCGCGCTGTGGGGCCCGGCACACGGCGGCGCGAACGAAGCGGTGCTCGCGATGCTGGAGCAGATCGGCACCGTCGAGAACGTGCCGAAGTACCTGGCGAAGGCCAAGGACAAGAACGACAACTTCCGGCTGATGGGCTTCGGCCACCGCGTCTACAAGAACTTCGATCCGCGCGCGACCATCATCCGCACCATGTGCCACAAGGTGCTCGCGAAGCTCGGCAAGTCCGACAATCCGCTGTTCGAGCTGGCGCTGAAGCTGGAGGAGATCGCGCTCAAGGACGAGTACTTCGTCGAGCGCAAGCTGTATCCGAACGTGGATTTCTATTCCGGCATCATCTACAGCGCCATCGGCATCCCGCAGTCGATGTTCACCGTGATGTTCGCGATCGCGCGCACCGTCGGCTGGGTCGCGCACTGGCAGGAAATGATTGCGGATCCGCAGATGAAGATCGGCCGCCCGCGCCAGCTCTACACCGGACCGGCGAAGCGGGATTACATCGAGATGACCAAGCGATAAATCGTTACGCGTCTTCGCGTTCGATCATCGCCGCCAATTCTGCCGCGTCTGCCCGCTTCATCGGCCGCCCATCGACCGGGCTCGCCGGCGACTGCCGGATCCCGTCGATCGGAAACACCACCGCGTCGATCGACCGATCGCCGGCTACGAAGTGCACGACTGGATACGCAACGAGCCGGTTGGGCTCGTAACGCAGCCGACGCTCGCCCATCCGGTGTGGAATGCCCTTCTCCATCAGATGCAGCGCGACCGGCTCGGCGCCTTCCGCGAACAAGTGCAGATTCACTTCCGAGTGCGCTGAGGCCGTGCCGCTCAGCACCGGCCCCACGAGACGCGGCTCGAATCGTTGCAGCAGGCGCATCGCTTGCAATGCCGTCCGGCGCAGCGCGCTCAGCGTCGAGGAATGGGTGTGCGCTTCGAACAACCGGTGGTGCGCGGCCAGTGCTGCTTCGATCTCGGTGTTCTTCGGCAGCACCGCGATGTCCGTCGCGCCGAAGCGCTCGGCGGCCTTGCGCTTGGCCAGTCCGTAGTCGTCGATCCCTTGCTCGGACATGATGCGCGCCGCTTCCTGCGCCAGCGCTGCTCTCAATTGCTCCGCGCGCGGATTACTACGTTTGCTCATCGCTCAGAATAACGAGTCGTCGTCCTTCTTCTCTTCCGAGTCCTGCTGACCTTCGCCTAGCGCGCTGTCGAGCTGCGGCTCGGCCGGCAGGTGCCCAGCCATGAAAGTCTCGAAGATGGCATTCGGGTCCCCGGGACGCGCTGCCAGCCCGGTGTCCGCCGAAATGCGCATCGACACCAGACCCGGCGGCGCCGGCCGACGTTGCTCCGGCACGCCCTTCAGTGCCTCCGCCATGAAATATACCCACATCGGCAGCGCCGTGCGGCCACCTTCTTCGCCCGGACCGAGCGAGCGCTCCTGGTCGAACCCGACCCAGGCTGTCGCAACCAGTCCGGCATTGAAGCCGCAGAACCAGGTGTCGCGGCGATCGTTGGTCGTGCCCGTCTTGCCGGCGAGGTCGGTGCGCTTCAACTGCAGCGCGCGCGTCGCCGTGCCGCGCCGGATGACGTCGCTCATCATGTCTGTCATCAGGAAGTCGTTCTGCGGCGAGATCACCGATGGCGCGAGCCACTGCTCCTGCAGATAAGTGAGTCCGCCCCAGCGCATCTCGTCGTTGCTCGGCGCGCGGATCGGCGCATCGCTGGCGGCTGCACCGCCGCCCTCGGTCTCATTCGCGTTCGGGTTGGACGGCTGCAGACATTCCGGGCACGCGAAGCGCGGCTGCGCCTCGTAGATCACCTTGCCTTCCGGGCTGACGATGCGATCCAGGAAGTACGGCTCGACTTTGAAGCCGCCGTTCGCGAACACCGCGTACGCGCCGGCCATCTCCAGCGGCGACACCGACGCCGTGCCGAGCGCGAGCGACAAGTTGCGCGGCAGGCTTTCCTTCGGGAATCCGAAGCGCTCGATGTACTGCGTCGCATACGCCGGGCCGAGCGCGTTCATCACGCGAATCGAAACCAGGTTGCGCGAACGGACCAGCGCTTCGCGCAGGCGCATCGGCCCACGGAACTCGCGCGTCACGTTCTGCGGCCGCCAGCTTCCTTCCAGCGTCGGATCTTCGATGACCAGCGGCGCATCGTTGACGATGCTCGCCGGCGTAAAGCCCTGCTCGAGCGCTGCGGAGTACAGGAACGGCTTGAACGCGGAGCCCGGCTGACGTTTCGCCTGCACCGCGCGATTGTAGTTGCTCGCGAAGTAGTCGAAGCCGCCGGTGAGCGCGGCGATGGCGCCGTCCTTCGGATCGACCGCGACCAGAGCGCCCTGGATGTCCGGGACCTGCAGCATGCGCCAATTTCCGGACACCTCCTGTGCGACATACACAACGTCGTTCGGCGCAAGCACATCGCCTGCGCGCTGGAGCTGCGGTCCGATGCTGCCGTCCGGGAGCGGCGCACGCGCCCAACTGATCGCGGGCCACGCCAGGCTGATCCTGCCGTTCGCGCGCGTGAACGCGACAGCACTCTTCTCATCGACCGAAAGAATCAGCGCCGGGACCAGCCCACCGCGCTGCGAGTATTCCTCGAGTGCCTGCGACCATTCCTTCTCGCGCGCACCGCTGGGTAACGCGACGCGACCGGCCGGTCCGCGATAGCCGTGACGCTGGTCGTACTCGATCAGCCCTGCGCGCAGCGCGCGCACGGCGGCACCTTGCAAGCGGCTGTCCACCGTCGTGACGGCTTCGTAGCCAGCCGTATATGCCTCGACACCCAGCCGATTGAAGAGCTCGGCGCGCGCCATCTCCGCGACGTACGGCGCGTCCACTTCGACAGCAGGTCCGTGGAGTCGCGACTCCACTGCGGCGTTGAGCGCGATGTCGTACTCGTCCTGCGTGATGAATTCCTTCTCGCGCATTCGCCGCAGCACGTAAGCACGGCGCTGACGAGCGAGATCGGCGTTCGCCACCGGATTGTCGCGCGACGGCAGCCGGAACGTGCCGGCGATCAGCGCCATCTCCGGCAGCTTGAGCTGCTCGACCGTCTTGCCGAAGTAGACCTCTGCCGCGGCGCCGACGCCGTACGCGCGCTGGCCGAGAAACATCTTGTTCAAGTACAGCGCGAGAATTTCCTGCTTCGTCAGCTCCTGCTCGATGCGGAACGTCGTGAAGATCTCGATCAGCTTGCGGCGATAGCTCTTCTCCGGGCTCAGGAACAGGCCGCGGGCGAGCTGCATCGTGATCGTGCTGCCGCCTTCGGCTTTTTCGCCCGACAACAGGTGACGCGCCGTCGCACGGACCAGGCCGGGATAGTCGACGCCGCCGTGCTGGAAGAAGTTGTCGTCTTCCGCGGCGAGCACCGCGTTGATCATCTGGTTCGGGATCGCATCGAACGCGAGCGGGATGCGCCGCTCCTCGCCGAACTGCGCGATCAGCTTGCCGTCGCGGCTGTACACGCGCAGCGGCACGCGCAGACGAATGTCCTTGATAGTGGTGACGTCAGGCAGCGAGGGATGCAGGTATTGGTACGCGCCCAGCAGCGCGAGCATGGAGCTGCCGACTGCAATGAAGCCCATGGCGAGCAGCACTCGGGGCGGAGATGAGACGTAACGTCGGATCACAACAAAAAATCCTAAGTCCTTGCTTTACCCTTGCTTACGGAAGGGGCCGTATGCATAGTAACTGGCGGTTCGCGGGTCCACGTGCGCTCCAGACTAGCGTCCGTGAGGAATGATAAGAGGCGAATCGGACAGGGGGATAGAAGCTAAACAGCGACGTCTGTCCCTATTTTCGTTCCGCCTAGTGAGTTCGGCAGGCCTACGATAAGGGCAAAGGCGTAAGAAGGGGGCCCAACCAGGATCCGGGAATGCCGCGAAGGTAATTCGTGAGGCTGCTCACATTCAACTTAACGCCCGGCTGTATATAGTTGCCGCCCGAGTTTCGTGTCCGGTCTCCGATCGCGCCTTAACTGTTTGATCTGAAAAGGGAAACAGCGTGCTCCTCACCGCAAAATCCCGACCTCTCCTGGGGCTCGACATCACCACTTCGTCGGTGAAGTTGATCGAGCTCTCGATGAGCGGCGGCCAATACCGCGTCGAATCGTACGCGGCCGAAGCAACCCCGCCGAACTCAATCAACGAAAAAGCAATCGTCGATGCGAGCGCCGTGGGCGAAGCGATCAAGCGCGCTGTGAAGCGCTCCGGCGCGCGCGCCAAGGACGCAGCCGTCGCGATCAGCGGCGACGCGGCGATCACCAAGGTGATCCAGATGCCGCGCACGCTCAGCGAGAACGAGCTCGAAGGCCAGGTCGAGATGCAGGCCGACCAGTACATCCCGTTCCCGATGGAAGAAGTCAGCTTCGACTTCGAAGTCATCGGGCCTTCAGAGAAAGATCCCGACATGCTCGACGTGCTGCTGGTGGCAACGCGCTCCGAGAACGTCGAACAGCGCGTCGCCGCATGCGCCGCCGCGGGACTCACCGCCAAGATCGTCGACGTCGAAGCGTTCGCACTCGAGAACGCCTGCCGTCTGTTGACTCATCAAATGCCGGACGGCGGCCTGAGCCGCGTCATCGCCGTGGTCGACTTCGGTGCGAGCAGCACTACGTTCAGCGTGCTGCGCGACCTGAAGGTCATCTACACGCGCGACTTCGCGTTCGGCGGCCAGCAGCTCACTGAAGAAGTGATGCGCACGTACGGCCTGAGCATGGAAGAGGCCGGTCGCGCGAAGAAGGAAGGCGGCTTGCCGGGCAACTACGAGACCGAAGTGCTCGGCCCGTTCATCGACGACATGTGCCAGCAGGTGAGCCGCTCGCTGCAGTTCTTCCTCGCCTCCGGCGCCGGCCGCGAGCAGCCCGAGCAGATCCTGATCTGCGGCGGCTGCGCCAACATCCCCGGCGCGGCGGAAATGATCCAGAGCCGCGTCGGCATCGAGTCGCAGCGCGGCGATCCGCTCGGACAGATGAAAGTGAGTCAGAAGGCCAAGGCGCAGGCCGTGAAGAAAGACGCGACTGCGCTGCTGACGGCCTGCGGGTTGGCATTACGGAGTTTCGACTGACATGCCGAGAATCAACCTAATCCCGTGGCGCGAGGCTGAGCGCAAGCGCAAGCGCCAGGAATTCGGCGTCGGCGCACTCGGTGCGCTGGTCGCCGCCGGCGCGATCGCGTTCCTCGTGAACCTGCAGATGGGCGCGGCGATCGACAACCAGAACGAGCGCAACCAGTACCTCAACGAAGAGATCGCGAAGCTCGACAAGCAGATCACCGAGATCCTCGCGCTGGAACAGCAGAAGCAGCGCCTGCGCGCGCGCATCCAGGTCATCGAGCAGCTCGAGCGCAGCCGGCCCGAGATCGTCCACGTGTTCGACCAGCTCGTGCGCACGATTCCCGACGGCGTCAGCCTGACCGGGCTCAAGCAGACCGATCGCAAGCTGCAGCTCAAGGGCCTGGCGCAGTCGAGCACGCGCGTCGCCTCTTACATGCGCAACATCGATGCGTCCGAGTGGCTGACCGACCCGTCGCTCGACATCCTCGAGACCAAGGGCTCCGGTGACACCGGCTCCGAATTCACGCTGAACGCGCAGCAGGAGAACCCGCAGCTCGCGACCAATCCGGATCAGCAGGTCGCCGCCGCGCCGCCGAAGGGTCCGGCAGGAGCGCGTCAATGAGCGTTCTCGACCAGATTCGCGATCTCGATCCGAACGATCCGGGCCGCTGGCCGATGCCGTTCCGGCTCGGCGCGATCGGCCTGATCTTCATCGTCGCCGTGGTGCTCCTCGCGTACCTGCTGGCGTGGAAACCGAAGAAGCCGGAGCTGGACGCGGCGCGCGCCGAAGAACAGGTGCTGCTGCAGAAGCTCGAGGCGAAAGCCAAGAAGGCCGCGAACCTCGATGCTTACAAGGCGCAGCTCGCGGAGATGGAGCAGTCGTTCGGTGCGATGTTGCGCAAGCTGCCGAACAAGACCGAGGTGCCGAACCTGCTGACCGACATTTCGCAGCAGGGCACCGCAGCCGGCCTCGATCAGAAGCTGTTCCAGCCGAGCCCGCAGAACATGCGGGACTTCTACTCCGAGCTGCCGATCCGGATGCGCCTCACCGGCAGCTTCCATTCGATCGGCGCGTTCGTCAGCGGCATCGCGGCGCTGCCGCGCATCGTGACTCTGCACGACGTCGAGATCACGCAGAAGAACAAGGGTTCCGACGATCTGCAGCTCGACGTGACGGCGAAGACGTATCGCTACCTGGACGAAGAAGAGCAGGCCGCGAACCAGCAGCAGCAGCAGGGTCCGGCCGGCGCACGGCGACCCGGTACCTGACACAACCTCAAGCAGCGCCACCTATGACCAGAACCTTTCTGATTGCCGCCGCCGCTGTCGCAGTGCTGTCGCTGAGCGGATGCTCCGACGGCATGGACCAGCTGCGAGGGCAGGTCGCAGAGATCAAGGCTCGTCCGGGCGAGGCCATCGAGCCGTTGCCGGAGATCAAGCCGTACGAGGCGTTCGCGTACAACGCGAGCAACTTGCGTTCGCCGTTCGTGCCCACCGCGCCGGCGCGCAACGACCTGGCCGCGGGCCTGCGCCCCGACGTGAAGCGTCCGCGCGAGTTCCTCGAGCAGTTCCCGCTGGACACCATGCGCATGGTCGGGACGCTGCAGCTGCAGGGCCGTAGCTACGGCCTGGTGCAAGGGAAGGATGGTCTCGTGCACCGCGTGCTGCCGGGCAACTACGTCGGCCAGAACGACGGCCGCATCGTCGGCATCAGCCCGACCAAGATAACAGTCATCGAGATCGTCCCCGACGGTCTCGGCGGATACATCGAGCGTCCAGCGGCGCTGGCATTGACAGAATGATTCCAGGGAGAAACCCGCAAATGTCGTCCTCAATTTCGTCGCTCCGGCGGCTCGGCCTTGGTGTGGTGCTGTTTGCAGGCGTGGCCCTGCAGGCACTCGCGCAGGGCGCCAACCGTCTGGAAGGCATCACGTTCACGACCGGCGCCGGCAACAAAGTCGAGCTGACGCTGCGGCTCAGCGACAATGCGCCGACGCCTCTCACCTTCACGGTCGACAATCCGGCGCGCATCGCGCTCGATCTGCCGGACACGAGCGTCTCGATGACCTCGCGCCGCGTCGACGTCAAGCAGGGTGTAGTCGACACAGTGAACGTCGCTGAGGCGAATGGCCGCACGCGCGTGGTGCTCAACGTCGACAACCTGGTGCCCTACGAGACGCGCGTCAGCGGCAACACAATCATCGTGTCTGTCGGCGGTGGCGCCGGCGCACGCAGCAGCGGTGCCGCGGTCTCGACTGCAGCAGCAGCCGCAACCAGCCAGAACACGCGCGCGGCAGCGCCGGCCACCGGCTCGCGCAGCGTCAACAACATCGATTTCCGCCGCGGCGCCGACGGCTCCGGCCGCATCATCGTCGAGCTCACCGATTCCAAGGTACCCGCCGACCTGCGCCAGGAAGGCGGCCGCATCGTGGTGAATTTTGCGAAGACCGCGCTGCCCGAGAACCTGATGCAGCGCCTCGACGTCACCGACTTCGCGACGCCCGTCAGCTCGGTCGATGCCATGCGCGCCGCGGACGGCACGCGCCTGGTCATCGCGGCGAGTGGCGACTACGAACAGCTCGCCTATCAGTCGGACAACATCTACACGATCGAAATCAAGCCGGTCGTGAAGCTGCCGCCTGAGCTGCAGGACGTGAAGGAATACACCGGTGAGCGCCTGACCCTGAACTTCCAGGACATCGAGACGCGCGCGGTGCTG
>Ga0075419_10000567_pt1 | contig 23406 bp, 21 predicted proteins | sample SoiMetdeltSBSDD3_FD_76900 | JGI IMG/M metagenome (GOLD analysis project Ga0075419, IMG submission 76900) | Bulk soil microbial communities from a Populus tree surrounding site in Tennessee, USA - Soil MetaG P. deltoides SBSDD3 | ecosystem: Environmental > Terrestrial > Soil > Tree plantation... | reverse complement strand
CGGCGGCACACTGAGCGGACCACCCGCCGTCGGGTTCCAGTTCGAGCAGCAGGTCGCCGCGAAGCTCGAGCCCGCGCCGCCGCCACCGCCGAAGGGCGCCGGCACGGTCAAGTCCACGTTCCAGCGCGTCTACGACGACGTGATCTTCGAGCGATCCACGATCGCGCAAGCCGCCGATAAGTTCATCGCGGAGGCGCAGAAGGCCATCTCCACATAGCATGGCCGTCCAGGTCCTCGGCTCGCGCGACGTTGTCCGGGCGTCGCGCGAGCGGCAACGTCGACGGTACGGTGAGCGCCCCGGCATCGCGTACCTGTTCCTGTCCCCGTGGGTGCTGGGTGCGCTGCTGCTGACGGTCGGCCCGATGCTGGGCTCGCTCTACTTGTCGTTCACCGACTACGACCTGTTCACCACGCCGGAGTGGGTGGGCCTGGAGAACTACCGGAACCTGTTCACCGACGATTCGCGCTTCGTCGCCGCGGTCTGGGTGACCGTGCGGTACGTGCTCATCTCCACCCCGCTGAAACTGGTGGCCGCGCTCGCCGTCGCGTTGCTGCTCAACCGGGCCAGCCGGGCCCAGGGCTTCTACCGATCAGCGTTCTACGCGCCGTCGCTGCTCGGCGCGAGTGTGGCGGTCGCCCTGGTCTGGCGGGTCATCTTCGGGGATCTCGTATCCTCCCCGCAGTACGCGTTGCTGGTGATCGTGGCGCTGGCGGTCTGGCAGTTCGGCGCGCTGATGGTCATCTTCCTCGCCGGCCTCGAGCAGATCCCCCAGGAGCTGTACGACGCGTCCGCTGTGGACGGTGCCGGCTGGTGGCGGACACTCCGCTCGGTCACACTGCCCATGCTGTCACCGGTCATCTTCTTCAACCTGGTACTGGAGACGATCCACGCGTTCCAGGCGTTCACCGGCGCGTTCGTCATCAGCAGCGGCCGCGGTGGCCCGATCGACTCGACGCTGTTCTACACGCTGTACCTGTACCAGAAGGGCTTCAACGAATTCCGCATGGGCTACGCGTCGGCGATGGCGTGGGTGCTGGTCCTCGTGGTGGCCGCGATCACCGCGGTGCTGTTCCGCACGGCGCGGATGTGGGTCTTCTACGCTGGGGAGGACCGGTGATGCGCCGGTTCGGGTGGCACGTGATCTGTCTGGTCGCGCTGGCCGTTCTGCTGTACCCGATCGCCTGGCTGCTGACAGCCTCGGTGAAGCCGGCCAACGAGATTCTGTCCAGCCTGCGGCTGGTACCCGAGCGCGTCATTATGGGCAACTACGCCGAGGTCTTCCGGGGCATGGCCGGCGTGAGCGTGTGGCGGTTCCTGGCGAACTCGCTCATCGTGTCCGTGGGTTCGGTCGTTGGTACCGTCGTGTCCTGCTCGCTGGCGGCGTACGCGTTCTCGTGGCTGCGGTTCCGGCTGCGCAACGTCCTGTTCGCGTTCACCATCATGACGATCCTGCTGCCGATCCACGTGCTACTCATCCCGCAGTACACGATCTTCCAGCGGTTGGATCTGGTCGACACGTACTGGCCCCTGATCCTGCCGAAGCTGCTGGCCACCGATGCGTTCTTCGTCTTCCTCATCGTGCAGTTCATGCGTTCGCTGCCGCGCGAGCTGGGTGACGCCGCGCGTATCGACGGGTGCGGACCGATCCGCGCCTTCGCGTACGTGGTGCTCCCGCTCACCCGGCCGGCCCTGGTCACCACCGCCATCTTCACGTTCATCTGGTCCTGGAACGACTTCCTCAGCCAGCTGATCTATCTCAACACCCCGAAGAACTACACGCTGCCGCTGGCCCTGCGGCTGTTCATCGACCAGACCAGCCAGACGTCGTACGGCGCGATGATGGCCATGTCGGTACTCACGCTCGTGCCGATCGCGCTGTTCTTCTTCGCCTTCCAGCGTCTACTGGTGGAAGGCGTCGCCACCACCGGACTGAGTGGGTGAGGGTCATGCGTCGGGTCTGTTTCACGCTCCAGGTTCGGCCGGAGATGCTGGACGAGTACCGCCGGCGGCATGCCGCCGTCTGGCCGGAGATGCTCGAGGCGCTGCGGGACGCGGGCTGGCGCGACTACTCGCTGTTCCTGCGCTCCGACGGTCTCCTCGTCGGCTACTTCCTGACCGAGGACCTGGACGCGGCGCGGGCCGCCATGTCCGCGACCGACGTGAACGCGCGGTGGCAGGCCGAGATGGCACCGTTCTTTGTGGACCTGCCGGGCGGACGGCCCGACACCGGGATGCAGGTCCTCGAGGAAGTGTTCAACCTGGACGACCAGCTGGGAGGCCTCCGATGACCCGATCGAGCGTGAAGCAGGCGCTGCGGGCGCAGCGGATCGAGACGCCGTCGTGGGCATACGGCAACTCGGGGACGCGGTTCCGGGTGTTCCCGCAGGCGGGTGTGCCGCGGACGCCGTACGAGAAGCTCGAGGACGCGGCCGAGGTACAGCGGTTCACCGGCGTCGCGCCGAGCGTGGCGTTGCACATCCCGTGGGACAAGGTGGACGACTACGCCGAGCTGGCCGCCTTCGCCCAGGACCGCGGGGTCGAGCTGGGTACGATCAACGCCAACGTCTTCCAGGACAACGACTACCGGCTCGGCAGCGTGGCCAATCCCGATCCGGGGATCCGCCGCAAGGCGATCGGGCACCTGGTCGAGTGCATCGAAGTCATGGACCGTACCGGCTCGCGGGACCTGAAGCTGTGGTTCGCCGACGGGACCAACTACCCGGGACAGGACGACGTGCGGGCCCGGCAGGAACGATTGGCCGACGCGCTGCGGGAGACGTACGACCGGCTCGGCGAGCACCAGCGGATGCTGCTGGAGTACAAGCTGTTCGAGCCGGCCTTCTACATGACCGACGTACCGGACTGGGGGACCGCGTTCCTCCACTGTGTACAGACCGGTCCGCGGGCGCACGTCGTCATCGACACCGGACACCACGCACCGGGTACGAACATCGAGTTCATCGTCGCGGTGCTGCTCCGGGCCGGCCGGCTCGGCGGGTTCGACTTCAACTCCCGGTTCTACGCCGACGACGACCTGATGGTCGGTGCGGCCGACCCGTTCCAGCTCTTCCGCATCATGCACGAGATCGTGCTGGCCGGCGCACTGGGGCCCGAGGCGGGTATCGCGTTCATGCTCGACCAGTGCCACAACATCGAGCCCAAGATTCCCGCGGTCATCCGCTCGGTGATGAACGTGCAGGAGGCCACCGCCAAGGCGTTGCTGGTCGACAGCGCGGCGCTCGTGGCTGCCCAGCAGGCCGGCGACGTGCTCGAGGCGAACGCGGCCCTCATGGACGCGTACCACACCGACGTCCGCCCGCTGCTGCGTGAGCTGCGTGAGGACATTGGCCTGGACCCGGACCCGGTCGCGGCGTACCGCCGGTCGGGGTACCACGAGAAGATATGCGCCGACCGCCTCGGTGGTGAGGCGGCCGGGTGGGGCGCCTGACGACTCCCCACCCGGATACGACACTCAGCGGACGAAGATGTTCGGTTGCGGTGGCGTGCTCATGCCGTTGCCGAGGAAGAAGCCCGGGTGCGGCGGCTGGTTGTACGCGGTGTTCTGCCAGGCGATCGCGACCCGGTACTGCGGGTCGTGCATCAGCGTGAAGATGCGGGTCGTGGTCGTCGTGGTCGTCGTGTAGATGCGTAGCGCGTTGCTCGTCGACGTACGCCAGATGACCTCCTCGCGCCAGTCGCCCCACAGGTCGGCGGAGAGCGCAGGGGTTGCCTTGGTGCCGTTGTTCGAGGAGACGCCGGACGCGGTGAGCAGCCGCGTGTCGCCACCGGTGCCGTACTTGTCGATGCGCGTCTGGTCCAGCAGCTCGCGTACCGGGTCAGCGTCCCACCAGATGAGGAAGTTCTGCGATGACGGCTTGCGACCGATGCTCCCACCCGAGGCGTTGCGCAGGTCGGCCACGGACGAGGACCATGACTCGGCGCCGGCGCTGCCGGCATAGACGTCGCCGGACACCCCGCGACCGTTGTCGCAGCCGCAAGTAGGCGCAGCGAAGACGTTCTGCCCGGTCCGGCCGTCGACCATGTAGTGCGCGGGGTGCGCGCCGTCCTCGGTCACCTTGAAGACTTCGAGGCCCGGCCGGCTCGGTACGAGGTCACCGACGTGCAGCGTGTCACCGTGCCCGAAGCCGGTGTTCCACAGCGGCTGACCGTTGTCGTTGATGGCCATCGCGCCGAACACGATCTCATCGCGGCCGTCGGCGTCGAGGTCCGCGACGGACAGCTGGTGGTTTCCCTGGCCGGCGTACTGCGAGCCGGACACGTTGGAGTCGAACACCCAGCGCTGGGTCAGCGCGCCGTTGCGGAAGTCCCATGCGGCGATGACCGTACGCGTGTAGTAGCCCCGGGACATGATGAGGCTGGGCCGGGTGCCGTCGAGGTACGCCGTACCAGCGAGGAACCGGTCGACCCGGTTGCCGTAGCTGTCGCCCCAGGAGGAGACCGTGCCCCGCGGGGGTACGTAGTTCACTGTGGACAGTGCGGCGCCGGTCAGCCCGTCGAACATCGTCAGGAACTCGGGACCGGTCAGCACGTAGCCGGACGAGTTGCGGAAGTCGGCGCTGGCGTTGCCGATCACCTGGCCGGTACCCGACCGCGTGGCGTCTGCGGTCTTCATGGCCACCTCGGCCCGACCGTCGCCGTCGTAGTCGTACACCTGGAACTGCGTGTAGTGCGCGCCCGCCCGGATGTTGCGGCCGAGGTCGATGCGCCACAGCCGCTGGCCGTTGAGCCGGTACGCGTCGACGAAGACGTTGCCGGTGTAGCCGGACTGCGAGTTGTCCTTGGAGTTCGACGGATCCCACTTCAGTACGATCTCGTACTGCCCGTCGCCGTCGAGGTCACCGACGCTGGCGTCGTTGGCGCTGTAGGTGTACGACACGCCGTCGGGGGTGGTGCCGCCGGCGGGTACCTGCAGCGGTACGTCGAGGAAGTTCTGAGAAAGTTGCAGCGCTGGCTCCGACGCCGCCTGCTCGACCCCGCCGACCACCGCGCGGACGGTGTAGGTGGCACCCTGCGGTGCTCCGGAGTCGAAGAAGTTGGTGTGCGACTGCGAGGCGACCCGCGTCGAGCCGCGGTACAGGTTGTACGAGACGCTCGCCGGGTCGGTGCCGAGCATGCGCCACGACACGAAGTTGCCGGTACCGGACCGGACACTGACGAGCCCGCGGTTGATGTCCTCCATCTGCTTCGCGCCGGGCGGGTTCGGGTTGGGGTTCACGTCGCCCACCCGGACGAGCTGGAACTGCTGGTTCGTGCCGCCGTTGTCGGTGAACTGGGAGATCCGCGCACCGTCCGCAGTGGACCGTTCCCACACGTCGAGCGCCTTGCCCGAGTTGCGGTTGATGACTTTGACGAACCCGCCGGTGGTGTCGATGACCTGGAACTGCTGGTTCGTACCGTTGGTGTCGGGCCACTGGATGAGCTGCGCACCGTCGGCGGTGGAGAAGTTGAGGATGTCGATGACCTTGCCGCTGTGCCTCGCGCGCAGCCGGAAGAAGCCGCCCCCCGAGTCCAGGAACTGGAACTGCTGGTTCTGCCCGTCGTTGCGGGTCCACTGCACGATCGCCGCGCCGTCGGCCGTGGACGAGCCGTCCACCGCGATGGCCTTGCCGCTGTGCCGGGCCAGTAGCACGTAATAGCCGTTGGGGTCGATGGTGGCCGCCTCCGCGGCGTTGGCCGCGATCACGACCGCGACGCTGGCGGTCAGGAGAGTGACACAGGCCATCGCGGTGGTTCGTCGCTTCATAGGAGCCCTCCCTGGCGTGCTGAAATGTTTCAAGCAATGCCCGGTTGCGACCAGGATCGGCATTCGATCGAGGTTTGTCAACGCATGCTCCGGAACCTGGTGGCTGGCCAAGGCTTGACCTCGATGGGACGCCACTCATAGGCTGGCATCGACGTATTGAAACGATTAAACGCGTGGAGAGTCGAATGTCTCGCCTATCGACCGCGTTCGTTGCCGGTACCTGCGCGATGGTGCTCGTACTCACCGGAGCCACGGCGTCGGCCGAGCCGCCGGCCGTCGACCGCCCGAGCGGCGGTCCGGACGCTCTCCGGCTCGAACACCTCGACCGCGGGCTCGTCGGCGCGGCCACCACCGAGGGTGTGTTCCTGAGCTGGCGACTGCTCGGTCACGAGGTCACCGGCCGTACCGCGACCGGGATGGCCGGCTCGGACTTCCACGTGTACCGGGACGGGATCCGGATCGCGACCGTCACCGACAGCACGAACTACCTCGACCGCGAGGGCGCATCCGGCGCGCAGTACCGCGTCGCGGCGGTCGTCAGCGGTACCGAGGTCGATGTCAGCGCACCGGTCTCGCCATGGTCGGGGGCGTTCTACGACCTGCCGCTGCGCCGGCCGGCCGACGGCATCACACCGGTCGGTGAAACGTACACGTACAGCGCCAACGACATGAGCGTCGGTGACGTGGACGGCGACGGGCAGTACGAGTACATCGTCAAGTGGGACCCGTCGAACTCCAAGGACGTCTCGCAGATCGGGTACACCGGCAACGTGTACATCGACGCGTACGAGTTGGACGGGACCCTGCTCTACCGCATCGACCTCGGAGTCAACATCCGCGCCGGGGCGCACTACACCCAGTTCCTCGTATACGACTTCGACGGCGACGGCCGCGCCGAGATGATGTTCAAGACGGCACCGGGGACGAAGGTCACCCGGTACGACACTGCCGGCAACGTGGTCTCCGAACGGTTCATCACGATGCCGGGCGAGGACATCCGGGCCGGCTTCTCGCACGCCGACGACTACCGGCTGAGCCGGGCCGGCTACTTCGAGCACCTCGTCGACATGTTCCTCGGTTGGCACGCGCATCCCGAGGTGGTGGCCGGGCGCTGGCCGGCGACGCTTGAGGAGGCGTTCGGCATCCCGCCGGCATACCAGTACCCACTGTCCAGAGTGGACGCCGAGGCACTGGTGAACTACTTCCTCGACGTGTACGCGCCGAGCCGCAGCACCCGCAACACCCTGCGCCTCTTCGAGGGGTTCATCGTCGACGGGCCGGAGTACCTGAGCGTGTTCGAGGGCGCGACCGGTCGGGAGCTGCAGACGATCCGGTACAAGCCCGCGCGGCAGGACGACGGTCTCATGTGGGCCGACTACGCGCTATCCCGCATCGAGCCGGGCAACCGCGTCGACCGGTTCCTCGCCACCGTGGCGTACCTCGACGGCAAGCACCCGTCCGCCGTCTTCGCCCGCGGCTATTACACGCGGACGACGCTCGTCGCCTACCACTGGGACGGCCGTCGGCTGAGCGAGGAGTGGTTCGTCGACAGCGGCTGGGTACCGATGACCAACCCGTTCAACTATCCGGCGCACAACAAGGACGGCACCGATCCGGAGTTCAAGACCATCACCACGCAGGGCGCGCACTCGCTGTCCGCCGCGGACGTCGACCTCGACGGCAAACAGGAGATCGTGTACGGATCGGCCACGATCGACCACGACGGCAGCCTGCTGTACAGCTCGTTCGGCGTACTGCCGCCGGGCAGCGGCAACCCGGGCGCGCTCGAACGGCTCGGGCACGGCGACGCGATGCACGTCACCGACCTCGACCCGAACCGGCCCGGCATCGAGCTCTACATGGTGCACGAGGCGGGGGCGTTCGCACCGTACGGCCACGCGATGCGCGACGCGGCAACGGGCCAGGTGCTCTTCGGCACCTTCAGCGGCCGGGACACCGGGCGCGGCATGGTCGGCGACATCATCCCGGCCGAGCCGGGACTCGAGGCCTGGGCGTCGACCGGGATGGGCCTGTGGACCGCCGACGGCGACTTCCTCGGTACCACCACTCCCGGGACGAACCAGAGCATCCGGTGGGCCGCGAACATGACCACGCAGATCGTCGACGGCGCGCTCGACGTCACGCCGACGATCCGCGACTGGCAGCGCGGGGTGGTGCTCACGGCGACGGGTACGCGTACCAACAACGGCACCAAGGGCAACCCGGGCCTCGTGGCCGACATCTTCGGCGACTGGCGTGAGGAGATGTTGATGCGCACTGTGGACAGTGCGGCGATCCGCATCTACCTCAGCACCGAGGTGACCAACCGGAAGCTCTACACGTTGATGCACGACCCGCAGTACCGGGCCGAGGTGGCGCGCCAGCAGACGACGTACAACCAGCCGTCGTACACCAGCTTCTACCTCGCCTCGGACATCGACTGGACCCGCGTGCCGGTACCGGACTTCTGGGCTCCGGGCAGCATCGGGGCCCTGGGCGACCGGCTCGACGCGTTCGTCCACAGTGGAGACGTCGCGGGCCCGGTAGCCGTCCAACTGAGGGCTGCACTCGCCCAAGCCGAACACCACGTGGACCAGGGACAGATCCCGCAGGCGGTCCGGGCGCTCGACCGGTTCGTGGAGCGCCTGGACCACTCGGGTGTGTCGGACACTGCGCGCGCATCGCTGACCTACCACGCCCAGACTGTGGTGTCCATGCTCACGTAGTCGGCTACTCGTAGCGGACCGCGTCGTGGCGGGTCGCGACGTCCATCATGAGCACGGCGACGGACGACACCGCGAGCGCGGCCAACACGCCGAGGCCGAGACCGGCGAGGAAGCTCGGCTCCGGGAAGACCCACTCGCTTCGCGGAACGACCAGGTACATCACGAGCATCACGAGGCCGAATACGCCGAGGGACGTGGACAGTAGGGGTACCCCCGTCTCCAACAACACCAGGCGTCGAAGCTCGGCGAGCCGAACACCGGAGGCACGCAGGAGCGCGAACGGGCGCCGGCGCTCCAGCAGCCCGGCGATGGCCGAGATGGTCAGGCTGAGCGCCGCGACGAGCAGTACGAACACGACGGCAGGCGCCAGCACCCCTGCTCGGTCGAGCTGCCGTTCCGACTCCGCCTCGAAATCACGGTTGGTCCGGGTCAACGAGAACGGCACGGTCACCGCGGCGAGTGTCCGGACCCGCTCCTCGGCCGCCAACGAGCCGTCGGTCGGCACGTAGAGGGTCACGACGGGCAGACTGGTCGCCTGCGGACCGGGCTCCATGATGCCGTTCCGGTTGAACAGCTCCGTCAGCGGCTGCTCTCCGTTGAGGACCGACGACGGCAGCGGGCAGCTCAGCTCCGTCACCCGGGCCAGATCCGCGCACCCGACGACGAGTGTTCCTCCCGGGCCCGACCGTCCTACCACGACACCGTTCGACATGAGCGGCGCCAGGGCGGCCTCCGGTACCCCGCGCACGTCTATCACGACCACACCGGGATTCAGTACCGACTGATTGCTGCCGCCCACCTCGCGTTCGTGCGCCGCGGTGAGGCCGGCAATGGTGGCCACCGCTATCGCGAGGGTCGCGCCGCTGACCGCGCGGAAAGCGGTGTAGGGGTCGGAAGCGATCCGGCGTGCCGCCATCAGGGTCGTCGCGCGCCGGCTGAGCCGGGCCACGCCTCGGCTGATCCACATGCACACCCACGGTCCGACCAGCACCAGTCCGACCAGTATGACCAGCGGCGAGACTACGGGGAGCCATCCGACGAGCGGGTTCCGGTGCCCGGTCTCGGCCTGGGCGTTGCTGAGCTGTATTCCTTCCCAGAAGGCCGCGATCCCGACAGCCAGTGGGATCAGCCTCGTGGCGCGCGGGGGCCGTCGCCGCACGCGCTGACGAACCCCGAGCGGCGAGATCTGGACGCGGTGCATGGCCACGAGAGTCGTGAACACGGTGAGCACCGGTACCGCCACCAGTACCAGCACCGCCTGATCGGTTGGGGCGGTGAGGTCGGCGACATAGATCGGTACGCCGTGGCCCAACGTGATCTGGCTCGCCACCAAGGGCCGGGTCGCGAGGTATCCGAGCCAGCCGAGCAGAGTCCCGACGATCGCGGCACCCAGAGTCTCGGTCACGGCGAGCACGACGGTCTGCAGCCTGGTCGCCCCGGCCAGACGGATCGCGGCGAACCGCTGCTCACGCCGGGCCGCGCCGATGCGGGTGACCATCGAGACGAACACCACGACCGGGCCTACGATCAGCACCGCGACCAACATGACCAGGATCCGCGCCGCCGGCGCGAGGTCCAGCTGCTCGCCGGGTTGCTCGATACCGCGGATCTCGTACGCGCCGGCGGTGTTGCGCATCTCCTCGGGGGTCCGGCCGACGATACCGACCAGCTCACCGGGGGAGATCAGGCCCTCCGGCCCGATGGTGCCGACGATCTGCCCGGGGAACCGGTTGCCCAGTTGGTCGGCCGGCACCGTACGGAGCAACTCGGCCAGCGCCGGAGACACGACCACCTCCCCCGGTGCGGGCAACCGATCCACACCCGGCGGCACCGGCGGCCGTGGCCCGAGCGCGGCTATGTGGACCCGGATGACGTCCTGGCCCGCGTACCGGTCGGTGACGGCCATCCACAGTGCACCGTCGGGTGCGGTGGGTGGGCTCGCCGCGTTCGTGCGGTGCCAGGCGAGGCGGTCCACGTGGCCCTGCAGTACCGGCATCGCGGTCAGCGTGAACAGCAGCAGGATCACGCCGATCGTCACCCCGAAGGCCATCAACGCGAGGCGGGCCAAGCTCTCCCGGCCACCCGCGAACGCGATTCTGAGCCCGAGCCGGAAGTTCACGACACGACCGCCGGCTGGACGACCCGGCCGTCCCGCACGGTGACGGTGCGGTCGGCGTACGCGGCGACCCTTGCCTCGTGGGTGACCACGACGATGCCGACGCCTTCCGACTTGGCTGTATCGACGAACATGTCCATGACCTGGTCGGCGGCGACCGAGTCGAGCGACCCGGTCGGCTCGTCGGCGAAGACGAGCCGGGGGCCGGCGACGAGCGCGCGGGCGACGGCGACCCGCTGGGCCTGCCCGCCCGAGAGCTCGCCCGGGACGCGGTGCCCGAGCCCGTCGAGGCCCAGCCGTGCCAACCATTGCTCGGCCGCCGTTTCCGCGACTCTCCGCCGTTGCCCGGCGAGCAACAGCGGGAGTGCGATGTTCTCCAGCGCGGGCAGCTCGGGCACTAACTGTCCAAACTGGAACACGAACCCGAAGGCGGTCCGCCGCAGCCGGCTGCGCTGGCGGTCGGGCATCCGGTCGACGCGCTCGCCGTCGAAGGTCACCTCGCCGGCGTCCGGGAGGAGGATGCCCGCGAGGCAGTGCAGGAGGGTGGACTTTCCGGAGCCACTGGGACCCATGACCGCGAGCACTTCGCCCGCGTCGACGGACAGGTCCACCCCGCGCAGCGCCGGGGTCAGGCCGAAGTTCTTGCACACGCCCAGGGCCGTCAACAAAGCACTCACAGCCGGATCTCCTGAATTTTGTCGACGAGCGCGTCGAGGCGTCCGGCGGCGTGGTCTATCCAGCGCAGGTCGGCCTCGATGTGGAAGAGCTGGTAGTCAAGCAGCAAACTGTCCTGCAGCGAGGCGGTCCGCCGGGCCGCGGTCAGCTCGCGCATCACCGCGAGGTGCCGTTCGCGCTGCGTGTCGAGGAACTGTTCAGCGTTCCGTCCGGACTGGAGGGCCAGCACCACCTTCGTGAACAGCACGGTCTGCAAGTGCGGTTGTGGGTCCTCCGGTTCGGACAGCCAACGCTCCAAGTCCGTCACTCCCTCTGCCGTGATCGAGTAGCGCTTGCGCTCCGGCCCAGCGCCGGGCTCGACGCCGACAATCTCGATCAGGCCGTCCCGCTCGAGCTGCGCCAGCGTGCGGTACACCTGGCCGAATCGCAGCGGACGCGCGGCCCCGAACCGGCGGTCGTAGGACTGCTTGAGGTCGTAGCCATGGCGATCGGCCAGCTCGAGCAGGCCGAGAAGCGCGTACGAGACCGTCATGCCGGGTTACTATACCCGACGGGTATACCCAACGGGAAGAGGTCAGGCCTCGCGCCGGCGGAGCAGGAAGATCAGCAGGGCCGCCAGCAACGCGACGACACCTGCGATCGCAAGGATCCACGGCACGGTACTGCCGAACGTGTCGATGGTGCCCTTCTTGTCGGAGGCTTCGTCGACCGCGGCATCGACGCTCTGGTCGGTGAACGTCGTCGTCACGTCGTAGACGGGTGCGGCGGCGATGGGCGGCGACCCGATGCCGGCCTTGCGAGTCTCCCGTCGGTCGGTGTCCACGACGATTCCGGTCGTCGGTTCGACCCACACGGTTGACTTCGACTCATACGTGTAGGTCAGGGGCACCTGCGCGCCCAGCGACGGCAGCAGTTGCGCCAGTTGAGCCTTCTGCTCGGCCGGTAGCGGCAGGCGCTCGGCGATCGCACCCAGGGCGGCGCCGGACAGGTTCGTGGGCAGCGTGCCGAGGACCTGCGGGTCCTTGATGGCGGCGGCAGGCACGTTGACCTCATACACGTATGTGCCGAGGCCGTTCTTCTGCTCTTGCTTGACGTACGTAGCCGTAGCCGTCGTCTGCGTCTCGTTGACCCAGACCGGATAGTCCTTCTTCTCCGCGCCGATCGGCCAGCTCACCGTGAGCCCGTTCGGCTTGGTCGCGTTCCAGTCGGCCGGGTAGTCGGACGCACCGTTCAGCGTCTTGCGGTCGACGGCGTATGTGGCGTTTGTACTGCCTAGCTGCTGGCCCGACCCGGTCGCGAGGGTTCGCGCGTCGGTCGTCTTCGCCGCGCTGCCGTCGGTCGCGACCACCCGGACGGTTCGCTGTGCGGTCACCGGTGCGCCGGTCAGCAGGGCCTCACCCAGGCTGCCGGTGGCAATGGCCTGCGGATTCAACAGCACGTCGGCTGTACCGCTGAAGTCCCGGACCGTCTTGGTGTCGGCCGGCAACTGCGCGCGGCGCGGCACGACCACCCAGGCCATGATGGCGGCTGCCCCCAGAAGGACTACGCCGAGGCACGCGAGCACGATGGGCAGTGTCTTTGATCGCGTCATCATTCCCCCCGTAAATGCAAGTTTGTCCAGATTTATTATATCTGGCCTGATCGTTGGGCGTGGGCCGTTGGACGGTGTCGGTTCCAATCCCGCGTAGAAATAACACATGTGCATTTGCGGGGAGCCAGAAACAACATGGTGTATCCGCGTACCTCGTAAGGGTTATAGGCCGCAAAGGCGGGCATATCACATACTTCTCGCAACGGTACGCGGCCCGCGGCCGACCCCTCGGAGGTGAGCACCATGGACGTCATCGGCGATCTGCTGGACATCGTCGGCAACCTGCTGGCCGCTCTGCTCGGCCTGCTGCCCAGCCCGCCACCCGTACCGCCGGTCGCTCCGCCGACGCCGTAGTTCGTTACGCACCTGCCATTTCGGGGCTCAGCGGCGACTGTCCTCGGTGGACGCCGGCGCTGAGCCCTTCTCGTTTCAAAGATCAACAACCGGCTGTCGGTTGGCCGACGCTGCGTAGACCTTGAATCCGGACCGCCCGATAATTCGCTGACGGCGAAAGCATGTGACTGGTGATGCTTTCCGTAACGAGGAGTGGTGTTTTCTGGTGTACAGGCCGATGCGATGAACCCTGACCGGCGAGACGGCCCGGTCGCGGCGGCGACGGCCGACCTTGCCGCCTGGCTACGGGATGCCATCGGGGCACCGGTGCGCATCGGACCACCGACAGCCATCGAGTCCGGAGAACCGGTTGTGGCGGCGTGGCCGCTCGAGCTGCGATCGGACCAGGAGGCTCGGAGCACCGGGCAGCGCCTGCCGATGCGGCTCATTCTGCGTTGCCTGGTCTGCGCGTCGGGAGCCGTGGACGAGGCGACCCGACTGCTCGATCGCGTACTGGTCGCCGCGGCAGCCGCGGTGGAACGGATCGCGGTACTCGAACCGCCGTCGCCGGAGACCTGGCTGGCCTTCGGCGTCGCGCCGCGCCCGGCGGTACTGTTCGACATTCCGCTGCAGATCGCCCGCGTCTCGCCAGCCGTTCCGATGGTGACCCAGCCCATCCAGGTCGAGACCATGGCGCTGCTCGCGGTGACCGGTCGCATTCTCGGTCCGGGCGACATACCGCTCAGCGACATGCGTGTCGAGGTGGCGAGCACCGGCCACTCGGCGCTAACGGATTCGAACGGGCAGTTCGTCCTCGCCGGCGTCCCGGCCGGTGAGCCGACTCGCCTGCGGGTGCGTGGGCGAGGTCGGTACATGCTCGCCGAGATTGAAACACCGTCGACCGATCCGGTTGTCATCCACTGCAATTTCGAGGAGGCCTAATGCCTACCTACCGAGCCCCTGGCGTCTACGTCGAGGAAGTGCCGAGCGGGACGCACCCGATCGGCGCCGTCGGCACGAGCGTCGCTGGCTTCGTGGGCACTGCACCCGACCCGTCAGCCAGCCCCAACAAGGCGGTAGCGCTGACCAACTGGACCCAGTTCACGAACATCTTCGCCTTCGAAGGCAACGGCTTCCAGAAGAAGGAAGGCTCGCCGCCTCCCGAGCACGAGAGCACGCCGTTGGCCCGTGCGGTCTACGGATTCTTCGACAACGGCGGCGCGCTGTGCTATGTCGTCAACGTCGGTGAGGACGACCCGATCGCCGGAGTCGGCGGGTACCGGGCCGGCATCCAGCAGTTCGAGGAGATCGACGAGATCGCGATCGTCGCGGCACCCGGACGGACCGACGTCGCGTCGTACGAGGCGTTGCTCGCCCACTGCGAGAGGATGGGCGACCGGGTCGCGATCCTCGACCCACCGCCGGAAGACGGCGTCGACATCCAGCGGTTGACCAAGGTGGCCACGGCTCCTCCGCCGGCCAGGCCGACCGGCCGCGCCGCGGTGGGCGAGGGCGGCGGCAGTGGTGGTGGCGGCGGCGAACCGCCGGCCGGTGGCGGCCCGTCCGGTGGTGGCGGCCCGTCCGGTGGCGACGGTGGCCTCCGGCCTCGCGAGTCGGAATACGGCGCCTTCTACTTCCCGGAGATCCAGGTCGCCGACCCGTTGTCCGGCGAGAGCCTCTACACCGCACCGAGCGGACACATCGCCGGTGTCTGGGGCTTCGTCGACAGCGAGCGCGGTGTGCACCACGCCCCGGCCAACGCAGTCATCCGCGGTCTGGTCGGCCTGCGCCAGCAGATCACCCCGCAGGAGCAGGAACTGCTCAACCCCAAGGGCGTCAACTGCATCCGTACCTTCGGCACCACGACCCTCATCTGGGGCGCGCGCATGCTGACCCCCGAGGCAGACCCGCTGCGGTACATCAACGTCCGCCGGCTGATGCTGATGCTGAAGGAGTCGATCCAGGAAGGTACCCGCTGGATCGTGTTCCGGCCGAACGACTACGAGCTGTGGTCGAGCATCCGGCTGGACATCAGTAACTTCCTGACCGGCGTCTGGCGGGACGGTGCGCTGTTCGGCCGCACGGCACAGCAGGCGTTCTTCGTCAAGTGCGACGAGGAGACCAACCCGCCCGACCAGCGGGACCGCGGCGTGGTCACCACGGTCATCGGTGTGGCGCCGGTGAAGCCGGCTGAGTTCGTGGTGTTCAAGATCAGTCAGTCGGCCGGCGGTTCCGAGTCCGAGATCATTGGAGGCTGAGATGCCAGAAGTCGTCGCCAAGCCGGCCGCCCAACCCGGCAATGTCGTTGACCCGTTGCGTGCGTACCACTTCAACTTGATCATCAACAACGTCAACAGTGGACACTTCGTCTCGGCGTCCGGCTTCGACGTTCAGGTGGACAAGATCCTGTACCGCGAGGCGGGTCTCAACCAGATCGTCCGGGCGATCCCGGGCCGCGTCTCGTACTCGTCGGTGACTCTCCGGTACGGCGTAACCACCTCGACGGAGTTGTGGGACTGGCTGATGAGCGCGGTCAACGGCCAGGTGAGCCGCCGCCGCGTGACGATCGCGATGCTGGACTCCACCGGGGCGAACACCGTGATGCGCTGGGTGCTGAACAACGCGTGGCCAGAGGCGTGGTACGGCGCGCCGCTCGACGCGCTCACCCGGGACCTGGCCATCGAAACCCTGGTACTCGCCCACGACGGGCTGGTGCGGGAGGCCAGCGGTGGCGCCCCGGCGGCAGGTGCGTAGCCGGCTGGCCGGTTGGCTCCGGCGGTTGAGTCTCCGGGTCGCCCGGACGGCGGCCGTGTTGGAACGTCCAGCGCCGGACACGGTGGCGCTGGATGGTTCCGGCGCGGCGGACGGGCCGCCCGAGCACTGGCTGCGAATGGTGGCCGAGCGGGCACCCGAGCTCCTGGACGGTCGGGGGATCCGGGTCGGTACGACGCTGCCGCACCTGCCCGACTCGATACCGCCCATGCCCGACATGGCTCGGGCGGAGGTGTCCACCGACGGGTGGGCGGCCGGAAGCCCGGTGCACCGGTCGGCTGACTGGGGCAGCGCTGTGCCGGTACCCCGGCCGGCTTCTGCCCCGGACGAACCGGCACCGGCGAGACCAACGCGGCGCCCGGCGCGGGCCGCCGTCGAGGCGACTCCGGCCGAACACGCGCGGCGACCCGGACTCAACGGTCGGCCACTGCCCACAGTGGACCGTCCGGAACGTCGTACGGTCGAGAGCGGGACACCGCATCCGGCGCTGCCGCGGCGGGTGCTGGAACGGCTCGTGTCGAGCTGGACCGACCGACGGCGGAGCCCGGTGGAGACCGGTTCGCCGGTACCGCCGCCGCGTGCGGCCGGACCGGTCGAGCCGTCGCCGGCCGTCGTTCCGTTCCCGTCTGCTCCGGTCGTCCCGACACCGCCCCGGATGTTCGGCTGGTCAGTCGACGACATCGACCGGCACCCGGCACCGGGACCGGTCGATCGGGCTGCAGTTGGGCCTGCACAGCCCGAACTGTGGGGCCGGTTCCCACCGGTGCCGTTGCGGCGCAACGGTGACTGGCGATCCGGTCCACCGGCGCGGGAGAGGAGCGCACCGGCGCCGCGCGGTCCCGACACCCGGTGGCCGGCAGCACCGTCGGACGGGCCGTGGCAGTGGACCAGCAGCCTGCCCACCGACCGCTGGCCGGCATTGCCCGACGACAGTTCACTGTGGACGCCGCCGGTCAGCGCGTTCACCGATGCCCAGATACGGCGCCTCGACGACGAACAACGAGGAGTGTGATGGAGCGGGTCGCGTTCCTCATCGACGAATCCGGCGAGCGTATCGACTGTCTGCTCAACCCCGAGACGGTCGAGGTCACCCGGCTCGCCGGGGTACGCCCGCGCGGTACGGCTTCCGGTCAGCTCACCGGTGCGGGCCTGGCCGACGATCCGCTGCAGTTCACCGGTGGCGGCCGTACCCAGATGGTGCTGGATCTGCTCTTCGACGTCGAGCTGGTCGAGACCAAGGTGCAACCGACCGACGTCCGCGAGCTGACGCGCAAGCTGTGGATGCTCACCGAGAACTCGGCCGACGAGCGCGGCTCGATCCGGCCGCCGAAGGTGAGCCTCATCTGGGGCCGGACGTGGTTCGTGACCGGTGTGATCGTCGCGATCGCGGAACGCTTCGAGATGTTCGCGATCGACGGCAGCCCGCGCCGCTCGTGGTTGCGGCTGAAGCTGGTCCGGGTCGCCGAGTCGGCTGCCGAGGCAAAGGCCGCCTTCGATGCCGAGTTGGCCGCCGCGGCTGCGCCGGTGGAGCCCCCGGCGCCCGGTACCCCACCGGGTGGGGCGGTCATGGCGGTCGGCGACGGCAGTTCCGAGCCGGGCTACTCGGGCGTCCGGTTCGACCTGCTCACCAACGACGCGCTAGGTAGCCCGTTGCGCTGGCGGCTGCTGGCCGAGTACAACCAGATCGCCAACCCGTTCGAGGTCCCCCCGGGTACGCCGCTGGCCATCCCGGAGGGCCTGACGCGTCCGAATGCGAACGGAACGCCATGAGCAGTAGTACCCCAGCCGCGGAGATCCGCGTCGATGGCACGGCGCTGCCGGAGGACCTGAGCCGCCGGCTCGTGTCCATCCGCGTGGCCAGCCGGCTGTCCCAGCCGAGCCAGTGCGAGCTGGCGTTCGCGACGTGGACCGGCGCGGCGGCCGAGCACGACCGCATCCCGCTCGGGGCGTCGGTCAGCGTGCGCATGACCGAGGACAGCGGCCCGCTGTTCGACGGTGAGGTCACCTGCATCGAGTTGGTACACGCACCCGACGGCGCGGCGTTGACCCGGATCCGGGCCTACGACAAGCTGCACCGGTTGCGCAAACGCCAGCAGCTGCGCGTGTTCGAGTCGGTGACCGCGGAGGGCCTCGCCGAGCAGCTCGTCGACGACCTCGACCTCAACCTGGAAGCGGAGGAGTCCGGTCCCGAGTGGGAACGGATCGTGCAGGATCGGCAGAACGATCTCGAGCTGCTCGTGGAGGTCGCCAACCGGGCCGGGCTGTATCCCATTGTGGACGGTGACACGCTGCGGCTCGTGACGCTCGACGGCTACGGCCAGCCCGTGCCGTTGAAGCTCGGCGAATCGCTCGTCGAGGCCCGGATCGAAGCCAACCTCGACCTCGTGGGCAGCAAGGTGACCGCCTACGGCTGGCACCCCCAGAACGCCGAGGTCATCGAGCAGGAGGCGAGCAGCCCGCGCAGCGGGCGGAGCATCGACCTCGAGCCGGATCCCGGTGACGTGGGCGGCGGCGGTGAGTTCTTCGTCGTCGACCAGCCGGGGCGCAGCGACGACGAGCTGGCCGCGTTCGCACAGGCGGATCTCGATGCCCGGGTCGGGCGCGCGGTGACCGTCAGCGGGGTCGCGAACGGCGATGCCGCCCTGCGGGCCGGGTGCCGGGTCGACATCAGCGAGCTGGCGCAACCGGTTCGCGGTACCTACGTCGTCTGCGAGGTCGTGCACACCGTCGACGCGACCGGCTACCTCAGCAAGTTCTCCACCGAGCCGCCGCGGGTCCGGCCGCAGCCGCCGGGCGCCTCGGTCACGCTCGGCAAGGTCACCGCGGTCGACGGCAACGGTCGGGTACAGGTGTCGTTGCCCGCGCACGGCGACCTCGACGCCGGCTGGCTGGCGGTACTGGTTCCCGGTGCGGGCTCGGGCAAGGGACTGGTCGCGCTGCCCGACGTGGACGATCTCGTCCTGGTGTTGCTGCCGCACGGCGTACCGATGGCCGGCATCGTGCTCGGCTCGCTCTACGGCGCGACCGAACCGCCGGACTCCGCTGGCGTCACCGACGGTGCCGTGAAGCGCTGGTCGCTGCGCACCGCCGAGGGACAGTCCATTGTGGTCGACAACGCGGACAAGAAGATCCGGGTGGAGAACGACGCGGGCAGCTACATCGAGCTGGGACCGAACATGATGCAGCTGCACGCCGCGACCGATCTGGTCGTGGAGGCGCCCGGCAAGGCCATCACCATCAAGGGCAAGAGCGTCGATTTCGTGTACGCCGCGGGCGAGGGATGAGGTGACTGATGAAATGGGTCACCGCCAAGGCGGTCATCAAGTGTGCGCACGACGGCACCGTCCAGAACATCCCCTCCCAGCACTGGGTCACGGTCGAGCAGGTGGAGGTGCTCGTCGAGAACGACCCGGAGGGGCGTGACATCACCGCCTGTCCGAACTACGGCCCCACCATCAAGCCGTGCGTGAAGACGCTCAAGGTGGCCAAGGGCTACAGCTTGCGCGTACGCATCGACAACAAGCCGGTAGTACTGGACACATTGGACGGACTGACCGACGGTACGCCGCCCGGAGTCGTGCACTACACGTGCCGGGATCCGGCCGACAAGTTCGTGGAGGCTGACCAGTGAGCGTGGGCGTGAGGCAACGGCGAGCACCACGACGGCGAATGATCGCCGAACGTCGAAGCGAGGGCAAGCAATGACGGCTCCTCGTGAACGCGCCTTCCGGTTCGTCGGCGCCGGGTTCGCACCCGGGTCGCGAGGCGGCCTGACCGTCACCGCGTCCGGTGGCGTCGCGATGGTCGACGGCGACGAGTCCATCCGTCAGGCCATCATCATGCTGCTGTCGACGAGGCCGGGCGAGCGGGTGATGCGGCCCGCGTACGGGTCGAACCTGCACCGCCTCATCTTCGCGCCCAACAACGACACGACGGCCGGGCTGGCCAACCACTACGTAAAACAGGCGCTGCAGCGCTGGGAACCACGCGTGGACGTGCTGGACGTGGACGCGCAGCCCGATCCCGACGATCCGTGGCGACTGAACATTCAACTCCAGTACCGGGTGCGGGCGAGCCTGAGCACGGGCGTCATAGCGTACTCGGTCGACCTTGGAACGCTCGACGAAGGTGATGCGCTGTGACCTTGCCCGTGCCCAATCTCGACGACCGGACGTTCATCGACCTGGTGGCCGACGCACGTGACCGGATCGCGCATTCGTGTCCAACGTGGACAGACCTGTCCGTGCACGACCCCGGCATGGCGCTGGTCGAGGCGTTCGCATACCTCACCGAGGTGCTGATCTACCGGGTCAACCAGTTGCCGGAGAAGGCGTACATCGCCTTCCTCAACATGCTGGGCGTCAGCCGGCATCCGCCGGCGGCGGCGTGGGCCGAGGTCACGTTCAGCCGGACGAACCCCGCACAGACCAACCCGGTGGCCATCCCGGCCGGTACCCGCATCGCGGCCGCCCGTGGCGCGGATCCCCAGCCGGTCGTGTTCGTGACGACCGAGCCGACCGTGCTGCCGGCCGACGCCGCCGAGGTGACCGTGCGGGCCCACCACGGCGAGTTGGTCGACGGGGAGCTGCTGGGCGTCGGTACCGGTCAGCCGGGGCTGCGGCTGACGGCATCCCGGGTACCGATCGTGACCACCACCGAGAACCTGGACCTGCTGCTCGGCGTCGAGGTGCCGACCGGCACGCTCCCGGTCGGCGCGGCGGCCCGGGAGTTCGAGGGCACGACGTACGAGATCTGGCGCCCGGTCGTCAGCTTCGCCGGGGCCGGTCCGGACTCGAAGGTCTACATGATCGACCGGACGTCCGGTGTGGTGACCTTCGCACCGGCACTGGACCTGCGCGGAGGCGGTGACTCCGCGCAGCCCGTGGCGATCGCGGCGACCCCGCCCGCCGGCCGGAAGATCCGGCTGTGGTCCCGCGTCGGCGGTGGAGCGAAGGGCAACGTCGCGGCGGAGACGCTGACGAGCCTGCGCGATCCGCTGCCCGGGCTCAAGGTCACTAACAAGAAGCCGGCGCGCGGCGGCCGCGACATGGAGTCGTTCGAGTCGGCCGTCAGCCGGGGCCCGTACGAGTTCTTCTCGCTGCACCGGGCGGTGACCGCGCGCGACTTCGAGACGCTCGCCACCGCTGGCTCGGCCGCGGTCGCCCGGGCGCGGGCGTTCACGCGGTCCGCGGTGTACTCCTTCGCCCGGCCGGGCGAGGTCGAGGTCGTGCTCGTCCCGTACGTGCCGGACGAGGCGCGGCCGGCCGGTCACCTGTCGATCGAGACCTTGCGCGGCCACGAAATCGAGGAGGCGCGGCTACGTACCGAGCAGGACCTGAACAGCCGGCGGGCCCTGGGCACCAGTTGCATCACGCCGTGGGCGAAGTACAAGGCGGTCTCGGTACTGGGCAAGGTCGTCGTGCGCCCCGAGGAGGACATCGACGCGGTACGCCGGCGCATCCACGACCGGCTGCACCAGATGATCAGTCCACTGCCGACCGCGATCAACCCCGCCGGCTGGGCGTTCGGTGAACCGCTGCGAGCGTCCAATGTGTACCGCGTGCTGGAGCAGGCCGAGCCCGGCGTCCGGTACGTGGAGGACGTGCGGTTCGTCGTGGACGAGGTACCCGACTCGAACACCGGTACCGTCGCGGCCGACGAGTACCAGCCCGACACGTGGTACGCCGGCAGCGGCGAGACGCTGTTCCGGTCCACCAACGGAGGCCAGGGCTGGGAGCCGGTCGGCCGGTTCCCCGGCGAGGAGATCGAGCGGGTGGTACCGGCGCCCGCCGCGGCCCGCGTCGGCATCGTGCCCAGGCCCGGCGCCATCGCGGTCGGGACCCGGCGGACCGACGGGCAGGGTTCGCGGATCTACCTGTCCACCGACCTCGGTGACACCTGGCAGCAGCTGGCCGAGTTGGCACCGCAGGTGACCGACGTGGCGTGGATCGACCGGGACCAGGCCGGCGCACTGTTGCTGGCCACCGTCGCGGGGCTCTACGAGCTGTCGCTGCTGCCGAACTCGGTACCGCTGCAGATCCTCGTCGACCCGACCGACGCGGACCGCGGCTTCTACGCGGTGCGTGCCTTCGTCTCGGAGCGCGGCGCGCCCGCGGTGGCGGTGGCGGCCCAGACGCGGTACGGCGTGTACCTGTCTACCGAGGGCGGACGCCGCGACACGTTCCGCAACATCGGACTGGCCAATGTGGACACTCGGCAGCTCGCCGTTCAGTACGACGGGCCGGCGACGTGGCTCTGGGTCGGCGCGGGTGAGCCCGACCCGAACCGGCCCGGCCAGGGGTGTTTCCGGACCAGGCTGTTCGAGCCGGACGTCCGGTGGCAGGCGCTGGCGGCCGACTGGGGTGGCGGGACGTGCTGGGCGATCGCGTTCGCCGGTACGACCGCGCTGGCGGCGACGCACAGTGGTGGCGTCGTCCGGCTGGACACCCTGGCCGCCGAGCCGAGGTGGCAACCCTCCCAGGTCAACTCCGGCCTCCCGCTGCGCGACCGGGCCCGGTTCGAGCCGGTCGAAACGATCTCCGTGGGCGCTTCGGGGCTCGTACTGGCGGGTGGGTCACGCGGTGTCTACCGCAGCACCGACGCGTTCCGTTGGGTCGGCGCGGCCAACCGGGAGACGAAGGATCTGGTGACGATCCCCGATACCTGGTTGATCTGCTCCGGCACGCACCGAATCGAGGTGGTACCGGCCGATGCGACACCAGGCAATTGAGAAGCTGCTGCCAGCCGCGTACCAGCGGGCCGCCGCGCCCCGGAGTGTGCTGAGCGCCCTGCTCTACGTCATGGAGGACATGCACGCGCCGGACGAGGCCGTGCTCGAGTCCGTGGACGATCTGTTCGAGGCGTACCGCACCCGCGACCAGCTTCTGCCGTTCCTGGCGCGCTGGCTCGCGCTGGACCATCTGGTACCTCAGCAGGCCGGGGCGAGCGCGCGGTTGCCGATGCCGGTGGGTAGGCTGCGGAACCTCGTCGCGGAGGGGGCGGCCCTGGCCCAGCTGCGGGGTACGCCGGAAGGCTTGCGCCGGACGCTGGAAATCTCGACCGGAGTCACCGGTTTCACGATTGAAGAACCGGCGAATAAGCCGTATCACTTCGTCGTACGCGTGCCACCCGCCGCGGCCGACCAGCTCCCGCTGATCCGGCGCATCGTGGACACCGAGAAGCCGGCCGCCACGACGGCGGAGGTACCCGACCCCATACCACCCACCGATGGCCGAGGAGAAGGTCCATGACAACCGAATGGGTGATCACCGCTGCGGCGGAACGGGTGGAGCTCAAGAGCGATAACACGGGGGAGACCGCTTTCACCGTGACGAATCCGGGTACCGCGCCGGACCGGGTGGTCTTCGAGGTGGTACCGGGCGATGGGGCGCAAGCGTCGTGGTTCCCGCCACCGCCGGAACCGCAGCT
>Ga0075419_10000561_pt1 | contig 23612 bp, 17 predicted proteins | sample SoiMetdeltSBSDD3_FD_76900 | JGI IMG/M metagenome (GOLD analysis project Ga0075419, IMG submission 76900) | Bulk soil microbial communities from a Populus tree surrounding site in Tennessee, USA - Soil MetaG P. deltoides SBSDD3 | ecosystem: Environmental > Terrestrial > Soil > Tree plantation... | reverse complement strand
TCAGGGCGGGGTCGAACTGGCCGGCCTGGGCGAGGACGTCGGCGGCCAGCTCGCGCTGGCGCGCCGCCCCGGCCGGCGGGGCGTTGGCCGGGGCCAGGCCGGTGGGCAGCCGGAAGTCGTTGCGCAGGTCGCGCAGCCGGTTGCCGAGCAGGGGCACGTCGACGGTGAGCACCAACGCCCGGTAGCCGGCGGCGGCGGCCCGGGCGACCAGCTCGGCGGTCCAGCCGCGGTCGCGGACCACGTAGACCTGGAACCAGCGGACGGCGTCGGGGGCGGCCGCCGACACCTCCTCGACCGACATGGTGGCCTGGGTCGAGCAGACGTAGGGGGCGCCGGCCGCGGCCGCCCCGGCGGCCGAGGCGGCCTCCCCGCCCGGGTGGGCCATGCGGTGGTAGGCCATGGGCGCGACCAGCAGCGGGGTCGGGACCTGGGTGCCGAGCAGCGTGGTCGCGATCGACACCTCGCTCACGTCGCGCAGCACCCGGGGGCGCAGCCGCAGCCGCGACCAGGCGGCCTGGTTGTCGGCCATGGTGCGCTCGGCGTCGGCCCCGCCGGCGATGTAGTCGTAGACCCCCCGCTCCAGCCGCGCCCGGGCCGCGGCCTCCAGCGCCGCCGGGTCCAGCGGGTCGAACGGGTCGTCCACGGTCGGCGTCGCTAGACGCCGCCCTGGACCCGGGACAGGAGCACCTGGGCGGTGGAGCGGAGCCGGTCGTCGAGGGCCTCCATCAGCTTGACCACCGTCTCGGCGGCCCAGTCGGCCAGCGCGAGCCGCTCCTGGGGGTCGTCGAGGTCGCGGACCCTGCGGTAGTCGACGATGCGCGAGGCCCGCCGGTCGTCCAGGCGCTCCCAGGACAGGACGCGCCCGACCGCGGTCTCGACGGCCAGCCGCTCGGCGAACAGGTCGTCGAACAGCCGCTTGGTGGCGGTGCGCTCCTGCATGTCCAGGTAGACCCCGGCCCGGACGGCGCCGTTGGCGGTGAAGGCGACGTCGTAGAAGCCGAACGGCCCGGCCGCGAACCCGACCCAGTTCTCGTAGCCGAACTTGGGGATGCGGAAGCCGGTCCGGCGGATGGCCACCGAGTCGAACATGGACTCGAAGAAGCGGTGCCGCAGCTCGACCGGCTGGAGCCCGCCGGCCTGCTCGGAGGCCATCGGCGGCGGGGACGCCGGCAGGTGCCGCCCGCTCAGGTCGGGCTCCGGCGACCGCGGTGGCGGCGCCGGGGTCAGGGTGGGTCCGGCCACAGGGGAAGGAGTGTCCGGCGCCTCCGGGGCCGGAGGCTCCCGGGACGGCGGCGGCTCGTGCTGGCCCCGGAGCGGGGCCGCTTGCCCGGAGGGCGGCGGCTCGTGCTGGCCCCGCTCGGGAGCGGTGGCGGTGCGCATGGGCAGCGGCGGCGGGGGCAGATGGGCCGAGGCGGCCGCGCCGTCGGCGGGCTCGGGGGCGGAGCGCGGCTCCGGGCCCGTCGGCAGCGGGCCGGGGAACGGCGTGCCCACCGGCAGGCGGACCTGGCGGCGGCCGCTCTTGCGCCAGTTGCGGGGCTGCACGACCACGTCGAGCACGGGCGCGGGCAGCGAGCGGCCGATGCGGACCAGGCCGATCTCCACCCCGAAGAAGTCGACCTTCTGGTCGGTGCGGTCGTTGAGCCAGTCAAGGCCGCGCCGGAACTCCTCGTGGAACCGGGGCGCGACCCAGATGACCACGGCTTCGTCCAGCCCCGAGGCGTGGACGATCATCTGGCCAAGCTGGTTGTGGTCGGTGGCCTCCAGGCGGTTCTCGATCACGATGGGACGGCCGGTGGCGTCGGCCCCGAGCACGTTGAAGGCGCTGGTGTCGACGTTGACCTCGCGTTCCAGCGGCGTGATGTCGATCCCGAGGGTCTCGCTGAGCAGGTCGATGTTCTGGAGGAACCAGGGGGTCAGGTCGGGCAGCTGCTCGCCCCAGAACGACTTGAGGTCCAGCCGCTCGAGCCGGCCCAGGCCCAGCCGCTCGATCTCCGTTCTGCCCGCCATCGCGCTCCTTCCGAATCGCCCCCCCACGTTCGAAGGGCAGTTGTACCGCGGCCCGCCGGGGCCTCGTCAAACCAATCAAGTCGTCCAGACCGCTGCGCTGGCGGCGGAAAGGTCGCCGCTGGGCGAACGCGGGCGGGTCGCGACCCGGAGCCGCAGCTTACCTGGGTCGACGGGGCAATGTTGGGACGTCTGGCCCAGGTTGGCCACGACCACGGCCCGCGACCCCGAGGGGTCGCCCCGCTCCAGGACGACCAGGCGCCGCCGCGGGTCGACCCGGGCGGTGGTCAGGTCGCGGCGGCAGTTGCCGAGGGCCGGGACCTGGCGGCGCAGCCGCAGCAGCGTCCGCCACAGCTCCAGGGTCTCCCCGCCGGCCCGGTCCCAGTCGAGCTTGGACCGCTCGAAGGTGGCCGGGTCGTTGGGATCGGGCACCTGGGCGCCCCAGTCGAAGGCGGCGAACTCGGCCCGCCGGCCCTCCCGGACCGCCGCGGCCAGGGCCGGCCCGTGGTCGGTGAAGTACAGGAACGGGCGGGTCTCGCCCCACTCCTGGCCCTGGAACAGCAGGGGCAGGAACGGCGAGCAGGCGACCAGCACGCTGGCCACGGCCTCCAGTTCGGGGCCGACCAGCGCGGCCAGCCGGTCGCCGAAGGGGCGGTTGCCGACCTGGTCGTGGTTCTGGGAGAAGACCACGAACCGCTCCCCGCCCAGCCCGGCCGGGTCGCGGCCGTGGCGGCGGTCCTGGTGCGGGTCGTACTGGCCGGTGAACACCCAGCCGTGCTCGAAGACCTTGGCCAGCGCCTGGGGGTCCTGGAACCCCTGGTACCAGCCGGAGGTCTCGCCGGTCAGGGCCACGTGCAGGGCGTGGTGGAGGTCGTCGTCCCACATGGCGTCGATCCCGTAGGCGGTGACCAGCAGGGGCTGGTGCAGGTAGCTCTCGGCGACCACCACCGAGCCCGGCCTGGCCGCGTGCACCCTAGTGGCCAGCTCCTCCAGGATGTGCACCGAGCTGCGGTCGTACAGGGCCTGGACGGCGTCCAGGCGCAGCCCGTCCACGCCGTAGCCGGTCGCCCACTGCTCGGCGTTGTCGAGCACGAACCCGCGCACGAAGTCCGACCCGGGCCCGTCCAGGTTGACCGCCGCCCCCCAGGCGGTGGTGGCGGTGTCGGTGAAGTAGGGGCCGAACTCGCCCAGGTAGTTGCCGTCGGGGCCGAGGTGGTTGTAGACGACGTCCAGGACCACGACCAGCCCGGCGGCGTGGCAGGCGTCGACGAAGCGGCGGAAGGCGGCCGGCCCGCCGTAGGCGGCGTGGACGGCGTACAGCGCGACCCCGTCGTAGCCCCAGCCGCGCGCCCCCGGGAACGCGGCCACCGGCATGACCTCGACCGCTGTCACGCCCAGGTCGGCCAGGTGGCCGAGCCGCTGGGCGGCCGCGTCGAAGGTGCCCTCGGGGGTGAAGGTGCCGCAGTGCAGCTCGTAGAAGACCAGCTCACGAAGGGGCGGGGTGGCGAACGGGACCGGCGGTGGGCCCAGGTCGACCAGCCGCGACGGGCCGTGGACGCCGTGCGGCTGGAAGCGGGACCGGGGGTCGGGCCGCTCCCGCTCGCCGTCGAGGACCAGCAGGTAGTCGTCGCCGGCGGCCGCCCCCCCGACCTTCCCCCGCCAGACCCCCCACTCCTCCCGCTCCAGGGGCACGGTCCGCCCGCCCAGGCGCACGGCCAGCGAGCGCACCTTCGGCGCCCAGACCCCGAATTCGGCGCCTCCCTCGACCGGCCGCGCCCCCAGGGGCTGACCCGGGCCGGCGGTCACTCGGGAGCGAGCCAGATGGTGGCCAGGGGCGGCAGGGTGAGCCGGGCCGAGGCCGGCTGGTTGTCCCACTCGATCGCCTCGGCCTCGACCACGCCCATGTTCCCGACGTTGGTGCCGCCGTAGGTCTCCGAGTCGGTGTTCAGCACCTCGACCCAGCGCCCGACCGTGGGCAGGCCGATCCGGTAGTCGCTGCGCGGCACCGGCGAGAAGTTGCACAGACAGACCAGCGGCCGCCCGTCGGCCGCCCAGCGGATGAAGCTGAGCGCGTTGTCGTCGACGTCGTTGGGGTCGATCCAGGAGAAGCCGTCCGGGTTGGCGTCCTGCTCCCACAGGGCCGCGTGCTCGCGGTAGACGCGGTTGAGGTCGCCGACCAGGGCCTGCACGCCGGCGTGGTCGGGGTCGGCCAGCGACTCCCAGTCGATCGAGCGCTCGTGCGACCACTCGGCCTCCTGGCCCAGCTCGCAGCCCATGAACAGCAGCTGCTTGCCCGGGTGGGCCCACATGTAGCCGAGGTAGGAGCGCAGGTTGGCGAACTTCCGCCAGGTGTCGCCCGGCATCTTGCCCAGCAGCGAGCCCTTGCCGTGGACGACCTCGTCGTGGCTGATGGGCAGGATGAAGTTCTCGCTGAAGGCGTAGATGAGCGAGAAGGTCAGCTGGTGGTGGTGGAAGCGCCGGTAGATCGGGTCCTTGGAGATGTACTGGAGGCTGTCGTGCATCCAGCCCATGTTCCACTTGAACCCGAAGCCGAGGCCGCCCAGGTACACGGGCCGTGACACGCTCGGCCAGGCGGTCGACTCCTCGGCCACGGTCATCGCCCCCGGGTGCTCCCGGTAGGCCACGGTGTTGAAGTCCTTCAGGAACCGGACCGCGTCCAGGTCCTCGTTGCCGCCGTACTCGTTGGGCGCCCACTCGCCCTCGTTGCGGGAGTAGTCCAGGTAGAGCATGGAGGCCACCGCGTCCACCCGCAGGCCGTCGACGTGGAACTCCTCCAGCCAGTACAGGGCGTTGGCGACCAGGAAGTTGCGCACCTCGTTGCGGCCGAAGTTGAACACCAGCGAGCCCCAGTCGGGGTGCTCGCCCCGGCGCGGGTCCTCGTGCTCGTACAGGGCCGTGCCGTCGAAGCGGGCCAGGGCGAAGGCGTCCTTGGGGAAGTGCGCCGGGACCCAGTCGACCAGCACCCCGATGCCCCGCTGGTGCAGCTTGTCGATCAGGTGGCGGAGGTCGTCGGGGGTGCCGAAACGGGCCGTGGGCGCGTAGTAGGCCGAGACCTGGTAGCCCCAGGACGGGGCGTAGGGGTGCTCGGCCACCGGCATGAACTCCACATGGGTGAAGCCGAGGTCGGCGACGTAGTCGGGCAGCTCTTCGGCCAGCTCACGGTAGGACAGGCCGTGGCGCCAGGAGCCGAGGTGGACCTCGTAGATCGACATGGGGGCGTCCACCGAGTTGCGCTGGTCCCGGTCGGCCATCCAGTCCGCGTCGCCCCAGCTGTAGTCGGAGGTGTAGACGACGCTGGCCGTCTTGGGCGGCTTCTCGGCCGCGAACGCGACCGGGTCGGCCTTGAGGGTGAGCGCCCCCGAGGGGGTGACCAGCTCGTACTTGTACCTGGCCCCGGCGGTGACCCCGGGCGCGAACAGCTCCCAGATGCCCGAGGAGCCGAGCGCCCGCATCGGGTGCAGCCGGCCGTCCCAGGAGTTGAAGTCGCCGACCACCCGCACCGCGCGGGCGTTGGGCGCCCAGACGGCGAAGGCGGTCCCGGCCACGCCGTCGACCGTCTGCTCGTGGGCACCCAGCCGCTGCCAGAGGCGCTCGTGGCGGCCCTCGCCGAGCAGGTACTGGTCGAGCTCGCCGATGGTGGGCCAGAACCGGTAGGGGTCGTCGATGGTGAAGCTGCCCGAGTCGTAGGTGACCTCCAGCCGGTAGGCCGGCGGCACCTTGCCGTCCAGCCTGCCCTCGAACAGGCCGGCCGGGTGGACCTGCTCCAGCTTGACCCGCTGCTCGCCGACGAGAGCGGTGACCGCGGTGGCGTCGGGGCGGAAGGCGCGGACGACCACCCGACCGTCCTCGGTGTGGGCTCCAAGTAGGCGGTGGGGCTCGTGGTGCTCCCCGCGGACCAGCTGCTCGACCTCGTCTCTTGTCATGGGCTCGCTCCCAGCAGACGTCGGATGCCGCCGAGCGGGATCTGGAGCCACGGCGGCCGGTGTCTGGCCTCGTACATCACTTCATAGACGGCCTTGTCGAGCTCAAACGCGCGCAGCAGCAGTTCGTGGTCGCCGGCCAGCCACCCCGAGTCGCCGGCCACGGCCAGGTAGCCGTCGAGGAAGGCGGCGCGGCTGGCCTCGCTCCAGGCCGCGGGCCGGCCCTCGCAGCGGGCCGGCTCCTCGTCGCCCAGCACCAGCGGCGAGAAGGCGGCGTAGTCGAAGGAGCGCAGCATCCCGGCCACGTCCTGGAGCGGGCTGGCCAGCCGCCGCCGCTCCTCCAGGCTGCGGGCCGGCTCCCCCTCGAAGTCGATCACGATCCACCGGTCGCCGGCCTTGAGCACCTGGCCGAGGTGGTAGTCGCCGTGGATGCGCTGGAGGTGGCGGCTGCCGCCGGCCACCTCGGCCTTGGCGTAGACCTCCTCGATGGCCTGGCGCTGGTCGGCCAGCTCGGGAACCAGGGCGGCCACCTGGGAGAGCTGGCCGAGCAGGCGGGTGTTGAGCCGGCCCAGGTCGGGCTGGCCCCCGGCCACCGTGGGCAGGGCGCTGGCCATGGCCGCGTGCAGCTCGGCGGTGAGCCGGCCCAGGGCGCCGGCGTCGTCGGCGAAGTTGTCCGGGTCGCCGCCCCCGGAGCCGTAGTGGTCGGCGACCCGCTCGGCGGCCAGCGTCCAGCCGTCGACGCTGCCGGCGTAGAAGGGCTGCAGGATGCCAATGGTCGAGCCCAGCCCCTCGATCCAGCCCAGCGGGGCCGCGCAGGCCGTGAACCCGGCCCCGGCCAGCGCCCTGGTCACCTCCAGCTCCGGGTTCTCACCCGGCTCCAGCAGCCGGAACAGCTTGAGGATGAGCCGGTTGGCGAAGACCAGGGAGGAGTTGGACTGCTCGGCCCCGAGCAGCCTGCCCGGCCCACGCAGCGCCCCGGTCCACTCCGGCACGCGGTGGAAGCGAAGCTCCTCGACGGTGGCGGCCCGCGAGAGCAGGTCGAGGTAGACCCCGCCGAGGCGTTCGTCGCGGGCCGCGTCGTAGAACGGCCCGCCCCTGGGGCCCTTGGTCCTGTAGATCACCGCGTCGGGGACCCGGTCGGTGAGCTGCCTGGCCTCCGGGCCGCGGTCGTGGCCGACCGGCAGGTGGTAGCGCTCGACCCCGCCGTCGGCGTAGGCGACCGTGGCCACCACCGCCGACAGGCTGGGCAGGGCGGTGCGCAGCGGCACCGAGTGCTCGACCCTGACCTCGGCAACGGCCCGTCCCTTGCCCGCGAACCAGCGCTGGGTGGGCAGGAACTCGGCCAGGGCCGCCTCCAGCTCCGTCACGGCGGTTACCTGCGACGGACGTGGAGCACATGGGCCGGCTCCCAGTGCGGGTCGAGGCGGACCCAGTTGGTGGACCCGTGCCAGGTCCAGGTCTGGCCGGTGAGCTCGTCGTAGACCTCGAAGGGGCCGGTGTCCCAGTCGAGGCCGATGCCCGGCATCCACAGGTGGACGAAGGTGTCACGGGTCTCGTGCGGGTTCAGGTTGACCACGACCAGCAGCGCGTCCTCGCCCGTCTGCTTGGAGAAGACGATGATGTCGGCCGAGTCGGTCAGGTGGAAGCGGAGGTTGCGCAGCCAGTGCAGGGCCGGGTGGGCCCGGCGGACCTCGTTGAGCCGGCCCAGGTAGCCGGCCAGCGACGGCTGGGCCCAGTTCCTGGGCCGGTACTGGTACTTCTCGGAGTCCAGGTACTCCTCGGAGCCGGGCCGCACCGCCTCGTGCTCGTACAACTCGTAGCCGGAGTAGACACCCCAGCTGGGCGACAGCATCGACGCCAGCACGGCCCGGATCTTGAACGCCGCCGGCCCCCCGTGCTGGAGGTAGGCGTGCAGGATGTCGGGGGTGTTGACGAAGAAGTTGGGCCGCATGTACTCGGCCGAGGGCGAGTGGGCGAGCTCATTGCAGTACTCCTCGAGCTCGTCCTTGCCGTTGCGCCACGTGAAATAGGTATAGGACTGGGTGAAGCCGATCTTGGCCAGGACCCGCATCATCGGCGGGCGGGTGAACGCCTCGGCCAGGAACAGCACGTCCGGGTGCTCGGCCTTGACGGCCGCGATCAGCCACTCCCAGAACCGCACCGGCTTGGTGTGGGGGTTGTCGACCCGGAAGATCCGCACCCCGTGGGCGATCCAGTGGTCCAGGACCCCCTTGCAGGCGTCGTACAGGGCGGGCGCGTCCGGGCTGTCGAAATTCAGCGGGTAGATGTCCTGGTAGACCTTGGGCGGGTTCTCGGCGTAGGCGATCGAGCCGTCGGGCCGGATGCGGAACCAGTCCGGGTGGTCCCTGACCCAGGGGTGGTCGGGCGAGCACTGCAGGGCGTAGTCGAGGGCGATCTCCATGCCCAGCTCGTTGGCCCGGGCCACGAAGTCGTCGAAGTCCTCGATGGTGCCCAGGTCGGGGTGGATGGCGTCGTGGCCGCCGGCCTCCGAGCCGATCGCCCACGGGCTGCCCGGGTCGTCGGGGCCCGGGTCGAGGGTGTTGTTGGGACCCTTGCGGTGGGTGTGGCCGATGGGGTGGATCGGGGGCAGGTAGACCACGTCGAAGCCCATGGAGGCGATGGCCGGGAGCCGCTCGGCCGCCTGCTTGAGGGTGCCGCCGGTGGTGGCCGTGGCCCCCTCGGAGCGGGGGAAGAACTCGTACCAGGAGCCGTAGAGGGCGCGCGGGCGGTCGACCCAGATACCCAGGCGCTTGGAGCGGGTGGCGTCCTCGGGCGGGTTGTGCTCCAGCAGCTCGACCACGACCCCGTCGCCGGCCGCGGCCAGGCGCTCGGCCGGGTCGGCGTCGCCGCGGCGCAGCCCGGCCGCGGCCCCGGTGAGCAGCTCGCGGCCGGTGGCCGGCACCCAGGCGGTGGCCGCCTCCAGCAGCCTGGCCCCCTCCTCCAGCTCCAGGCTGATGTCGCGGCCGGCGTCGAGCTTCTTGTGGGTGCCCTGGCGCCAGGTGGCGACCTCGTCGGTCCAGGCCTCGATCACGAACGACCAGAGACCGGTTCGGGGCAGGGTGATCTCGCCCCGCCACTGGTGCAGGCCATGGTTGACCTCGACCAGGTGGATGAGCTGGCCCGGGCCCCGGTCCCCCGGCCCCCTCAGGCGCACGGCGGCGTCCAGGACCTCGTTGTGGCCGTCGCGGAAGATGGTCGCCTCGACCGGGACCGTCTCCCCGGCGACCGCCCTGGACGTGAAGAGCCCGCCGTCGACCTGGGGACGGATGTCCTCGATCACGATGCGCCCGATCATGGTCAGCACGCTACCATCCGAGCGCCGAGGGGTCAGCCGCCGGCTGGGCGCCTGCGGGGTTCGGCGCCCCCGTGGGAGCCCGGCACCGGGTGAGCGTGCACACCCGCCCGCGGCCCCCCCTGGCCCCCACGAGGGCTGCTCCGGGACCGGTACCCGGGGCGACCCGCAGTCTTCCCGGTGGCAACCATTCTGGCAAGGGGCATCTCTGTGCCACCTGCAATGCCTACGCAGGTCGTGGAGCCAGCGGGGGGCGCGCCATGGCGGAGGCTTGCCAGCCGGCGAGGCGCCCGGTGGCCCAGCTGGGCCACAGCCGGTCCTCCTCGGCGGCCTCGGTCGGCAGGGCCGCGGCCAGCAGGGCCAGCACCTGGGCGGCGGAGGCCGGTCCGCAACGGGCGCAACGGGTCGGTCCTTTCGGGTGGTGCGGGGTACGTCCTCGCCATCGCGGGGCGGGCGGGGTTCGTTACAGTGGCCGGGTGGACCTCGCCGTCGTCCTGACCACGTTCGTGGTGATCTTCCCGGCCGAGCTTCCCGACAAGTCGCTGTTCGCCTCACTGGTGCTCGGGACCCGCTTCCGGCCTCTGCCGGTGTTCTGTGGTGTCGCGGCGGCCTTCGCCGTCCATGTGGTCATCGCCGTGACCGTCGGCAGCGTGTTCGTCGCCCTGCTCCCCCAGCGCCTGGTCCTGTTCGTGGCCGCCGCGCTGTTCGCCGGCGGCTCGGCCCTGCTCCTGTTCGGCAAGGAGGAGGAGGTGGATCCCGCCGAGACCGTCCGGGCCATGGCCGACCAGCGCCCCGTGCGCGTCGCGCTGGCCTCCTTCGGCGTGGTGTTCGTCGGCGAGTGGGGCGACATCACCCAGATCACCACGGCCAACCTGGCCGCCAGGTACCGCGACCCGGTCAGCGTCGGGACCGGCGCCGTGCTCGCCCTGTGGTCGGTGTCGGCGCTGGCCCTGACCGTCGGGCGCGGCCTGGTCCAGCGCGTCCCGACCCGGCTGGTCCGCCGCCTGACCGGGGTGGTGCTGGCCCTGCTGGCGGTCGTGACCCTGTTCGAGGCCATCCGCACCTGACCCGCCGTTTGCGCGGGCCGCGCCGCCAAGGCAGGCTGATGCCCGCATGGCCCCCTTCCAGCCGCGAGGAGCCACCATGACGGTCACCGACGAGCTGCTCCGCAACAACGCCGACTTCGCAAGCTCCTTCAGCAAGGGCGACCTGCCGATGCCTCCGGGCAGGCACCTGGCCGTGGTCGCCTGCATGGACGCCCGCCTCAACGTCTACGCCCTGCTCGGCCTGGAGGAGGGCCAGGCCCACGTCATCCGCAACGCCGGCGGCGTGGTCACCGAGGACGTCATCCGGTCCCTGGCCATCTCCCAGCGGCTGCTCGGGACCAACGAGGTGATCCTGGTCCACCACACCGACTGCGGCATGCTGACCTTCACCGACGACCAGGTGAAGGCCGACATCGAGGCCGACACCGGGCTCCGTCCCCACTTCGCCCTCGAGGCGTTCTCGGACCTGGAGCGCGACATCCGCCAGTCGATCGCCCGCATCAAGGCCAGCCCGTTCGTGCCCAACAAGGACTCGGTGCGCGGCTTCATCTTCGACGTCACCACCGGCAAGCTCCAGGAGGTCACCTGACCACCGCCGACAGGCCTCAGGCGTCGCGGCTGCGCAGCCGCCAGGCGGCCAGCGCCAGCACGACGGCGACGTAGAGGCAGAGCAGGGCGAACCCGCTCCAGGGAGCGAGCGCCGCCGGGTCGGGCTGCACGGCGGTCACGGCGACGCCGGCCGGCACCGGCAGGTACGGGTAGATGCGGTCCGACCAGGCTTCGGGCAGGAGGCCGGCCAGCAACTGGGGGGCGAAGAGGATGCCGAACAGCCCGGAGACCGCCCCGGCGGTGCTGCGCAGCAGCGCGCCCAGGCCCAGCCCGAGCAGGCCGATCGCGCTGAGGTACAGGGCGCTGCCGACCATCGCCCTGGCCACCCCGGGGGCGCTCAGGGCGATGTCGAGGTGCTCGGCCGAGAGGATCGACTGGCCGACCAGGAACGCGGCCAGGGCCGCGGGCAGGCACAGGACGAGGGTGGCCAGGCCGACCACGACGGCCTTGCCCCACAGCACCGGGAGCCGCCGCGGCACCGCGGCCAGGCTGGCCCGGATCGTGCCGGTGGCGTACTCGCCGGCGACCAGCAGCACGCCGAGGACGCCGACGGCCAGCTCGGCCAGCTGGACGCCGGTGAGGCTGACCGCGGTCGGGTCGAAGCTGGCCACGGCCGCCGGGTCGGTGGGCGGCCGGGTCACCCGCAGCAGGGAGTAGAGCGCGCCGACCCCGACGATCAGCGCGACGGCCGCCAGCAGCGACCAGGCGGTCGAGGGCACCGAGCGCAGCTTGGTCCACTCCGAGCGGATCACCCGCGCCTGGGTCACCCGCTGGCCCGCGGGGCCGGTCGGCCGGGCCGTGGTGCTGGGACGGGTCCTGGTCATGCCTGTGCTCCTCCGGTCGTGGGGGCGCGGAACTCGACCGCGTCCCGGGTCAGGTCCATAAAGGCGTCCTCAAGGGAGGTCTGCTGGGCGGCGAGCTCCAGCAGCGTGATCCCGGCCGCCCCGGCGACACGGCCGACCTGGTCGGTGCTGAGCCCGGACACGGTCAGGGCGCCGTCCCCGTCCGGCGAGACGGCCACCTCCCGGAAGCGGAGCCGGGCCGCCAGCGCGTCGGGGTCGGTGGTGCGCACTCGCACCACGCTGGGTGCGGCGCCGGCGATGAACGCCTCCATGCCGGTGTCGGCGATCAGCCGCCCCCGGCCGATGACGATCAGGTGCTGGGCGGTCATGGCCATCTCGCTCATCAGGTGCGAGGAGACGAACACGGTCCGCCCCTCGGCGGCGAGCCCCCGGAGCAGCGACCGGATCCAGCGGATGCCCTCGGTGTCCAGGCCGTTCACCGGCTCGTCGAGGATCACCGTGCGGGGGTCGCCGAGCAGGGCGGCCGCGATGCCCAGACGCTGGCCCATGCCGAGCGAGAAGCGACCGGCCCGGCGGCGCACCACCTCGCCCAGCCCCACCTGCTCGACGACCTCGTCCACCCGGGAGCGGGCGATGCCGGTGGTCTGGGCGAGGGCCAGCAGGTGGCGGTAGGCGCTGCGGCCGGGGTGGACCGAGCGGGCGTCCAGCAGCGCGCCCACCTCGCGCAGGGGCGCGGCGTGCTCGCGGTAGGGCCGGCCGTTGACGGTCACCGACCCCCGGGTGGGGGCGTCCAGCCCGAGGATCAGCCGCATGGTGGTCGACTTCCCGGCCCCGTTGGGGCCCAGGAACCCCGTGACCACGCCCGGCCGCACCGCGAAGCTCAGGTCGTCGACGGCGAGCTTGTCGCCGTACCGCTTGGTCAACCCGTGTGCCTCGATCATCTCGCGGGTCCTCCTCTCGTGATCGCCTCGTCGGTGGTGGCCGCATCAGGCTGCCGCGGTGGGGCCGGGCTGTCGTTGGGGCCGGCGGCCTGTGCGGGGTGGGGTTTTCCTCACCCCGGGCGGAGGGCGGACCTCATGGGCGCCGGCCCGGGCGGCGTCTACCGTGAGCGCATGACCTGGATGGACACGGCGCGGAACTGGCGGCCGACCCTGCATGCCCTCGCCGGCCTGGCGGCCGGCCTGGTCGGCGGGGCGGTGCTGGGCATGCTGGTCCTCGTCTGGCTGGCCGCGATCTGGTCGCTGATCGACTGGCCGGTCGGCGGCTGGGGACGCGCCACGCTCTACGTGGCGGTGGTCCTGGCCGGGCCGGTGCTGCTGCTGTGGGCCGTTCGCGGGCTCGGCGCCCTGCAGCGGGCGAGGTTCCGGGCCGTGCTCGGGATCGACATCCCGGCGCCGCCCGCCCGCGTGCCCGTCGCCTGGCCGCTGCGGCCGCTCCGGGCCTGGGGCGCCCCGGCCACCTGGCGCCAGCTCGGCTACCACCTGCTGGCCGCGGTCGGCGGGACCGCCGGCGGCGCGCTGGTGGCGGCCTGCTGGACGGCCCCGGTGCTGGTCGTCGCCTACCTCGCCGGGGTCGGGGACGACGGCCAGCGGCCAGCCATCGGCCTCGGTCTCGCCGTGGTGGTGCTGGCGGCGGCCATGCTGCTGGCCGCGCCGTGGGTGGCCGGCTGGGTGGCCAGGGCCGACGAGGCCGCCGCCTGGGCCCTGCTCGGTCCCAGCCGCGGCGAGGAGCTGGCGGTGCGGGTCGCGTCGCTGGCCCGCAGCCGGGCCGAGGTCGTCGCCGCCACCGACGCCGAGCGGCGCCGGATCGAGCGGGACCTGCACGACGGGACCCAGCGCCGGCTGGTCTCCCTGGCCATGCACCTCGGCATGGCCCGGGCCAGCCTCACCGACGTCCCCGAAGAGGTCCGCCAGGTGATCGAGCAGGCCCACGACGAGGCCACCGAGGCCCTGGCCGAGCTGGGCCAGCTCGTCCGCGGCCTGCACCCGGCCGTGCTCGACGACCGCGGCCTGGACGCGGCCCTGTCGGGGATCGCCGCCAACGCGCCGCTGCCGGTGCGGCTGCGGGTCGACGTGGCCGACCGCTGCTCGCCGAGCATCGAGGCCGTGGCCTACTTCGTCGTGTCCGAGGCCCTCACCAACGTGGCCAAGCACGCCGACGCCGGCTCCGCCGAGGTCACCGTCGTCCGCGCCGGCGACCGGCTGCGCATCGTCGTCAGCGACGACGGCCGCGGCGGGGCCACGCTCGACGGTGGAGGGGCCACGGCGGACGGCGCCGGCACCGGGCTGCGCGGGCTGGCCCAGCGGGCCGCGGCGGTCGACGGAACCATGACCGTCGACAGCCCACCCGGCGGGCCGACGGCGATCACCGTGGAGCTGCCGTGCGGGTCGTGATCGCCGAGGACTCCGTCCTGCTCCAGGCCGGCCTGACCAAGCTGCTCAACGACGGCGGCTTCGAGGTCGTCGCCGCCGTGGGCGACGCCGAAGCGCTGCTCCGGGCCGTCGCCGCCCACCGCCCCGATGTCGCCGTGGTCGACGTCCGGATGCCGCCGACCCACACCGACGAGGGCATCCGGGCCGCGCTCGTCATCGGCCGCCAGTACCCGGAGGTGGCCGTGCTGGTGCTGTCCCAGTACGTCGAGGAGCGCTACGCCACCGACCTGCTCTCGGAGCGGACCAGCGCCGTCGGGTACCTGCTCAAGGACCGGGTCGCCCACGTCGCCGACTTCCTCGACGCCCTGCGCCGGGTCGCCGCCGGCGGCACCGCCCTCGACCCCGAGGTCGTCTCCCAGCTCCTGGTCCGCCGCCGCGCCGACCCCCTCGACCGCCTCACCCCGCGCGAGCTCCAGGTCCTCGAGCTGATGGCCGAGGGCCGCTCCAACAACGGCATCACCGAGGCCCTGCACGTCAGCCCCAGCGCGGTCGAGAAGTACGTCAGCAACATCTTCGCCAAGCTGGACCTGACCCCGACCGACATCCACCACCGCCGCATCCTGGCCGTCCTGAAGTTCCTGGGGGACTAACCCGGGCTGGAGCCGCCGCCGGAGCCGTCGCCGCCGGGACCGGGGCCGCTCGAGTCGTCGTTGTCCTGGTCCTGGTCGTGCCGGCCGTCCCGGCGGTCGGGCCGGTCGTCGCCGGCCGGCTGGCCGGCGCGGGCCGGAGGCTCGGCCTGCTCGGCCGGCCGCGTGGTGGGCTCCTCGGAGACGGAGGTATCGGTGGTGTCGGGCGCCGGGACGGCGGAGGGCGCCTGGGCCCGCTCCCCGGACCGCGGGGCCGGGCCGCCGGCGAGGGCCGGCAGGGCGGCCAGCGCGGTCCCGGCCAGCAGCAGGGCGACCAGGAGGCCCCGTCGCCGGGACCGGGGCCGGGGGAACTGGGAGGCGAGGGGAAGCGGGCGGGTCGCGGGCGCGGCCGGGGCCGGGGCGCGCAGGAGGCGGGCGAACGCGGCCGCGGACGGCGGGCGGGCCGCCGGGTCCTTGGCCAGGGCGTGCTCGCAGGCCGCGACCAGGGAGGGCGGGGTCGAGGGGGCGACCAGGGCGAGGGGGGCCGGCCGGGCGGTGACGTGGGCCATGGCCAGCTCGATGTCGGAGCCGCCCTGGAACGGGCGCCGGCCGGCCAGCAGCTCGTACAGCACGACCCCGAGGGAGTAGAGGTCGGCGGCCGGGGTGGCCGGCCGGCCGAGCGCCCGCTCGGGGGCCAGGTAGGCGGCCGTGCCCAGCAGGTCGCCGGTGGTGAGGTCGGCCTCGCCGGCCGCCGAGGCGATCCCGAAGTCGAGCACCTTCACCTCGCCGCCGGAGGTCAGGAACACGTTGCCCGGCTTGACGTCGCGGTGGACCACCCCGGCCGAGTGGGCCGCCTGGAGCGCGTCGGCGACCGCCGCCACGACCCGGGCCGCCTCGGCCGGCGGGATCGGGCCGGCGCGGTCGATCCGCGCGGCCAGGCTCTCGCCCTCCAGGAGCTCCATGACCAGGTAGGGGCGTCCGTCGTGCTCGCCCAGGTCGAGCATACGGGCGATGTTGGGGTGGTCCAGCCGGGCCGCCGCCCGCGCCTCCCGGCGCAGCCGCTCCGCCGCCCGGCCGTCGCCGGCCAGCGCCGCGCCGAGCACCTTGACGGCGACCGGCCGGTCGAGCAGCAGGTCCCGGGCGGCCCACACCTCCCCCATGCCGCCGGCGCCCAGCAGCGCCCCGACCCGGTACCGCCCCCCGAGGCGGCGGCCGTCCACGGCGCCCGGGGCCTCAGCCATCACCGGACCCGGAACGGCGGGATCCCGACGAACCCGACCCGGAGCCGGACGTTCCCGACCCCGACCCGCTCCCCGGGCCGGACCCGGACCCGCCCCCCGACCCAGCGCCGCCGCCGCTCCCCGACCCCGACCCCGGGCCCGAGCGGTCGCCCGGGTCCTTCTGGTGCTCCAGCGCGTCCACCTGCGCCAGGAGCCGCCGGGCGCGGGCCCGCTGGGCCTCGGCCTCCGGGCCGGCGACGTCGTCCAGGACGTCCAGGGCGTGCTTGATCCTCTCCTCGGCCTGGTCGGCCATGTCCTTGCGGCGCTCCTCGCCGGCGCCGCGCCCGGCCGCCAGGTAGGACTCCGCGACGCCGAGGCGCAGGCGGGCCCGATCGACCGGGCCGTCGGCCAGACGGTCGCGGACGCCCTGGCCGATCTCGCGGACCGGCCACAGGGTCGTCCCCGGCCGGGCCTGCCTGGCCGCCGCCGCCGGCAGGGCCACCACCACGACCAGCGCCGCGGCGACGGCGGCCAGCCGCAGGGGCAGCGACCGCCGCCAGGTCCTGCCCCGGGCCCGGCCGCCGGCCCTGGCCAGGAACGCCTCCCGGCCCCGCTCGGCCGCCCCGGACGGTGGCTGCGGCACGGACTCCCGCAGCTCGGCGGCCAAGGCGGCCAGGGCGGCGGTCTCGCCGCCGACCTGCCCGGTCGGGACGTCGCGCCCGACGGCCAGCTCGTCGAGGGCCAGGTCGAGCCCGGCCAGCGCGGCCAGCTCGTCCTCGGGGTCCATCGGCCCGTTCCCGTGGGGCTCGGTCATCCGGCGGTCACCCGCATCGCCTCCCGCAGCGAGCACAGCGCCCGGTGCTGGGCGACCCGCACCGCACCCTCCGACTTCCCGAGCACCTCGCCGACCTGGGTCGCGGACAGGCCGCCGAGCACCCGCAGGGCCAGGACCTCCTGCTGGTCGGCCCGCAGCCGCCGGAAGGCCCCGGCGACCTCGGCCCGCCGCTCGGCGGCCAGCACCGCCTCCTCCGGCCCGGCCACGGCCGGGAGGGGTCCGGGCCGCCCGCCCCGCTGGGCCGGGTCGACCGCGTCGTCCAGCGCGACCTCGCGCCGGCGCGACCGGCGCCGGAACACGTCGGCGACCCTGCGGTGGGCGATGGTGAACAGCCACGCCTCGAAGTCGGTGCCCGGCCGGTAGGAGCCGAGGTTCCGCAGCACCGCCTCGAACGTCTCGCTGGTCACGTCCTCCGCCTTCTCCGCGTCGCCGAGCCTGCCGGTCGCGAACCGGGCCACCCGGTCGCGGTAGGTGTCGTACAGCCGCCCGAGCGCATGGGTGTCGCCGGCCCGGGCGTCCCGGACCATCGCCTCCACGTCGACCTGGGTCAGCTCGGCCATCCCCCCTTCATCGCGGCCGGGGGCGGTTCGTTACCAACGATTTCGGGCTCCGTTATGACGCCGTTGTGACACCGCGTCCTGATCGGTGTGGACGCGCCCCCGGCCACCGGACCCACACTTGTATGATCGTTCAATCATGAGACCTCTACACCGATTCACGGTGCTCCCCACCGTGCCCGACGCCCTCACCCCACTGCGCGTCCTCGCCCACAACCTCCGCTGGAGCTGGCACCTGGCCACCCAGGAGCTGTTCCGCGCCATCGACCCCGCCGGCTGGGAGGCCTCCGGCCACAACCCGCTGCGCATGCTGAACGAGACCGACGCCCACGTGCTCGAGCAGGCCGCCGCCGACCCCGACTTCCTCGCCCGCCAGCAGGCCCTGCTCGAGGACCTCGAGCGCTACCTGGGCGAGCCCCGCTGGTACCAGACCCTGGCCAACGCCCCCTCCCGCATCGCCTACTTCTCGCCCGAGTTCGGCGTCAGCGAGGTCCTGCCCCAGTACTCGGGCGGCCTCGGCGTGCTCGCCGGCGACCACCTGAAGGCGGCCAGCGACCTCGGCGTGCCCGTGGTCGGGGTCGGCCTGTTCTACCGCTCCGGCTACTTCCGCCAGTCGCTGACCGCCGACGGCCGCCAGCAGGAGTCCTACCCGGCCTTCAACCCCCATGAGCTCCCATTCGAGCTGGTCAGGGACGGCGGCGGCAAGCCCCTGCTGGTCTCGGTGCGCCTGCCCGACGGGGTCCTCCACGCCCAGATCTGGCGGGCCGAGGTGGGCCGGGCGCCGCTGCTGCTGCTGGACTCCGACGTCGACGAGAACGGCCCGGCCGAGCGGGCGGTCACCGACCGCCTGTACGGCGGCGGCGGCGAGCACCGCCTGCGCCAGGAGATCCTGCTCGGCATCGGCGGGGTCCGGGCCCTGCACGCCCTCGGGATCGAGCCCGAGGTGTTCCACACCAACGAGGGCCACGCCGGGTTCCTCGGACTGGAGCGCATCCGCCGCCTGATCCAGGAGCAGCACCTGGACGCTGCCACCGCCATCGAGACGGTCAGGGCCGGGACCATCTTCACCACCCATACCCCGGTCTCGGCCGGCATCGACCGGTTCCCGCGGTCGTTCATCGAGCGCTACTTCGGCGAGCACGGGGTCGAGACCGGCCTCGAGGTCGAGCAGATCATGCGGCTCGGTGCCGAGCCCGACGGCGACCACGCGATGTTCAACATGGCCGTCATGGGCCTGCGCCTGGCCCAGCGGGCCAACGGCGTCAGCCGCCTCCACGGCCAGGTGTCGCGGGACATGTTCCGCGGCCTGTGGTCCGGGTTCGAGCAGGCCGAGGTGCCGATCGGGCACGTGACCAACGGCGTCCACGCCGGCACCTGGATCAACCGCGAGTTCACCGACCTGTTCGAGCGCCGCGTCGGGGCCGACTTCCGCGTCTCGAGCCGCCCCTGGGAGTCGCTGGACGACACCCCGGACGAGGAGATCTGGCAGGTGCGGCGCATCGCCCGGGAGCGGCTGGTCGACGACGTGCGTGCCCGGCTGAAGCGGGCCTGGCTGGCCAGGGGGTCCAGCGAGGGCCAGCTCGGCTGGATCGACCGGGCCTTCGACCCGGAGGTGCTGACCGTCGGCTTCGCCCGCCGGGTGCCCTCCTACAAGCGGCTCACCCTGCTGCTGGAGGACGAGGAGCGCCTCACCCGGCTGCTGCTGGACGAGGAGCGGCCCATCCAGCTGCTGATCGCCGGCAAGGCCCACCCGGCCGACGAGGGCGGCAAGTCGCTGATCGCCGACTTCGCCCGCTTCGCCGCCAAGGCCAAGGTCCGGCACCGGGTCGCGTTCCTGCCCGACTACGACATGGGCATGGCCAGGACCCTGATCGCCGGGTCCGACGTCTGGCTCAACAACCCCCTCCGTCCCTACGAGGCCTGCGGGACCAGCGGCATGAAGGCGGCCCTCAACGGCTGCCTCAACCTGTCGATCCGCGACGGCTGGTGGGACGAGCTGTACGACGGCCAGAACGGCTGGGCGATCCCCTCGGCCGACGACCCCACCATCGAGCCCGACCGCCGCGACCAGCTCGAGGCGTCGTCCATCTACGACCTGCTCGAGCACGAGGTCCTGCCGCTGTTCTACGACCGGCCGGACGGCCTGCCCAGGGGCTGGATCGCCATGATCAAGCACAACCTGGTCTCGCTCGGGCCGGCCATCCTGGCCAGCCGGATGGTGCGTGACTACACCGAGGGCTACTACCTGCCCGCGGCCGCGACCTCGCGCCGCCTGGCCGGCGACGACTTCGCCGCCTCCCGGGAGCTGGCCGACTGGAAGCGCCGGGCCGCCGCGGCCTGGCCGGGGGTGTCCGTGCGCCGGGTCGAGAACGGCGTGAAGGAGCGTCTCCTGGGGGCCAGGATCACGGTCAGGGCCTTCGTCGAGCTCGGCGACCTCGACCCGGACGAGGTCGAGGTCCAGGTCGCCTACGGCCGGGTCGACGACGCCGACGAGCTCCCCGAGGTCGAGCTGGCCACCCTCAAGCAACATGGCCAGCGCACCGCCGACGGCTGGGCCTTCGAAGGCGAGGTCCCCCTCGCCACCCCCGGCGCCTTCGGCTACACCGTCCGCGTCGTCCCCCGCCACGTCGGCCTCGCCGCCGCCTCGGAGCTCGGCCTGGTCGCCTGGGCCTGAGGCCGCCGGGCCGGGAACGCGCCCCGGCGAGGCGGCGCCCAGGGCGACGGTCAGGAGCGGGGGCGGCCGCCGACGTCCCGGGTGCCGCCGATCTCGCCCGTCTCGGCCTCCAGGAGGACCCGGAGCAGGAGCACCACCCAGGTGCGGTAGGGGCGCCAGGCCTTCGACTGTTCCTCCAGCCAGACGCGGTCGGGCGACTCGTCGAGGCCGTAGGCGAGCGCGGCCCCGCGGCACAGGCGCGGCTCGTGCAGGGGCAGGTGGTCGGGGTCGGCGGCCCCGCGCAGCAGCACCAGCTCGGCCGAGAAGTCCCCGATCCCCGGGAGCCGCTTCAGCTCGGCCAGGGCCTCCTCCCGGGGGAGCGCCCGTAGCCGGTCCCCCTCCAGCTGGCCGACGGCGGCCGCCTCGCCCAGCGAGCGGAGGTTCTCCGCCTTGCGCCCGAACAGCCCCGGGAACCCTTCCAGGGCGGCCAGGCGGGCCGGGCCGGGGAAGGCGTGGCGGACGTCGCCGTGCACGTCGACGGCCTGGCCCAGCTCGGCCGCCATGCGCTCCTTCACCCGGGCGGCCTGCACGATCCGGATCCGGTGCCCGATCAGCGCCCAGGCCGCCGCCTCGTACGGCGAGAAGAACCCGACCGGCCGCAGCCCCGGCCAGCGCGCCTGGAGCCCACCGACCACCGGGTCACGCCGCCCGACCTCGGGGAACCCGGTCCCGTCGACGTCCAGCGACAGGATCCGGGCCACCTGCTCCCGCGTCGCGTCCGGGTCGGCCTCCCCGAACACCTCCCCCACGACCGCCCCGTCCGGCTGCCGCAGGCACACCCCGGCCGCCGCCTCCTCCCCATCGGGCACGAACGCCAGGTGCAGGTGCCCCTCACCGGCCGCCCGGTGCGCGGCCGGTGAGAACCCCTCCAGGAACGCCGCGCTCGCGGCCAGGGAGAACGGCCCCCGCGGGACCAGCTCGAAGGTTGACATGGGCCAATCTGTACCAGAGCCGGACGACATCCCGGCCGTAGACTTCGCCCGTGGATGACTGCGTGTTCTGCGCGATCGTGCCGGGCGGGTCCCGGCGCACCGCGACCGCGCGGCCACGCCGGGCCCAAACCCGCCCCGGGGCGCCCCGCAACCTCCCGGTCCCGGGCCGGGTCCCCCGGTGGGGGAGCGTAGCCGATCGCGGCGGGAGGGGCGGTGGCTGTCCACAGCCCCGGACACTCCACTCCGGACAATTCAGGGGCGAACCAGCAGCGCGTGCGGCAGTTCGGCGAGGAGCTGGTCGGCGGGGGTCGGGCCGCCGGAGTGGTCGGCGCCGGAGAGGAGGTCGTGCCACGGGCCGGTGGGCAGGTCGATGGAACCGGTGAGCCGGGCGCCGGGGGGGAGGTCGGCGAGGCCGGGGGGTCCGACCCGGCCGATCAGGCAGGTGGCGACAACGGCCAGGCGGTCGTTGCCGCGGGTGAAGGCGACCAGCCCGTCGGGGGCGGTGAGGGGCCGGTAGCCGCTGAACAGGGCGGGGTGGTCGCGGCGGAGGCGGAGGGTGGTGCGGGTGACCCGGAACTTCAGGGAATCGTCGCCGGCGAAGGGGGCGGGGCGGCGGTTGTCGGGGTCGACCAGGACCAGCTGTTCGGTCTCGGTGCCCTGGTAGGTGTCGGGGACGCCGGGGCTGGTCAGGCGGAGCAGGGCCAGGGCGGCCGCCTTGACGCGGCCGGCGGGGGCGATCTCGGCGACCAGCTCCTCCAGCTCGGACAGGAGCTCCTGGTCGGTGTAGGCGCGGTCGACCAGGGCGGCCAGGGCCCGCTCGTAGGTCGGGTCGGGGTCGGTCCAGGTGGTGTGGAGGGCGGCCTCGCGGACCGCCTTCTCCATGTAGGCCAGGCAGCGCTCGCGCTCCAGGGGCCAGGCCCCCGACATGGTCTGCCACAGCAGCAGGGCGTCGGCCGGGTCGACCCCGGCGCCGAGGCGGCCGGTCCAGCGCCCGGCCAGCGGCCACCAGCGGTCGGGGCACTCGCTGAGCACGGCCAGGCGCGCGCGCACGTCCTCGCCCCGCTTGGTGTCGTGGGTGGAGGTGGCGAGCAGGCTCCGGGGCCAGCGGGCCTCGCGCTCGGCGTTGGCCCGGTGCAGCTCGGCCACCGGGCGGCCGAAGCGGCCGAGGTTGCCGCCGACCTCGTTGCGGACCACCAGCCGGGTGTCGCGGTACAGGGCGGTGTCCTCGACCCCCTTGGCCATGGCCGGGCCGCTGAGCTGCTGGAAGCGGCGGACGGCCTCGGGCGCCGGCAGCTCCAGCAGCAGCGCCGCCACCAGCCGGTCCAAGGCCGACGCCCCGTCCGGGGACAGGGAGGGGCGGGCCGCTGCGGCCGCCTCGGCGATGACCGCCCGGTCGGTGTCGGGGACGGTGGTGGTCACATAGGTGCGGTAGACGGGCATGCGGGCGGCCAGCTCGACCACCGCGGCCCGGTTGGCGTCCTGGTCGCCGGGCAGCCGCCTGGCCACACCGGCCACCTCGGCGCCGAAGTCGCGCTCCAGCCGCTGCCGCTTGCAGGCCAGGGCGACGGCCGCCGGGTCGGGGTCGTCGCCGGTGAGCTCGCGGTAGCCCTCGGCGAACGGCCCGGCGGCGGCCTGGTCGACCAGCACGCCGTCGGCCACGGCCAGGAACTCGTAGCCGGTGGTGCCGGCGACCGGCCAGTCGGGCAGGCGCTCGCCGTCCTCCAGGATCTTCTCGACGACCACGTACGGCACCGACGCGGCCAGCCGCCGCAGGTAGGCGGCCGGGTCGGCCAGCCCGTCGATGTGGTCGACCCGGACCCCGTCGACCAGGCCCTCGGTGGCCAGCCGGAGGATGGTTGCGTGGGTCATCCGGTACACCTCGGGGTCCTCCTGGCGGACTCCGATGAGCTCGTTGACGGTGAAGAAGCGGCGGTAGTTGAGGTCGACCGCGGCCCGGCGCGAGTCGACCAGCTCGTAGTGCTGCTGCTCCAGCCGGTCGGTGCCGGGGGCCAGGGGGAAGCGGTGCTGGTGGTAGACGACCCAGCCGCCCTCGACCCGGATCTGGTCGGCCACCTGGTCGAGGGGGCCGCCGAGGACCGGCAGGCGCACCCGGCCGCCACCGGCCTCCCAGTCGATGTCGAACACCCGCGCCACCTCGGCGCCTGGGCCACGGCGGAGCGTCTCCACCCACCAGGGGCTCTCGTCCGAGGTGGCCATGTGGTTGGGGACCAGGTCGACGACCAGGCCCATGCCGGCCGCCCGGAGCACGGCCACCAGCTCGCGCAGGCCGGCCTCGCCGCCCAGCTCGGGCGCGACCTGGGTCGGGTCGACCACGTCGTAGCCGTGGGTCGAGCCGCTCCTGGCCCGCAGGATGGGCGAGGTGTACAGGTGGGAGACGCCCAGGTCGGCCAGGTAGGGCACCACCGCCCGAGCGGCCGCGAACGGGAACGCCCGCGACAGCTGCACCCGGTACGTGGATTGGTAGCCTGCCATCGATGACAACAGCCTAGCGGGAGGTCCCATGGTCGGTCGCTACGTGGGCGAGACCGCGGTGGGCATCGCCGCCGCGGTGAGGGCTGGCCGGGCGACCCCGACCGAGGTGCTGGAGGAGCACCTGGAGCGGATCGCCGCCCTCGAAGGC
>Ga0075419_10000558_pt1 | contig 23656 bp, 20 predicted proteins | sample SoiMetdeltSBSDD3_FD_76900 | JGI IMG/M metagenome (GOLD analysis project Ga0075419, IMG submission 76900) | Bulk soil microbial communities from a Populus tree surrounding site in Tennessee, USA - Soil MetaG P. deltoides SBSDD3 | ecosystem: Environmental > Terrestrial > Soil > Tree plantation... | reverse complement strand
GCCTGCGGCAGCGACGGTGCCTGCGGCAGGTCGGGCCGCGGCGACAGCCGCGCGACCAGCGGGGACTCCTGGGGGACAGCCGGCTCGGGTTCGTTGGCCGGCTCGGGGCGGTACGGCGACTCGTAGCTCGTCTGGGCCGTGTAGCTGGTCCCGGCCGTGTAGCTGGTCTCGGCTGTGTAGCTGGTCTCGGACGTGTAGTCCCGGTCGGTCCCGTAGTCCGAGCCGTAGTTGGTGCTGTAGTCGCTGCCGTAGTCGCTGCTGTAGTCCGACGTGTAGTCCCGCTCGGAGGTGTAGTCCCGCTCCGTGCTGTAGCTGGACTCCGTGGTGTAGCCGGACTCGAAGTCCGGCCGGAAGTACTGGGTGTCCTGCGAGTAGTCGGGCCGGTACGCCTCCGTCGTGTACTCCTCCTGCTGGTAGGAGTCGTACTTGGTGCTGTACCTCGACCCGGCCTCGTAGTCGGGCGCCTCCCGGGCGAAGACCGGCTCCTCGTAGGCCGCGTAGGACGAGTCCTGGCCGCCAGGGTGCTCGATCTCCTCGCGCCACTGCTCGACCATCGACGAGAACGGGCTCCAGGCCTGCTCCTCGCCGGAGGTGTCGGCGGCGGGCGGCTCCGGCATCGAACTGCGGTTGTCGAAGGACGCGTCGTAGGCGCTGAACTGGGCGGTGGTGTGCGGCAGCTCCGGCAGCGACGGCAGGGACGGCAACGACGGCAGCCCGACCAGAGTCGGCCGGCTCGGCTCGTCCACGGCCGGGCCGGCGAGCTGCTCGTTCCACGCCGGGCGCTGCGCCGGCAGGGCGGCCGAGAGCGTCAGCGGGGCCGAGCCGGCGGCGACCAGCGCGGGCTGCGGGGCCGGACCGGGCGCGGTCTCGACGTACAGCGGCTCCGATCGGAGCGGCTCGGGCGTCGGCTGGTTCCGCCCTGGGCCGCCGGCGTACGCGGGCTCGGCCCAAGCCGGCTCCAGCTCGTCGTCCTCGGAGTAGTGCGGGAACGGCGATCCGCTGACCGCCTCGTCGTCGATGTCCCACCAGGCGATCCACGGCCGGTTGGTCTGCATCGCGGTGACGCGCCTGATGATCACCATCGCCAGCGCGGCGGATACGGCGCTCAGCACCAGGGCGACCGTGCTGCTGTACGCCGTCAGCCGGAGCGTGCCGACGGTGGGCTCGACCCACATCAGGATCCGGCGCAGTACGACGTCCAAGAGCATCGCGACCACCCAGCAGGCCCACCAGGCGGAGGTGATCGTGATCCGGCGGTGTTTGGCCAGGTCGTCGGTCCAGGCCGGGGTCGCACGGTCGCTGGCCACCCAGACGTCGTCGACGATCGCCTTCGGGTAGAACAGGTTCGGCCCCGGGCAGATCCAGCTGCCCAGCACCCAGGCGTGGCTGTACCGGTGGTCGGCGCGGCAGAACACCTCGGAGTTCAGCCGGGCGCGCCACAGCCAGAGTACGAAGACCACGGCGGCGGCGACGGAGATCGCGACGTTCGGGATCGACGTGAGCCGGGCGAAGGTGTCGGCGCTGTTCAGGGCGGCGTCCTCGACGTCGGGCTTGCCGCCCAGGTAGTCGCGGACCACGTGGTACGTGTGCCAGTCCGAGATGGTGGCCAGGAGGTGGGTGAGAACGGAGGCCCCGAGCAGGATCGAGGCGGCACGACCGATCGGACCGAGAGCGTGGAAGGTCTCGGGGTTGTCCGAGTACATCTCGTCATCGTGAAGGGCAACTGGTGTTGCCACATGCGGGTGACTCACGGCCGTCCCTTGCGTGTCCTGGCTCCATCGCGTCCGGTTTCAGTCGCTGCGCCCCCGCATGACCGAGTTCCATGAATACCACGAAGTAGGTGACGTCGGGGCCACGCACCGTCGCGATTTGTCATCGACGACACCTTCCTGCCAACACCAGCGCGCTATCACGGCGTTCGGGGCTTTCTAGCGCGCAACTCGCTGACACGCTGGAATGGAAGGGGGTGTCGTTCACAGCCGGGTTCCTACCCTCTTTCTCCGGATCTGATCTCCTGGTCGCCCCCCAAGGCGGCAACCAGAAGACCACAGGACGGCGCGGGATGCGAACCGGCCCCCGGAACGCACGAGGCCGCGGACCCCTCAACGGGGTGCCGCGGCCACCTGCGTACCGGGGGCCGGTCGGGCTCAGCTGGAATTCGAGCCCGGCGAGCTGTTGGCGGTGCTGTTCGCGGTACGGCGCCGGGTCGAGCTGGTCGCCTTCTTCGCGGCCGGCTTCGACTCATCCTGCGGCGGCGCGCTGTCGGGCGCGCTCTCGGCCGCAGTAGAACCGTCCGGCTTGGTGTCCGGCTTGGTGTCCGGCTTCGTCTCCGGCTTGGTGTCCGGCTTGGTGTCCGGCTTGGACTCCAGCTTGGTCTCCGGCTTCGTGTCGAGCGAGTCGTCCGCAGCCGCGTCCTTCAGCGTCTCGGCGGCCGACTTGGTCGGGGGCGACGAGGTGCTCGAACGCGGAGCGGTGGACGCGCCGGCCGGGTCGGTGCTCTCGGTGGCCCGCGGTCGCGAGGTCGACGGACTGGTCGACGACGAGCCGTAGTTCGCGCCCGCGGTCGGGGTGGACTGCCAGGCCGGCTCCCGCGGTGACAGCAGCTTCTTGGCGACCGCAGCGACGACCGCGCTGAACCCGAGGAAGATGACGGTCTTGCGCAGCCGGTGGCGCTCCTTGGGCACTTCCACCTCACCCTTCAGCGCGGCCTTGGTGGCGCGGCCCCGACGGGCGGCTTCCTCCACCGCCGGCTCGGCGGCCGCCGCGAGGGCGACGAGTGCGCCGCTGATCTTCGGCAGTACGTCCTCGTTGAGGCGTTCCCGGGCCCTCTCGGCGGCGTCGGTCGTGGCCGGACCGATCTTGCCGAGCGCGTCGTCCACCACTGGCCCTACCTTGTCCACAGCGTGACTCGCTGCGGTGGCCCCCCGCTCGACCGCCTTCTCGGCGACCGGGACGACCTTTTGCGTCGCCGTCTCCGCGTAAGGACGGACTCGCTCCTTGGCTTGCTCGAGGCGATCCTTGGACTTGAGACCCACGGTTCCTCCTAGGGCGGCACTGCCCCGGCAGTACCCCTGATGAGTCCATCGGGCGGCCCGCTGGACGGTATGGACAACCGGATTCGGCTTTCTCGTGCATCGTACGACCCTCACCGCTTACGGACACGCGGGGCCGGGTCGCACGCCGGGGTCCTCGCCGAACTCTTGGCGGCGCGTGACAGGATCGACGCGTATCCACCAGATCAAGGAGTCACATCGTGGCCGAAGAGCTGCTCGCGACGCTGCAGACGTCGAAGGGCGACATCACCATCAAGCTGCTGCCCGACCACGCGCCGAAAACCGTGCAGAACTTCGTCGGCCTGGCCGAGGGCACCAAGGAGTGGACCGACCCGCAGACCGGCGAGAAGAAGAACGGCGTCCGGTTCTACGACGGCCTCGGGTTCCACCGGGTGATCGACGGCTTCATGATCCAGGGTGGCTGTCCGCTCGGCACCGGTACCGGCTCCCCCGGCTACTCGTTCGACGACGAGATCCACCCGGAGCTGCAGTTCGACCGGCCGTACCTGCTCGCGATGGCGAACGCCGGCATCCAGATGGGCCGCGGCACCAACGGCTCGCAGTTCTTCATCTCGGTGACCCCGACGCCGCACCTGAACCGCAAGCACACGATCTTCGGCGAGGTCGCCGACGACGAGTCGAAGAAGGTCGTCGACGCGATCGCGACCACCGCGACCGGACCGATGGACAAGCCGCTCGAGCCGGTCGTGATCAACAGCGTCACGATCGAGCGTCGTACCGCCTGAGGCCGCCTGCAGACCGCCTGACGCCCGCCTGATGACCGCTGAAGAGCGCCGTGAGATGACCGACAGCGTCTGCTACCGGCATCCCGACAGGCCGGCCGGTGTGCGCTGCCAGCGGTGCGACCGGCCGATCTGCCCGGACTGCATGAACAGTGCCGCGGTCGGCTTCCAGTGCCCGGAGTGCTTCTCCTCCGGAGTGAAGTCGATCCCGAAGACACGTACGACGATGGGCGGCGTGGCCCGGGTCAACGACCAGGTCGTCACGCTCACGCTGATGGCGCTCAACGTGCTGGTCTGGATCGCCGTGGTCGCCGGTGGCGACCAGGTCTGGCAGAAGCTGGTGATGTACGGCCCGCTGGCCGACGACGAGCCCTGGCGGCTGATCACCTCGGCGTTCACGCACGAGCGGTTCTTCCACATCTTCGCGAACCTGTTCATGCTGTACCAGCTCGGTCCGCCGCTCGAGCGGATGCTCGGCCGGCTCCGGTTCACCATCCTGTACCTCGCCTCGGCGATCGGTGGCTCGCTCGCGGTCTGGCTGCTCGACCCGAACCAGCCGACGCTGGGTGCCTCCGGCGCCGTACTCGGCCTGGTCGGCGCGTTCCTGGTGATCTCCCGCTCGCTCGGGCATGACGTCACCTGGATCGTGCTGTATATCGGGATCACCGCGTTCCTCTCGTTCGCGGTGCCGAACATCTCCTGGCAGGGCCACCTCGGCGGCTTCGTGGTCGGCGCCGCCCTCGGCGCCCTCTTCGTCTACCAGTCCAAGCGCCGCACCCGTACCCCCGACCGCCGCTAACCGGCTCCCCTCGCGGGGCCTGCTGCTGCTCGGCGGGCCTCGCGACGTATGACGCCTACCGCGCCGGATCCCAGTCCGGGTCCCGTCCGAGCCGGGCGACCAGGACGGCACCCGGTACGGCGGACGGCGTCTCGACCGGTGCCGCGAACAATCCCGGCCAGTCATCCAGCACCGTATCGACGTACCCCAGCTCCCGTTCGGCGATCGCGGGGTCGATGCTGTCGTCGATCCCGCCCCCGCGGGCCAGGTCCCAGCCGTGCACCACGAGATCCAGGTGCATCTGCTCGGCGTACTCCTCCACCGGAGTGGGCCCGATCGACAGGTGCACCGGCGTACCTGGTGCGACCTCCAGCCACATAGCCCGGGACGCATCCGCGGCCCGCTCCCACGCGTCGACCGGGTCGTCGCCCAGTACGTCACCGTCGTACCGGTCGCCGACCTGGTCCAGCGTCTCGCCACGGAGCAGGTGTGGTGCCCACAGGTGCTCGCTGGTCATATGGTTGACCAGGTCCCGGACCGACCACTCGGTGCACGGCGTCGGCGCGTCCCAACGGTCGTCCGGTACGGCGCGCACCTTCTCGGTGAAGCCGTCGATCCCTGCCACCACGAGCTCCCGCACGTCCATCTCCACCTCCAGGTCGGCTCCCATCCTTGCCGATCATCGGTCACAAGCGACCGATGACCGGCGACGGGAATGGTCAGGCGACGACGTAGCGCTGGATGGTGGGGGCCAGCCAGGTGACGATGTCGTCGGTGGACATCGCGGCGACCGGAGGGAAGGCCAGGACGTAGCGGCACAGGGCGAGGCCGAGGATCTGGCTGGCGGCGAGGCCGGCTCGCACCGGGGCCTCGGTGGTTCTGCCGGTCAGGGACGCGATCACGGGGGCGAGCTGACCGGCGAAGATCTGCCGCATCCGCTCCGCGGCGGCCTCGTTCGTGACGCCGGCCCGGAGCAGCGCCATCAGCGTCTCGTCGCCCTCCCACCGGTCCAGGAAGTGCCGTACCAGCGCGGCGCCGATCTCGTCCCGGGGTACCGCGGACAGGTCGGGCAGCCGCAGGTCGAACTCCGCGGCGGCGGCGAACAGCTTCTCCTTGCTGCCGTAGTACCGCATCACCATCGCCGGGTCGATCCGCGCGTCGGCCGCGATCGCCCGGATGGTGGCGCGCTCGTACCCGTCCGCGGCGAACCGTTCCCGCGCCGCGTCCAGGATCGCCGCCCGGGTCCGGTCCGACCGCCGGCCGCTCGAAGTCGCTGTCATGCCACTCAGACTAGGTCAACAAGCGTTGACAGTCACGGCGTGAAGAGCCCGTGCTGCATCGCGAACAACGCGGCAGCGGCCCGGGTGGAGACGCCGATCTTGGCGTAGATGTGCTGCACATGGTGCTCGGCGGTGCGCGGCGACAGCACCAGCTCGCGGGCGATCTCCGGGTTCGACCGGCCGCCGGCGACCAGCCGCAGGACCTCCACCTCGCGATCGCTCAGGCCGGCCGGCCAGTCGGGCCGGTTCCGCGGTGCCGGCTGCCCGGCGGCCTCCAGGACGGCACGCACGCACTCGGTGTCGAGCCGGCCGGCCCGCGCCTCGGCAAGCACCATGGCCGACGCCTCGGATGCCTCCAGCGCAGGCCGGTGCGGACGGTCCTGGGTCAGGGCTTGGTACATATCGGCGGCGGCCAGCAGCCGCGCCGGCACCGGGACCTCCGCGCCCGTCGCCTGCCGGTGATAGCCGCTGCCGTCCTGCCGCTCGTGGTGCAACCCGGCGATCCGGCCCGCCGGAGCCAGCGCAGCGGACCGGGCGAGTATCCGCTCGGTGTGGTACGGATGCAGCCGGACCTGCTCCCATTCGCCGCGGCGCAGCCGGCCGGTCCGCTCCCACACCGCGGTCGGCACGGTGATCCGGCCGAGGTCGTGGAAGAACGCCGCCTGCCGCAGCACCGGTACGTCGTCCAGGTGCAGCACCGCGGCCGCGCCGGTGGCCAGCTCGGCGACACCGGTCGAGTGCCCGTACAGGTACGGCGAGGTGAGGTCGACGAAGTGTGCGAACGCCCGGGCGACCCGGTCCAGCCCGCTGGCCGGGACCAGCGCGTACGGCGTGGGCTCGGCGTCCAGCGCGGCCTGCCAGACGTCCTCGGTGCGTAGCCCGGCCAGCAGGTCCGGACCGGCCCGGTCGAACGCCGCCACCACCTCGGGATCGAGCCAGGTCCGCTGCCGCCGGCGCAGCACCTCGACCGCCGCGTCCGGCCCGCCCAGACCGTCGAAGATCACCGCCTGCGTGGCCACGTCGGAGATTCTGGCCGGGAGCGCGATGTCCGCCCCGGCCAGCCCGCGCGGCGTACCGGCGCCGTCCCAGCGGGCCAGGCTATGCGCCACCGCGGTCGACACCTCCGGACCCAGTCCGAGATCGGTGGCCAGCATCGAGCCGACCTCGCAGATCGCGGTCAGCATCCGCTCCTCGCCGGCGGAGCCGGAGCGCAGCGCGCGGCCTACGTACTGCAGCCGGTGCACTCCCGCACCACGGCCGGTCTGCGCGAACAGCGCGAGGGTCTCGCGCCGGTTTCGGCGGTCGGAGCGTTCGGCGAGCGGCCGGAGCGCAGCGGCATCCGGGCCGAACAGGTACGCCTCCTCGTGCGTGGTGGAGGTACAGCCGAGGTGCCGCAGCAAGGTGGCGTAGTAGACGTCGTGGACCTGCGGCTCGGGGAGGTCGAGGTGCCGGGCCAGGCCGGTCGCGACCAGGCAGCACCGGATCGACTTCTCCGGTGGCTGGGACATCGCGAGGTCCAGCGTCACCGAGAGCGCGCAGAGCAGGTCGGCGAGACGAAGGTCCACCGCTGCCTCCCCTCCGACCTCCGTCGCGAGCCGGGATGGGCAGGTCTACCGATGCGACGGCGGATCCGGTGCAGCCATTGTGAGCCTCGTCGGGCGGGAACGGACCGGGGAGGCATCATGCGGAGCACACGATCGGCACGGCCGCGGCTCGTCACCGCCCGGTTCCTGGCACTCGGCGTCGCGGCGCTCGGCTACTTCTTCGCCGAGGGGGTGCTGGTTCCGGCGGTGCCGCGGTACGTTGCGGGGCCGCTCGCCGGCGACGACGTCGCGGTCGGACTGGTGGTCGGGGTCTTCAGTCTCACCGCGTTGCTGCTGCGGCCATGGGCCGGACGTCTTGCGGACCGCCGCGGCCGGGCGGTGCTGATGGTGAGCGGCGCCGCGACGTACGCGGTGGCGGTGGCCTGCTACGGCCTCGCGGACTCGGTCTCCGTCCTGGTCGGGCTGCGGTTGCTGACCGGGGTCGGCGAGGCGTTCTTCTTCGTCGGTGCGGTCACCGCGATGAGTGACCTGGCGCCGGAGGAGCGACGGGGTGAGGCGCTGAGCCTGTTCTCGCTCTCGCTGTACGCCGGACTCGCGCTCGGCCCGCCCGTCGGGGAGGCGGTCACCGGCTCACTCGGCTTCACCGCGACCTGGCTGCTGGCCGCGGCCGGTGCGGGCACGGCCGTCATCCTCACGCTGCGGATCGGGGACACCCGGCCGGACGTGCCGCCGCCGGCCGAGCCCACGTCCACCCGGTTGATCCACCCGGCCGGCGTGGTGCCGGCGATCCTGCTGCTCACGGCGATCTGGGGGATGGCGAGCTTCCTCGCCTTCGTGCCGCTGTATGCGCTCGACCTGGGCCTCAGCGGTGCGTCCGTACCGCTGTTCGGCTTCGCCGCGATCGTGATCGCCCTCCGCAGCCTCGGTGCCCGGATCCCCGACGTGCTCGGTGCCCCCCGCGCGGTCCGGCTGGCGCTCGGCACGATCGCTGCCGGCCTGGCCGTCATCGGCGCCTGGCACACCGTGCCGGGCCTGTTGACCGGTGCCGCCGTGATGGCGGTCGGGGTGGCGCTGGCGACGCCGGCCATCTTCATGCTCGCGCTGGACGGGGTTCCGGCGAGCGAGCACGGTGCGGTGATGGGCGTGGTGAGCATGAGCCTCGACGTGGCGCTCGGGATCGGCCCGGTCGCCTTCGGCATCGTCGCCTCCGCCGGCGGCCGCGGCAACGCCTTCCTGGTCGCCGCGGGAATCGCCGCCGCCGGTCTGGTCCTCGCGCTGGCCACCACGCGCAAGGCGTCAGCCGGCGGTGGACTCGCGGACCTCGAGGGTGTATGGGACGGCGAGGTCGCGGGGCGTGGGATCGCCGGTACCGGAGATGCGCTCCAGCAACAGTGACACCGCCTGGTCGGCGAGCCAGTCCTTGTCCGGTGAGATCGTGCTCAGCGACGGTGAGTGGTACCGGCCGTCCTCGATGTCGTCGAACCCGATAACCGCGATGTCGTCCGGCACCTTCCAGCCGGCCTCGGCCAGGGTCCGCAACGCGCCGAGCGCGAGCAGGTCGTTGAAGCAGAACACCGCGTCCGGCGGTTCCGGCAGCTCCAGCAGGGCCCGCATCGCGGCGGCACCGTCGTCGCGGTGGTACCCGGTGCCGGCCAGCTCCAGCGCCGGGTCGTGCGGCAGGCCCGCGGCCTTCAGTGCCTTGCGGTACCCGCGCCGCCGGACCGCACCGGTACCGGCGCCGCCGCCGACACCGATCGCGGCGACCCGGCGGCGGCCGAGCGAGACCAGGTGCGTGGTCGCGTCGTACGACGCCTGGACCGAGTCGACGGCGACGTGGTCCAGCTGGCCGCGGCCGTGCCGTTCGCCCAGCAGGAGCAGGGGTTTCGCGTCATCGGCGGTCTGAATCTTCGCCGGCGAGGTCGTGATCGGCGAGAAGATGATGCCGTCGATCAGCTGCCCGCGCATGCCGTCCAGCACGAGCCGTTCGGCGTCCAACTCCCCCTCGGTCTGGTCGATCAGTACCGTGATGCCGCGCCGTTTCGCCGTCCGGCTGATCGCGGCCGCGATCTCGGCGAAGTACGGCGACGCCATCTCGGGCACGGCGAGTGCGATGAAGTCCGAGCGGCCCTTGCGCAGCGACCGGGCGGACACGTTCGGCCGATAGCCCAGCTCGGCGATCGCCCGTTCGACCTTGCTCCGGGTCGTCTCGGTGATGTGCGGGTAGGCGTTGATCACGTTCGAGACCGTCTTGACCGATACGCCGGCTCGTTCCGCCACATCCTTCAGCCGTGCCGTCGTCATCGGTCTCTCCCTCCCAGCCCGTCCGACCGAGTCTCCCACGGTCCGCGCGGCGATCGCTCAGTCGAGTCGGCGACGCCGGAGCGCTCGAGCCACAGCCCGTCCAAGGCTCGTTGCGCGATGGGCCGTTCGGCGTCCTCGCTCCACGTAGATCCCACGAGTTTCTGAGCCCACCCTTTACACACAAAGTCAAACGTTGTAGAACAAGGTCAAACGTTGTAGAAATGCTCGCCCGGGGTACCGGGTCTAGGTACCGACCGCGGAGGAACCAGTGGCCGTAGCCCGCCTAGCCGTAGATCCGGCGTTCGTCGTCGGCGACCTGGACCGCCGCGTCTTCGGGTCCTTCGTCGAGCACATGGGCCGGTGCGTGTACACCGGCATCTACGAGCCGGACCACCCGACGGCGGACGAGGACGGGTTCCGCACCGACGTGCTCGACCTGGTCCGCGAGCTCGGCGTCACCGTGGTCCGCTACCCGGGCGGCAACTTCGTCTCCAACTACGCGTGGGAGGACGGCGTCGGGCCGAAGGACGGCCGGCCGCGCCGGCTCGACCTCGCCTGGCGGGCGATCGAGACCAACCAGTTCGGCACCGACGAGTTCGCCGCCTGGGCGCGCAAGGCCGGGGTGGAGCCGATGTGGGCGGTGAACCTCGGCACCCGCGGCGTCACCGAGGCGATCGAGCTGCTGCAGTACGTGAACGGCGAACCGGGCACCGACATCGCCGACCGCCGGGTCGCGAACGGCAGCGAGAAGCCGTACGACATCAAGCTCTGGTGCCTCGGCAACGAGCTGGACGGACCCTGGCAGATCGGACACAAGACCGCCGACGAGTACGCCCGGCTGGCCGAGGAGACCGCCCGGGCGATGCGCCGGGTGGACCCGGATCTCGAGCTCGTCGCGTGCGGGTCGAGCAACCGGAAGATGCCGACGTTCGCGTCCTGGGAGCGCACCGTGCTGGAGCGCACCTACGACGTCGTCGACCACATCTCGCTGCACGCGTACTACGAGCCGAAGGACGGCGACACCGCATCCTTCCTCGCGGTCGCCGAGGACATGGACCGGTTCATCCGCTCGGTGGTCGCCACCGCCGACCACGTCGGTGCCGTCAAGCAGTCGGACAAGAAGATCACGCTCTCGTTCGACGAGTGGAACGTCTGGTACCAGGGCCGCTTCCCCGGCGAGTCCGGGCTCAAGGTTCGCGAGGCCAGCCCGCTGATCGAGGACGTGTACGACGTCACCGACGCCGTCGTCGTCGGCAGCCTGCTGATCACGCTGCTCCGGCACGCCGACCGGGTGAAGATCGCGAACCAGGCCCAGCTGGTGAACGTGATCGCGCCGATCCTCACCGAGCCCGGCGGAACGGCCTGGCAGCAGACCATCTTCCACCCGTTCGCGCTCACCTCGAAGTACGCCGGCAGCCGGGTGCTGCGGACCGAGGTCACCGGCCCGGTCGTCGAGACCGATGCCTTCGGCAACGTTCCGGCCCTGTGGAGCACCGCGACGTACGACGAGGAGTCCGGTGAGGTCGCGCTGTTCGTGGTGAACCGCAGCGAGACGGATGAGATCGAGTGCGAGATCCCGCTAGGCGCACTCGAGGCCGCGCTCGGCCCGCTGCACCTGGTCGAGCACGTCGGCCTGTACGACGACGACCGGTCCGCGGTGAACGGACCCGAGCACCCCGACCGCGTCGTACCGAAGCGAATCGACGGCACCCGGATCACCGACGGCACCTGTGTGGCAACACTCCCCGCTGCGTCCTGGCACCTGGTCAGGCTCTCCCCTGGAGGTAACTCGTGAACACCCATCAGCATGTCTCGCGGCGAGTGCTGCTCGCCGGCGCGCTCGGTGCGGGCGCATCGTGGGGGTTGGCCGGATGCGGCGAGGGCTCGGCCGGCAAACCCGGCGCCCAGCCGACCCCGTCCGGTGACGGCGGCGCCAAGGGGTACGACGGCCCGCCGGTCGAGCTGGACTTCTGGAACGGCTTCACCGGTGGCGACGGCCCGTACATGCGCAAGATCGTCGAGAAGTTCAACGCCGAGAACCCGAACGCCAAGGTCAAGATGACCGTGATGCAGTGGGACGACTACTACACCAAGCTGCCCACCGCGGTGAACTCCGGCCGCGGCCCCGCGATCGCGGTGATGCACCTCGACTCACTCGCCACGAACGCGGCCCGGAACGTGATCGAGCCGCTGGACGACGTGGCCACGGCCCTCGAGCTCAAGCAGGAGGACTTCGCCGACGAGGTCTGGAAGGCCGGCGAGTACAACGGCAAGCGGTACGGCATCCCGCTCGACGTGCACCCACTCGGCTTCTACTACAACAAGACCGTGATGGAGAAGGCCGGCCTGGACCCGGCCAAGCCTCCGATGACCGCCGACGAGTACATGACGGCGCTCGACACGCTCAAGGGCAAGGGCATCCAGGGTCACTGGGCCAGCCCGTTCCTGTTCACCGGAGGCCTGTCGGTGAACGCGCTGATCTGGCAGTTCGGCGGCGACCTGTTCGACGACGGAGCATCCAAGGCGGCCTGGGCCGACGAGCCCTCGGTGAAGGCCGTCACCTGGTTCGTCGACCTGGTCAAGAACGGCCACAGCCCGAAGAACGTGGCGCAGGACGCCGACGCGATCGCGCTGCAGAACGGCAAGACCGCATTCAACTGGAACGGCATCTGGAACATCAACACACTGCGGGAGAAGAAGGGCCTGCAGTGGGGGGTGGCGCCGCTGCCGAACATCGGCGGCACCAAGGCCGCCTGGGCCGGGTCGCACCAGTTCTGCCTGCCGCGGCTGAAGACGCCGGACCAGAACAAGTCCACCGCCGCCCGGGTATTCCTGAACTACGTCAGCCAGCAGTCGCTGGAGTGGGCGAAGGGCGGCCAGGTCCCGGCCCGCCGGCAGATCCGCGAGTCGGCCGAGTTCAAGGCGCTACCGGAGCAGGCCACGCTGGCCACCCAGATCGACGACCTGCGCTTCCCGCCGTCGGTGGCCGGTATCGGGGACGCGATCGCCGAGCTGAACAAGGCGATCAACGAGGCGGTGCTGCTGAAGACGGAGCCGGCGAAGGCGCTCGGTGACGCGGCCGCGCGGGCGGACAAGATCCTCGAGGCCAACCGCAAGAAGTACGGCAGCTGATGTCTGTGCGCGGATACGGCCGCAGCACGCCGTACCTGTTCCTCGCGCCGTACCTGGTGCTGTTCCTGGCCTTCGTGGTCGGTCCGGCGCTGTTCGGGATCTGGATGAGCCTGCACGACTGGGACTTCCAGCTCCCGGGCAAGCCGTTCGTCGGGCTGCAGAACTACAAGGACCTGTTCGACCCGCTGTCGGCGACATCCCTGCCGTTCTGGCATGGCATGCGCGCGACGGGCATTTTCACGCTGGCCTCGGTGCCGTTCCTGGTCGCGCTGCCGCTCGGCCTGGCGGTGCTGCTGAACCGTGCGTTCCCCGGGCGGACGTTCTTCCGCGCCGTCTACTTCGCGCCGTACGTGCTCGGCGTCGCGGTGATCGGCCTGATGTTCCGCTACATCCTGGACACCAACTTCGGCATCCTGAACGCGTTCCTCGGCCTGTTCGGCGTCGGCGAGATCGGCTGGACCAACGACCAGCCGTGGGCCTGGATCGGTCTGGTCGGGCTGACCGTGTGGTGGACGCTCGGGTTCAACGCGGTGATCTACCTGGCCGGGTTGCAGGACATCCCGGCGGAGCAGTACGAGGCCGCGGAGCTGGACGGCGCGAACCGCTGGCAGCAGTTCTGGAACGTCACGGTGCCCGGGCTTCGGCCGGTGTTCGTGTTCGTGGTGACGATCACGATCCTGGCCAGCGCGAACATGTTCGGCCAGGCCGTGCTGGTCACCCAGGGTGCGCCGGGTGACTCGACCACGACGGCGATCATGGTGATCACCGACACCGGCCTGTCCCAGTTCCGGATGGGCTCGGCGACCGCGATGAGCTACCTGCTCGCGCTGTGCCTGGCGATCATCTCGCTGGTCAACTTCGCCATCTTCCGGGAGCGGAAGTCATGAGGCGGCGGTTCAACCCCGGTTTCTGGCTGCTCGTCATCGGACTGACGGTGGTGTTCGTGCTGCCGCTGCTGTGGATGGCGATCACCTCGCTGAAGACGATCGGCGAGTCGCAGAGCGCTCCGCCCACGCTGTGGCCGCAGGAGCCGACCGGTCGCGCGTACGACGTCATCCTCACCACCGGCGGGCAGAACCCGGTGCTGCGCTGGGCGATCAACTCGTTCGCCGCCGCCACCATGCACGCCGTACTGGTGGTGGTGACGGCGTCGATGGCCGGGTACGCCCTGGCGCGGATGGAGTTCCGCTTCAAGAAGGCGATCTTCGCGGTCGTCCTGGCCACCTTGTTCGTGCCCGGCTTCGTGTTCCTGATGCCGAACTACCTGCTGATGAACCGGCTCGGGTGGCTGGACACGCTCTGGTCGCTGGTCGTACCCGGAGCGGCCGGCGCCTTCGGTGTGTTCTTCATGCGGCAGTTCTTCCTGGCCGTCCCGCGCGAGCTGGAGGAGGTGGCGATGATCGACGGTGCGAACTCCTGGACGATCTTCACCCGGATCATCCTGCCGAACGCCAAGCCCGCGCTCGCCACCCTGACCGTGCTGTCGTTCCTGGCGAACTGGAACGACTTCATCTGGCCGATCTACGTCCTGTTCAGCCCGGAACGGCTCACGCTTCCGGCCGGGCTGAAGCTGCTGCAGGGCGCCTACACGACCGACTACCCGGTGATCATGGCCGGCGCCACGCTCGCGTCGCTGCCGGTGCTCGTGCTCTACATCTTCGTCCAGCGCTACGTCATCGAGGGCGTCGCGCGTTCCGGTATCAAAGGTTGAGGAGTACCCGCCCGTGCTCAGAAGACTTGTCGCATCCCTCGCCGTACTCGCCTGTGCCGTCACGCCGCTGACGGCGTCCGCCGAATCCGGTCCGACGACCACCAATCCGATCTCGTCGTCGTTCGCCGACACCTACGCCGACCCGACGATCATCCAGGGCCGGGACGGCTGGTGGTACGCGTACGCCACCTCGGACCCGCTGGTGTCCGGCGGGCCGTTCGGGCTGATGCACATCGCGAAGACCAAGGACTTCGGGTCCTGGACCTATGTCGGCACCGTGTTCGACGAGGAGACCAAACCGGCGTGGGCGGCTCCCGGGTCGTTCTTCTGGGCGCCGGACATCCGGTACGTCGACGGCCAGTACGTCATGTACTTCACCGTCACCAACACCCAGCAGCACGCGGACCCGTGGGACTTCGCGATCGGCGCCGCGACCGCGCCGACCCCGGCCGGGCCGTGGACCGCGACCGACGGGCCGGTGGTGGAGCCGCGACCGAGCGGTGACGGCCGGTTCTTCAACACCATCGACCCGGCGTTGCTGACCACGCCGGACGGCAAGCGGTACCTGTACTTCGGCGGCTTCTTCGGCGGGCTGTGGGTGACCGAGCTGAGCCCGGACGGCCTGCACGCCGTGGGCGAGACGACCCAGGTCGCGATCGGCGACCGGTACGAGGGCGCATACGTCGTGCGCAAGGACGGCTGGTACTACCTGATGGCCTCGTCCTCGAACTGCTGCGCCGGCCCGACCACCGGGTACACCGTGTTCGCCGGCCGGTCGAAGTCACCGCGCGGCCCGTTCCTGGACGCCGACGGGCGGAGCATGAACGCCTCCCGGGTCGGTGGCACCCCGGTGCTGCTGCAGAACGGGAACCGCTGGATCGGCACCGGCCACCACGCGCTGATGACCGACGCGGCCGGGCAGGACCACATCGTCTACCACGCGATCGACCGGAACGTGCCCTGGCTCAGCGACGTGTTCGGCGTGAACCGGCGGCCGATGCTGATCGACCGGCTGGACTGGATCGACGGCTGGCCGCGGACCCGGTCCGGCGCCGGTCCGAGCGAGGGTGCACAGCCCGCGCCGGCGACCGGATCCGCGCTCGGCATCGACGCGGCCGACCCCGCATCCGGGCTGCACGGCGCCCGGTCCGTCGCGACCGACGAGCTGGGCGGTCCGGCCGCGCAGATCGACCGGTACGCCGCGACTAAGGTTGCCGCGGACGGATCGGTCCGGCTGACATCCGACGTACGGCTGGACGGCTCGTCGTTCAGTACCGTGCTGGGTGACGGGCAGGTCGTGGTCTCGCTCGACCCGGCTGCCCGGAAGCTGAGCGTGGCGGCTCGGGCGGGATCCCAGTGGCGGACGACCTCCGTACCGGTGCCGGCCGTGGCCGACCTGGCGCAGTGGCACCGGATCGAGGTGCAGGCTGATCGCTCGTCGGTAACGGCGCGGCTGAGCGATGCCGGGCTGGGCGAGGCACTCGCGGACGCGTCCGTCGACGCCCGCGGGCTGCGGCTGGACCCGGCGCCGGTGCGGTTCGCGACCTCCGGCGCGGTGCTGCTCGACAACCTGACCGTGCGACCCGTCGCACCGCCCGTGACCAAGCATGTCGCGGTACCGCAGCCGGGCAGCACGCTGGCGTCGTACGACTTCGACAACGGCCTCGGCGACGGCTGGACCTGGCTGCGGCAGGACCCGGCGGCGACCGTTGCCGGCGGCAACCTCAACTGGCCCGTCGGTACCACGGACCTGGTCGGCCGGGCGAACCAGTCTCCGCTGCTGCTCCGGGACGCTCCGGCCGGGAACAGCTGGATGATGGAGACCAAGCTGCACCTGGAGCTGGGTTCGGACGACATCCGCAACTACCAGCAGGCCGGTCTGCTGGTGTACCGCGGTGACGACGACTTCGCTCGGCTGGGCCACGTGTCGATCTGGGGTACCCGGCAGACCGAGTTCGGCCGTGAGCTGGTGGCGCGCCCGTCGGACGGCGCGACCAGCTTCGGCGGAGCTGCGATCGGTACGCCGGGCGACGACACCTGGATGCGGATCGCGTACCACCGCAACGCGGCCGGCGAGCACGTCTACCGCGCCGGCACCAGCAACGACGGCAAGAAGTGGACCTGGGGCGCGTCCTGGGTCTTCCCGGCCGGCCCCGCCCCGCGGATCGGCCTCTACTCCCACGGCGACCAGACCCCCGCCGCCCCCGACGCCGTAGCCCGCTTCGCCTACGTCCGCCTGACCACCCTCCGCTGACCCCCCTCCGCTGACCACCTCCGCTGACCCCCGAAGTCTGACCCCGACGGCTGACCCCACCCCCTCATGCGTTCATCGGCCGGTTCGCGACAACCTGTGGACAAGCATGCCGGTTGATCACCGGCGCCTGGCCGAACCGTTGTCCACAGGTTGTCGCGAACCGGCCGATGAACGTGGTCGTGGGCGGAGGTGGCGGCGCGCCGTGTTGGGTGTGCTGGCGGGTGCGGTGATGCTGAGTGCGTGTGGTGGTGCGGCCGAGCCGCCGCGGAGTGAGCAGAGGAGCAGCCCCGTGGGTTTCGAGAACCCGGTGTACGACGCGAACTTCGCGGACCCGTTCGTGCTTGCCCATGGCAACGAGTTCTACGCGTTCGCGACCAACGGCCCGATCGGCAACATCCAGACGCTGAAGTCGCCCGATCTGGTCGACTGGGAACAGGTCGGCGACGCGCTGCCGGCACTGCCCGCCTGGTCCACGGCAGGCAAGGTCTGGGCGCCGGAGGTCGCCGCGTTCGGCCCCGACCGGTTCGTGATGTACTACACGACCGCTGACGACGCATCCGGCCGGCAGTGCGTCAGCGTGGCGGTCGCGTCGAAGCCCGCGGGGCCGTATGTCGACCGCAGCAGCAAGCCGCTGATCTGCCAGCCGGACGAGGGCGGCTCGATCGACGCCAGCCCGTTCCGCGCCGCCGACGGCAGCCGGTACCTGTACTGGAAGAACGACGGCAACGCGATCGGCCAGGACACCTGGATCTACGCCCAGCGGCTGTCCGCGGACGGGCTGTCGCTCACCGGCTCACCGAAGCGCCTGTTCAAGCAGGACCTCCCCTGGGAGGGTCACCTGGTCGAGGCGCCGTTCATGTGGGAGCGCAACGCGAAGCTGCACCTGTTCTACTCCGCGAACGCCTACGACAAGGATGCGTACGCCGTCGGCCACGCCCTGTGTGACTCACCGATGGGCCCGTGTCACAAGTCAGGCGACCCGATCCTGTCCAGCACAGAGGACGCCGCTGGTCCCGGACACAACATGGTGATCCGCAAGGACGGCCGCGACTGGTTCGTCTACCACGCCTGGGATCCGGCCCTGGTCGGCGCCGACCCGCCCGGCCGTACCATGTGGCTCTCCGAGCTCACCTGGACCGCCGACACCCCGCATGTCCAACCCCCCGCCCGAACCATCCCAACCCATCCGTAAACCCGCGCCACCCCTCCCCCCTTGTTGGCGATCATCGGTCACTTTTTCGCGTTCTGTGGATATCCTCAACGCCCTTCGCAGCGTACGTGGCAGCCGGCGATTGCTCCACAGCTAGGCGTCGAACTCGGCCTGCAGTTTCGGAGGTGCCTTCATCCGCCAGGCCTCGGTGATGAGCTCGGTGAGCTGGTCGCGGTCCACCCGGTCGAGGTCGATCAGGATGGCGCCGTACTTCTCGTAATGCGGGGTGATGAAGAACGCCGGATCGCCCGACGCCAGCAGCGCCTCCTTCTCGTCCATCGAGCAGAACAGCATCAGCGCGCCCTCGGCCTCGGTCCGCAGCCGCCCGAACCCCTTGCCGCGCACCTTCAGTCCCGGCGTCCCCACCAGGTCGCGGCCTCGGTCTCCGGCCGCCCGGTCGCGATCGCCACCACGTCGTCCCAGGTCAGGCGACTACAGAACCGCGTCGAACCAGGTGGTCACAAGGGCCCGACGAGTGACGACACGCCGGGTCACAAGGGCCCGATGAACGGTTGAAGGACGGGCTCCAGGAGGTCGAGGGCTCGGGTGAGGTCGGGGTCGGAGGGGGCGCCGTAGCCGATGACGAGGCCGGGGCGGCCGGGGATTGTGCGGCGGTACGCCGAGAGGGCGGCGACGTCGACTCCGGCGGTCAGGGCCTCGGCGGCGACCGCCGCGTCGTCCACGCCAGAAGGGAGCAGCAGGGTGACGTGCAGGCCGGCGTCGCGGCCGGCGATCTCGCCGTACCGTCCGATCCGGGAGCAGACCAGTGCGCAGCGCTCGGCGTACCGGCGCCGCCCGCGCTTCACCACCCGATCCAGGTACCCGTCCCGCAACATCGACAGCACCGCGCACTGGACCGGCCACGCCGGCCAGTCCCCGACCCGGCCCCGGTACGCCGCCACCCGGTCCGCGATCGTCTCGGACGCGACCAGCCAGCCGAACCGCAGCGCCGGGCTGAGCGTCTTCGCCACCGTGCCGACGTGCACTACCCGGTCCAGATCGAGCTGGGCCAGTGCGGGCAGCGGTGCGACATCGAACCGGAACTCGCTGTCGTAGTCGTCCTCGATCACGGTCGCGCCGGTCCGCCGGGCCCACTCCACCAAGGCGTGCCGGCGGGTGATCGGCAGCCGTCCGCCGAGCGGGTACTGGTGTGACGGCGTCACGTACACCGCCGCCAAATCGTCCGGCAGCGCGTCGACCCGCAGCCCGTCGGTGTCGACCGGGCAGTCGACCACCTCGAGCCCGTGGTCATGGGCCGCCACGACCGCGTTCGGATAGCCCGGGTCCTCGATCCCGATCCGCTGGCCGCGTTCCCGGGTCACGGCGTGCAGCATCCGGATCCCGTGCGTCGAGCCGTTCGTGACCACCACCTGCTCGGGTCGGCACGCGACCCCGCGGACCCGGCCGAGGTGCTCGGCCAGCGCGGCCCGGAGCTCGGGCATGCCCGCGGGCTCGTCGTACCCGCGCGGCATCGGCCGGGACCCGACGTCGCGCCAGGCCCGCCGCCAGCCGGGGTCCGCGGTGTGGTCGACGAAAGGGATCCCGGGACGCAGGGTCAGCACGGACCTGGCCGCCTCAGGGGTACGACGCGGTGGCCGGGCTGTCGTGCGGGTCAGCGGGACCAGGTTCGCGACGTACGTGCCGGAGCCGACCCGCCCGGCGATCCAGCCCTCGGCGTGCAGCTGGTCGTACGCGCCCTGCGTCACCGCACGCGACACGCCGAGCTGCCGGGACAGCTCCCGGCTCGACGGCAGCCGGTGCCCGGACTGCAGCCGGCCGTCCCGGATCGCGTCCCGCAGCTGTCCGGCCAGCTGCAGGTGCAGCGGACCCGGCGCATCCCGCCGTATCGTCACCGGCACCTCGCTCAGCGGACCCGGACTCACCAGCACCCTCGCATGAATGGACTGTAGAACTCTGTGCCGATTGGCCCGTGCGCGCAGGCCACTCCGGCGGCACGATCGTGTCATGAGCATTCCGCTGCAGTCCACCGACCGGACCCGCCTGCGCCGTTCCAAGGAGCGTGGCGTCGCCGACCGGCAGGCCCTGTACGACGTGCTGCGCGCCGGCATGTTCTGCCATGCCGGGGTGGTCGTCGAGGGCACGCCGCTGGTGCTGCCGACGGCATACGCGGTCGACGAAGCGGCGGGCCCGGACGGCACGATCTACCTGCACGGATCGATCGCCGGGCGGCTACTGCGGGCCGCGCTGGAGCAGACCATCTGCGTCACGGTGACGCACGCGGATGGGCTGGTCCTGGCCCGGTCGGCGTTCCACCACTCGGTCAACTACCGGTCCGCGGTGATCTTCGGCCGGCCCCGGCTGGTCGAGGACCCGGCAGAGAAGCTGGCCGGCCTGAACCTGATCATGGAGCACCTGGTGCCCGGCCAGGCCGCTGCCACCCGGCCGCCGAACCGCAAGGAGCTGGCCAAGACGGCGCTGCTCGCGCTCGAGCTGACCGAGGCGTCGGTGAAGGTGCGGGCCGGCGAGGCCAACGACGAGCCGGAGGACCTGGAGCTGCCGGTGTGGTGCGGAGTGGTCCCACTCCGGGTGGTCGCGGACGACCCGGTCACGAACTCCGACTGCGACCTCGACGTGCCTCTGCACGTGAAGCAGCGCGCTGCCGCTCTCAGCTGAACTGCTCGACACACGCGGCGACGCCGTCCAGCACCAGGTTCAGCCCGAACTCGAAGTCGGCGTCCATCTCCTTGTCGGGTGACAGGTCAGCGTCGAACACCCCGGCAGCGACCACGGCGCCCAGCGCCGGCAGCTGGTCGGCATCGACGACTCGGCGCAGCACCGCGCCGTACTGGCCGAAGGTCTCCGGTTTGTCCCGGTAGCCCTGCATCAACCCGATGGTGAGCCGGACCTCACCGTGCAGGTAGGTCAGGACGTTGGTGATGATCGCGACCTTGATTCCCTCGTCGATCCCGGTCTCCGCCAGCGTGCCGAGCCCGCTGTCGAACCAGGCCAGGTTGCGCGGGCCGACCGGCGGGCCGCTGATCGGCAGCTTCGCATACCAGGGGTGTTGCAGCAGCAGGCCGCGTAGCGCCCGGGACCACGCGACCAGGGCCGGACGCCAGCCCTCGCCGGTTGGCAGCGCGGGCGGCTCGGGCAGCCCGGCGTCGGCCATCAGCAGCAGCAGCTCGTCCTTGCTCTTCACATGCCGGTACAGAGCCATGGTCGAGTTGCCGAGCTCCGCTGCGACCCGCGGCATGGTGACCGCCTGCAGGTCCTCGGCGTCGGCGATCGCAACCGCCGCCCGCACGATGTCGTCAGCGCTCAGCGCAGGCTTCGGCCCGGGCCGCGCCGTACTGCGCCGGCCCCACAGCAGCGCCACGTCGTCCGGCAGCTCCTCGGTCATCCGCTCAGCCTAGGACTTCCATCCAGTCTGCGTATCATCTACGCTAACTAGCGTAACTTATACGCAGTTCGGTATCGGAGGAGGCGCCGTGATCGTCGAAGCGGTCGGACTACGCAAGTCGTTCGGGTCCCAGGTGGTGCTCGACGGCGTCGACCTGCAGGTCGCCGAGGGCACGGTGTTCGCGTTGCTCGGCCCGAACGGCGCCGGCAAGACCACCACGGTGCGAATCCTGACCACACTGGCCCACCCGGACGGCGGCAGCGCCACGGTGGCCGGGTACGACGTGGTCCGCCAGCCTGCCAAGGTACGGGCCGCGATCAGCCTTACCGGACAGACGGTCGCGGTCGACGACGACCAGACCGGTAGGGAGAACCTGGTGATGCTCGGCCGGCTGATGCATCTGAGCCGTCCGCGGGCCCGGCAGCGCGCGGCCGAGCTGCTCGATCGGTTCGACCTGGTGGACGCGATGGACCGCCGGGTGCGCACGTACTCGGGCGGGATGCGCCGCCGGCTGGACCTGGCGATGAGCCTGGTCGCGACCCCGCGGGTGATCTTCCTGGACGAGCCGACCACGGGCCTGGACCCGTCCAGCCGGACGACGATGTGGGACGCGATCAACGAGCTGGTCCGCACCGGCACCACGATCGTGCTCACTACGCAGTACCTGGAGGAGGCGGACCGTCTCGCGGACCGGATCGTGCTGCTGGACCATGGCCGGATCGTCGCCGACGGCACCGCGGACGCGCTCAAGGAACAGGTCGGCGGCGACCGGCTCGACCTGCGGTTCGGCACCGCCGACGACCTGGCCCGGGCGGCGAGCAGGCTCGGCCCGGGCGCGCTTCCGGACACCGAGCAGCTGCTGCTCCAGCTCCCGTCCGACGGCAGCGCCAAGCAGCTGCACGTGGTGCTCGACGAGCTCCGCGACGCCGGCATCGAAGTGGCCCGGGTCTCGTCGCACCGGCCGACCCTCGACGACGTCTTTCTCACCCTCACGGAGCACCGATGAGCACAACCCTCGTCCACGGCGGACCCGGCAACGCGGTCAGCGACGCCCTGACCATGATCGGCCGCAGCATCAGGCTCAGCCGCCGCAACGTCGACACGCTGATCATGGCGATCGTGCTGCCGCTGCTGCTGATGACGCTGTACGTGTACGTGTTCGGCGGCGCGATCAACACCGGGACCGAGTACATCAACTACGTCGTGCCGGGGATCCTGCTGCTCTGCACCGGGCACGGCGCGGCCTCCACCGCGATGTCGGTCACGTACGACATGACCAGCGGGATGATCGACCGGCTCCGCTCACTGCCGATCCGCAGCGGCGCGGTGCTGACCGGCCACGTGGTCGCAAGCGTCGCGCGCAACGCGATGTCCACCACCGTGGTGCTGGCCGCCGCGCTGGCGATGGGGTTCCGCCCTGTCGCCGGTGCCGGGGACTGGCTGCTGGTCGCGGGGCTCCTGCTCGGGTACGTGCTCGCGCTGTCCTGGCTCGCGGCCGGGCTCGGCGTACTGGCCCGGACGGTCGAGTCGGCCAGTGCATTCAGCTTCGTGATGCTGTTCATCCCGTACCTGAGCAGCGCCTTCGTGCCCACCGACACGATGCCCGCCGTCCTGCGGCCGATCAGCGAGCACCAGCCGATCACGCCGGTGATCGAGACCGTCCGCGGCCTGCTCACCGGTACGCCGATCGGTGACAGCGGCTGGCTCGCCGTCCTCTGGACCGCCGCCCTGCTGGCCGCATCCGTCACCTTCGCCATCACCACCTACATCCGCCGCACCACCCACTGACCCCACACGCCCGCCCCACACCCGCGCACCAACTCGCCCCGCCTCGCTCGCTTGCAATTCGCGTGGTCAACCACGCGAATGGTGGGTTCGCCCCGGCAATACCCGAGGCGGACCCACACTTGGCGTGGCTAACCACGCCAAGTGCAGGTGGGGCTAGGTGCGGGTGGAGGGGCTGGCCAGGGCATCGACCAGCGGAGCCTCGCGCCGGTTCAACCTGGCGACGGCGGAGCGCCAGCCGTGGTTTTCCACAGGACTGTCCGCAACCGGTGAGTGCAGGCCGTGCACAACTGGGGATACCGGTGTGGATAAGTCACACTTGTGTCATTTATCCGTCAGCGACGCTGTCCACAGGCTTGTCCCCCACTGTGGATGAATTACAAGCGCGTAACTTCGTGCGTCAGACCCACTGGGTGGAGACGACGAAGCCGACCGCGATCAGGCCCATGCCGATCAGCAGGTTCCAGTTGCCCAGGTCCTGCATGTACGGGATGTCGTTGCCGG
>Ga0075419_10000557_pt1 | contig 23657 bp, 21 predicted proteins | sample SoiMetdeltSBSDD3_FD_76900 | JGI IMG/M metagenome (GOLD analysis project Ga0075419, IMG submission 76900) | Bulk soil microbial communities from a Populus tree surrounding site in Tennessee, USA - Soil MetaG P. deltoides SBSDD3 | ecosystem: Environmental > Terrestrial > Soil > Tree plantation... | reverse complement strand
GGAACGCGACTCGAAATTGGACCGTACCTCCTCTCATTTGCTCCTGCTTGCAGAAAATGAAACGGGCTACAAGAACCTGCTTAAGATTTCCTCTGCTGCGCAGTTAGACGGTTTCTATTATTATCCCCGTATTGACCATGACTTTTTAGCGGCTCACTCAGAAGGGATTATCTGCACCTCTGGATGTATGTCTGCCGAGATTCCGCGGTCGTTGCTGGATGACAAACCCGAAGAAGCAGTCCGCCGCATGAACTGGTATTACGATGTCTTTGGTAAAGACCGTTTCTTCGTCGAACTTCAACAACATAACATCAAAGAGATCACTGACTTGAATCGTAAGTTAGTGGAAATGGGAGCGCGTTACTCAGCGAAATACATCGCGACAAACGATGTGCACTACATTAATAAGGATGATTCGCGCTTGCAGGATGTTTTGCTTGCTATTCAGACACAAACAATCCTTGCGGACCCCGATCGTATGCGCATGACGGATGACTCATACTACCTCCGCACGCCAGCGGAGATGAGTCAACTTTTTGCAGAAGTTCCCGAAGCATTGAGCAACACACTGCTTATCGCCGAACGCTGTAATGTAGACCTGTCGTTCAAGGGTTATCACCTGCCTGATTTCCCTGTTCCAGAGGGGTTCACACCTGAAACATACCTCCGTTATCTGTGTGAAGAAGGGGCAAGAAAACGCTACGGGGGTCGCGCGACCAGCCAGCAGGTGCGGGAAAGAATCGATTATGAGTTGAGCGTCGTTCACAAGATGGGGTTTGATGCATACTTCCTGATCGTGTGGGACCTGTGTCGTTATGCTCGAGAGAATGAGATTTGGTACAACGCGCGCGGTTCAGCCGCGGGTTCCATTGTTGCCTATGTGCTCGAGATCACGATTGTTGACCCGATCCAGCATGACTTATTGTTCGAGCGTTTCCTGAACCCTGGCCGTATCTCAATGCCCGATATTGACCTGGATTTCCGTGATGACCGCCGCGCTGACATGCTTGAGTATTGTACGCGCAAATACGGCAGCGACAAAGTCGCGCAGATCATTACATTTGGCACGATGGGAACGAAAGCTGCCCTGCGCGATGTGGGTCGTGTGATGGACATCCCATTGCCTGAAGTAGACCGCGTGGCAAAGCTGGTGCCGTTCGTTTCTGGCCGCACGACAACCATGCAGGACGCCCTGGGAGTGCCTGAGTTTAAGAAGATATACGATGAAGGATCGCATTTACGTGAGTTGATCGATATCGCCACCAAAATGGAAGGCACGGTTCGCAATGCAGGGACACATGCCGCCGGCGTGGTGATCTCTGATAAGCCCTTGCTTGAATATCTGCCATTACACCGCCCGACATCGAATTCAGAAGAGACGCCCATCAAGACCGTGACCCAGTTCGAAATGGGTATTCTCGATTCGCTGGGCATGTTAAAAGTAGACTTCCTTGGGCTGATCACGTTAAGCGTAATGGCAAAAGCCTGCGATTTGATTGAGAAGCGGCATGGTATTAAATTTGATTTGAGCAATATCCCCCTCGATGATCCAAAGTCATTTGAATTGATGGGCAACGGGCAGACGGCGGGAGTCTTCCAGGTGGAAGGCGGGGGGATGACGCGCTGGCTCGTGCAGATGAAGCCTAAGACGCTGGATAATATCATCGCTATGGTAGCTCTTTATCGCCCTGGACCGATGGCGTTCATTCCCGATTACATCGCGCGCATGCACGGTGAAGCGGAAGTGGAGTATCGCCATCCGGCATTAGAGCCCATTTTCCAGGATACATTTGGAATTCCTGTCTATCAAGAGCAGTTGATGCGGGCCGCGGTGGAACTGGCAGGGTACAGTCCCTCGGAGTCTGATGAACTTCGCAAAGCAATTTCAAAGAAAAATAAGAAAGACATAGATAAACATCGCGACAAGTTTGTGACAGGTGCAGTCAAGCAGGGGATGGAAAAGTCAATTGCCGAATCAATTTATAGCGATTGGGAGGAGTTTGCGAGGTACGGATTCAATAAGAGTCACGCTGCAGACTATGGCGTGATCGCTGTGCAAACTGCATATCTCAAATCACATTATCCCGCCGAATATATGACCGCGTTGCTTTCTGCTTCTGCGAGCATCACGGAGAAGGTCGCTTTCTATATTTCCGATGCACGTAATATGGGTGTGCGTGTTTTGCCAATCGATATCAATGCCTCTGGCTGGGACTTTGTAATTGAAGATGTAGAAGATAAGGCAAATATTCGCTTCGGCTTTGGGGCAGTAAAGAATGTCGGTCAGGGTGCGGTCGACTTAATCCTAAAGGAGCGCGAACAAAATGGCGCTTTCAAAAATCTCAATGACTTTGCCCGCCGCGTCGATTTGCGCGCGGTTGGCAAACGTGCGCTTGAATGTTTAATAAAAGTCGGCGCAATGGATTCGTTTGGCAATCGGGCCGCGTTGCTGGCTTCACTCGACCGCATCATATCCATCAGCAGCAATCATTTCCGCGCGGCGGAGGCGGGGCAGATGAGTCTCTTTGGCGCGGCGACCGGCGTCCTGGACGAGATCCATCTTCCTGACGTTAATAACGTGGATAAACGCGAGATGCTCAACTGGGAACGTGAACTGATCGGCCTCTACATTTCCGATCATCCACTTACGGCATATCAGAAGACATTCGCGCAGATCGTCAGTTATTTCTCAGGTCAACTCGGTGAAGCACAGCATGAAGATAAAGTTCGCGTGGCAGGTCTCATCACATCCGTGCGACCCTATATGACTAAAACAAACAAGCCGATGGGCTTCGTCACACTTGAAGACGTTCAAGGAAATATCGAACTTGTGCTCTTCCCAAAAACATGGGGAACATACCGTGAGCAACTCAAGGTGGGCCAAATTGTGATCGTTGAAGGCAAAGTGGATATGAACAGCACTCCGCCAAAGGTTTTGGTGGATACGATTCGGACGGAGATCAAAATCCTTGAATCACTGGAGGAATCACTTGAGACAAACGAACCACCTCTTGCGAAGCCGACGCCTGTTCCCGTTCAAAAAGTGACTCCACAACCCAAACCGACCGCAGTCGCCACCAAGCCTGCAACCCGTGCAATGTCCGAACCTGTCTCGGCCTACGAGATAGCAACCGATTTTGCAGATATGCCGCCTCCGCCTGATAACTTTCCTGATGACTGGGATACCCAATGGCAGCCATCTTTTGAAAACGCCGAGATCGCCGCGCGCGGCGAACCAAAAGCAAACGGTAACTCTGTCAGCGAGCCGCGCGATTTGGTCTCAGATCCGTTAAACGATGTGGAAGAGGACACAGCTGGATCAACAGTTGGCAAGCAGGAGCCGATAGCGGTCGCGCATGAAGGGTTGGCAGTCCAGCCTATTGAGTCTCTCCCAAATGAGACACTTTCCATGCCGCCCTCACTATATGTTCCACTTGCAAAAGAAGAAAAAGACAAGGAACATCGCCCACAACAAATCACGGTAACTCTGCGTTCGACAGGTGATAAGGAATGGGATAAACGCAGAATCAAAACAATTTTTGGAACGTTGATATCATTCCACGGGCGCGACCGATTCAGTTTCCAAATCTTCGAGGATGGCTCTGGTCACCTAATCGATTTCCCCAATGACACGACGCGTGTCTGCCCCGAAATGCTCGAACGCCTAAAGAAGTTAATGGGACAGGAAAGTTGGCGTGTGGAGGAGATTACGTTTCAATAACCTCTCACGGCATTACATCGTTCACAATCCTCCCGCTCACAAAGCAACGCGAGCGGGTCTTTTCTTATCATTTCCTTAACCGCGTCAAATAATCTTTTGAGGGGCAGAGCCTGAATGAAGGCGTCGCCTACCTCCACGCGTCGTGTATCTGGCTTGATATATTCCTCGATGGCTTGAAAGCCTGATGAATCCCCTGGATAGCCGGGACATTCCACCACGCGGTTTTCGACCAAAGCCCAGCGGACGAATTGCGGGCGTCCAGCCAGTTTTTCAGCGTAATGGATACTTGTATTCACTGTGTTGTCAACGTTGATTAATACAACCCATCCGTCCTGTTCTGCCAATACCCCAATGGGAGCCAGAGGCTCATAAAGAGTTTGAGTTACCAACGCCTGGTCCACGCCAGAGCCACCAAAGGAAAGAATCGGGTGCGATGTACGAATAGAACCTTCTTGTTGCAGCAATATCCATGGCAGAATACCAATCATTTTATCCGGGGGCATCGCGATCTGAAATGGTTCTGCCCTTTTATTGTTATCACGGTCACTTCCGTAGGTGATCCCATTGTTGGGAGGACCAACTTCAGGCGTGACCATCGTGTTATATGTAAATGTCGGCATGAGCAGCCCATTGAAAGATGCCAGCATGACTTGTAAGACAGTAGCCGCGCCCCCTTCTACCTCACCAAATCTTCTAAAAGCCGCATGCGCAATAACAGGTCTATCTGCTAGATTCAAATTTCCAAATGCAGATTTTAGCTCATCGTATGTGAGCATCTTATTTGCCTTTCCATTCGGGCTTGCGCTTTTCGACAAATGCCTTCATGCCTTCCTTCTGGTCCTCACTGCCAAACAAATTGTAGAAGACCTGCTTCTCTTCAGCGAGACCATCACTGAGGAAACGTTCGTATGATTGATTGATCATCTTCTTTGCAGCTTGAACCGCCAGTGGGGCGCGCGAGGCGATTTCTTCCGCCAACTTCAATGCTGCATTCAAGTAATCGCTAACAGGCATGACATGATTTACCAATCCAAATTGCAAAGCCTCCTGAGCGGATAATGTGCGGTTGTTAAGGATCATCTCCATTGCAATAGCTTTCCCCGCGGCACGGGTCAACCGCTGCGTGCCGCCTGCACCAGGGATGACGCCTATCGTGATCTCAGGCTGTCCAAACTTTGCTGATGCAGATGCAACGATCATGTCGCAGGATAATGCAAGCTCACACCCACCACCTAAAGCAAAACCTGATACTGCCGCAATGACAGGTTTCTTTATTGTGCGAATTCGGCCAAACACAGCGACATGGTCTGTATCCATCATCTGATGAATGGATTTATCAGCTATTTCTTTGATATCTGCACCTGCGGCAAAGGCTTTTTCATTGCCTGAAATCACCATGGCGCGGATCTCATCATTTTTATCGAATGCCTCCAGCGCATCCATAAGTTCTCGCATGAGTTGGTTGTTAAGCGCGTTCATCGCGTGCGGTCGATTAAACGTGATAAGACCAACTCGTCCATGGGTTTCGGTTAGGATCATTTCGTAGGGCATGAAAGCTCCTCCAATCCATTGCGAGTGTGTTTTTTGCGAAGCAATCTCCTATTCAATGAGGAGATTGCTTTGTCGGGAAGAGCACCCTCCTCGCAATGACATATGCTTGGATTCTACACGAGAAGCAAAATTATGCTACGATTGAATTGACAATCACAAAGGAGACACAATGACCACACTGACGAATATAATGATCGCGATCGTCGCAGTCTTGCATCTCGGTTTTCTTGTACTTGAAATGTTCCTTTGGGATCATCCATTTGGAAGAGAAAGATTTAAGATGACGCCGGAGTATTCGCGTGCTTCTGCATCCCTCGCCGCAAATCAGGGTCTCTATAATGGATTCCTCGCGGCAGGTTTGATATGGGGACTTTGGACAGGTCAGTTCGCCGTGAAAATGTTCTTTTTGATCTGCGTCGTCGTTGCAGGAATCTATGGTGGCGTCACGACCAGACGTACGATTTTATATGTTCAAGCCTTGCCAGGATTGCTCGCGCTGCTTCTGTTGTATTTTTCCAGATGAACTCTGCTCAGCGGATTAAACTCGCGGCACGCGCAGGCATCACGGGTCCTCTTATTTTTGGAATTGCCCTGATATCCCTCACCATTCTCAAATACAATTTTTTACTTTCGCTTGGATGGCATCCGCTCCGAGCGCCCACGTTTGATTGGCCCAGCGGATTAGCACTCGGTGAATATGGTTGGATCATGACCGCAACATTTATTCTCAGCGGACTCATGATGATTCTTTTCGCCTCAGGACTGTACCTCAGCCTTTTTCCTATCCGGCTGGCTCGCATTGGTACTCTTCTCCTTGCCTTTGCCGGGCTTGCCCTGATGGGTTTAGCCTATATTACAGACCCAACGCTTACTACTACAGTCCGCTCGTGGCATGGACTCCTGCATGACTCATCCTTTGTGTTGCTTGGGCTCACTTTCCCGCCAGCAATGATCCTTCTCGGATTTGCATTTCGCCATGATCGATACTGGAATAATTTATCCTATTACACATGGACCACAGTCGCGCTGGCCCTTCCAACTTTCTGGCTCAAAGGCGCGGCATTTTATATTTTTTTGCTCGCAGTCTTGATCTGGTGTGAGGTCATTGCCTTCCGCTTGAGCAAACATAAAAGTCATACTATTTAATATCAATGTGACATTCGCGGGAATCTTATGGTTTTCAAGCTACGTTAACTGATTTATCCTCAATGGGAATATTTGTGGTCTCTTTTAATCGAATGTACCCTCAGTTGACTCTCAAGTAAAATCTCTGTATAGTATTGATATCTAACAAAGGAGAGGAAAATGGCGGAAAAACAATCGAGAAAAATTAAGGACCTGGAGAGTCAAAAGCAGCTGGCTGCTGCCAAGGCGTACTTTGGTGCCAATATCCTTTTGGTTACTCCGCCTGTAAAGCGCGCTGCATATTCAGATCGAATGGCGTGGGTGCTCGCCTCCATGTGTCATCTGGTCTATGACAAGTTTGAAGATGGTGGCAAGACAAAAGCACTGCTGCTCAAGAAGCTTGCTGGTGGCGGCTTCAAATGGGTTAATGGTTTTTCTTCAAAGGAAACAGGAACACAGGCCTTCTTAGTAGTTAAGGACGATCTCTCCTACGCTGTCCTTGCTTTTCGAGGTACGGAGCAAAACTGGCTTGATATCCAAACAGATTTGCGCTCCAGACGTGTTAAAACGCCAAAGGGCAAAATACACGTGGGGTTTAGAAACGCATTTGCAAGCATCGAGCCAGATATTAGAAGGAGTCTGGCGCGGGTAGACGGGATTCCCCTATATATCACCGGGCATTCGCTCGGCGGGGCGCTTGCCACCGTCGCGACACAAATTCTCGAATGGGATTCTCGATTCACAGATCAGATCGCTGCCTGTTATACGTTTGGAAGCCCCCGCGTTGGAAACGATGAATATGATCGTAGTATCAAATCCATGTTTTATCGCGTGGTGAACACGACGGATGTGGTCACAATTGTGCCCCTGTTATTGATGGGATTTGTTCATGTGGGTGATGTACGCTTCCTAATGCGTAACATGGGAGAGTTCAAGCGCAGTATCCCATTTTCTAGACGTCTGTTCTACTTTCTGGGCGCAGGCCTGCTCAAATTATTCAAACCTTGGGTGGAAGACCATGCAATTTTAGAGTATAGAAGAAAACTGGAAGCGGTCGCACAAGACCGAAACGTGAAACTGTATTTTGATCCTTCTCCGCAGGGAAAGTAACTTTTATCTAAGTGGTGATCAGTATGTGTGTCCGTTGCTTCTTTCAAGAAGTATGTCTTCCAGTTCAGCCGTATTATTTAGAATATAGTCTGCGCCCATTCTGAGCAATTCCGTTTCCTCCCCAAAACCGCATAGCACACCGACAGTCTGCGCGCCAGCTGATTTGCCCGCGCGCACATCGACGGTCGTATCACCAATCATGAGGCACTCCTCAGGTTTGACTCCCATCTTCTGAGCGGCGAGCAGGATCGGGTCCGGGTATGGTTTCGTTCGTTTTGCAGAGAGACCTGTTATGACGGCATCGAAGTATTTTGGCAAATCGAACTTTTCCAGAAAACGCATCGTACCTCTTTCATCCCGTGCGCTGACGACGGACATTGGATAACGCCCCTTGAGTCGGCTAAGCAATAAGTCCACACCGGGGACGAGGAGAAATTGCTTATCCGGCCACTTCCGATTTCGAGATATCCAATTGATCAACGCAAACAATTCATCATCAAAGCCGATTGTATCGGTCATCCCCAAAAGGGCATTCCCAGGTGCCTCAGCCCACATGACCAGTCGTCGTGCGATTTGCTTCGGCTCTCGGAAGAAAATCCCAGGCAGAAAGTCGGAAAGATGGCTTGAGTACAGGTCATCTGTGTCACTCAATGTCCCATCCACATCGAAACAAAGGGCCTTAATGCGAGGGAAATCCAGTGGCATGGGACAATTGTACTCGCAGTTCTCCGCAATTGAATATGCTATACTCTGTTTATTCGTGCGTGGTATCATTTAAGAAGGAATTGACTGGACATTATGTCGCTGCAGCAGGAACAGGATCGTACAAAGGCCCAACTAGAACTCCTTTACCACGTCAGCCGCCAGGTAGCGACTGCTCTTGACCTGCGGACGGTGCTTCAGCGCGTGTTATATGAAGCTATTCAAAATGTGGGGGGTGAGCGTTGTAGTGTGATCGTACTGGATGATGCCGGCAAGGCTGTGGATGCCACTATTGTGTATGGAACACAGCTTCACGAGCATACTACACAGCAAATGCGTGACACCATGGAACGAGGCCTGGCAGGGTGGGTCACTCGGAATCGCAAAGGCGCTCTAGTCCTTGACACCAGTAAGGATGAACGGTGGGTAAGGCGCCCAGATGATGCCGCAGATCGTTCCGGTGCAAAGTCAGCGATTTGCGTTCCCCTGCAGGCGCGTGAGAATTTGGTGGGCGTTCTAACCCTTGTACATCCGGCCCCGAATGCATTTAAAGAAGAACAGCTTGACCTAATGCAGGCCATTGCTGATCAGGCTGGCGTTGCCATTCTCAACGCGCGGCTATATACCGAGAGTCAACGGCAGGCGCGTGTGATGACTGCTCTGGCCGAAGGCGCAGCCGCGATGAATGCCTCGCTTCGTATGGAGGATGTATATCAGCGCACGCTTATTCAAATGATGCAGGCCTTACAGGTGGAAACAGTTGCACTCGGTATGCTGGATGGCGAGAATATTATCTTCCGCGCGGCTGCGGGACATAACGCGGGGAACATCCTGGGGCGCAAGATCCCGCTTGGTGAGGGAATTGCAGGTAACGCAGCGCGAGAGGGAAGGGGTGTCGTTGTACAAAACGTCAGCCAGGATAAATATTATAGTGATGCGGACAAGTTTGGGGGTGTTGAGACTCGGGCGGTCCTCGTCGCGCCGATCCAGGCTCAGGGACGGGTAATCGGAATTCTCGAAGCGATCAACCCGGTTGCCAAATCATTTGATCCGGATGCACTTCTGGTTATGACTGGTATTGGTGGTCTTGCAGGCACGACGATCCAAAATGCGCAGTTGTTTGAACGGCTGCAAGCCGCGCATCAGCGTTATCGCGAATTGTTCGACGATAGCATTGACCCTATGATTATCACAGATTGGGACGGGCATATCCTGGAAGCCAACCGCCAGGCGGTTTTGCTAAGCGGATATACCGATGAAGCGTTGCGCAATCTCTCCATTAATCAACTTCATGAGGTGAATTGGAACAAGACTGGCGTTGAGTTTGAAATTCTGCGTGAGAATCGTACGAGTTCGTATGAGTCATCTCTTCATAAACAGGACGAATCGCACACTCCAGTTGAAGTACATGCCCGCCGCGTAGAGTTCGATGAAACCGATTCGATCCAATGGATCTTGCGGGATATTACTGAACGCAAGGAACTCGATGGCTTGCGTGAAGACCTGACTTCCATGATCTACCATGACCTGCGCTCGCCGTTAGGAAATATTGTCTCCAGTTTGGATGTGCTTTACAGTATGGTGCCCGATGATGACAAGGAAACGGTTCTTTCCATATTGAAGATTGCAGAGAACTCAACCGACCGAATCCAACGCCTTGTCAGCTCTTTATTGGATGTAAACAGACTCGAGTCGGGTCAGCCTGTGGCAGACCAGAAAGTTGTCGACTCGCTTAAACTGATTAAGAATGCAGTTCGCGATGTAGATCCTGTTGCCAAAGGGAGACGACAGACGTTCCTTTTGGAGTTGCCCCAAGAACTTCCATCCATTTGGGTGGATGAAGATATGGCGCGCCGGGTCTTAATTAACTTGATGGAGAATGCAAGCAAATTTACGCAAACTGATGAGACGCTCGAAGTAGGGGCGCGGCATGAAGAAAATTGGGTGCACATGTGGGTGAAGGATAATGGTCGCGGAATTCCTCCTGCAGAACAGGATAGAATCTTCGATAAGTTCACACGCTTACGCGGGACTAGCAAAACCGGCGGACTTGGAATCGGACTGGCATTCTGCCGTCTGGCTGTGCAGGGACATGGTGGGAAAATCTGGGTGGAGAGCGAACAGGATAAAGGTGCAACATTCCATTTTACTTTTCCAACCGCGACAGATGTACAGTTAGCAACCAGTGCAGATAAAAAATAGGAGAGCCTGGATAAATGGAATCAATCGGGAAGAACGTTTATATCGAAGATAAATATCTTGGCGTGACGTTAGGTGTGATCAGCCAGCCACGAGGTTTGATCCAGATCGATGCACCACCTTCTCCTGAAGACGGGCGGTCATGGCGTGCGTCATTAATGGGGATGGGCAATGGGCCCGAACGTGTGTTGATCAATCTGGATGCCCATCCAGACCGTACCCTGGGCGTCCGCGCCATGGATTGCACAGTGATCGCGCATGAGAAAACCTCGCAAGCCTTTCGTAATCGTCCGAATACCTTCAAAGCGCAGGGCGATGAAACCGGATCCAATTGGGAGGCAATCCCCGGGCTTGGAAGCGTTCGGTGGTCACCGCCGGAAATTTCCTTTGTAGATCAGATGTCACTGTATTGGAGCGAAACTCCAATTGTCCTTGAAAGTCATCCAGGTCCCACCTCTGGTGCGATCTGGGTCATTTTGCCGGATGAGAAAATCGTTTTCATCGGAGATGCAGTAATAAAGGGCCAGCCTCCCTTTCTTGCTTATGCCAATCTGCCTGAATGGATTGAAACATTGAATAGTTTGATGGAACCCAAATTCAAGGGTTTCACCATTGTTAGCAGCCGCAGTGGTATTGTGAATCAGCAAGTCATTCGGCAGCAACTCGCATGGCTCAAACGGATCCATGACAGATTGGAAAAACTGGGGAAGAAAAAACCTGCAGCTGCTGCCACAGATAAACTTGCAGACCAGCTCCTTAAAGATTTCAGGGCCCCTGCCGAGCGCAAGAAACAGTATTTGCATCGTTTGCGGTACGGGTTGAATCATTATTATATGCGTCACTATCACCCTTCTTCACGTCATTCGTTGGAAGAATCGTGACTGCACAACCTCTATTTGAAGTGACACGTGGACGGATTATCGAGTCTGTCCACTATGGCTCGATTGCCGTTGTAGATTCAAGCGGCAAACTGATTTCATCTTATGGCGACCCAAATGCGGTCGTTTTTTTACGCTCAAGTGCAAAGCCTTTTCAAGCCATCTCGTTTGTGGAGCATGGCGGTGTAGAACATTACGGTTTTACGTCGCGCGAACTTTCGATCTCCTGTGCTTCTCATGAAGGCAGCGACCTGCATGTTCAGACGATTGAAGCAATGCAAAAGAAAATCGGGTTGGAAGAAAAACAGTTGCAGTGTGGGACACATATGCCTAGTGATGCGGATGCATTCAAATCTTTTGTAGCGAAGGGTCAACATCCTGGGCCCAACCGCAATAACTGTTCAGGGAAGCATACAGCCATGCTTGCCTATGCCAAGATGCGTGGACTCTCCCTGGATGATTATCTTGACATCAACCATCCCATTCAACAGGATATTCTCGGTACATTCTCAGACTTGTGCCTGATTCCGTCTCAAGAAGTTGAACTTGGCATTGACGGTTGTTCCGCGCCCAATTTTGCCGTGCCGTTACATAAAGCAGCATTGGGGTTTGCGCGCCTATGTGACCCGCGCGAGCTTCCTGAAGCCCGCGCGGTTTCATGTCGCAAAATTACATCAGCGATGACAACTCACCCCGAAATGGTGAGCGGATATGGGGAATTTGATGAACAGTTGATGAAAGTAGGCGAGGGGAAAATTGTCTGCAAGCGCGGCGCGGAGGGATATCAGATCATAGGGCTTTTGCCTGGCGTATTAAGTTCAGATTCACCTGGGATTGGGATCGCGCTTAAGGTTTCAGATGGTGATGCCCCAAACATGGGGTCGAATCTGGAATCGAAAAATCGGGTTCGCCCGGCTGTGACGGTTGAGGTTCTCCGTCAGCTAGGAGCCCTTTCATCGAAACAGGAACAGGCCCTGGCTGGGTTCGGACCGCAGAGGCCTGTCAAGAATCTGCGCGGCATAGTCACAGGGCAATCGCGCCCGGTATTTGAGCTTTAATTTAACAGCACTTCAAGCGTGGAATTGTTCTCAGTAATGCGGGTGGCAAGCACACGACCGATCCACTGATGCAGATGAAAGGAAAGTTCGGGGTCATCATGCATCATCCTTTCATAGGACTCCAAAGAAAGCCGATATAAAACACTGGGCTCTGAAACCACGACGGTCGCGGTGCGCGGTTGTTTGAGGAAGAGTCCCATTTCGCCGACCATCGTCCCGCCACGCTGGCTCTTGAGTCGGATGAACTTGCCCCTCGACATTTCCAGTCGTGTTGTTACTTCTCCTGAATCAATGAAATACATGCAATCTGGCGGGTCTCCCTGGTTGATCAGGATGTGATATTGCTGGCCTTCTTCGCGCTCAAGGTAGTCCATGAACTTCTCCACCTGTTCTGGAGCGGGAAGTAGCTTTCGCAGCTGACCTCTCAGACTACCGGCGCGGATTATGGAGGAGCCGCCTTCTTCGAGCAATAATTTCGATTCGCACCATTCCATCCCATAATCCATGGTAGGGAAGATACGTATCATATCTTCCTGCTCATCAATGCCATTGCGCGCCAATCTGGATCTGATGTCTTTATCCGCTTCGGTCAAAACCAGATGGAACTGATGAGCAGCAGCCATCTGTTTCAGGCGCACAAATCCAAAAAGAGCAGATGCATCCAGGGCGCTGACATGGTGAAAGTCCAGGATCAGGAAGCGCAGTTTGTCTTGGGCGGAGTCTTTTACACGCGCGCTTACTTGGCTCACCAGGCTTTGCGATGTACCGAAGAAGATGAATCCCTGCAGGCGCAGGATGAGGATGCGATCTCCGGACTCTTTGATCAACTGCCGCTGTTCGAAAGGCCGTTCCACATTGCTTTGATACGACTTGCCGGTCAGCGTGTCCTTAACAATACCAATTCGGCTGTAATTAACGACGAAAAGAATGATGGCAATAGCGATCCCTGTGCCTACGCCTTCGAGAAAGCCCACCGCACCCACGACGATGAGGATCACCCAAACCAGGGCATAGTCAACACGTGGCAGCTGAAACCATGCATCGTACAGCCATTCCGTTAGAAAGGACAGACCCACAAAGAGGATCAGACCTCCCGCCATCATCTTCGGGATGAAGGAAAGCAACGATGCACCAAACAAAAGGGCGAGTCCGGTCACAGAAGCGCCGAAAATTGGCACAAGGCGATTTGAGATTCCCATGCGAAACGCGAGCGAGGAAATGCCCAAATAGTGATATCCTACAGATCCTCCTGCCAACCCACCGGCAACGTTGGCAATGCCGGTCGAGATCAATTCGCGGTTCAGGTCCACATCCTTTTGCGCTATCAATTCCAGTGCGCTGGCATTGAGCAGTAGGGCGACCAGGCTGATAATGGCAACCGCGAAAATATTGGTGAGTTGACTTGCAATCAGTTTCCAATCGACTTGTGCGAGAAGAGATAGGTCCAATGGCTTCAACAGTGTTCCCTGGGGAAAAGGTCCCAGCAGCCAGCCCATCTCCCGCGCTTCTTCCAGGTTATACCCGCTGATCCAAATACCAAGGTAAAAAACAATTACCGCAGCAAGGAGCAAGGCTGGGTATGTGAGGATATGTGTGGAACGGCGCGAGGCAATCAACACACTTGCTCCAAAAAGAAAGCCTGGTACCCACAGCACTATATTTTCGGGCTGGAGCAGAATACCCAGGTTTGACATGCCAGGCGTACTTCCGAGCATGACTCCCAGTGCCCCTTGCGTAAGCAATAGGCCGGTGCCAGCGACAAAGCCCCCTACTACGGGATAAGGAATGAAACGTACCAGACGACTCAATTTAAAACCACCGATCAATACAAAGAACAGACCCGAAATGACAGAAGTTAGAATGACTGTCATGACAACTGTGGCAAATTTCATTTCAGCAGATGCATCACCCATATGCGCGCCAATCGCTAGCGCAGTGAGACCCAGAATTGCTGCGGGACTGTCTTGTGGACCACCGAACATGCCAGGTACCGAACTCGTCAACCCAATAATTACTTGCATAATCAATGCACCGAACATTACCATTCCAATGCCTGCGCTGACAAAGGAGGTCAGACCCTCGCTTGAGAATATCAAGAGGGCGAATGAAATGGTTAGTGGAAGAACAATGACGCCTCCAATCAAACCAATGCTCATAACCGGAACCAGTTCACGGAAATTCAATTGACGTGACACGCCTGAAGTCCTCACCTCATTCTATAATGGTTGTTTGAAGATAACAACACCAATGTGCCAATTGCGTATCCAGATATTTTGAGTGATTTTGAAGATCTATTTAATGCAAAATTTGGGATATATCCAAGATGGTCATGCTATAACTTAATGACTATCTCATGACAGTACTCAAGGCTGCCGTATTTGCGGATAAAGGGTGTTACAATGCCCTTCGATATCAACACCATCTCTGAGAGTGAGTATATGGCTTCCACTGGGGACCGCATTTTACTCGTCGAAAATGACCCTGAAATCAGTGATATCATCGCTCGACAAGCCTTGAAATCCGTTGGATATTGGGTGGATGTCGTTCAGGATTCGTCCTCGGCCATCCAACACTCGCTCCAAACTCCCCCAGATCTTATTATCGCAGATTTGAATCTACCTGGCTTGAGCGCAAAAGACCTGCTTGTGGCGCTCAACTCGCAGGGTGTTAATACTCCCTTACTTGTCATTGCAAACAAGGGACAGGAACAGGATATTATTCAGGCCTTTCGCCTTGGTGCAGCAGATTATCTCTTATGGCCCGCTCATGATACCGAAGTGGTTTCAGTCGTAGAGCGCGTGCTCCAGCGTGTTCATGAGATTCATGACCGCCAGCGGCTCGACTTAAAGTTGAGTGAAACAAACCAGGAATTACAACGTACTGTGCGCGAGTTGACAGCCATTATTAACATTGGCAAGGCGGTCATTTCCATCACAGATCAGCGTTTTTTGTTCCAAAAGATTGTCGATGGTGCAATTCAGGTTTCCGAAGCAAATATTGCCTGGCTCCTTGTACGGAGCGAAAAAAGAAAAAACTTCTTACTCACCGCGCATCGCGGACTCCCTGAAACATGGTCCTCTAAAATGAATATGACCCTGGAAGATGGCATCAGCGGGCTAGTGGCTCTTTCAGGAGAGACATTATCCATTGCTGGGGATGCAATGCTCAAATTCAGGGTTGCGAATTTGGGCAAGGCTGCCTGTGCAGTGCCAATCAAAGTTCAAAAGGAAGTAATCGGAATGCTGGTCGTTGTACGTAAAGAAGGGCAGCCGTTTGAAAAGCTTGAGCAGACCTTACTTGAGGCGGTGGCAGTTTACGCTTCCATTTCGCTAGTGAATGCTAGATTGTTCCGCGCCTTGAATGACTCGATGCAAGCATCCAAAAATGGAGAAAAACAGCAAAATGCCCTGCTCGAATCGATCCGGAGTTCCATCGCAGAGGAGTTGCAAGCTGCAACTTATCCGATAGATTTATTGTTGACTGAGAAACAGGGCAAGCTGCTGGAATATCAACGGCAGGCCCTGCAAACGGCTCGCGCTGCTCTTCAAAGATTGGCGCGCGCAGCAGAAAAGACCACACCGCCAGTTCCTATTAGACTAAAAAAGCAGTAAAATCCTCTCACCTCTATGTCGAAGCCTGATTTGATCCTGCTCGCGCTGGAAGACCCAGCAATTCTAAGATTGATGGATAGTGCATTACACGCTGTCAAATATGAAACTGCAATTGCTAAAGATACTCAAGCAATGAGCAGAATCCTACAGGAAGCCAGCCCGGCGCTGGTGTTGATCGGGGAAAAATTTGGCGGGCATGATAGCTTGAAGATTTCCAAGGAATTACTCGAGCGATTTCCCACCCTGCCGATTCTGATCTACACACAAAAGGCAACCACGGAATTAACGAAAGGCATTTTCCGGCTTGGTCTGAGCGGCTACATTTCCCCTCCCCTTAAAACACAGGATATCATTGATGCTGTTGAAAACAGCCTAAGAAATGCCCATCGGCTAGGTGACTGGCTCCGCCATGAGGTCAAACTAACGACTGCTTCACTGGAAAAACGTGCTCAGATTTCTGAAGCCGAACGGTTGCGCCTGGAATCTGTCTTTAATAACATCCAGGATAGTGTAATGATCCTGGATCGAGTCAAGAACATTCTTTTAGTGAACCCTGCCATGTGTCGGGCCTTCGGGCTGGACGGAAAATCATCAGTCGGCAAGCCTGTTCTCGATATTCTCGCGCATCCCGATCTACAGGCGCTCATTATGAGGGCCGATAATGAAGATCCACTAAAATATTACGAAGTCAGTTTTCCGGATGGCAGAGTAGGGAATGCCCAGATGACTGAAATCCGTGATGTGGGATATGCCATTACAATGCAGGATATTACTTATCTGAAAGAAATTGATAGGATCAGAAGTGAGTTCGTTCATACGGTTTCACATGATTTGCGCTCACCTCTCACGTCTGTAATTGGTTATGCGGAACTTGTGGAGCGTACAGGTTCACTGAATGAGAACCAGCGTGACTTTCTGAAACGCATTCAAGATAGCGTTCAGCATATCACAGATCTGATCAATGACCTGCTGGATTTAGGCAGTATTGAAGCTGGGCTGGATAGGCGGCGGGAATATGTTCACCTGGAAGGCATACTGCGCTATACGCTCGAAATGTTGCAGGGACAAATAAAATCCAAACAAATTAAGGTTCAAACGGACATTGCTTCCACCATTCCTGCTTTGCGCGCAAACCCTACACGCCTCAGGCAGGTCCTCGATGATGTTGTTGGGAATGCGATCAAATATTCACAAAACAATGGTGAAGTGAAGATATCCATCCATTCCGAAGGTGATCAAATCATTCTGCAAGTGGTAGATCAGGGTCCTGGAATTTCCCCCGCGGACCAGCCGCATATCTTCGATAAATTTTATCGTGGGAGTAATATTTCTTCCGATATTGCGGGATCAGGTTTGGGCCTCGCCATCGTGAAAACCATCGTGGAAAGTCATCAGGGGCGCATCTGGTTGGAATCCACCATAGGGAAAGGCAGTTCGTTCTTTATCGTTCTGCCCATCCACTCAGAACCTGTTCAAGTCGTAAAGAAATAAGAATTCATTTTTTCGGCAATTGCGAGAGGATGGAACTCTTCGGTCGCTTTTGAGGTACCGGATCCGGATCTATGCCGGACTTCATGCTGTCCAATTCAGAACTGAAGCGCATCCAGTCTTTTACCAGGATCACAAGATGGGGTGTTTTATCCTTAAAAAAGAATCTCGAAAGGAAAAAGCGCAGCATCATTGGCGAGATCGGATACCCATTCAGATCTACCACAATTGCTGTCTTGCCTGCAAGCGGCTCGAAGATATCCTGTACCCAGCCAGACATACTCTTGTGTGGGAAGAGATAATGCATTTCAGTTGTCGTCGTCCTTTTAATACGCTTGTATGAGATGTTGATGCGCATAAAAGGTGTGACGAGTTTCAAGTAATGAGGAAATGGCTGGACGTAAGCAAAGTACCGCAGGATCAAGAAGAAAAGACCGATCAGAATACACAATCCACCAATGCCCGCAAACAATTGCCATCGCCATGGAAGGAATTGTGCCATGGGTTCGATATATTCACTATAAGCCAGCGCGAACATTCCCAGCCCAAGGGTGATCATCGCGGGCCACCAGCGATTTAACATATGTTGATAAATGATCAGAGGATATTTGTGGCCGGCGCGCGCCATCGCTCAATCATCCTCGTTTGTTGGAAGGGTTAATTCGCTTCCCTCGTCCTCTTCACCCTTGCCACCGTTTAGTTGACTGCTCAACTGCCTGATGGCCTGTGATAGATGCGCACTGCGCAGGCTGAAAGTCACATCGCCACGCGTCTTCTCGATGATGCCGCGCGCAAGGTCTGTCTGACGGCGCAAACCACTTGTAATGGCGTCAGGGTAATCCATGGTCACCAGCACGGCATAGATCTCATCCATAATACTGAGTAGTCGTTCAGCTTCCTGCGAATAACCATGACGAAGAATATCCATAATTCTTCGGCGAAGTTCGCCAACGACTTCAGCTAGCCCGTTGAGATAAGTTGCCTCCTCTACGCCAAGCTCCTCAGGAGTCTGAAATGGCAGGTTCTGGATCAATGCACAGGTCACATTTGCTTCCACAAATTCTTTGAGGGCATCCTGTGAATATCCTGCATGATAAAGGTTGGGATGGCTTGCGAGTTCACCGCGCAGTCTATCTGCCAGGCTGCGTGCCTCCATCAATTGCGCTTCCATTATCTCTTTATCATTCCTGTGAACTGCACGAATGGCAAGTGAACATGCGCGGGTTAGTTGACGCGCCTGAACGAGTGCCTGGTCGCGCATGGCATTGCGAACGTCGAATTTTTGGCGGATGCGGTCGGCGATATTTTCGAGTTTATTCATAAAGACCTGCGCTTCCAGGATAATAAACGTTAAGGACGACCTTCCATTGAAGACCTAAGCGTTATGCCTTTGTGGAACGGGTCGCCCCCAGAGAAATGAGTTATTCTTTTGGCGGCTCAGGCGGATGATGGGGCCGAAATAAATTCTCTGCAAGCGAATTATTGAGAGGCACATTGATCTCACCAAAAGCAGCTTCATAACGCCCCAAATTTTCGGCGAGGGCTCGCAGCAATAATTTAGCGCTTAAAGGGCTCATAACCACGCGTGAGCGTATATTTGCGGTCGATTCACCTGGCAACATGTGAGCGAATTCAATGACAATATCAGCAGGGGAGTGCGATATGCGTGCCAGGTTTGTGTAGGCAAGTTCCATCCCATCCGGGATGATAATTTTTGGTCCGGCAGGTTGGGCGGGGTTGTTCGTGTTTGGGTTATTCGGTGCACCGGCTGGTTGGGGCGAAGAGGTACTCATTATTTTTCAGTCATCTCTCCCTTGGCTCAGCCGTCAAAATTGATGCTGGAGCCAGGAGAGAATGGGTCATTAGAACGGAATGTCGTCCTCAGCGGGAATTTCAGCGCTTTCCATGCCACCCATCATCGGACCTTCCATGCCATCACCGCGCGCAGACAGGAATCGAACGGTACCAGCTGTCACTTCGAAGGAGGAGCCGGCGGAGCCATCCTGCTTGGTCCAAATGCGTGGTCCACCTGTGACTTTATCAGGTGTTAGGCGCCCTTCGACCAGGACTTTCATTCCTTTTTTCACATATTGGTTGCAGACTTCTGCCTGTTTACCCCAGGTTGTGACGCGGAACCAGATGGTCTCTTTTACCTGCTCGCCATTGCCTGTGGTGTACTGGCGGTTGGTCGCGACAGAAAATGATGTGACTGCCTGACCTGAAGGCGTATAGCGCATTTCAGGATCCTTACCTACATTACCGACGATAATTATGGTGTGATACATGGGAGATCTCCTTTGGATTGAGGTACCCGCCGTATCTCGGCGGGGACAAATGAAACGATCCATCTATATTTTACCCGTTCTTCCTTGATTTGTTAACCAGCGAAACAAAAAAGATGGTTGAGTGTTCTCTGTGTAGGATCCAAATCTGCCTCGTTATCGTAAATTTGGACATAGGAAGAATGTGGATTATTCACCAAAGGAGTCAATTATGAGACTGACAGGTAAACATTATGGAATTCTATTAAGTGGCCTTGCAACTGCGTTACTTCATCTTTCGCTGTTTTCCTACTTTAGCGCCCAGGGCAGACCGTTTGATCCAATTTTCTTGAACGGATTCGGGTATCTTGCCTTGCTTGCTGCATACTTCCTGCCCATTCCATTTTTCCAGGAACGACACAGGTTAGTTTGGTGGGCACTGGTAGGTTATACCGTGCTCACGATTGTGCTTTGGCTAATCCTCGGTGATAAGAATTTCGTGGCTGGAACATCCAGTGCAACGGGTTATTATGCCAAGGCTGCGGAAATCATTTTGCTGGCATTCCTTTGGTCAGATAAGCCATAAGCCCGGCTAACTACAAGCAAAGTTGAACAGCAGAATAATGTAAGATCATGGGGTATTCTTGGTTTGTTAAGCCCATTTAGCTTCAAAGGATTTTCAGTTATGACCGTTACCTATCGGGAGGATTGAAGACTCGCATTCCGTATTTCAAGTGTTTGTAAGAGCAGTCGTGGATTACAGTACACGCATGGGTGTAATGGCGATCATAGGCGGGAACGACCCTGAGGTTTTAGAGTTCCTCTGGCAAAAGGTAAGTCCATGTTTGAGTTCCTCGCGCATACAGCGTCGCAATTCTGGGTAGCGGAACGGGCTGGAGAGATCATTGCCTACGCACGTTCGATCGAGCATGATGGATTACAGGAGTTGACCGAATTCTTTGTATCACCGGATCAACAGTCAGCAGGGGTAGGGGAGAGTTGCTGTCGCGCGCCTTTCCTAAAACAAACGCGCGATATCGGAAGATCATTGCTACCTTGGATGAGCGCGCGCTCTATCATTATATGAAAGCGGGTGTATATGGACGTTTCCCATTCAAGTATTTTTATCGCCAAGCTGAAAAAGTAGAGGTGGAGACGGATCTCATTATCGAGCCAATGAATCTGGATATTCATATGGATGCTATCAATCGAATTGACAGGAATATCATCAATCATGAAGGAGAACCAATTCATGATTGGGTTTCAACGACTCGCGATGGTTTTGTTTACAAGCGGAACGCCGAGATTGTCGGCGATGGCTACGTCGGCTCCAGCAGCGGACCATTCACCGCGCTGGACGATAACGATTTTCCCTCTGTGTTGGCTCATGCCGAAAGTCTGATGGCAGACCGTGGAGAAGAGTTTGGCGCGGAAACACCGCTGATCAATACAAAGGCGATTCAATATTTCCTCGAACGCAAATATCAGATCGATTCTTTTTCGGCGATTTTGATGAGCAATGTTCCGTTTGGAAAGTTCGAGAATTGTCTTTGTTTCAGTCCCGAGTTTTTTCTTTAATACTTTAATCAAAACGCCCTCCCCAAAGTGGAGAGGGCGTCTCTTACTACAACTTATTTCAATTGGGTTTATGCGCTTTGCTGATGCGAAGCGCGTCGTTTTAGGACAAGGCCAGCTCCCACTAAGATCAGAAGTAATGCTAGGAACGCTACCGCATAATAAGCCTGCTGTGGAACGGTTGTAGTGGAAACAGCGGGAACCGAAGCAGGCTCGACTGCTGTTTGCTCCTCACTGTTGGCTGGCTCAATAACTGCCGGCGCGACCGCTGCGGGAGCAACTACGACCGCGGGCTGAATAGTAATTTTGTTGGCGGTCATCAAATCACGGAGTGCAGTTTCAGCTTGAGGACGCATTTGCGCCCATTCATCTACAGGCTGTAGCGATTCTCCATTAAGCCTGCCAGTATAATGTACATAACCTTGCTCGCCCTCTTCAGCAGGATAGTAAACCATCTCAACCATTGGAACCAATTTGCCATCCAGGTTCAGGTGAGCTACGATGTTGTAGCCTTGCCCGAGATTTTCAGGTTGTTTGACAAATTTTGCCTGATCAAAAAAACCTGATTGTTCCAAATTCATCATGTCATCATGATTATTCAGAGACACTTCTCCTTTGATACCCGGACCGGTGATGGTCAGCAAACCAAGTTCTTTAGCAAAGACGACCGTGGTTGGGATGGCTAACAGGACGATCACAAAGAGGAGAATCCACAAACGTTTTCTGTTCATATTTACTCTCTTTCGTTGAAGTTGAGATACCGCCATTGACGGTATTTGATGTATCTATACTGTATACACCCCTCGAAACGCTCAGGTTCCATAGGTTTCCTTTACGGTGCGATAAGTTTGTACAGCCTGCCACTTTTCCCAATAGGACCAACCCCTGGATCTTTTGTGAGCAAATACAACTCACCATGCTCATCCTGTGCGATGCCAAGCAACTGGCCTATGCCTGTCTGGTCGGGAGTTTCAACCTCAATTTCCTTGATATCCCACAGGCCCAAACCGAGAGTGGGTGGATAAGCAACGAATAAATGTCCATTTCCGCGTCCCCAATCTCCAAATACATAGCCATCATGGAGGGGTGGCAACATTTCGCCGCGATAAATCACTCCGCCAACGATAGCCGACAAATCACCTTGGTGCGTATAAGCAATAAGAGGATCAATCAGCCCGCGTGTTGTGCAATTTTCATGTGGTTGGTTCCAATTTTGCGCGTTGAAACAGGTGGTTCCTTCACGGATCGGCCAGCCATAATTCCCGCCTTTCACCAGGAGATTGACCTCCTCCATCATCGCCTGTCCCACATCTACTACAAACAAACGTGTTTCTCCATTCGAAGTATCAAACGAAAAGCGATACGGATTTCGCAACCCATAAGTATAGACCTCAGGCCCGCCTCCGCCTTCGACGAACGGATTATCGGGCGGGATGGCATATGCTTCTCCATTTTCTCCGATCTTGTTTATGTCAATTCGCAGGATTTTTCCAAGTAGAGAGAATGTGTCCTGCGCGTATTGTCCCGCTTCCTCTGCGGGGTTGCGCACGCTGTCTCCTGTAGCAATATACAGAAATCCATCAGGACCAAAGGCAATGTGACCCGCTTCGTAGTTATATCCCGGTTTATCCATTGCCAGAAGTATCCGCTCAGAGGCTGGGTCGGCGCGGTTGGGGTCATAAACAGAAATAGTAAATTCAGAAACGTAAGTCGTGTGATCCCATTCACTTGTAGATAGATCTGAGCGAAGCTGACCGCTATAAGAAACAAAAAAGATGCCGTTCCTCGCAAATTCAGGATGAAAAGCCAAGCCAAGCAAACCGCGTTCATCATAAAACGAGTTCAACTCCACGATGCTCGAACGCAGATCGAGAAAAGGTTTTTCGATCCTCTCTCCCTGAGAGACAATCCAGATGATCCCAATTTGATCTACCATAAAAAGACGGTCACTCCCATCCTGAGGAGTGACCAAGGCCACAGGGGAGGTAAATCCTTCGGCGACCAATTCCAAACTTACCTTTGGTGGGATACCCTCTCGTATCTTACATCCGCCTAAAATAAACAAGCTCCCAACTATAAACGATGTGAAACATCTAAAGACTTTCATTATTTTGAAATAATACTTATGTCTCGCAGGAATAAAGAATTGTCTCCATCTCCTCTGGAGTCAACCCGCCGTGATGACCGTAAAACTTCATCTCAAACCTATTCTTCTCATACCACCACACGGATTCATAGCGATAGGGCAGGATGACCAGATTCCCTGCGCGCTCGCGGAAACGGGATGACACTTCCGCGCCAAAATATCCATTATTGATCAGTGACTCTGTTTTCACCACGTCTGCCTTGCCTTCAAGCCGGTTCGCAAGAAAGGATTG
>Ga0075419_10000556_pt1 | contig 23678 bp, 16 predicted proteins | sample SoiMetdeltSBSDD3_FD_76900 | JGI IMG/M metagenome (GOLD analysis project Ga0075419, IMG submission 76900) | Bulk soil microbial communities from a Populus tree surrounding site in Tennessee, USA - Soil MetaG P. deltoides SBSDD3 | ecosystem: Environmental > Terrestrial > Soil > Tree plantation... | reverse complement strand
GGATTGGTGAGATAAGAGAGCCCGGCCATGCCTTTGAAAGAAAAAAAGCTTTTATTAGTTAGTTTGTAAAATGGCTCGAGGTAGTAAGCCGCACTAAAACTTTTTCCCAATAATTTGACATCAAAATCATAATAAGCAAGCAACAGTCCTTTTTTTGGAAAACAGTTACATAAATCCCAGGTTTGCCTATCATTTCTTTGCCAACCGAATATCAACTCTATGCCGGTAGGATGAGCCCCTTTGGTATTTTGAACAGCTCTTGAGTGCGCAAATATGAATCCATGATGAATGCCAGCACCGATCGAAAAAACGTGTTTGTCTTTTTTTGAGTCTGGATGTACAGTTGTATCAGCAGACTGCGGGAAAATTTCAATTGCAAGCAGCTTAAAAATAATCAGCCATACGGCCAACCTGTAACGGTATCGCAACATTTCTAGTCTCATTCACAGCAGGTGGAGGACGGCTAAAGCAAATTACTGATTTCCTTTTATACCTGTTTCACAAATGCATTAATACCTTCAACCAGTATATCAAGATTCTTTGTCGTTGTATAAACATTTGGAGTCACCCGTATGCTATGAATGTTTTCCCAATTGATAGCTACCGTATGCACTTTATATTTGTCAAGGAGGAATTGGTCAAGGTCTTCAGGCTTTTTACCCTCAACAGAAACATTACCGATCGCACAACCCCATTTTGGGCTGAATGATGTATGCAATTTTACTTTTGGAACATTCTTTACCCTATCAAACCAATAATTCTTTAGATAATGCAGGCGTTTTTCTTTTCGTTGATTTCCGATCATTTCATGAAAGTCCAGTGCTTTATTAATTGCCTGCTCAATAAACATTGGCCTTGTTCCCAATGCTTCAAACTTTCTTATATCATCTTTCAGGGGATCGTCCGTAGCAAATAACGGGTACAGGTTTTTGATCTTGCTCTTTCTTACATACATCATCCCACTGCCTATCGGTGCATATAACCATTTATGCAAACTGCTGGCAAAATAATCGCAATCGAGATCAGTAATCTTAAAATCAAAATGGAAAAGACTGTGTGCACCATCAACTATTACTTCTATTCCGCGTTTATGCGCTTCGGCTGCAATTTTTCTTACAGGTATTATTTGCCCGTTCCAGTTAATGATATGGGTGATATGAACCGCTTTTGTTTTTGGTGTAAATGCTTTGACGTATTGATTCACCAAATAATTCTCATCTTCACTCGGTAATTCAAGATTGACCCACACCATTTTTATGCCATCACGAATTTCTCTTTGCTTGTACGCATTCACCATGTTGGGATAATCCTGTTTTGTGGCAACCACTTCATCCCCCGCCTTTAACTGCAAGCCAAAGATGATGGTTTCTAACCCTTCTGAGGAATTGCGATTGATAGCAACTTCTTCTACATCGCAACCCGCCATCTTTGCCATATTTTGTCGTAAAGGTTCACGACCCATGTCGAGTATGCGCCACATGTAATAACTCGGCGCTTCATTGCTATAATCGTAATAACGCTTCATGGCTTCCTGGACCACTTTTGGTGCAGGACTTACTCCGCCGTTATTAAGGTTTATTAAAGATGGTGATACGGTAAATGATTGCTGAACATAATACCAAAAATCCTCTTCACCAGCCAGGTCTTCAGCAGAAACTCCTTCTGCATCCTTTACCGCAGCTTCAAGATTGCGGGCCCACATGGGTTTGGTAACGGATGTAAGCAAGGCGGTTGCAGAGAATGTGCCGACCGTTTTCAAAAACCGGCGGCGATCGTTGTTGGACATTGTGATTGTTTGTATAAATTTAAATCATTCTATGGTATTGTCGTCATTTCTTTACAAACCGTTTAGCATATCGTTTGTTATTTCTATCGGTAATTATTAACAAGTATACACCCTTACTTAAATCAACAATATTTTTTTGAAAAGAAGAAACAGATGTACCATTAAAAAGGTAGCTTCGAATGAGCCTGCCTGTCATATCATATATCGACACCCGGTTTATCCGTAGGGGCTTTTCCAGCTTAACAAATAGCCATTCAGCCGCCGGGTTTGGAAAGATTTTGATATCGATCCCCTGCTGTGAAATGGAAGGGACACTTGTTATCAACGGCATAAATGGTTTAAGGTCTAATGCATAAATTCTTTTATCACCAACGGCAAATGCACTTGTATCTGCCCTGATCACTATTTTATCCAATGACATATTGCCCCCGGGAATATTCAGGCTCGCCCATGATGCTCCCCTATTTGCTGTTACGGCGCACGAGCCGGAGTGATTGAAACAAAAACCGATCGACTCGTTTATAAAATGCATGGTCCTGATAGATCCTACAAGAGGAGATTGTGATTGTGTCCACGTAATTCCACCATTCGTCGTTCGTAATACTGTATTGACTTCTCCAAATGCAAATCCGGTTAAAGAATCCAGGAAATACAATCCATTTAGCTGATTTGTAACCGGCGTTGATTGTTGTGTCCAACTGCTCCCATGGTTTGACGTCTTCCATATCTTTCCGTCATTACCACATGCATATCCAACATTCCAACTGGGAAAATTTATTGCATTTAATTGACTGGTGGACGGCGGATAGAATCGTTGCCAACTCATGCCGCCATTGGTTGAATGCACGATAACCGGCGTGTCAATTCGCAAACCGACACCAAATATTTCTTTACTATTAAACAGAAAATAATCCCGTGTAGAGAAATGACCCGCAAATGGACGCTGCCAGTTCGGATTTACAATAAAACTGTCTCCTTTATTAGTAGTTATATAAGTGTCACTTCCTCCTATTTCTATCAAGCCGGTATCTTTTGCCGGAGTAAACTCCATCATGTATTTATTATCGATATTGATCGATTCTTCCTCCATATACCAGGTTTGCGCTTTATCCTTCGTTCGGAAAACACCCCAAAAATCGCCGATAACTAATCCGGAACTATCTGTAGGAAATGCGATATCCCGTAGTTCGCCCAACTGAGGAATGATATTCCTGATTGTCCATGTTTGCCCCGAATCCGAACTCGTAACCAGTGAACTGTTTTGAGCGATTCCGCATCCAAATGAGCCCTTAACATCTGCATTATACCAAACAAAACCGTGATGACTTGTAAAACGTTGGGTAAATGCAAGGCTTGCATTCGTAGTATATAAAATAGGCTCCAAAAAAGTAGAAAACCAGAAACCACGTTGAACATCATAAAAGGACATACAAATCGGATACGGTCCACCGTGCCACATATCATAAAGTACAAACCACGAATTCCCCCCATTATAAGTTTTCCAGACTTCGGTTGAAGCAACTGCATACCCGGTATCTACATTATGAAAATAGGTATAGGAAACATTAAACCTGCTGAAAAGGATCGGTCCCAACCAGGTGGCGCCACTATTCATTGTTTTATATAATACTCCATCGTATACTACAAAAAAGACCTGATCATTTATAAAAAAGCCGGAGGAGCCCTGTGCGTTTTGTACAGGAATAGGTATCGGCGACCAGGTGTTTCCTCCATCCGTTGTTTTAAAAATCTTTCCCTTCTCAGTTCTGACAAATCCTGTGGTTGGATTCACAAACTTGATCTGTGCCCCCTTGTCTACACTAATATCTAATAATTGCGAAGTCCAACTGCCACCACCGTTGGTTGTTCTAAGAATTCTTGCCTGTTCCCAACTTAACACAAATCCGGTATCTGGATTAATAAAAGAGGACGATATAAAGCTTCCGGATGGATTGATACTATCAGGCACTGAAACTCTTGTCCATTTTACACCGGCATTTGTCGTTTTATATATTGATCCTCTTGTATAATCGGTGCCAACCACATAGGCTTGCGAAGGAGAAACTACCTGGACATCAAGAAATCTGTCTCTGGTGGGATAAATTTCTTTGAACTGTGAAATGGAATCAATCGCTGAAATAAGAAAAGTGATGGCAAAAAAGGCTTGCTTAATTCTCATAAGAATTTTACATAAAACTGGTTCCTTATAAAAATATAAAAATCTTTCGGAAATAATGCGCATTGGAACTTAACCGAATAAGAATGCCCTTCGGCAGGTTCAACCTACACCTGCCGCCGAAGTTCCCGATGTTGGTTACATAATTAAAATCACTTAAATTGAACGTTCAACATTTTTGATTATGAAAATCCTTGAGATAAAAGTGCTGAAAGGCCCTAACTATTGGAGTGTTCGCCGTGCCAAGCTGATACAGATGAAGTTAGACCTGGAAGAAAAAGAAAACATGCCGACGAATAAGATCCCGGGCTTTAGGGAACGAATAGAAAAAATACTACCCTCATTATACGAGCATCGTTGCAGCGAAGGCAAGCCAGGTGGTTTTTTTCATCGCGTGGAAGAAGGTACCTGGATGGGACATGTAATAGAACATATTGCCCTGGAAATACAAACATTGGCGGGAATGGATACCGGTTTTGGAAGAACAAGAACTCCGGAAGGCGAAAAGCCCGGTGTGTATTATGTAGTGTTTAGCTATATAGAAGAAGATGCTGGCGTGTACGCCGCAAAAGCATCAGTAAGAATTGCGCAGGCCCTGATCGATGGAGTGGATTATGATATGACCGAAGACATTCACAACATGAGGGTGATTAGGGAAGATACGCGAATGGGACCGTCAACAGCTTGCATTGTCGAAGAAGCAGCAAAACGAGGAATACCTTATATAAGACTGAATAAACAAAGTTTGGTACAACTGGGTTACGGCGTAAATCAAAAACGTATACGTGCAACGATTGCTTCCACAACTTCAAACATTGCTGTTGATATTGCTTGCGATAAAGAAGAAACCAAGATGTTATTGGAATCAGCTGAAATTCCGGTACCCAAGGGAACTGTCGTAAGAACGGAAGAAGGTTTGAAGGATGCCGTTGATAAATATGGTTATCCACTGGTGATAAAACCCATCGATGGCAATCATGGCAAGGGCAATACCACTAATATCGTTTCATGGGACCAGTCACTAAAAGCGTTTGCGGCTGCAAAAGAATATAGTCGCAGTGTGATCGTTGAAAAATTCATCACAGGGTTTGATTTCAGATGTCTTGTTATCAATTATAAATTCATTTGTGCTGCATTGCGTACCCCTGCTTCCGTTGTTGGGGATGGGGTTCGTACCATTAAATGGCTGATCGATGAAACAAATAAAGATCCGCGTCGTGGCTATGGACATGAAAAGGTGCTGACACAGATCACCATCGATCAATTTACCCAAAAGATGCTGGATGATGCAGGTATTACTTTAGAGACTATTCCTGAAAAAGGTCAGCGGGTCTTATTAAAACCCACAGCAAATCTTTCAACCGGCGGTACATCAAGCGATGTAACCGATGAAGTGCATCCTGCAAATATTTTTATGTTTGAACGTATCGCAAGAATTATAGGACTTGATATCTGTGGTATCGATATAATGGCGTCTGACCTTAGGACTGCTGTATCTGAAAACGGCGGAGCGGTGCTGGAAGTAAATGCAGCGCCGGGTTTCCGTATGCATATCGAACCGGCGGAAGGGCTTCCACGAAATGTTGCGGAGCCTGTTGTTGATATGTTATTTCCAAGAGGAAGTGCAGGAAGAATTCCGATTGTTGCAATTACGGGGACAAATGGCAAAACAACAACAACAAGATTAACGGCTCATATTGCAAAGAGTGCCGGCAAAAAAGTTGGTTATACCACAAGTGATGGTGTGTACATACAAAACCAGATGATGATGAAAGGTGATTGCACCGGGCCTATCTCATCGCAATTTGTTTTAAAAGATCCTACCGTTGATTTTGCTGTGTTGGAGTGTGCACGAGGTGGCATTTTAAAATCAGGTCTTGCATTTCAAAATTGCGAAGTGGCTGTGGTCACCAATGTCGCGGCAGATCATATGGGACTCGGCGGTATTCACACCCTGGAAGCCATGGCAAAAGTAAAAGCGGTGGTGCCTGAAACAGTTTTTGATCATGGTTATGCTGTGTTGAATGCGGATGATGATCTTGTATATAAAATGAAAGAAGATCTTGATTGCAATGTTGCCTTATTCAGCATGGATGAAAACAATCCAAGAATAAAAGAACATGCGGCTGAAAATGGCTTGTCCTGTGTGTATGAGAATGGTTATATCACGTTGATGAAGGGCGCATGGAAAATAAGGGTGTTGCATGTAAAAAGCATCCCTCTTACCTACGAAGGAAAAGCGATCCATAATATCAATAACTGTTTACCTGCTGTATTATCAACCTATCTTTTCCGCGATATCACAATTGAAGATATAAGAACGGGTTTGCAAACTTTTGTACCAAACGCCAATCTAACACCAGGGCGTTTGAACTTTTTTCATTTCAAAAACTTCACAGTTCTCGCCGATTTTGCGCATAATCCGCATGGATTAAAATTGCTTTGCGATTTTATCAGCAAGCTTGATCATCCAATCCGTGTCGGCATCATCAGCGGTACAGGAGACAGAAGAGATGTCGATATCCGCGAGCTGGGAGAAATATCGGCAAACTATTTTGATGAGATCATTATCCGTTGTGATAAAAACTTAAGAGGAAGAACTGCCGAAGAGATCATTGGTTTGCTAAAAGAAGGAATTGAAAAGGTAAACCCCGATATTCCAATTATGATCATACCGGATGAGAACGAGGCGCTTGAATATATTTATGAAAATCAAAAGCAAGGCGCCTTATATACGATTATGTGTGACGTGGTGGCAGGAGCAATCGATAAACTCCGGGAGTTGAAAGAAAGGGAGGAAAAAGAGAATAAGTCTTTGGCCGTTAGCCCTTAGCTGTTAGCTGTTAGCTTTTAGCTATTGCCGTTCGTGAAGTCTACCTCTTAATAGAAAGTGTGTTTATAAAGGATGCCAACATTTTTTCTTCGTCTGTGAGCATTGCTAATGTTTTTTCGATCAGAAGAATATTTCCGTATTTGACTTCCTTTGCGATCAGAAGCTGAGTTTCCAACTCAAATGCTGATCCGAGTGAGATTTCCGCAAAGCGACTGTAGTCTTTAGCACCTGACCGACTGCTTCCTTCCGCAATGTTGGATGGAATTGAGACACCTGCTCTCCTGATTTGCAAAGCAAGTCCAAAATTTTCTTTACTTGGAAATGTTTCCGTAATGTGAAAAGTGTTGACTGCGATCTGAAACCCCTTTTGCCAAATTTTGAGTTCTTTAAAATTTCTCATATTGATTCGTTTAAAGTTCACTAAGCTAATGGCCAACAGCTAATGGCTAACAGCTAAAACCCAACGGCTTTTCCCAAAAAGCATTTGGCCCAAAACTGTTCAAGCCTTATTTTTGCACCCCATTCCGAAAGGGATGTGAGGCTGACCCATGGTGTAACGGTAGCACTACAGATTTTGGTTCTGTCTGTTAAGGTTCGAATCCTTATGGGTCAACGATATACTGCTGTGATTGAACTTCGGTCCCGATTCGAGTCGGGACTTTTTTATTTTCTTTTTACCTTTCATGTCTAAAACCGTGCATCATGAGACTCCCAGCAACATTAAGCGCTTTAATTTTTTGTAGCAACATTTTTTCTCAGGACTGTTCCAATCTCTATTATTTTCAAAGCAATAAAACGATCGAGATGACCGTCACAAACAACAAAGGAAAAGAGGCTGGTAAAATGACTTATAAAATTTCCAACAGTCAAAAAACCGGAAGTTCGGTTTCAGCAACGGTCAATACAGAGTTTGTAGATTCAAAAGGAAAAACCATCAGTACAGGAACCAATAATGTGAAATGCGAAAATGGTGTAATGAAAATGGATATGAAAGTCTTTATCCCGGCCGCACAAACAGCAGGCAGTGCAACAGGTTCTGATTTTTACCTGGAATATCCGGCCACAATGAATGCAGGTGATCAGTTGAAAGACGGACATCTTGCCATGGATGCTGAATCGTCCGGCGGGATAAAATCTTCCGTTGAGATCGACATTACCAATAGAAAAGTCGAGGGCAAGGAATCCGTGACAACACCTGCCGGAACATGGGAATGTTATAAGATCACTGCCAAAAATAAAATCACCTCGCGCATAGCTGGTATCGGTATCCCGATCAACATGGACGTGACCGAATGGTTCGCTCCCGGTTTTGGCATTGTAAAAACAGAATCGAAAACCGGCAAAACAGAAATTACGTCTATACAGTAATTTACCAGAACACCGTATATAGTGCGGCAAGTATTCCGCAGATGATCACTGACCCAAAGATAAATCCCGGTGATACTTTAAAAAGCGATGTATCCATTTCGATATTATGTACATCAGCTTTGCTTTTCGGTTTCAGAAGACTTATAACGATCATGATAAAAGCCACAGCAACAAATGTGATCCACATCCTGTCAAGAAAAGGATAATTGGGGAAAGCACCGTTACTCCATACGGGTAAAAATTTCAATACAGTTGAGATCGGGATCGTCAACAACGCTCCTGCCAGGGCAGCTTTTGCCGTTGTTCTTTTCCAGAACATGCCAAGTAAAAAAATGGCCAATACACCCGGCGAAAAGAACCCTACATATTCCTGTATAAATTGATAAGCCTGGTCCAATGATCTTAACGCCGGTGTTACAATTGCAGCGATCACCATAGAAATAATGACCGCCCAGCGACCTACCAGTACTATTTTTTTCTCCGATGCTTCTTTATTAAAATACTTTTTATAAATATCCAATGAAAAAATAGTGGAGATGCTGTTTGATTTACCCGCAAGTGACGCAACGATCGCTGCGGTAAGCGCGGCGAATGCAACACCTTTTAATCCGGCAGGTAATAAATTCATCAATGTTGGATAAGCATGATCAGGTTTTAGCGTTCCGACCGCATCCGTCATTTCCTGTTGAAACATGCCCTTGCTATGCAATACATACATAGTAATACCGGGTAACACGGCAATAACAGGAATAAGTAATTTTAAAAATGCAGCAAACAATATCCCGCTTCTTGCTGTTTTCAGATCAGCGCCCAATGCTCGCTGTACTATATATTGATTACAGCCCCAATAAGCCAGGTTGTTTACAAGCATGCCGCCAATCAAAACGGATAAGCCCGGAAGTTCCATGTAATGCGGGCTTGACTTATCCAATATCATATGAAAATGTTCAGGAGCTTCTTTGCGAAGAACACCAAGGGCCTGTAAAATATTTCCATCATAACCAAACTCATCAGCGAGTAATGAAAGCGCCAGGTAAGTGGTTACCAATCCTCCAATGATTAACACGATGACCTGGATCACATCCGTGTACCCGATCACCTTCATCCCACCCAGTGTGACGATAATTGAAAAAACACTCAGCCCGATAATAGCCGCTTGAAAACTGATGGGAGAAATAGCCGAAATGGCCAGAGCGCCGAGATAGATAATAGAAGTAAGGTTCACAAACACATAAACCAGCAACCAAAATATCGCCATAATAGTACTTACGGTATCGCTGTATCGTTGCGCAAGAAATTGCGGCATCGTATAGATCTTATTTTTTAAATACATCGGTATTATAAAAATCGCAACGATAAGTAAGGTCGCCGCTGCCATCCATTCGTATGTTGATATGGCAAGACCTATGGCAAAACCGGAACCACTCATGCCGATGAAATGCTCTGCTGAAATATTGGAAGCTATCAATGATGCGCCAATTGCCCACCATGTCAACGAGCCTTCGGCAAGAAAAAAGTCTTTGGAGCTGGTTTGCGCCGCTTTTTTTCTTTTATAAATATAGATACCGTATGCACTAACCAGGATGAAATAAATAAAGAAGACAATGTAATCGGCGATTTGTAATTTGTTCATAGCAATCGTTTAGTGTCAATTGTTTTCTTCCGGAACGGATCTTAGAACGCTTAAATGATGGTGATTCTTTGTGTTCTTTGTGTAATACATGGTGTCCTTTGTGTTGCAAAAAATGGGACACAAAGCACACTACGAATCACAAAGAACAGAACGCATAATGAGAATCCCGATCATAGGAGAATTTTATTTATTGGAATAAAATACTTCGTCGCTCAGGCTCGTAAGATAAACATTCACTTTTATTTTCACGATAAACACAGGTCGTATTTGATATAAAAAACCCGGGGCCAGAACACCCCGGGCTCAACTGCTGACTGCCTATTCGAAAACTAACCTGCTTTGATTAATATCCAGGATTCTGTACCAAATAACCAGGTATATTAGATGCTCCATTTATAGCATTTTGCGGAATGGGGAACAATCTTTTGTTCTTATCTGCATTTGTTTTTTCGGTCCATGTGCCTTCATATTTTCCAAAGCGTATCATGTCTGTACGACGCTGATGCTCCCAATACAATTCAAAACCTCTTTCACGGAACAAAAGATCCAGTGACATGGTGAGCAGTGGTGGTGGAGCAGTCCTTGCAGTACGTGCAGCTCTTACCGTATTCACATCTGCAAGTGCACCGGCTGCATCATTGTTCTTTCTGAGTTTTGCTTCTGCACGCATTAAATAAATGTCGGCAAAACGAAGAATAATGATATCATGCTCACCACGATTTCTTCCATCAGTAGTAGCGCTGCTGAATTCATATTTCTCCACACGATACCCGGTGCTATAATCGCTGCCGGCTACCGTAAAATCAATAAACTCCGTGAAATTTACCGGTAGGTTGGGTTTACCACGCGTTACGTTATAAAGTTTTCCGATCTTATATTTTCCCGTACCGCATGTTGTAAAGGGAATATTTCTTCCACCGATCAATCCATATTGTTGTCCTCTCATAATCCCGCGATCGATCTTAAACTCTGTACCAAGAACACAAGAGTCTACAGGAATAATAAGATTCTTTTTAAAGAATCGTGGATCTGCTGTAGCAGGATCAACCGGCGCATAAGCCGTTGCCCAGCTTTGATAAAAATCAGGAGTGATAGCAGGACCATCAGTTCCATTTGCATTCGGTACAGCTGGTAACGGGAACTGATCACCAGACAAAGAGAAATAAGCCATACGATTGTGTCCGTTCAGATCAGGTCTTTGATCGATAGCGAAGATCAATTCCTTATTGCTATGATTGTTATTATCAAAAATTGAAAAATACTCGGTAGCTAACTGGAACTGGTTTGAAGAAATGATCTTATCACAATACTCGATCACCTTATCCATATCTTCAGCCTTAAAAGTAAACGTAGCGGCGTACCTGTCACGCCATACCGCGGAATTCAAATGCAATTTTGCTAACAAACCCCATACACCAGCCTTTGTAATTCTGCCGGGGCCGGTTGTATTATCCAGTAATGGTTCAACTGCCAGCAACTCCGATTTGATATAATTGATCGCATCATCGCCTCGCAGAATTGTGCTTGTGGCGAATGGGTCTTCTTTTTGAAATGCGATACCAAACAGGTCAAGCGCCAGCATATTATAATATGCACGCATTGCCCTGGCTTCGGCTAAAAACAATTTTGCATTTACATAATTATTAGTAGCCAAAGCGGTGATGGCGGTTACACTTCTTGAAATGCTTAGTGTGATCTGGTTCCAGGTATTGGTTACATTGGGATCAGAACTCAATGTTTCATGCCTGTGCAATGACAAATAGATGCCATTATCACCCCAATCTGTTCCCCCCCTGTACGGCAGAATGGCTTCATCAGTCGAGATCTCCTGCAATGCAAACAGGTTGGTATGCTGAAACAGTGTTGGAAGAAGCGCATAAACGGGAGCAATAGTTCCTTCAGCGATCTGCTGCTCGGTAAGCCCGACCACCGAGGATTCATCAAGAACACGCTCTTTTAATTTCGTACAGCTATGGATTATTGAAACACCTGTGAAGACCAACACCAGGCTAAATATTTTCTTTTTCATTTGAATATCTTTTATTGTTATTAACCAAATGTCCCGATAGCTATCGGGATTAAAATGATAGGTTCAATCCAAAAATAAATGATCTCGCATGCGGATAACTCAGGTAATCGATACCATAGGAAAAAACATTTCCAATGTTCCTGTCAATATTAACCTCCGGGTCATAACCATCGTAATCAGTTATGACAAACAGGTTTTGCCCCGTCACAAAGACACGCAAGCTGGAAACATACCTGCTGATCCCCAGCTTTGATGGATTAAAATTATAACCAAGCGTCATGTTGTTCATCCTGAGATAAGATCCATTCTTAAGATAACGGGTGCTTACCGGCGCAGCATTACTGATAGATTCATTTGGCTCGGCAACCGCTGCTGCCGTAGTATTGTTACTTCTCGACAAGTTTACTTTGGTGAATGCAGCATTTGCAGTAAGATCATAGATCTTATTCCCTGAAACGCCATTCATATTCATATTGAAATCAAAGTTTTTCACTGTAACCCCGCCATAAAAGCTATAAATAAGTTTGGGCAACGCGGTTCCTGCCGCTATTCTGTCATTGTCAGTATAAGTAGAACCATTTTTATCTTTATCATAATAAACACTTAAACCGTTGGAGCCGATACCCAACCATTGATTCAAATAAAAAGTTCCAATTGGCTCACCATTTATGTATCCATTAAGCGTAGCGGATGTAAGCCCTGCCGGACCAGAAGCATTACCCGAAGCAATAACTGTATAAGGCGAGTTTTCTACTTTATTTTTCATGTAGGTAATGTTGCCACCAATATTATAACCAAAATTTTTTCCATTACGCTTATAGTCTAATTCCAGCTCAACACCATGATTCGTTATTGTCATGTCTTCCACATTTGTCCAGGCAGTTGGAGCCGGCTGTATGGGGTCAGTAGGTGGAACCTGTAGCAAAATGTCGTTGGTTACTTTTCTGAAATAATCTATCGTCCCAGTTAAAGCGCCTCTTAAAAGACCGAAGTCCAATCCGACATCGACTTGCTTGGATGTTTCCCATTGAAGATCAGGATTAGCAAGTCTTGCATAAATTGTGCCCGCAGGATAAGGACCATTTCCTAAAGGGTAACTCACATTTCCTGCTGTAGAAGATTGAAACAATGCCTGCGTTTGCTTCTCAGGTATTTCCTGGTTACCAGTAATACCCCACCCTGCTCTCAATTTTAAATTTGAAAAAACGGAGTTCCTCATGAATTCCTCTTCAGAGATTTTCCACCCTAATGAGAAAGAAGGAAAGTACCCGTATTTATTATTCTCCCCGAATTTAGAAGAACCATCAGCACGGAAATTGATCGTTGCAAGGTACTTGCTGTTATATTGATAAGTAACTCTTCCGAAAAATGATTGCAGTTCATTAATGAATGCATAACCGCCCGGACGGTTAGTGGTAAGATCTAAGAGTTGACCAGTTCCGGGGTTGTACTGTGGTTCTACGCCACCAGGTGTAAACCTGTTAATGCTATTATTTCTCCCCTGCACAAAAATCCGCTGGTATGAATGACCCGCCAGTGCAGAAACATTGTGCGGGTTTTTAACCCAGGTATAAGTAACATAATTTTCGACCAGCCTGTTACGATTGTAATTATAGAAAGTTTCCAGCCTTCCTTCGCGGAATGGTGTAACATTTGGCTTCGATTGAATATCGTTAGTACCATTGGAATTATCGATTCCGAAATTCAACTTATAGATCAACCCTTTTATAATTCTTAATGAAGAGGAAATGCTACCGACCAGACGGTTGATAGTACTCATTTCTCTTTCACCATCGAGAGAGAAGAGCGGGTTATTGATGCCGGCTACAAAAACAGGATTCCCGGCCGCATCTCTTGCCGGGTACGTAGGGTTATTGCTGATCGCCTGGCCCAGCAGGGTAGAATAAAAGGGGCGGTCATTTTTTGTGGTGGTCACACCCAGTGTTACATCGATCGTCAATCGATCATCCCAGAATTTTTGTGATGCGTTGAATCTTCCCGAATACCTGTCAAGATCATTTTCTTTTATAATGCCTTGTTGTTTTTGCATTCCAAATGAAGCATAATATGTAAGCTTATCGGCACCGCCACTTAGTGTGAGGTTATAGTTTTGCGTATATGCAGTTCTGAAAATTTCATCCTGCCAATCGGTCGAAGCACCTTTATCATCGATAGTAGCACCGGTTTTTGGAACTTCTCTGCGAAATTCTTCTGCAGTGAACACGTCGAGCTTTCTTGCAACGGTAGATATACCCAGATTTGTCGAAAAGCTTAATTGTGATGCGCCGGCTTTTCCTTTTTTAGTAGTAATGATCACTACTCCATTTGCCCCACGCGATCCATAAATAGCAGTTGCGGACGCATCTTTTAACACATCCATCGATTCTATATCCTGGGGATTCAAAAAATTCAAGGGATCCCCACGACCAGTTGCATTATTGTCAAGTGGAATTCCATCTACTACAAATAAAGGCGTATTGCTGGTACGTACACCACCCGGTCCGCGAATGGTAATGCCGAGTGCAACACCAGGTTCACCACTTACAGAAGTAACATTTACACCAGAGACTTTACCCTGCAATAATTGTTGCGGTGTAGTAATGATCCCTTTATTAAATGAAGCAGCTTTTAATGATTTCACAGCACCCGTCACATCTTTTTTATTCTGTGTGCCATATCCAACCACCACTACATCGGTCAAGGTGACTGAAGAAGCATTGAGGACTACAGGATACGATGAAGAAGCGGAAGTGACTCTTACTTCGGTTGATTCAAAGGAAACGGCGCTGAACAAAAGTACATCGCCATCTTTTGCAGAAATAGTGAAAGAACCATCATCAGCGGTGATGGTCGAGGCTCCGCCTCCTTTAACAGCAACAGTTACCAATGCAACTGGACTTCCTTTTGCATCTTTTACTGTTCCGCTGATTTGTCTTTGTTGCCCCTGCACTACTATTGTCACCACGGAAAAGAAAAAAGTTAGTAATACAGGTAATACACCAAAGAAAAATGATCGTTGGTTAAGTTTTCGCATAGCAGTTTATTTTGAATTGAGATATAATGACAGTTTCGTATGTTCTTCAACCTTCGTTTAGAACTTAAGTGTTGGCGGCAAATATTTTGCTACCAGCTCTTCATAATAAGGGCGCAATTTTTTCCAATCAGGCGGTTCAGGGTTTTTTGAATAGAGGTCATATGGATTGAACAACTTTACCCATTTCAGCATTTCCCTGTCATGACCGTCAAGCAGGTGATCATAAGCTCCTTCACGATGCCATGAATAAAATGAATGATAACGGAGCATGTACAAACCTGATTCGGGCAAATAATCTTTCATCATCTGGTACACATATTCGTCATGCCCCCATGACATATGAACATTTCTTAATCCGCAACCTTCCGTATACACTCCAAATTTCGAATTGTATCTTTCATCGCTGTAATCCGGATTGCTGCTAAAAAATTCCGGATAAACAATTTTATCTGAATACGAACAGCCAACCGGGAAGGTATCACCCACTACGGCCCATTGCGGTTCCCCGAATAGACATAGTACCTTGCCCATATCATGCATTAATCCAACCAACACCATCCAATCAGGATGGCCATCCCGTCTTATCGCTTCGGAAGTTTGCAAGAGGTGTTGAAATTGGTCAAGATCAGTATCCGGATCGGAATCATCCACCAATTCATTCAGAAAATTAAACGCATCCCAAACAGGCATTTCCTTTTTTGAAAAGGAAAGAAATTCCTTTCTCTTGTTCATCACAAAATCATAAGTCTGGTACTTATGATTCAACCGATAGAATTCTTTTACGGTATCTCTTTCGGGATTATCGTAATTCCTGTATTCCTCGGTTGTTTTTGCACTGGCGATGGATTCGGGATCAGGATAACGGCGGAGCAGATCCTCCTCCCATTCATCCAGGTTTTTAAGTGGCACAGCTTCAAAATTGTTTGTATTCATATCATTCAATTTTACTAAATTAGGTAAGGCAACCTTCTTACTGTTAAGCACAGTAATAAGGAAATATTATCATTTGATTACGCACCTGTTATCTAAAAAATGAACTGTTGGGGAATACAACAAATTGCTGAAGACAATTTGTAAAGTCTGAGAAGTGTAAAATTTGTTTTGAAACCTGTTCTTAGCAATCGTTGGCTTAACCCGGTACTAAAGTGACAATTTTAAATTGTAAACGACCAGATCGGAGCATTTTTATTTACGAAACCGTTTTCGGAAAATCTCGTACCGCAAATTATGAGTGTAAAAATTAAAGACCTCGCAAAGCATTTGAATCTTTCAGTTGCTACAATTTCAAAAGCGCTGAAAGATAGTTATGAAATAAGCCCCGAAACAAAACAACGAGTTCTGGAACTTGCAAAAAAATTAAACTACACGCCGAATCCTTATGCAAGCAGCCTTCGCAAAAGAAGCAGCAAGACAATTGCTGTGGTGCTTCCTGAAGTAGCCGATAGCTTTTTTTCCCTTGCTATTAATGGAATTGAATCCGTAGCGCATGACAAGGGTTATCATGTGCTCATCTATCTTACACATGAAAGTTTTGAAAGAGAAGAAGCCATTTTGAAAGAATTCCAAAGCGGAAGGGTTGACGGAATATTGATCTCGGTTTCGGGCGAAACCAGCAGCAGTGATCACATCAAAGAAGTAATTGCTGCAGGAATGCCGCTTGTTTTCTTTGACCGTGTTTGCGAAGATGTAGAAACTGCCAGGATCGTTACGGATGATTTTGAAAGCAGCTATAACGCTACGCGCCATTTACTGGATGCCGGTTGTAAAAGGATCGCCTACCTGTCCACATCTTTTGCGCTCTCAATTAATAATAAAAGAATAGAAGGTTTTAAACATGCATTAGCAGATAATGGGGTAAACGATAGCAACAATATTATTTCGTGTACCGGTGATAATGAGGGAAACTACAAGACTATTCGGGATCTTCTAAGAAATAAAAACAGACCAGATGGCTTGGTCGCTTCCGTTGAAAAACTTACAACACCCGTGTATTTAGCTTGCATTGATCTTGGTCTTTCAATACCCGGTGATGTAAAAATTGTCAGCTTTACCAACCTGGAAGCTGCGTTGATACTTACCCCGACATTAACTACTGTGACACAGCCCGCATTTGACATGGGCAAAACCGCAGCTGAGGTTTTATTTAATTCTTTGGAGAAAAGAAATCATGACCTGAAAAAGGAAACTGTTATTGTCTCTTCTGTGCTTAATACAAGGAACTCTACCAGATAGATGAAAATCACTTCGACGGGCCCCGCATTGTTATTCTGTTCCTTTTATTTTTTCAATGCAGATCGCAAGACTTTCTTTCCAGTCTTTTAATTGCACACCAAATGTTTCCTGGATCTTTGTTTTATCAAGAACAGAATAGGCAGGCCGCTTTGCGGGTGTGGGATAATCGGCAGTTGTAATTGGTTTTACGTCACAGGGACAATTAATTAACTCTTTTATTGCCTGTGCAAATTCAAACCAGGAAATAATTCCTTCATTACTGAAGTTATAGATGCCGGGTTTCCATTCCGCCGGTTGCAGGTCAAGATCATAAATGATCTTCAAGATCACTTCCCCAAGATCGGCAGCATACGTTGGAGATCCAATTTGATCATTCACTACTTTGATCTCGTCTTTTTCATTCATCAACCGGATCATCGTCTTCACAAAATTTTTTCCGAAGGAAGAATAAACCCACGACGTACGGATGATAACAGCATCGGGATTTAATTGCATAGCCTGCCTCTCTCCTTCCAGCTTCGAAGCGCCATAAACATTAACAGGGTCCGTAGGAAAATTCTCCGTATAAGGATAATTGCCTTCACCATTAAAAACATAATCGGTAGAAACATGAATGAATTTTGTATCGTGTTCTTTACATATTGCTGCAAGCACGCCAACCGATTCGCCATTTACCTGGAAAGCAAGATCTCTTTCAGATTCGGCCTTATCAACTGCAGTGTAAGCTGCACAATTGATACAATACACCGGCTTTACCGAATTAAAAAAAACTCTCACCAATTCAAAATTATTGATCGGCATATCTTCTCTTGAAAGAAAAACAAATTCAAACCGGGAATATGCAGGCGCTAATTCCTGGATCTCCCTGCCTAATTGACCATTGCCACCTGTTACCAATATTTTAGGCTTAACTCTCATTTACGATACTCAAAATTGTTTTTAGCATTAGCGAGAACAGGGTTGCCCTTATCCTTATCTGAAACGATCTCTTTCCCAGGCGGGATCTTCCAATCGATTTTCAATGCAGGATCATTATATAAAATACCACCTTCGCTTTCCCTGCTATAAAATGCATCGCATTTGTATAATACCTCAGCATAGTCACTAAGTACAGAAAAGCCATGAGCAAAACCGGCTGGCAGAAATAATTGCTTTTTATTGTCTGCAGAAAGCTCGATGGAAAAACTATTTCCAAAAGTGGGAGAACCTTTCCTGATATCGACCCCGACATCCAGGATAGTTCCTACCAGCACCCTGATCAATTTTGCCTGCGCATGTGGCTGCTGCTGGTAATGCAAACCCCTGATCACCCCATATTGTGAAGAGGATTGGTTATCCTGCACAAAATTTATTTCAATCCCCTCTTGCTGAAAGGTTTTAAGGTTGAATGATTCAAAAAAATAACCCCTGCTATCCTCGATCACTTTAGGTTCAAAGACGAGCAAGTCAGGTATGGGGGTTTGGATAAATGGCATATTATAAAGTCCAGTACAGTCTGTTTTTTATCTTGTCACGATATAATCCTTTCAGGTCATAAATAACTGCATGAGGCTTTGTGATCGATTCAAGGTAAGCCTCATCCATTTTTTTGAATGGTTCATGCGGCACAGCAAGTATCACAGCGTCATAATCCGTTCCATTGATCTCTGTTAATCCAAAACCATATTCATGCATCAGTTCTTCAGACGAAGCATAGGGATCATGCACATCTACATTTACTGAAAATGATTGCAGCTCTTTTACCACATCTGCTACTTTGGAATTACGGATATCACTTACGTTTTCTTTGAAAGTGGCGCCAAGCACCAGCACTCTTGCCGTTTGCACATTGGTTACATTCTTTGTAATATATCTTACCACTTTTCTTGCCACATACAATGACATGCCATCATTTATATAACGGCCGGCCAAAATAACTTTTGAATCAAACCCAAGCTCACTTGATTTATACGTAAGATAGTAGGGATCAACACCGATGCAATGACCACCAACAAGACCGGGATAAAATTTTAAGAAATTCCATTTGGTGCCCGCGGCTTCCAATACTTCATAGGTATTGATATTCATTTTATCAAAGATGATGGACAGCTCATTCATCAGGGCAATATTCAGGTCGCGCTGTGTGTTTTCAATGATCTTTGCTGCTTCTGCCACTTTGATTGAAGAGGCACGATGTACACCTACTGTGACAACAAGCTCATACACTTTTGCAATTTCGTCCAACGATTCCGCATCACAACCAGACACCACTTTTACCACTTTGGCAAGCGTATGTGTTTTATCACCGGGATTAATTCTTTCAGGAGAGTAGCCTAGCTTAAAGTCTTTCACATGTTTTATACCTGATAATTTTTCGATGATCGGTAAACAATCCTCTTCTGTGCATCCAGGATACACGGTGGATTCAAACACAACATAGTCGCCTTTCTTCAATACTTTACCAATCGTTTCAGATGCTTTTTTTACAGGCGTAAGATCAGGAACATTATGTTGATCAACAGGTGTGGGTACAGCTACAACAAAAAATTTTGCTTCTTTTAACTCATCAAGTTTTGAAGTAAAATGGATATCGCAGCCAATGAAATCCTCCTTGGTAAGCTCGTTGCTTGGGTCGATACATTTCCGCATCATCGCCACGCGGCTTTCATTAATATCAAACCCGATGACAGATATTTTTTTTGAAAATTCCAACGCAATGGGCAGTCCCACATAACCCAAACCAATTACTGCCAGTTTCGCTTTTTTATCAATTAATTCCTGGTACATGTTAGTTCAAAATTTAGTTTTCATATATAATTAAAACTCCAAATCCCAAATTCCCGATTACAAATTCCACTATCGTTTACTTACAAATTCTTTTGGTTCTTTCACCAATTCTTCCGGTGAAAGCGATTTAAAATATTCATAAGTTATCTTCAAACCATCTTTTCTTGAAACCTTCGGTTGCCAGTTCAATAGTTGTTTGGCTCTGGTAATATCCGGCTGTCTTTGTTTTGGATCATCAACCGGCAATGGTTTGTAAACGATCTTTACCTGGTTACCGGTCAATGCAAGAATTTCTTCGGCAAAATCCTTTAACGATATCTCATCAGGATTACCAATGTTCACCGGCATATGATATTCGCTCATCAGCAGGCGGTAAATTCCTTCAACAAGATCATCTACATAACAAAAACTTCTTGTTTGCGAGCCATCGCCAAATACGGTCAGGTCTTCTCCCCGTAACGCTTGCCCGATAAAAGCAGGTAACGCTCGTCCATCATTCAATCTCATTCTCGGACCGTATGTGTTAAAGATGCGAACGATCCGTGTATCCACACTGTGAAAACTATGATAAGCCATTGTGATCGCTTCCATATAACGTTTTGCTTCATCATATACGCCTCTTGGACCAACAGGATTTACATTTCCCCAGTAATCTTCATTTTGCGGATGCACTAACGGATCACCGTATACTTCACTTGTTGAAGCAACCAACATTCTTGCGCCTTTGGCTTTAGCCAAACCAAGACAATTATGCGTACCCAATGCGCCAACCTTCAATGTTTGAATTGGAATTTTTAAATAATCAATAGGGCTTGCGGGTGATGCAAAATGAAGAATATAATCAAGCTTGCCGGGAATTTCAATATGCTTCGTCACATCATGCTCAACAAACTGGAACTGTTCGAAAGGAAAAAGATGTTCGATATTTTTGATGTCGCCGGTGATAAGATTGTCCATAGCGATTACCTGGTAACCTTCTTTTATGAACCGGTCACAAAGATGTGAACCAAGGAAACCAGCAGCGCCAGTAATTAACGCAGTCTTTTTCTCCATAATGGTTGGTTAAGGGACAATTGTTTTTCTTCCAATGCTTTCATAATAAAATCCAAGCTCTTTCATTTGTGCAAGATCAAACACATTTCTGCCATCAAATATTACTTTATTCTTCATTCTTTCTGTCATCTTTTCAAATTCAGGAGTCCTGAATTCACTCCATTCAGTTGCAATGATCAGGGCATCACAATTATTCAAAGCATCGTATTGGTTTTCTGTAAAACTGATCTTATCTCCAAGTATTTCGTTTACATTTTTCATTGCTTCCGGATCAAAGGCAACAACAGTTGCCCCCGCTTTTAACAGCTCATCGATCAAATAAAGGGCCGGTGCTTCACGGATGTCATCCGTGTTTGGTTTAAAGGCCAGTCCCCACAAAGCAATTTTTTTGCCTTTCAGATCATCATTGAAATATTTTTTTACACGGGGAATTAAATACACTTTTTGTTCTTTGTTCACTTCCATCACTGCGTCAAGGATCTTAAAATCATAGTCCACTTCCGATGCGGACTTCACCAATGCCTGTACATCTTTTGGAAAACAGGAACCGCCGTACCCGATCCCGGGGAATAAAAATCTTTTTCCAATTCTGTCATCACTGCCAATGCCACGACGAACCATGTCAACATCAGCACCCAGCAGCTCACAAAGTCTTGCTATCTCATTCATAAATGAAATTTTGGTAGCAAGAAATGAATTGGCAGCATACTTTGTAAGCTCGGCAGATTTTTCATCCATATAAATAACAGGATTTCCCTGGCGTACAAACGGCGCATAGAGATCACCCATTATTTTTTTAGCCTTCTCTGATTCTGTACCGATAACCACCCTGTCAGGTTTCATAAAATCTTCAACAGCTACACCTTCACGCAAGAATTCGGGGTTACTTACAACGTCGAACTCACATTGACAATTCCTCGCGATCACTTCACGAACTTTTTCGGCTGTACCTACAGGAACCGTACTCTTATCGACGATCACTTTATAATCCTTTAAGATCTTTCCCAGTTCTTCGGATACACCCAGGATATATTTCAGATCTGCCGATCCGTTTTCGCCTGGGGGCGTAGGTAACGCAAGAAAGATGATCCTGGCATCAGCAATGCCATCAGCAAGACTTGTTGTAAACTTCAATCTTTCTTCACGAAGATTTCTAAGGAACAATTTTTCAAGACCGGGCTCGTAAATAGTGATCTGCCCATTTGATAGTTTTTCTACTTTATTCTTATCAATATCAACACAGGTTACTGTATTTCCTGTTTCTGCAAAACATGTTCCCGTCACCAACCCGACATATCCTGTGCCAACGACTGCTATTTTCATAAGATGATTTTACCTGTTTACGTATTCTAAAACTTTTGATGTAATAAAATTTAATTGTTCACTATCCATTTCCGTATGTATCGGTAGTGAAATGACTCTTTCAGTCAGCCAATCGGTAACCGGCAAGGAGACTTTTGCAGTTTCGTAATGAGCAAACATCTGCTGTTGATGCCCCGGCACCGGGTAATAGATCATCGAGGGGATCTTATGTTCGGCAAGAAATGCATTCAGCCCATCACGGTTCACTCCATTTAATACTAATGTATATTGATGAAACACATGAGTGCAATAAGAGGCTCTGTAAGGTGTTATGATCTTTGGATTGTTGGCAAATGCTTTATCATAAAAATCGGCAACAGCCTGTCGCGCCGTTATATATTCATCAAGATGCCTGAGTTTGATATTAAGAACAGCAGCTTGTAAGGTATCGAGCCTGCTGTTGCATCCTACCAGTTCATAATAATATCTTTTCCGCTGGCCATGATTCGCCACCATCTTCATCTTATCAGCAAGGGCATCATCATTTGTAAAAACTGCACCGCCATCGCCATATGCTCCTAAATTTTTTGAGGGGAAAAAAGAAGTCGTACCGATATGCCCGATTGTTCCCGTTTTCTTGCGATCCGCGCCAATCCCGGTTTTAGAAAAATAATCACCTCCGATCGCCTGGGCATTATCTTCAATAACAATTAAATTATGTTGTTTAGCGATAGCCATGATCTCATCCAAAGGAGCAGCATGGCCATATAAATGAACAGGGACTATTGCTTTGGTTTTTGAAGTGATGGCTTTTTCGAGTGAAGCCGGGTCCATACAAAACGTGTTTGGATCGACCTCAACAAAAACAGGTGTCAACCTTAAGAGGGCAATTACTTCCGTAGTTGCAATAAAGGTGAACGAGGGAGTGATCACCTCGTCACCGGGTTTCAGATCAAGCGCCATCATGGCGATCTGAAGCGCATCGGTTCCATTTGCACAGGGAATAACATGTTTAACACCGAGGTAAGCGGCGAGATTATTAGCAAATTCCTGTACCGGTTTTCCGTTAATGAAGGCAGTGCTTTCGATCACATTCAAAACAGTTTCATCCACTTCAGCCTTTATTTTATGATACTGCCTTTTCAGGTCAACCATCTGGATAGGATGCATCAGGAATTGGGTTTAAATTGCAAGGTTCGTCATGTCATATTGGTCATACAAGTCATCAAAGTCAAAGAGTTTGCACAATAAGGCTACTGACCTATATGACATATTTGACCCGTATGACTTTTCTCTTAACGGGCGCAAAAATAATGAATTAAAGGTAGTTTATCGGTTTGCCTTTACATTTGTTCGCAAGTTTATTTTATTCCCTTGGCTCTACTATTCTATAATATCTTTTTGCTGCTGTATAAGGCCGGGATCAATATTGCTGCATTGTGGAATTCCAAAGCCAGAAGCTGGCT